>OHEU01000775.1_pt1 | contig 17331 bp, 4 predicted proteins | sample 1567341 | NCBI WGS metagenome assembly OHEU01 (sample SAMEA3879524, study PRJEB24766) | human gut metagenome | biome: human-associated habitat; feature: feces | place: USA | collected 1985/1987 | reverse complement strand
CCATACGCGTCCGCACCGCTGCACCCGCGACCGACCACACGGCCTGTGGCTGTGCTTATCCAATAATAATCTGAATAGTATGTACTCGACGAACCCTGCATAGCCCCGGCTGGTACAATAGCCATCAGCTTTCCATGCGCCACAGCCGTTATCCAGCCACTTGAAGTAGAACCCTTTATCATCATCGTGCTGCCGTCAGGCATCCAAATGCGCCACTTGCCCTCATTGCCGCTCGTGTTCGGCAAGTCCACACCGTCCATCATGTCATACTTGTGTCCGTAGATGTCCTCATAGCCCAGGCAGCAGATATTGTTCACCTGCGTCACCTTTGCAGCACCGTACTCGTCCTTGTCCACATACCAGGCATATTGGTGCACTCTGTTCTCATCCACCAGACTGTTTGTCACATTCGGGTTGATTGCCTTTGCGCCCTCATAGCCTATAGTGTCCTGCATGCCTCTCGACATCGTACCGCCAGTCGTGCGCATATTCGTATGCGAACCTGCGCCGCACTGCTCCTGCATGTTCCTCCTGCCATACTTCGCGTATGCAAGGTTCGCAATGCGGAAGTGCATCAGAGCGTCAATCTGCTGCATACCTCGCTGCACGCTGTAATAATGGAAGTCCGTCCATGTCATACTTGCAGTGGTACTGCCACCGGTTATGCAGGCACGCAGCTTGCTGCCCACAACAGAACTGCCCACAACAGCACACAGATGCTCATCGTTCGCAAACCATTCAGGCTCCATATCCTCTATCTTGCTGCTGTTGGAAAGCACCACCTTGTCAAACTCGGCTGTGTTCAATATAGAGAAGTACAAAGTCTTGGCTCCCTCAGGCACATCGCTGATAAGATACATGCCAGCCTCAAATCTGTTACCCAGCGTTGGCACCACGATGCTCTTCACCACATTGCCGTTCACGTCGGCAAATGCACTGCCCACAAGGTTCGTGCCTGGCACACTCGGCCAACGGACACGCTTGTGCTTCGACACATCCACCACACACACCGAATAAGAACTGTCCGTGCTCATGGCATTTGTTATGGTGTCTCTGCCGCTCATCACTTTCCTGCCTTTAGTGTAACCGCCCTGCACCGCCTTGATGTCATCAAGCGTCAATACGTCCACATTCGGCACAGCCGGCATGTGATCCTTGTCCTTCGAGCTGTAGCAACTGTAGTTCTTGCTGTTCAAGAAGTCATTCACACCCTTGCTCCAGAAGAAAGGCTCGTGCATCATCAGGTCACCCTCGCTGCCGTCAAGTTTGGCTGGGGTTCCGTCGGCATACTTGGTGCTGTCCTTGTCGTCAAGCTCCAAGTAAGTCATCTCGCCGTCCAGATTGTTCACCACGGTATCGACATTCGCCATGTTCACGTTCCTCGTGGTCGCCTTCTTTGTCACCTTCGCCAGCACTCTGTGGCGGTTCTTCAGTATCGCAGCCACATGGCCGCTTGGTTTGTAGTCGTTGCCGTACTTATAGCCCGTGCCGTTATCCAAGTTCGAGAGATTTGCATCGTCTGCCACGCTCTCGTCGCTCTCCAGCATTGTATATTCAGGCTGCTCGATGTTCAACTCGGGGTAGTGCTCGATGTATGCAGCATAGGTCTCATCATCAACGTAACGAGTCAGTCGGTATGTGCCCACCAGTCGGCAGCTCTCCACATTGCCGCCATTCTCGTCCACACCGCCCGTCTGCATCAGTGAGGCCAGCAGGCTGCCGTCGCCTTCCATGTCGATGCCGGTCACACGCAGATACTTCACGTTTCCGCACCTTGCGTGCAGCGTCTGCCAGTCCACACCCGGGCAATTGTCAACCACAAGTCTGTTGATGTTGCTTGTGCCCTCCAGCGTCAGACCGCCGGTCGTCAGTTTGCCCAGATAGCGCAGTTCCAGTGTCTGCAACGTTGCCGGGAGCGTTACGCTCGTCAGCGGAGCACCCTGTGCGAAGTTCACGCCGGTCAGGGCTGTCTTGCCTGCCTTCAGTGTCTCCAGCTTCGTGTTGTTGCTCAAGTCTATGCCAGTGAAGCTGCCTGACTTCAAGCCGGTCATATTCAGAGTACGTAAGTTTCGGCAGCCGTTCACCAGCAATGCGTTCAGCGTTGTCTGTGTCTGGCCGCAGCTCACGTCAAGCGTCCTCATGGCGGAACAGTTGTTCAAGTTCAGAGTCTGGAGTATGGCATGGCTCACGTCCGTCAAGTCAAGCCCCATGATGCGGCTCGCACCGTAGATGTATTGCGGGTCATTCACGATGAGGTCCGTGTCAAGCGTCAGTTCCACCTGGCTTCCCGTGTCCTCCGCAAGCACTGCGCTTTCGTGCGGCGTACCGCTCGTGTAGCCGTACCCGAAGAAATACCGCTCGCTCGCCGTGATTCTTATCTTCCGGTTGTCACTTCCGAACTTATAGCCGAAGTAGGCCGCGAAACTGTCCTTTCTGTATGTACCGCACACATACTGGCTGTCCAGCAATGCAAAGCGGTTCTGGATGGTATAGGTGCGGTGCGCATATCGGCTGCCCTGGAGTGCATAGAGATAGTCATAGTAACTCGTGGTGCCGTCAGCCGTCGTCACACCCTCCGTCAGCGGTTTGATGTACTTGTAGATGCCGTCCCTGTTGTAGATGCGCTCACACCAGTTGCCCATCATCTCCTCATTGAACACCTTCAGCACATACTCCAGCGACATCGTGCTTCGCAGCTTGTCTGCCACCTCCCTCAGTTTGTCCGGGCAGCCTCTCACAAGTTCCCACAGCACGGAGTCGTGTCCTGCAAACGCATACGAGCCGATGCTCTCGTCCATCGTCTCCCACGTTATCGTGTAGTCGTATTTCAGAACCGAGTCGTTGCGCTCACCGAACACCGTGTCCATGTCGTATGGGATGAAATACCATATCTTGCCGTCCCACGTCACGAGCATCATGTTCTTCGCGCGGTTGTCCACAGCCATGAAGTAGTCCGTTATCAGATACCATGCAAATGGTGAGTCGTTGCCGAAGTATTCCGCATATTCGTTCAGGAATTTCGTCGGGTTGCCCTTGCACGAGTATATCCACTCCCAAAGGCGCTTCACTGCCGCCTTGTCGTCCTCATGCGCCGTCGCCCATGTGTCGTCGGCCTTGAAGCGGAACTCCAGAGCATCGTCGAACGTGTCCATGTTGCTCGTACCAAACAGACATAATGTCTCCGAGTTGTTCAGGAACTCCAGGCAGATACACTTGTTGCGCCCGCCCTTCAGTGCAGCCTCGTCATTGAAGCCCTCGATACCCTCAAAGCCGTAGATGATGCCGCTGCCGCTCTTCTCGTTGTTGAAGTTGTACTTGCCAAGATACACGTTCTCACCCGTGCCGTTGTTGTCGTAGAACAAATCTATCGGGAAACCGTCCACGCCGATTCTCACATCATAGTTGCCCTTGTAGGCCATTTGTGGCGGAGTCAGCCAGCCGCATCTCTTCCAGATGTCGTTCACGATTCTCACCGCACCCGTATTATGCGTAGATGAAGAATCCGAGAAGTCCGCCTTCAGACAGAATATGTCTATCGGTCTTGCACCTGGTTTGAACGAATATTTGAAGTCCGCTACCTCCACACCATTCACATACAGCTTAGTGCCGTACTTCGTCGAGCGGCTGAAGTAGATGCGGTAGTTCTTTCTCGGGTAGGTCGTCGATGAGGTGCCTTGTATTCTCAGTCCGCACTGGTAGATGATGAAGTCATACTCCTTGCCGTAGGCAGAGTAGAAGTAGATGTCCACCGGAACCTCAAACTTCTTGTTGTTCGTCTGGTTCACCAGGTTCACGTCGCCCACGATCCTCATCACGCTCTTGCCCATCGCACGCAGTTTGTCTATATCGACATCAGTGCCCTCGTCGTCCATCACCTGGTTCTTCTCGAACAGCACCACCATCTCGTCGCTCGTCGGGCGGTCCACCATGTAGTTCGCCAGTTCCTCATCATCGCCCAAGGCACGGTTATACACGCGCAGGTTCCGCACCTCCACGTCCGCGCTCTCGCTCGTGATCCTGATGTTCGTCGGTTCTGCCTGGAGCAGCGAATCCGTCGAGGCATACTGCTTCGCGCCGCATAGGATGCCGTTCACATACAGCGTCATCAGTCGGCCCGCCTTCTTCTCCTGCACCACGAAGGCTATCTTCAGTGTCATACCGCTTGCAAACTTAGTGCCTACTTCCGAACCTGCGCCCGTCCGCATCAGAGCCTCCTGCGTCGTCAGTCTGAAGCCCACGCCGCCGGTCATGCAGTCCACCACCGTACCCCTGCGGTCGGTCACGTTCGTGCATGTCAGCTCCATCTCGTAGGTTGCGCCCGTGGTTGTCGCATCGTTGCCGAAAGGCTTGTACCCGATTTCTACATTCGCGCCGTTCGTCAGCTTCAAGGCATCTCCCGTCCAGCCGTTGCTCTGCCAGTCAAAGCCTTCAAACACCGTTTGAACGTCGTTATAACGCCATTCAGCAGGCTCGCTCTCGGCATTGCTTCTGCCGGCTGCCGTCAGTTTCAGCACAAGTCCGGCAGTCGCCTCGCTCAGGTCAATGCCGCTCTCCGTCACCTTCACGTTCAGCTTGTATTCCGTTGTGCCGCACTTCAGCACCATCGCCACGTCGCCCTGCTCCAGGAAACGATTTGTATATACCTGCGTCGTCCTCGGAACGCTCACCGTCTGCGTCCGTATGCCATCTCTCCACACACCCACGGTCGCCGGGGTCATTGTCGGGTCATACGCCACAAAGTCAAATCTCACCTGCTCATACTGGCCGGTTTCAATAGTCGGGGTCAGATGGTCGTCCGCAAAAATGCGTCCGTCACCGAAGGTCAGCTTCGTGCCGATATACGGGGCGTTCTGTCCGGCCTTCAGAATGTCAAAGTAGATGCTCTCGCTCTTCAGCGTCAGCTCCGCGCTCGCCTCCATCTCGGCGACGATCTGCACCGTGTGCCGGCCGATGCTCACTCCCGACATCGACAAGGGGAAACTGCCGTTCGTCGTGCCGCTTCTTTTCACCGTCTGCGAGTCCCACTGGTGTCCGTCCAGATACAGCGTCACGGTTTTGTCTCCGCTTCCGCTTACCGCGAAGGGGATGCTCACCGCCTCACTCACGCCGTAGCCGCCCTTGGCGACACACTCGGCTATGTTGAAGCTACTGCTCAGCGCAAGGGTCACAGCCTTCACGCTCACATAGCTCTGCCTCGTCTGTGTCTTGCCGGTGGTCGGGTCGGTTGTGGTAGCCCTCACATAGATGTCTGTCGTTCCGAGCAGCAGGTATTTCGTCAGATCCAGGGTATAGGTTCCCTTGCTCACATCATGCTGTGTGTCTGCATACATCACGGTCGCGCCCCTCTTCATCTCGATACTGACTGTTGCCTTCTGGCCCGTGGATGTGCCTTTCTCGTCACCGCTGCTGTACTGGTGGTCATACGTCCATGTCAGCATCGCACTGTCGCCTTCCTTGATGATGGTCTTGCTGGCGGCTGCATCCAGCACGATTTTCGTGGTCGAAGCGTCACCGCCTCCACCGCCGCTTCCTGCCGGAATGTCTGCAGACGCTATCTCCGCACCGCTCTTGTTGGTCAGTGCCAGGCGCACGCTGCTGCCGTCGTCACTCAGTTCGGCGTTCATGCCCAAGACGGTGCTCGCCTCTATCTCCATCAGCTTCGCCGCCACCGCCGCGTTCTGCACCGGGTTCGTCGAACTTGCGTTCAGGCTCTCGTCCACCTCAGTCTCGCTGATGGTGATGGCAACGTTGCCGTCCTCGCCAGGCTCCAGCTTCTTGCCGTTCAGCGTCACGCTCTTCACCGTGCCGTCGCCGCCAAAGTCCTCCCAGCTTGCCGCCTGTTCCCAGCTCTCGATGTTCGTGCCCTTGAACTGCTTCGTCTCCCATTTGCCCTGTGCCGTCTCGTAGGTGATGCAGCGTCCCTTCGCACGTGCCTTCCCTTCCACGGCTGCTATGGCGGTCTCAAGCGTATAGTATCCGCTCTCCAGCGGAACCTGCTCCGTCACGTTATAGGTGTTGCCACCGCCGCTTCCGCTTATCTCCACCAGGTTCTCTTCCTCATCGCTCCACACATACACCACGCCGCCGCACACATACGCCTTGTCCTTCAGTACTTCCGTGCGCACATCGTTCATGTACATGTCTGCGCCAAACCAGTTATTGCAGTATATGTTACCATTCTTCCCGCAGAAGGATTTGTTCACCGTGTCATAGTACACACCGTCTATCTGGGGGCATGATACAAGTCGTATCTCCACGCCTTCCACCAGCCCGTCAAACCGCGCTGTCGCGCCGTTCCTTGCAGCCAGTGCCGTTTTCTTGTACTCCGCTTCCACGCTCTCTGCCTTTGCCACAGCGGCGTTGGTCTTCTGGGCGGCATCAGTGGCCTTGCTTGCTGCATCATTGGCGGTTTGGGCCGCTGCCTCCGCTGTTGATGCTGCCGTATCTGCTTTCTTTGCCGATGCGTCAGCCACAGCAGCAGAAGACTTGGCGACAGCAGCTGCATCCTCCGCAGGTTTCGACAGCAGTTTCAGCGGAGCGCTCACCACCGTCTCGCCTCTCATGGCCGGGAGGCTCACCACACCGTCCAGCGTGCTTACCGTTTCCAGTTCGTCCACACTCTGGCTGTCAGTCTTTATCTGGTTCACCACATCCTGGACCAGTTCCTTTTTCTCTTCTTCTGTCAGTGCCATAGTCGTATATTTTTTTGTTATGATTGTTTATTGATGATTCGTGCCGTATATTTCGTAGGCCAGCCGTTCAGCGTCTCGGTGCTGTCTGGGTCATATACCAGTAGCACCTCAAGCGTATCACCCTTGCCCATATCCAGAGTCTCGTAGTGTCCGCCATCCCAATGTACCATCACTGGCAGTTCCTCGGTGTTCCAAGGATATTCCTTTTTGCTGTCCTGCTGGCTATAGCGTCCACACACCTTGTAGTTGCTCGACCCTATGTCGGCGATTATAGTTATTCTCATGCAGAATGGGGTGTTCTTTCCAATGGCCAAACCATCCCTCACTTGCCCTATCTTGGGCAGTGCCACAACGGCAGAGCTTTGCGTTGCCTTAACGATGAAGCGGTTCGCAGCCTGCAGGTCCATATAGCCGACAAACACCGTGTTCGCCTTGTCAAGGGCTATCTTTTTGTATGCATAGCCGTCCATAGCTCCGTTCAGCACGCCCGAACCTTTACCCGCAAAGGCGAAGTTCCCGTTCATGGAGTTTTCTATGTCGAACACGATGCCATACTTCGGAGATATGCCAAAATCGAAGTTGTAATCAGTGGCTGTATCCACCAACCGGCATAGCATAGGTTGTCCATAGTTGTTCCATGTGCCGAAGATGGCTTGCCGTCCCTTGTCGTTGAACCCTATCATGTCATCATACAAGAACAGGCCGTTTTCAGTATCCTTTACCTCTATTGTGCCATCTTCGTTATAGATTACATCTGCACCACCTATATGCCCATTTCCTATGCTGAAACCACCAATGGCTCCACCCTCAGCGTACACATGGCCTCGGAATGTTCCATTCACAGTCTCGATGCTGCCGTCTTCCTTTACCTTGAAGTACCCGTTGGCCGTCACCAGTCCCTCCAGCTTGATATTGTCCGCCGTCAGCTTGATGACGGTTTTCTTATTGCCCTCGGCATCCGTTTCCTCTACGCCCACCCCTATCAGAGCCAGTTTGCCGTTTGCGTCCTTAATATAGATACCCGTACCTTCAGGTTGTATCATCAGCCCCGTCTCTTGCAGTGCCTGCTCATCTTTGTCATACACGGCTGCCGATATTTTCACCAGTCGCTCAGATTGCTCGAACAATGTTTTGTACTTGTAAGTCAGCGCCTCTATCTTGTCCGTGCTCAGCACCAGCATATACAGATAGATGTCGCCGTCAAACTCCAGCTTGAAGTCGCCCGTGCCGTTCCACAGTCCGCTGCAGGTGTATTGCACATAGCCGTCAGTAGCTGCGATTTCCTCGCTTACCTCCATACTGTTGAAGTCCGCAAACCCCGTCTTGTCAACATTCTCAAAACCTATCTTCAGCGTGCCTGCCTTTGCGCAGCGATAAAAGAAGCTCAGATACACTGGCAGGGCTTCCTTCTTCCCCTCGCCGTTTGTCGGAAAGGTCGGCACAAAGCGTAGATTCTCATGCTTCTGTCGGATATACTTGTTGCGTATCCGCACCACCTTGCGTCCCATGTCTGTCACCACGCTCGCACCGTCACCCTTCTTCGATAGCGCTGCGCCGTTGGCCCATATCCACCTGTTGCCGACGAGGAAGAACACCGTCTCATTCTCCGAGTTCCACTTCTCCAGTCCCGACGCAAACGTCGGGTTGTTCAAATAGCCCTTCTCGCTTAGGAAATCGTTCCTCACGCTGTCGATTGCGCTCTGCACTTTGCCCTCCGTTATCTCCAGCTTGGTCTTCACGTCCTCGCCGGTCGAAAGCAGGAACGTGCCGCGCAGATACACATTGTCCGCATACAGGCCGTTGCCCCGTGGCTGGTTGTTCCACGGAAAAGTGTCATCCTTAATGCCGTCCAGGTTGCCAAGTCTTGCGCGTAGGGCATTGCCAAAGCTCTTCCCGCTCACGCCGTCCATCACGTCCACCCTCGGTTCGCCGTCTTCAGTTGCCGATATAAGCACCAGGTTCTGGCGGTTCTCCACTGCCGTGTTGCCCATCAGCACACACTCGTCACCCGCCTTGGGTTCCACGTTCTCAAACTCCTCCTTCGCCACCACGATACCGGCCTCCGTAACATCGGCCACCTCCACCCAGTAGCTCCGTAGGTCTGTACCCGTGAACGTCTGGCAGCGCACCAGGTCGTGTCGCACGAACATGTTCTCCTGCTCGAAGCTGATGAGGTAGTAGTCGCCTTGTTCCTCCACAGCCTTTATCTTCCCGTTCGCAGCGCTCACGCATATCTGGCCGCCCACGCTCCGCACCTTGTTTATCAGCAGCTCAAACACGTTCATCACCTGACGCACCGTCAGTTTGTCCACAATCAGGTGCGACAATCGGTCCTCATCCATACCCAGTTTCCAGCCACTGTCCGTCAAGCCCCCGCCGCTATAGTCCCCGCTGCTGAGCAGCTCCTTCACCACAGCCGTCAGCAGCTCAGCGTTGCCCTTGCCGTCAACAAAGCCGTTCTCCTCCTCGCCGAACACCACACCCTGCTCAAAGGTTATCCGCCCCTTCGTCCGGTCGTTGCGTTTCCTGCTCAGAAATTCCTGCTCGCTCCTTCTTGCCGAAAACAGATTGTTGTCCGTAGGCAGAGTCGTGTCCCAAGAGCGTATCACGTCAGGCAGTTCCACAGTGTTAGCCTTCACCTCGCTCCGCACGTTCTCTATCTCGTCCGCCATGCGGCTCTGCGTCGTTTGCGACAGCACGTCACTTATCTCGATGTCAGCCTCCGTCGGGCGCGCCAGCTTCTGGTCCACCACCGTTATGCGGCTCTCACGGTAGCCGCTCGCAAAAAAGCGGTCACTCTCCAGCCGCACCCTTTGCCCCATGCACGGCACAACGCCGCGCTTCTTCAGCGCCACATAGTCCGTCGAGCATTTGTACACGCTTTTGTCCAGGCAGTGCTCGTCCATATATTTTTCCACCGCCGTCGCATACTCCTCCTCCGCTATCGGGTAATACTCGTCCGGCATCCTCACGTTCCACAGTATATAGGTGTCCTCCGCTTTCGGCTCCAGCACTCCGCCCGGCACCTGCGTGTCGTCATCGTATGGCCATATCGTTATCAGCTCAAACTCCCGCGTCTCGCTGTTATAGTTCACCTCAAAGTAGTGCTCCCCGTCCTCGTCGTTGCCCAGACCGGCCAACTGCCCCGTCTGGAACGTCACGCGCTTCACCAGACCTCCTATCTCATATTCGTTCGGATCGAAGTTCATCTCGCCGTCCGTGAAGTAGTATATGTCGAAAGGCTTGCCGTCATCGCCCTTTTTCGTCTCCTTCCTCACCGAGCTCACCTTGCCCGTGCGCCGCGGGTATATCTCCTGGAACGCCCCCTGCTCGAAGTGCTCCACAATGCCCAGCTCCGTGTTCCGTTCCACATACGTCGCACGGCTCGGCAGCAGCAGGCGGCTGCTGCCGTATTTCTCAGCGTCTATGTTGCGGCTGCTGCCTATCGGGAACAGTCGGGTGAAGAACTTCACGTTGTCAGCCGAGTCACGCTCTATGCTCAATAGACCGTTGCCGTAGCCCAGCGTCACCTCGTCGCCCCTCTCGCAGCGGCACACGTTCACCGTCATGCCCTCTATCCACCATTCCGTCCCGGCCTCGTCGGCTATCTTCTTCAGAGCGTCGTTCCCGTACAGACCCTCCGAGTAGTCCACCACGATGTTGCCCGTAGCCTCCACCTTGCCCACCTTCCAGTCCGTTATGCCGCCCATCCAGCGGTTCAGGTTCTTCACCACCAGAGCCACATGCTCACGGGCCGTCGCCGTGTAGCTGAATACTGGCGAGTCCTCCGTGTTCAGCATCAGAGCCTGTTTGATAAGGCTCGCCGCACCGTACAGTTTCACCGAGTACGTCCATTTCCTGCGACCCGTCTGCTTCGGCGTGTACGTCTCCACACACCAGAACTTCCGCCCTTCCCACACCGTCCAGTCGTTCAGCTCCAGTGTCACGCACTCCTGGCTGTCCAGCGACACGCTCAGGTAGTCGTCACCGCCCACCTCCTCGTGGTGAGTGCTGCTACTGTCGGGCACCAGCGTTGTCCTCAGCCGGTTCCGTTTGTCATATATCTTCAGCTCCATGTCCTTTGATGTCCTTTTTATCGTTGTTTTATCGTTGTTTGAATACCTTGCAAACGCCGTTTCAGTACAGAGGCTTCGGCTCCCTGAATTTCAGCCGCATCCTGCTGCACACGCCGCCTTCGCCTATCGGGGTCAGTTGCTCCGTCTCCGTTGCCCCCAGATACCGCAGTCTGAACGTGCGGTCTATTTCCGGAAGCCTCACCTCCAGCCACCCGCCATTGCCCGTCCGCAGCATCGTGAAGAACCTGCCGTAGTTCACGAAGTACGCCTGCGCCGACTCGGCCCATAGGCAGAAGTACAGCTCCACGTCACGCGCCTGAAGGTGCAGCTCTATTTCTTCCGGCAGCTCCTCCCCGTCAGCGTCAGGGTTGTCCACCACCGTCAGCTCCTTTGTCGTGCTCGGCTTCAGCAGAGCCTCATAGTTAGTCCATTCTCCCTCCTTCTTCTCCGTCAGGAACACGCCCCATTCCTGGGCTGCGTCCTTGTCGTTTATGTATAGCAGACCTTTCGTTATCTCCATGCTCTTTCCTCCTTTTTTTCTTACCTTGTTTTAATGCCGTCCCTACGTAGCGTTGTCAGGTCATCCTTCATGTCACGCATGTCCTTGCACATCAGTTTCAGCGTCTCGCTGCACTCGCCCGTGTTCGTATCTATACGTTTCAGGTGCCCCAGAGCCGTCTGCATGCTCCCCGCCACATTCTCCACGTTCGTGTCTATGTTCGTCTCGTGCACCAGCATCGCCGTGTACAGACCCTCCAGCTTCGTTATGCTCTCCTGCGAGGCCGTCGTGTATGCACCGCTCTTTCCCGTCTGCGTCGTGCTGTCCCCCTGCCACAAGTCCAGCCCCTTCTCCTTCGCCATCTGACGATACTTCTCCAGCAGTGCGTTGAAGGTACCCTGCTGGCTCAGAGCATTGTCCGTCATCTCGTCCAGAATCCGCACATAGTTGCCAAACTTCTCCTCGTCCGTCAGGTCCTCGCGCTTCATCACGTCCAGCATCTCCTCCTGAGCCTTCTCCAGCAGTGGGGCTATCGTCACCGTGTATATCATCTGCTCCGCCAGCTTCTCCAGCATACCCGTCAGCGAGTCCGCAAAAGCCTTCCCCGCATCAGTACCGTTCTTGAAGGCGTCCACCAGAGCGTCCGTCAGCGTCTGACCAAGGTCGCCGAACACACCCTCAAAGTAGTCCTTCACAGACTCCCAGGCCTCCTCAGCCTGGTCATATAGGTCTATGATATACTGCAGGGCCTCCTTGTCATTCTTCGCAAACTCACGGCTGTTCATGATGCTCTCAGCCAGCTCGCGGTTAAAGTTCCCCGCACTGTCTATCAGCTCAGGATAAACGTCCAGTATGCTGCTGTACGTATCCTTGCCCTTGCCCCAGCCGAACAGACCCGTCTTCTTATGTCCCGTCTTTATCTCAATGTCAGCCAGTCCCGAGTAGGCGTCCTTCAGCTCCGAGTAGCCCTTGTTCACAATCTTGTTCCAGAAGGCATTCCCAGTATCAAGGTATCCGAACTTCTGCTGCTGCTCAGCCGTGCCCGCAATCTCCGCCTTCAGCCCGGCATAGGCATCCTTCATCACCCTCACAGCGTTCGCAGCCTTCCCGTAAGTGTCCGTGCCGAATATCGTCTGAGCCTTCTCCAGCTCCAGGTTCTGCTCCATCAGCAGCAGGTTATACTCACGCTGCTGAGCCGTCACCTCCTCCATGATCTTCTCCAAAGCAGCCTTATGACGAGCACTCGCCTGAAAAGCCTTCGTCACCCAGCCGATAGCCTCGCCCGCGGCAGCAGCTATGCCGCCAACGACGCCGCCCTCAGCAAAGCCACGGCCTATGTTGCTCACACTCGTCATCACACCCTGCACAGCATCCATCGCCTCAGCCATGCCATCGTTACCCGCCGCCTCAAACATCTCGCTCAGCTTCCCGGCCAGGTCGCCCACCATCTCAGCGGAAGCCGCAGCAGACTCACCAAGGCGCTTCAGCTTTGCCTCAAGGCCCTTCTCCTCACCATCCTCGCCGTGCTTGAACAGCTCCCCAACCGCATCAGCCAGAGCCCTGAACGGATTCTTACCGAGCACCTCCTTCTTCAGCTTCTCATACTGCTCCGTCAGAGCCTTCAGCTTCTCAGGACTCTTCTCCAGAGCCTTCAGCTCAGCCGGCGAAAAACCAAGCCCCGCCATATCCTTCTGCGTGATCCTCCGCTCCGTCCTTCCGTTCCCGTCCTTTATCACAGCCGTGCCATCCCCGTCCTTCGTCCCACGCAGATAGTCCATCAGCACCTTTATACGGTCTATTATCTTCTGCACCTCAGCCACACTCTTCTCCGAAGTGTCAGCAAACAAGTCCACAAGCACTTTGTTCTCCTTGCCAAGCTCCGTCAGCTGAGCCTCGTCCACAGACTTCAGCGCAGCACGCTCCTGCTTCGCCAGCTCTGCCAACGCACGCTCCTTCACATCCTCCCCTATAGGATGCCCCTCTGCGTCCACAGCCTTCTCTATCTGAGCACGATCCTTAGCAAACTTCTCGCTGATGCTCTTGCGCTGCTCCTCGTAGTCTTGGTACTTGGCGAGCAAATTCTGATAGAGCTTTGCTTCGGAATTTTGCTTGTATGCGTTTGCGGCTTCAGTATATTGTTTCAGATAGTTTTTTTGGTCAGCACTCAAATCATCCATAGTAACAGTTGGACGCTTCAACCCTTGCTTCTTCCAGTCAGAATGAGCCTGTTCAAATGAGAGGTCTGATATATTCTGAAGTTCATCTACCCATTCTTGCTGGCGCAAACGGTTCGCTTCGATAAGTTTATCGTAATTGAGATTTATTGTTTCAAGTTCCTTGTCAAAACCATCTTGCAAGCCGTCAATCTCCGCTTGTTTCAAATCAAATGCGGTTTGCTTTTCTGACGCTTCTTGTTTACGTTGTGCCGCTTCTACCTGACGCCCTTTCTCTTCTTGCTCTGCAGCCTTTATATTAGCTTTCTCCTGAGGTGTAAGACCTGTGTTCTTTGTCTTTTTTGTTTTCTTTGATGTGTCACCACCTGCAGCCTCATAGTTTGCCTTTGCCTTCTTTTCTTCATCGCGTGCCTTGCGTAATGCTGCAAGATAGGACGCTTCATCAGGATAAAGGGAACGATTGTTGCGATTCTTTATGACTTTATTTACTTCATTCTGTGCATTAGTCCATGCGGTTTTTGCATCTTTCATGAAGTCTTTAGAGGCATTCTCGTGTATGCTTTTCATACGAGCAGTGGCCGATTTGATGCGATTTTGCAATTCGTCAACACTAGTTGCAACACTCTCCCCTGGAAGTTGTACAAGTTTCTTTCCTTGCTTGTTTGCAGAGGAGATACAATTTTTGTAGAAGTTGATAGTCTTTTGAGCGGTCTCTGCGTTCATACTATTCAACTTTGCCATAAACTTGTTATGGTTATCTGTTCGCACTTGCTGCACATCTTTCCACACCGTACCCTCTGAAGCTTTAATCAACGATTCTATAGCGGAGTTGAATGTCTGAAACGTGCCACGCACGTTCCTCACTTCTTTATTATATTTCTTGTCAAGGTTCTGATAGAGATTATAATCAGAATCTGACATATTCAAGCGACCGGTTTTGTAGTACTGCTTGCGCAATTCCAAATATTTCTTCAGATCCGCCACTCGTTGTTGGTCTGCCTTCAAATTACCTTCGCCTTTAAGATTACGTTCCTCACGAAGTTCCTCGTTATATTCTCGGCGTGCCTCCGTCAGTTTGTCGATAAGTTCCTTTTCGGTCTTGTATTTCTCAAAGACTGACGGCATCAATTTCTTTAGTTTTTCTAGAGCTTCTAGTCTGTCTAGTTCCGCTAGATTCTCATCTGTTATGGTGCTTATACATTTTTCAATCGCTTCTTTTTTGTCATTGATTGCATCTGTCTGTTCTTTCTCACGGTCAGTCGCACGTTGAGCCTCGTCAGCGGCAGCAGAGCAATTCTTTGAATATATAGCCAGCGCAGCGGCAGCAGACAAAATAACAGTTGCAAGTAACACATAGTTAGACACGTGGAGATTAGGGTTGGAAACGTGGAGATGACTGTCGCGAATGAGGAAATAACAGATGGCGGCGTGGAAATGACGCCGGCTGGCGCGTATCGGAAGGCACGAGGGTACGTTTCGGAAGGCACGGAAGCACGTAACGGAAGACACGGAAGCGCGTAACGGAAGGCACGAGCCGCCAAACGCAATCAGGAAAGCTATGGATGCAGTGAGTATCATCGGTTTGCATCATCCCCACGCTGCTGCGCATCATGAGCCTCATCGTGACGGCAGCCCCTACCCTCGCCATGGGCAAAAAAAATACGCTGAGACTCATCAACGAGCTTCAGCGTATCCGATATGTTTAACTACTTATTTTCTAAACGAATGAAAACCTCACGGTTTCCATTGTCATCCTGGTTAAACAATCTGTCAATCTACCTTAAAAACCTAATAACTAAAAACCTAAATCTATTACTACTAATCTAAACAATCTATTAACCTTTTGATGATGCAAAGGTACTACACTTCTGCGGTTCTGACAATAGTCTGGGGCCACTTTCTGCTGCTCGGGGCCTCTTTCTTGACATATATCATAATATGCACCATCACTGCATTTCTGCTATAGATACCGAGCGGGCATCAATGCTTCTTCTCGAGTTCCTGCAGGTTCTCCATAGCCTTGGACTCGAGGAACTCGTAGATGCCACAGAGGTGCTCACGCACGCGGCCATGGCCAAACTCGTAGACCTTGCTGACCAGCCCGTCGAGGAAGTCACGGTCGTGGCTCACCACGATAAGGGTGCCGTCGAAATCTTGAAGCGCCTGCTTGAGGATGTCCTTGGTCTTGAGGTCCAGATGATTGGTGGGCTCGTCGAGGATAAGCAGGTTGACCGGCTCGAGCAGCAGCTTGAGGATGGCGAGGCGCGTACGCTCTCCACCCGACAGCACCTTGACCTTCTTGGTCGACTCGTCGCCGCCAAACATGAAGGCGCCGAGCAGGTAGCGTATCTTGCTGCGTATGTCGCCCTTGGCCACATCGTCGATGGTCTGGAAGACGGTGAGGTTGTCGTCGAGCAGCGACGCCTGGTTCTGGGCAAAATAGCCTATCTGGACATTGTAGCCCAGATTGAGGTCTCCCTGGTTCTGCAGCTCGCCCATGATGCACTTCACGAGGGTCGACTTACCCTCGCCGTTGCGGCCCACAAAGGCTATCTTGTCTCCCCGCTCCACGGTGAGATTGACGCCGCCGAAGACGGTCTTGTCGCCAAACGACATAGACACATCGCTCATCTGCACGGGATAAGCGCCGCTGTGCGGACTGGGCGGGAACTTCAGGCGCAGACGGCTGGTGTCTTCCTCGTCGACCTCGATAAGCTCGAGTTTCTCAAGCATCTTGACGCGGCTCTGCACCTGCAGGGTCTTGGAATAGGTGCCCTTGAAGCGCTCGATGAAGTCCTTGGTCTCGGCTATCATCTTCTGCTGCTCTTCATACTGCTTCATCTGCTGTTCACGGCGCTCTTTGCGCAACTCGAGATAGTGGCTGTAGGTGGCGCGATAGTCATAGATGCGTCCCATGGTGACCTCGATGGTACGCGTGGTGATGTTGTCGACAAACTTGCGGTCGTGGCTGATGACCACCACTGCCTTGGAGCTGTTGATGATAAACTGCTCGAGCCAGCCGATAGACTCGATGTCGAGGTGGTTGGTGGGCTCGTCGAGCAACAGCACATCGGGCGACTTGAGGAGCAGCTTGGCGAGTTCGATACGCATACGCCATCCTCCCGAAAACTCACTGGTGGGCCGGTCGAAGTCACTGCGCTCGAAGCCGAGACCCAACAGGGTCTTCTCGACATCCTCCTCGAAGTGAGTCATGTCAATGGCATAAAACTTCTCGGAAAGCGTAGACACCGTCTCGATGAGCTGCATATACTCATCGCTCTCGTAGTCGGTGCGGGTGGAAAGGAGGTCATTGATACGGTCTATCTCTGCCTGTATCTCGTGGAGATGGGCAAATGCCTGGCAGGTCTCTTCAAACACGGTGCGGCCGTCTTCGGTCATCAGGTGCTGGGGGAGATAGGCGACGACGCAGTCTTTGGGCGCCGACACAGACCCGCGTGTGGGCTTGCGCACTCCCGCCAATATCTTGAGCAGGGTACTCTTGCCTGCGCCGTTCTTGCCCATCAGGGCGATACGATCCTTCTCGTTAATCTGGAAGGTAATGTCCTTGAACAAGGTGGTGCCGCCGAATTCAACGGTCAGTCCATCTACTGAAATCATATTCTATTATTTTCTGGTGCGTAATGTGAAAAACGATGCAAAGTTACCTAAAAAATACCCAATCTCTATTGGATATGGCAGGAATTTGCCGTGACACAGACATAAATTCGCAGAATGGGGCAACATATTGCTGATTGATGGTTTCACGTATCAACCTCATCTCTACCGTTATGTCTTGCAGCACTTTTGATATGTCCGTAACCTGCTCTTTCCATTATGTGAAAGTCAATATTAATCTGTCGAAGACAAATCAAGCAAGAAATCATAGATGC
>OHEU01000769.1_pt1 | contig 17421 bp, 18 predicted proteins | sample 1567341 | NCBI WGS metagenome assembly OHEU01 (sample SAMEA3879524, study PRJEB24766) | human gut metagenome | biome: human-associated habitat; feature: feces | place: USA | collected 1985/1987 | reverse complement strand
TATACAGATTTATGAACTAAAGATAGCAAGCTAAGGAACTTGCGAAACTTGAATTCTTTAATAGAGTGCAATTGGGTTTTTCTGATGTTACAACACGTACGCAAGATTTTGACGCTCAATCTCTTCCTGATGATTTGCCTGAAGAATTAAAGAAAATACTTGTTTCTAATTTAACAGGAAAGAAAAGTGTTTCTATATTTTCTGTTCATGGGTGTTATGATTCTGAAGGAAAACTTTTAGAAAATCAATCTTTCCCTTTTGATGAGATGGAGTCTGAAGGTACCAAAAAACTGTTTGAAATTTCAGGTCCAATCTTTGATACTTTATTAGAAGGGAAAATACTGTTTGTTGATGAACTTGATGCAAAAATGCATCCTCTCTTATCTCGAGAATTAGTTAGATTGTTTACTGACGAATCTATTAATACTGAGAGTGCTCAGTTAATATTTACAACTCATGATACTAATCTTCTTTCATCTAATCTTCTAACGAGCAATGAAGTCTGGTTTACCGAAAAAGATCAGCAGGAACGTTCAGATCTTTATTGTTTGAATACTATTAGATATTTGGATGGAAGCAAGATGGAAGAAACAGATTTGATGGAACACAATTATATTCAAGGGCGTTATGGTGCTATACCATATTTATAGAATAATTGTAGTATGGTGAAAAAAAAGAAAATTTCAGAAATTAAAACTCCCTCTATTTTAAATCACGATGAGAATGAAACAATTAAGTATAAAATAAGATGTCGAGTGCTTATTGTATGCGAAGGTTCTAAAACAGAACCAAATTATTTTAAATCGTTTCATATGATGGAAAATAGTGGTGGATTGGTTTTTGATATAACAAATAGTGGAGGGGGAATCAATACTACTCAAGTAGTTGAGAAAGCTATAGAATTGCGCAATAAAGCTGTTAGTGATGGCAAGCCATATGATGTAACATGGGCCGTGTTTGATAAAGATAGTTTTGATGCGGATAAATTTGATAATGCTATTAAAATGGCAAGGTCTTATGATATACGTTGTGCGTGGAGTAATGAAGCTTTCGAGTTGTGGTATATTTATCATTTTGAGAATAGAATAACTTCAATGCCTCGAATAGAATATCAGAACAGAATAACCACATTAGTTCGACAAAAACTTAAAGGAAAAAGAACAAAAAAAACCAATTTTGTTTATACGAAAAATAATCCTGAAATGCGCTCAATTCTGAAAGAATGTGGTTGTGATGAAAAATTAGCAATACGTTGGGCAAAGAAACAAAGTGAAACTTTTGGTAATAATTCATTTCACTTGCATAATCCTTGTACAAAGGTATATGAACTTGTTAAACTTTTACGTGGAGAAGATACAGATTTTAATGAAGAAATTAAAATGAAAATGAATAGTAAGAAATAATGAATATTCCAAGCAATGTTCGTTTGTAAATTTTTAAATTTGATCTTGATTGTCATTGATTCTATATCTGTCCTGTTATTTGGTTTTACAGCTTGTACTTATACGCAATTTATGCTTGGCATAGTTGCAATTTATAACTTTCTTAAAAATTTAAATAATATGGAAAAAATTAGTTTCTGCGATTTGGAAAGGTGGGTTGGTTCATCGGCTGGGCTGTTCGCGGCCAAATCGGGATTAGATATGATGAAAATGGTATGAATGGATAGTCCGATAACCAAAGGGTGCGAGTCCCTTGCAGCCCACTTGAATTAAAAAAATGATAGACTATATGAATAAGTTGTTTTTTGTTCCAGTTCAGACAAGAATTTTTAATGACTTTTATCACCTGCGTTACGATGAGAATAATGTAAAATGGTCTGGACATATTACCCCCCCCAAAAAAAAATAGATAATCTTTACAAGTATGTAGAGAGGTGTAAGACGTCTGAAAAGTAAGCACTCAAATTAGGGCTCAATTTTGAAAGGAGTAACTTTGCTCCCAAGTTTTAAACATTGATTAATGCACAGCAGTGAAGATTTGGAACATTTTCGATTAATTATGGGCATTGTAAGCTTGCTAGATCTTTGTCATAATGAGAAAATGTATGTAGTATTCCTGCCTTTTGGGTCTTTACAGAAATGGATTGCTTCTGCAAAGTATTAATGACCGATTAATGTTCGATTAACGGCGATTAATGTGAAACGCCTTGGCTGCTTGCCTGCCAACCATATCCTTAACGTCTCTCAGCCTTGTGCCGAGACTCCATATTAAACGTATAACCCCTATAAACATAAACTGAAAACATGGTAAAGTATAACATAAATCTCGAGAGCAAAACCGTCCTCGTGACGGGCGCTGCCGGTTTTATCGGCAGCAACCTCGTCAAGCGTCTTTTCCACGATGTCAAGAACATCAAGGTCATCGGTATTGACTCCATTACTGACTACTATGATGTCAACATCAAGTATGAGCGTCTGAAGGAAATAGAGGCTTTGCATGGCAACTGGACATTTGTTCATGCCTCCATCGCAGACAAAGACGCAGTGGAGAAAATCTTCACGGAAAACAAGATTGCCGTTGTCGTGAATCTTGCCGCTCAGGCTGGAGTCCGCTACAGCATCACCAATCCCGACGCGTACATTCAGAGCAACCTTATCGGATTCTACAATATCTTGGAGGCCTGCCGTCACCACGAAGTCGAGCATTTGGTCTATGCCTCTTCCTCCTCGGTCTATGGCAGCAACAAGAAGGTGCCATACTCCACAGACGACAAGGTGGACAATCCTGTATCCCTCTATGCAGCTACGAAGAAGAGCAACGAGTTGATGGCGCACGCCTATAGCAAACTCTATAACATCCCGTCAACGGGCCTTCGCTTCTTTACCGTCTATGGCCCAGCTGGTCGCCCCGACATGGCCTACTTTGGTTTCACCAACAAGCTGGTCAAGGGCGAGACCATCAAGATCTTCAACTACGGCAACTGCAAGCGCGACTTCACCTATGTCGATGACATTGTGGAAGGAGTGGTCCGCATTATGCAGCATGCCCCCGAGAAGCAGAACGGCGAGGACGGTCTTCCCATTCCGCCATACAAGGTGTATAACATCGGCAATAACTCCCCCGAGAATCTCCTTGACTTTGTCACTATCCTCCAAGAGGAATTGGTGCGTGCTGGTGTGCTGCCCAAGAACTACGATTTTGAGGCCCATAAGGAACTTGTACCTATGCAGCCTGGAGACGTCCCCGTCACCTACGCCGACACAACACCCTTAGAGCAGGACTTTGGTTTCAAGCCAAATACATCATTGCGGGAAGGATTGAGACGCTTTGCAGAGTGGTATAAAACATATCGAATAAAATCAAACATAAGCACTTGCTAAACAGCTTAAGCAAGGGAGTCAGAATATAGAGAGTTCTTGTTTCAAATGGAGTGTGTACTATTCTGTTGCGCATAGATATATAAATGTCAAGTAAATCACTTAATACGAAGGTGGCGACAGCCACCAAATGGTCTGGCTTAACGGAGATTGCTGCAAAACTTGTAGCACCAATTACTACAATGGTTCTTGCGCGCCTACTTACGCCTGACGCTTTTGGAGTAATGGTAACTGCTCAGATGGTCATTTCTTTTGCAGAAATTTTTACTGATGCCGGTTTCCAAAAATATATTGTTCAACATGAATTCAAAGATGACGATGAGAAGTTCAAATCTACCGCGGTAGCATTTTGGTCAAACCTCATAATGTCGTTGGTTATCTGGGCAGGCATCAGTATTTTTGCCAACCCTATAGCTCGACTTGTTGGGTGTGACGGTGAAGGGATAGTTATTGCCGTGTCTTGTATATGTATACCTGTTGAGGCTTTCTCGAGTATTCAGATGGCTTTGTTTAGGAGAGATTTGGATTTTAAAACTCTCTTTTGGGTCAGAATTATAGGTATTCTCATTCCTTTGATAGTGACGGTGCCATTGGCTTTTGCTACCAGAAGTTACTGGTCTCTTATTATAGGAATGATAGCTTTGAATTCTACCAATGCTTTAATATTGACCATCAAGTCTAAATGGAAACCTCGTTGGTATTATAACATCCAGTTGTTTAAGGAAATGTTTTCATTTACAATGTGGTCAATGCTTGAAGCCATCAGTATATGGCTGACATCGTACGTGGATATTTTTATCGTCGGTACCATGTTAAGTCAGCACTGCCTTGGATTGTATAGAACGTCTATGAGTACGGTAGGGCAGATAACCTCAATTATAACCGCCGCGACTACCCCTGTTCTGTTTTCTTCTCTCTCAAGATTGCAAAATGACAGAGAACAGTTTAATGAAATGTTCTTTAAATTTCAGAAACTTGTTGGTATTCTAATCATTCCAATAGGTATTGGTATATTCCTTTTTAGCGATCTTATAACCCAAATACTTCTTGGTAGTCAATGGATGGAAGCTTCTCCGTTCATAGGCTTATGGGGCTTGACGAGTGCGATATCTATTGTTCTTGCTCATTATTCAAGTGAAGTGTACCGTTCTATAGGTAAGCCAAAACTGTCTGTATTAGCTCAATGGCTTCACATAATAGTTCTTTGGCCCGTGCTATTGTTTTTTGTGAAAGAGGGCTTTGAAGCATTATATGTAGCAAGATCTTTCGTGCGCTTGGAGCTTGTGCTTGTCCAGTTGATAATAATGGCAGTAGTTGTCAAGATGAACGTTCTTAAGATGATTACTAATATACTTCCGTCTGTAATAGCAGCATCTTTAATGCTTCTGATATTATTGTTTCCTTCATCCGAGAGCATCTTCATCCAGTTATTATATGTGGTAATTTGTGTTTGCATTTACTTTGCTGTTATTCTGCTATTCCCAGAAGAAAGGAGTATATGCTTTAATTTAAAGAAAATGTTGAAAAGAAAATGAAAGTACTTGTAGCAGGAGATTTTGCCCCACAGGCAAGACTCGCGAAGCAGATAGAGAGAAAGCGGTATTCGGATGTTTTCCCGGAGAATCTTCGTGAAGTGATAAAATCTGTGGATTTCTCATTTGTCAACTTTGAGAGTCCTATTGTAGAAGATACCTATAAGCCGATTCCTAAATGTGGACCAAATCTTCATTGTACTCCCGAGGCTGCTGAGGCGATTAAATTTGCAGGCTTCACAGGTGTAACCATGGCAAATAACCATATCCTTGATTTTGGGACCAATGGACTTCATAAATCTGTAGCGTGTTGTAAAAACCAAGGACTTGATGTTGTCGGGGTTGGGAATAGCTTGAAGGACGCAGAGGAAATACTTTATATAAAAAAGAGCGGAAAAACCCTTGCAGTCATCAACTGTTGTGAACATGAGTTTTCTATTGCAACAGGCACATCAGCAGGTGCCAACCCTCTTAATCCCGTACGTCAGTATTATGCTATTCAGAAAGCTAAGGATAAGGCTGACCATGTGCTTGTAATAGTACATGGTGGACACGAAATGTTCCAGTTGCCTTCTCCTCGAATGGTTGAAACTTATCGCTTCTTTATCGATGCTGGAGCAGATGCCGTTGTCAACCACCATCAGCATTGTTATTCTGGGTATGAGATATATAATGAAAAGCCAATCTTTTATGGATTAGGTAATTTTGGCTTTGATCTTGATAAAACGGTATCCAAACGTCCGTGGAACTATGGTTATATGGTGAAAATAGAATTTGGCCAATCGGTTCATTGTAGCATTATCCCTTATTATCAGTATGCTGAAGAACCTCAGATCAAGTTGTTGGATAGTATAGCTTTTGATGACGAGATAAAAAAAATTAACGCAGTAATCAGTAATAAAGAAAAATTGCAAGAAGAGATTAATGCTTACTATAAAAAGGTAGCTTCTTATGAGCTTTCTCTTTTAGAACCATATAGGGGGCGAATTCTTGGAAAGGTGTATAGCATGGGGCTATTGCCCAAAATGATTAAGGGTAAAAAAAAGTATAGTATTCTTAATCATATTATGTGTGAGGCACATTATGATAAGCTTCTTTTCGCTTTAACGCAAAATAGTAAATTATGATATCGATAATAAGAGGTTTTAATTACCTGTTATCCAATAGAACGCAGTTTTGTGATTCTATAGTGAATAATTTTTTTGGATTTCTTCCGGACAAGCAGTATCTGTCACTTAGGTACAGAATATTGATGGGAAAGTGGATTAACTGGAGGAAGCCCAAATTGTATCAAGAAAAATTGCAGTGGCTAAAGGTATATAATCGCCAGAAACGTTATACGGAAATGGTTGATAAGATTACTGCCAAAGATTATGCGGCAAGGATTATAGGTGAAAAATACATTATACCAACCTTGGGAGTTTGGGATAATTTTGATGAGATTGATTTTGAGAAATTACCGAATCAATTTGTGCTAAAAACCAATAATGGAGGTGGCAGCATGGGAGTAGTCGTTTGTACAAATAAATCTGTTTTAGATAAGAAAAGTGCAAAAAAACAATTAGAACTCTCGCTAAAAGGAAGTATATATAAATGTTATAGGGAATGGCCTTATAAGGATGTTAAGCCAAAAATATTCGCCGAAGCCTATATGGAGGATGATAGTGAGTTTAACAAGGGTGGACTGGCTGACTATAAATTTACATGCTTTAATGGGAAAGCCGATAATGTGATGGTCTGTTGCGAGCGTCAAACAGGTGAAACCAAGTTTTATTTCTTTGATCAAGCGTGGAATTTACTCCCACTCAATAAGCGTGGAAAGGAAACTAATCCAAATTTCAAACTACCTAAGCCTGATTGTATGGATGAGATGTTTGAAATTGCAGGAAAACTATCAGAGGGAATTCCTTTTCTACGCGTAGATCTTTATTACATTAATGGCCGTCCATATTTCGGGGAAACCACATTCTTCCCCGCAAGTGGTTTTGATTCAAATATTCTGCCAGAAACTGAAATCTTGTTTGGAGATAAAATTCAGTTACCGAACGTATGAAGAGTCAAAAATAATGCTGTTGTGAAAAAATAGATACGGAAATGATTCCAATACTTAATGAAGTTACAAAGCATTCTTTGCTCAATAGGTGGATGCTCCATTGGAGCAGATTATCTATCCGTGACAGAAGTCAGTATTCGATCATTAGGACGAATGATATAATCGGTATGTTTGTTAGGTCGTTTAGCAAATTTAGTGCGCATACCGTCTAGCGATATCTTAATTGTATAATTACTAAGCCTGTAAGCAGAATCAAGTATGCACTAAATAATTCCGCAGCAGGGCAAAAAATCCATTAAAATGAAAACAATCGGTTTAGTTGTATCACGTAAAGAGAATGAAAAGCGTCGTGCTTTAGTGCCTGAGCACATTGCTCGTATAAAGCACCCCGAGGTTATAACCATAGAAAAGGGGTACGGAGATGTTTTGGGCTTTAAGGATGAAGATTACACTTCGAGAGGTTGTAAAGTAGCTTCTCGCGAAGAAGTATTGAAATGTGATGTGATTTGTGATCCCAAAGTTGGTGATGCAGAGTATCTTGAATTATTGCAGAACCAAACAATATTCGGTTGGGTACATGCTGTTCAGAATCGCGATATTACGGATAAAATAATCAAGCATCAACTAACGTCTTATGCCTGGGAAGATATGTATGAATGCGGTCGACATTCATTTTGGCGGAACAATGAAATTGCTGGCGAGGCGGCTGTCCTTCATGCGTATATGTGTCATGGGACTTCTCCTTTCCGCACAAAAGCAGCAGTTTTGGGTAGAGGTAATATAGCCCGCGGCGCAATAAAAATGTTGAATTATATGGGGGCTGAAGTAATCCAATATGATAGAAAGACAGAGCAGTTGTTTCAAAAGGAGTTGGGTGAATTTGACGTAATTGTAAATGCTATCCTTTGGGATACCTCGCGAAAGGATCATATTGTATACCGAGACGATCTTAAACGAATGAAGAGTGGTGCTTTGATCATTGATGTTTCGTGTGACAGAAATGGAGGAATAGAGACTAGTATCCCTACAACAATAGAAGAGCCTACTTATGTTGTAGATGGAATTATGCATTATGTTGTTGATCACACGCCAACTCTTTTTTGGAAAACAACTAGTGAGACTTTGAGCGATGAATTTTGTAAGTATATTGACTTTATCATAGAAGATAAAGCTAATTCGTGTCAGGTTTTATCTAAAGCTCATAATTTTGAAAATGGAGTAATACTTGATAATCGAATAATAGAGTTTCAAAATAGATAAGAATACATTGATAGATGAGCATATTGTCGAGCTATGCTCATCTATTAATTACGTTTATTGAACTCCAAGAGTGTTGATTTGTTTGATAAATAAACTGTTGTTTTCTGTCGAAATGATTTGCAGGAGATTGCGTTAATGAGTAGATGGGTATAACCATGGGAGTAGTTTTTAGACCGGAAAATATATATACGACAGTATGGTGTCTCTATTATATGCAGGGGACATTATATCCAGAGGGAAGTGTAATATCACGAGGTTTAATGGGAGTGTTTCTTTTAATGTCGATCTACTACTTTTTGAAAGTCTTTTCCTTTAAACGGAACCACCCAGTGATTAAAGCTTTTCAATACTTGGCGATAATGTTTGGAGTTTATGGTTTGTTACGATTGGGCGATGCTACACAAGAGTGGAAACGGGTAAATGATGCGACAACATATTTTAAACTGTACGAAATGTCTATCCTACCAATTTTTGCATATTACTATTTTGCAAAAACAGGTAGAATCAATAGTCGTTGGTTCTACAGAATATCATTTTTGTTTTTAGTTACCGCCATTGTAGCTTTTAACTATTCTCAAGCGATTGCCATGAAAACTTATGGGTTAGATGAAATAACAAATAATGCAGGATATATTGTGCTTTCATTATTGCCAATTGTTGTTTTTTTAAAGAAAAGTCCTTGGGTTCAATATGCGTTTTTAGTTGTTATTTTTGTGTTAGTCGTGTCAGGCATGAAGCGAGGAGCAATACTAGCTTTGTTGGTAGGAACTAGCTACTTTGTGTGGGAAAGTTTTAAAAAGGCTAAGGGAAATAAAAAACTTTTATACATCTTCTTGGGTGTCCTTGTTGTAGCTGGAGGCGTTATGTATTTTCAGTACAAACTAGCAACAAGTGAGTATATGCAATATAGGTTGGGGAAGACTATAGAAGGTGACATGAGTGCACGTGATGAGATGTATCCTGAATTTCTTGAGTTTTATTTCCAAAATGCAACAGTTACTGAATATCTATTAGGATATGGAGCTGACGGAACGCTAAAAAATGTGGGAGAATTTGCACATCAAGATTGGATTGAAACTTTAATGAATCAAGGTTTCTTAGGTGTGTTTCTTTTATTGAATTATTGGTGGGCTCTCTTTATGGCAGCTTATAGAAGTTATGTTAAACGCTATGTAAATATAACCAATATTATAGCTCTGTTTTTGATTATCTATTTTACAAAAACGATGGTTTCCATGTCTATTAATGATATGACTATATTTTCAACCTCTGCTTTGGCCTATGCTTTAGCAGCGATGGACGATGCGCTTATTCGTAAGGATATAAACGATTAGCACTTTAAGCCATTTGCGACATACAAGTGTAATGGGTATTTACTACATGAATATTGAAATAAAAGCAGTCTTATACGCAAAATGAAGAAAATAGTTTTATTTACGGACTGTCTCGGTGCTGGCGGCGCACAGCGACAAATGGTAGGTTTGGCGATAATGCTTAAGGAAAAAAACTATAATGTGACGGTGGCCACATATCACAATATAGATTTTTACAAGAAGCAATTAGACGATGCGGACGTTCGTAATCTTGTAATACCAAATGGTAGTAATAAAAAGAAGCGTATTTGGGCCGTGCGTACATTCCTAAAAAATGAAAGACCCGATTGGGTGGTATCTTATCTTGAGACCCCCTCTTTGCTTGCTTGTATAGCCAAGATTACTGGTGGGAGATTTCGTTTGATAGTGAGCGAACGCAATACGACGCAAGCAGTTGGAATGAACGAACGTGTGCGCTTCTTCCTTTATCGTTGGGCAGACGCAATCGTTCCCAACAGTTATGCGCAAGAGAATTATCTAACAAGCCATTATCCATGGATGCAAAAGAAGCTAAAAACAATAACCAATTTTGTGGATCTTGATTTCTTCTCCTTTATTGAGCGTAAAAAACGCGAAGTTCCCGAGATTGTAATTGCTGCTTCGATATGGAAATCTAAGAATACGCTCGGCTTTATTGAAGCGGTCAAAATACTGGTAGAAAGAAACTGTAGGTTTCATGTGTCTTGGTATGGGAAAAGTGAAACTAATATAGATTACTACAACGATTGTCTGCAAAAAATAAAGGACTATGGCATTCAAGACTATATAGAGTTGAAAGATAAAACCAAGCAGATAAAAAATGTGTATCATAACGCAGATCTGTTTTGTCTTCCATCATTCTACGAAGGTACGCCTAATGTAATATGTGAAGCAATCTCTACTGGACTGCCAGTTGCTTGCAGTGATGTTTGTGATAATCATATTTATGTGATGCCTGGACAAAATGGCGTCCTTTTTGATCCCAATAATCCGAATGATATGGCAAATAAAATATCACACTTCTTGAATTTGTCTGATGTTGATTTCCAGGAATATCAGAGAAACAGTCGAAATATTGCAGTTGGTAAGCTATTTAAGGAAAGTTTTGTTGATGCCTATATTAAAATAATCGAATCATGAGTATCCTTTATAAGCTAAAGCGAAACCTTATGGTTAGAGGAGCGGCTTCGTTTTTTTGCCGTTATTTTGTTAGAAAATCCGAGTTTGGCAAGTTCGGAAGCGATGCGCGTATAACGCCACCTTGTACGTTGAGCGGGGCTCATAATATCTTTTTTGATGAAGGATGCGTGATAGGTGCCAATGCTTTGTTATATGCTACTAATGCCAGAATAGTCTTTAAACGGCATGTGGTTGCTGCTCAGGGGTTACATATCGTGACGGGAGCGCATGAACGTCGTATAGGACGGTTTTGCGCTACCATTACAGAGGCAGAAAAAGACCACTCAAAAAAACTTGATGCAGATGTCGTTGTCGAGGAGGATGTGTGGTTCGGCCTTGATGTGCACGTTATGCCAGGGGTGACCATTGGTCGAGGTGCGACTATTGGTGCGGGAGCGGTAGTGACAAAGAATATACCTCCTTATTGCGTTGCAGTAGGAGTTCCTGCGAGACCGATAGAATTTTATTGGAGTGTTGAGCAAATTCTGGAGCACGAAGCAATGTTGTATCCCGAGAATGAAAGATATACTAGAGAACAACTAGAAAAAATAATGAAAAAATGACTAATGTTTTACTTTGTACTCCCTATTTGCAGTCTCCAGAAGTGGTTTCTGGAGGAATTGGGATATGGGCGAATAATATCTTAAGCTATCACAGCAAGATAGAGTCTTCCATCGCTATAACACCCGTTTCCTTCGACCGTAAATATCGTGTAAGAGAAACCGACAGTGCGATTAAACGCCTGTGTTTGGGTCTCAAGGACTATTGGGGATCAATCAGAAATACTTTTGCTCGCATTAATGCGGGCGGTATAGATGTACTTCACTTGTGTACGAGCGCAGAGTTGAGCCTTTACAAGGACTTGTATATCCTTAAAAGGGCCAAACGTAAAGGGGTGAAGACAGTCGTGCATTTCCATTTCGGACGAATCCCAAAGGTCGTCAAGGCAAACAATTGGGAAGGTAAGATGGTCTTGAAGGTATGCAGGAGTGCAGATTCTGTCATTGTGATGGACAAGTCTTCCTATTTATGTCTTGAAGCTGAAGGGTTTACGAATATTCATTATGTACCAAATCCACTCTCGGAGTCTATAACAGAAGAGGTTGCTGAGTATGAAAAGATAATAGAGCGTGTTGATAAAAAAGTGCTCTTTGTGGGGCATGTAATTGTTACCAAAGGTGTCTATGAGTTGGTAAAAGCTTGCTTGAATGTACCTGGAATCGAACTGCATATTGTAGGTACAGTGGACGAGTCAATCAAGACTGATCTGCAAGCGATAGCTCAGCAGCGTGATAATGGATCTTGGTTAAAAATGCGCGGTTCAATGTCCCATACTGATGTTGTAAAGGAAATGTTGTCGGCTCGATATTTTGTTTTACCTTCTTATACGGAGGGCTTCCCTAATGTTATTCTTGAGAGCATGGCTTCTTCTTGTACTATTTTGGCAACTAGGGTGGGGGCTATACCTGAAATGCTTGACTTTGATAGTTATCATCCGTGTGGCGTGGAGTTAGCACCGCAAAACGTAGTGTCTATATCAGATGGCTTGTCAACTCTTCTTCCTGATAAAGAAAAAAGCTGCAAGCTAGGACAAATGGCTAAAGAAAAAGTGCTAAGTACTTATTCTATTCCTATCGTTTGGAAGCAGCTTTCGGAAATATGGAGTAAAAAAATATAGTTATGGAAATGTTGATTCGTACTGTGTTCTTTTTCTTGCTGTATTTGAAATGCCGCATTATATATCGCAAGCAGGTATATTTTAGGGGCTTCAGCGTGGTGTGTGCTATGAAAGGGTCTAATATCCTTTTTAACAACGCTGGGGGGTAAAATCAACATTTTCTCCCATCCATTCAGCAATATGTTTGGATTGTCGCAACGCTGCATTATTGTGGCAAAAAACGGTGGAAAGATAGTCATTAACGAAGGGGTTGGGATGAGTGGGTGTACCATCTACTCAATGGAAAGCATTACCATCGGGCGCAATACTGATATTGGTTCGGGATGTAAAATCATAGACAACGATTTCCACCCCTTACCCTATAGGGCGCAGGGGAAATTCTCCGTGGATAGCCCCTCCCCGTCACTAACCAAATTTCTTAGCACAACGGAACATGAAGAAAGGCAGGTCGCTGACTCCATGCACTACTTTGTTCTCAGCCCTTTTACCGTATATCACCATTGCAGCGTAAGGTTTTAACATATTGAAGTGCTACCTTTGTCTCTGATTTTAAATCATCTGCATCTGTTTGTAGTTTATGACACAGGAAGTTATTGATTTCTATCATTTCGATTCTCTTTGGCGAATCATGAAAAGCGAAGAGAAGCGCGGAAAGTTGAGGGCGGATTTCTATTCATCGGAAGTGAAGGAGATTTCTAGAGTTTTGAAATCGCTTCGTTCCCAACTACGCTCTTCTCCTAAGGAGGAGCGTGACTCGCTCCAGCAAGATATCCAGGATCTGAAAGACGAAATGGATGAGAGGAAAAAGGAGGAGTTGAAGAAAAAGGCGTTAGAAATCAGTAGGGGAAAGGCTAAACTGGAAATAGAATGTCTTACCATCAAAGGGCATAGAGCATTTGCCTCAAACAACTTGGATACGGTGCTCGTCTGTCAGATTGTCAAGCAGGAATTGAAGAGGTGCTACAGGCTTTATCCTGCCAATAGGGATGTGATCATAGAGCAGATAAAGGGATTGCTGGATAATAGTATGTCCAAAATAGTGATTCGTGCTGATCTCCGTAGCTTTTTTGAGTCAATACCTCAGCAGGGGCTCGTCAGCAAACTGGCTGATGACGGATTCGTCTCGAAAAAGACGGTGAAGTACCTGAAAGGGCTCTTTTATGCGTATAATGACAAAGCTGAAAATAAAGAGGGGATGGGGCTTCCAAGGGGACTGTCTTTCTCGTCTCATTTGGCTGAGCTCTTTATGCGTCCTATAGATGAGAGAATCAGGCAAACAGAGGGGGTGTACTACTACAAGAGGTATGTGGATGATATCTTGATAGTGGCTGATCCTGCAAAAGGGGACGAGGAATATTACTGGGATGTGGTGGATGGTGTTTTTAAAGAGAGAGATCTGGCGTTGCACAATGGTTCGGAGAAGAAATACATAGCGTGTTGGGATGGGACGACTATGGAGAAAGAGTTTGACTATTTGGGGTATAAATTTGTATATAGGAAGGGGAAACTGGACGTGTGCTTGTCGCAGAAGCGTTATCAAAAATACAAAACTCTTATCGACGCCATTTTTGAAATTTATGCGCAGTGTTCGCATTATCGTAGGAGGGTCGATACTCGTGGCCAAGAAGTTCCACGACAGTTTTGCTACCGTGACGCCTTGCATCAGTTGTTTGACCGTCTGGAAGTCTTGACTTCTAACGGGTTGCTCTCTGGGCGTAAGAATTTTGTGGCGACGGGTGTTTATTACTCAAATAAACATTTGACGAATCTAGCGCAGTTGGAAGATTTGGATGGGTATTTGGCAGAAAAGATTGATTCAAAGGAGACGTTTTGCCCACCAGCCAATCTGTTCGATTACGGAAAAGATAATGGGTACAAGAAGAACGTGGATCTCATCGTGAGCAAGCTGCATGGTTTCTCGTTTGCTCGAGGATTCAGGGAGCGGAGGATTCATAAGGACAATCGTTTCGGCAGGGTTTTGCTTGATCTGCAGCGTATCTATTATTCAAGAAAGGACAGGGAAGATGAGTAAGTTGCTTCGTGTCTCTAGGTCGAAATATCGGGTGCTCATTTCTGACGTGCTTCCTTATGAACGGCCTGTGTTTTACTCCAATCGTTTCTTTGCCCGCTTTTTGAAGTATTACGGGATAGAGGTGGAGGAGGGGATGCTTGTGGCCCGTCGCCACGGTGATGAACCTGGGCTGAAGGATTTTTTGGAGATTCTGGGGGGACGGAAGGGCGCAGAGCGTCGTAGCTTTCAGTATTCGATAAGCAAGGACGGGCATCGGGAAGGGCGTAGGCTGACGGTGGTCCACCCCTTTCACCAGGTGGAAATGGTGGATTTTTATGATCGCTACAAGATGCTGATCATAGACTACTGTATGCGAAGTAACTTCTCAATACGTTTCCCGTACAAGGTGGCTGATTGTCAGAAAAAGCAGAAAGGATTCCACAAGGTGTATTCAGATGATGCTAGTCCCGTTGATACAAGCGAGAGTTTGAAGCATTTTTTCGCGTACAAGTATTTCAAGAATATTAATTTCTTCTATGGGGACTATCGCTTTCTGCGCGCGGAGAAGAAATTCCGATGCATGACCAAGTTGGATTTGAAGCATTGTTTTGATAGTATCCAGCCGGAGTCTTTGTCCATGGCGATGTTTGATCATGAAATGGAGGACTGTAAAGGAAGCATGGCGTATGATTTTTGGCGGCTGCAGGATAAATTTCGTGTTTCTAAAGAGGGAATCATCATTGGACCCGAGTTTTCGCGGATTTATGCTGAGATTATCCTTCAGCGGATAGACCGCGATGTGGAAAGACGCATGGGGGAAGACAATAAAGTGCGCAATATGGATTACATCTTCTACCGATATGTTGACGATGGGTTTCTGTATTTTAATGATAGAGGGGATCGGAATTGCTTTTTCTCTTTGTATCGATCTGAGTTGAAGAAATATGGGCTTAGTATCAATAAAGAGAAGGTGGTGGAGTTTGCTCAGCGGCCTTTTGTTGAGGCTATATCTATAGCCAAGGGGCTGATCTTGCGTTTGATAAACGAACGCTTTCAGAATCGTCTGGATACTTTTAAAGGGTTTGTCCATTCTCAAAACAACCGCTTTGACACGCCTGCCGTCTTGGATTTTAAGACTTTTGTCAACGAGGTGCGCACCATTATGTGTACATGCGGTGAGAATATGAAATACAAGGATATAACCTCCTTTCTTCTGGGTGTGATACAAAAGAGAGTGGGGCTTCTCGTCCGTGATTTCAATCTCTTGTATGCTCAGTATTGCCGGGCGATAGCTGATGGGAGTATCAATGATAAAGGGCTGGAAATCAAGGAGAAATATGAGCGAGGGTTCATAGATTTTGCCAAAAGTATCGTAGAGGTGGTCTTCTATTTCCTGAGTTGCGATATGCGTATGAGCACCTCGCTGAAGGTGGTTTCGATAATCAATAAGTTGCAGCTCTTTGTGCGCGGTAGATATCAGATAGATGAGTGTTTGATGTCTGAGAAATTTCCTGCGTATTTCGTGGAGACTTTGGATGACAAGATAAGTGACGAGATAGCCTCTTTTTTATTGAATGCGACACCGGAAAACTATAACTTGATGGAAATCTTGAATATCTTGGAAGTGGAGAAAATCATGTTGCCGAAAAATCAAATAGCACCCAAGGTGTTGACAGACTTTTGGAAGAAATGTGAGAAGAAGTCGGCAGGCTTGAATTTCTTTACAGTTTTTGAAATGCTGCATTTTATCAAGGACGCTGCGGGGTATCATGACCTGAAAGATCGTCTCTTGGGGTGGATAGACCAGCAGGTAAAGACACTAACGGATGCAACGGAAAGCAATACTGAGGCTGTGCTGACTTTCATGGAAACGATGTGTTGCCCCTGGATTGATCAGGAGGTGAAGAAGAAATATGCCCGTTCGTTATGCGGGGATGCTTCTGACAAGTTGTACAGATTTGCTCAGAAACAGAAGAATTTATTTATACAATGGCATGGTTATCGGCTGGATGATGCTATTCAGCATGTCAACAGTGCCGAGGTATACTAGAAAGATATTACAACCGATGCCCTTAGCAGTTTTTACACACACAATCGGTGACAAGACAGCCTACACAGTTGTCTTTAGGCGCGCCTCTAAAGGGCGGGCGCTCCTACCTTTTTAAAAATATGGGGACGTTTGCGGATTTTTTTCATGCTTTGTATGGATTCCATCTCTCGAAAGCGGGAAAAGGCGAGAAGCAGTATCACTCTATAGAGTCTTTGTGTGCTGTCGCAAAGGAGTTCTTTGAGGATGAACTGGGGAAAATTGATGAGTGTGAGTTTGGGCATATACATTTGTTTGGGGCGAAGGCCTGCGAGAAGAAGGACCGGCTCACAAGGTGGATTGTCCCCATCATAAAAAAGATCAACGCTCTCGTTAAAGCTGAGTCGGACAATGAACTGTATGCGGCAGACGGGCTTTACCGTTTGTTGTTTGATGAGAAAACTGGGTTGCCACAATATAAGCACCTGACGTCTGTCGTCAAGAAGCATACCGATTTTTATCGGGTTCGGGATGCTAAAAAATATGAGTTATATGATAGAAAGGGCATGTTTGTCTTGTCCGACCGCTTGGAGCACCTTGTGGGGCCTGGGCGTTTCAATCCCTCGGGTTATGCGTGTCTCTATCTTGCCTCTAACTTGTATCTTGCATGGGAGGAATGTAGAAGGCCTAACTTTGACACCTTCAATTTTTCGCGTTTTCAGAATACTTGGGATCTTGAGGTAATTGACTTGACGATTCGTAGGAAGTTTTATTATCGGGAGCATTTTCTCTTGGCTTACTTGGCCCTTCTGTGTACTGCAAAGGCGATAGACGAGGATAAGCACAAGTTTCAATATGTGGTGCCTCAAATGATGATGAAGGTGCTATGTGCAAGTCAGCGACAAAGAGGCAAAACGGCAAAGGGCGCGCCGATGATAGATGGGATCAAATATATACCTCAGTTCGGGATAAAATAGCGATTAGTTGCATGTGAAGACAGATACGCGGGT
>OHEU01000760.1_pt1 | contig 17616 bp, 13 predicted proteins | sample 1567341 | NCBI WGS metagenome assembly OHEU01 (sample SAMEA3879524, study PRJEB24766) | human gut metagenome | biome: human-associated habitat; feature: feces | place: USA | collected 1985/1987 | reverse complement strand
TCTCCCGTTCATAAGCCGAACCGGTATTGACCCAGATCCCGAGAGAAACGGTTTCAAACTGCGGATACTTCAGGCTGACAATTCTCAATCCGTTGTTTAATATGCTGATTTCAGGCTGCATTTCATTTCCTTTGCAAGTGTTGGGGCATAAACGTTAATTGTGGTGTAACACAGTTTTCAACACATCGTCAAGCCTTCTTTCCCTAACCTTTATTTTGTATTTTTTCTGATTTTCAACAGCGGGACAAAGCCGAACAGATTTACCCTGAACGTATCCTGAAAAGGTTCTTTTCTGATTTTCAGCAGCACCAGAAAACCAAACAGCTTCACCGTCCAGCACACTTTTTGACCCGCCCGGTTTGCGGCCAGTTCTTCCGTCGTATAATAACGGGCGATGATTTTTGCCTTTTCCGCCTTTGTCAGCCGGCTGCCGGAACTGGAAACGCCGCCGGCGTCAAAGTCGGCAACGACTACCGGCAAATGCCGGAAAACCCGGCCGGCCTTCATCCAGACAATCCATTTTTCGACATCCGACAAAACCCGGTAATTTTCGTTATAACCGCCCTGCTCGCGGAACAATGCGGCACGGATGAACGACGACTGATGGTTGATGCTGCCGTTGATAAAGAAATCGGCGTCAATGGCAACCGGCATTTTGTGTACCTTTCCCCGGCACAGCATGTCGCCGTACAAAACGTCCGCACCGTCACGGCTGCTGCCGCCGCCGAAAACCTGCTCCAAAACCGTTTTGTCGCAAAAGGCATCGCCGCCGTTCATGAAATTCAGCCATTCTCCCCGGGCGCGGGCGATGCCTTTGTTCATGGCGTTGTAAATTCCGTTATCCGGTTCGGAAATCAGCACGTCAATACGATCCCTGTATTCGTTCAGCACATCCAGCGTGCCGTCGGTCGAACCGCCGTCGACCACGATCCACTCAAAATCCTGCCAGCTTTGGCCGACAATGCTTTCGCAGGTTTTGCGAATGTTTTTTTCATTATAGCATATGGTAATAACAGACAATTTCATACAAACGTTTCCTTATCCGATAGCAAAAAACTCTCCGGCCGGGAGAGTTTTTTTTGCCGTTTAGAGGAAATATTCCCGCAGATAATTCGGCAGGTCGGCAATGTTGACACGGGTTTGTTCCATGGTGTCACGGTCGCGGACGGTTACCGACTCCGGCTGATTTTCGATCGTTTCAAAATCCACCGTCAGGCACAGCGGGGTGCCGATTTCGTCATGCCGGCGATAGGCCTTGCCGATGTTGCCGGTATTTTCCAGCGCTACCCGGCCGATACCGAGCTTAAGCAGGTTTTGTTTGATTTCATGGCATTTGGCCATAATCTGCTCGTTATTCTTTTTAAGCGGAATAACGGCCACCTTGATCGGCGCCAGATGCTTCTTCAGTTTCAGCACGATACGGCTGTTGCCGCCGCCCAAGTCTTCTTCGGTATAGGCTTCCGTCATCAACGCCCATCGACGGCTCGATCACAAACGGAACCACCCAGCGGTTGCTTTCTTCGTCACGGATGCAGAGCTTTTGCGTCGATTCCGGATTTTCATGGCAATGAGAAGTCAGGTTAAGTTCGTCCTGACCTTTGGTGTGGTTGCCGAGGTCATAGTCGGTGCGGTTGGCAATGCCTTCCAGCTCTTCCATACCGTGCGGGAACTGATATTCGATATCATAAGTTGCCTTGGAATAGTGTGCCAGGTCTTCTTTGGGGGTGGTGTAAATGTTCATGTGTTCACGCACCAACCCCTGGTCAAGCCACCATTTGATGCGAATGTCTTTCCAGGTTTCGTGCCACTTTTCGTCTTCGCCCGGCATCACGAAATATTCCAGCTCCGCCTGTTCAAACTCGCGCACGCGGAAAATGAAGTTGCCCGGCGTGATCTCGTTGCGGAAGGACTTACCGATCTGGCCGATGCCGAACGGGAGCTTTTTGCGCGTGGTGCGCTGGACGTTGTTGAAGTTCACGAAAATGCCCTGAGCGGTCTCGGGACGCAGATAGCAGGTGGAGGAGCTATCCTCGGTCACGCCGATGGCGGTCTTGAACATCAGGTTGAACTTGCGGATGGGGGTAAAATCGTGCTTGCCGCACACGGGGCAGACGATGTCCTCGTGCTCTGCGATGAAAGCGTCCATCTCGTCAAAGCTCATGGCGTCCACGTTCACCTCGGGGTGCTCCTCACCGATCAGCTTGTCGGCGCGGTGGCGTGCCTTGCAGGCGCGGCAGTCCAGCAGGGGGTCCGAGAAGCTGGACACATGGCCGGTGGTCACCCAGGTCTGGGGGTTCATGATGATGGCAGCATCCAAACCCACATTATAGGGGCTTTCCTGCACAAACTTTTTCAGCCATGCCTTTTTGACGTTGTTCTTGAACTCCACGCCAAGGGGGCCGTAGTCCCAGCTGTTGGCCAGACCGCCGTAGATCTCGGAACCGGGGAACACATAACCACGGTTCTTGCAAAGATTGACGATCATGTCAAGGGTCTTTTCGCTCTGTTCCATTGTAGTACATCCTTTCCGTCCGCGGCTGGTTTGCCGTGTCGTATCGTGTTGTGTTCCGGCGGCTTTCCCACCGCCGGGCGTGCTTGTGGCTTGCGCAAGCACAGTATATTTACTGTACCATGTTTTGCCCCGCTTGTAAAGCCCGGCAAACAGTTCAGCTGCGCTCTGTCAGGTATTTTACCAGCAGGCGGTACAGGGCATCCGGGTCGATGGGCTTTGACAGATGCTCGTTCATACCGGCCTGCAGCGCTTTCAGGCGGTCCTCCGCAAAGGCGTTTGCCGTCATAGCAAAGATGGGGATGCTCTTTGCGTCCGGGCGGTCCATAGCGCGGATGGCGCGGGTAGCCTCTTGGCCGTCCCGCACCGGCATCATCACGTCCATCAGAATGGCATCAAAGCCGCCCACCGGCGAGGCTGCAAAGGCCTCCACCGCCTGCTGTCCGTCGGCGGCTTTTGTCACCTTTATGCCCACATCGTTCAGCAAAAACTCCATAATCTCCATGTTCAGGGCGTTGTCCTCGGCCAGCAGCAGCCGCCGCCCACGCAGCACAGTAAGGTCTGTCTGCTGTTGCTCCGGCTCTTCGGTTGCAGTATTGTCGATAGCAAAGGGCAGGGTGATGGTGTAGGTGGTGCCTACGCCCTGCTTGCTTTCCACCCCGATGGTACCGCCCATCTTATCCACAAGGCTTTTGGTGATGGACATTCCAAGGCCGGTGCCGCCGTATACCGAGCGCGCCCCGGCGTTTTCCTGCGTAAAGGGCTCGAACATCCGCTGCTGGAACTCCTCGCTCATGCCGATGCCGGTATCCGCGCAGACAAAGCAGATCTGCACCTTGTCCCCGGTACAGCTCAGTTCAAAGCAGTCCAGCATCACGCGCCCCTTCTCCCGGTTATACTTGATGGCATTGCTGAGCACATTCATCAGCAGCCGCTTGACGTGCAGCGGGCTGCCCACCAGCCGGGGATGCGGCAGCCTGCCGTATTCCCGGTGCAGCACAATACCGCGCTCTTCCGCCTGTTTTTCCAGCACGTCCGTGATCTCGTGTATCAGCTCGGGCAGATCAAAGGGCACATTTTCCAGCACCACCTCGCCGGACTCCAGCTTGCCCATGTCCAGCACCTCGTTCACCAGCTCCAGCAGCAGGGTGGAAGCCTCCCAGATCTTTTTGCGGCAATCGGCCTGCCGCGCCATATCCTCCGGGCAGCGGTCGCCGATCTCCACCATACCCCGGATGCCGTTGATGGGGGTGCGGATATCGTGGCTCATGCGCTGCAAAAACTCGGTCTTGGCAAGGTTTGCGCTCTCTGCCTTCAGCGCAGCCGCCTTGAGGGTCTTCTGGTACTCCTGCTCCCGGCGCAGCTGCTGCTCCCGGTAGCGCCGGGCGGTCTTGCCGCGCAGCAATTGCAAAAGGAACAGCACGACCATGTAAGCAAAGGCCGCCATGCTCACATTGCGCATGGTAGAGACATACACCTCCTGCTCCGGGCGGTAGACATAGATATAAAAGCTGCGTCCCTGCCCCACAATACCGTAGGCGTACTGCTTCCCGGTGGTGCTGTGCACATGGATCATGCCGCCGTCTGTGCTGCGCGCTTTTAAGGCAGAAAGGGTGGGGTTTTCGTCCACGGTGGTATCCAGCAGAGAGGTGTCGTTGCTGGCCACGATGCGGTCACCCCGGGTCACCACGATAATGCCGTCCACAGCGGGGTTATAGCCCTGTACGCAGTTCTGATAGGACAGACTGTAATTGCGCACATATTCTGCCGTGGTGCGGTAGTACACCACGAGCACCCCGTCCCCATCTTTCCGGGCACAGGCTGCGGTGTCCACATAGGAGCTGTCCTCCTTTTCCGTCCGCCCGGCATAGACCTGCTGGGGGTGGTCGGCCACCTTCAGCACGATAGAACCGGCCAGTTCCTTTTCCATCTGTTCCCGGATCTGCGGGTCAGCCGCCCGGCCATCCTGTGAGGCACTGCACAAAATTTTGCCCTCTGCCGAAAGCACAAGAATGCCGCTGAGGGTATAATCCTGCAAATATTCTTCCATAGCGGCATCGTCCAGCACCCGCCCGGGGTTCTCCTGCTGGTCCCGGGCGATCTCGCTGCACAGATGCTGCGCATTTTCCATCACCCGCATCAGGCTTTTGGCCTCGGTGGCAAGGTTCAGGTTATCGTAGCCGGTGCACTGCTCCTTAACATAGCTGATGGTATCCTCAAACTGCTTTTCTGCATTTTGCAGGTCGCTGTGGGCTGAAAGCCCCAGCACACCGCCCAGTATCAGCAACCCAGCAAGCGCACAGATCAGAATGTGCTGCTTCCGGCTGATAACCAGTGACCCTTTTTCCATTCCGTCATGCATGGGTGCTGTCCTCCAGTCCATCCAGATAGTGCCCGGGGTCGTCCAGATAGCGGCTCACGATCTGCCGGACGGTGCCATCTGCCAGCATCTCCCGAAAAACCTCCGTCAGCTGCTGCGGCAGGTCATCACCGCGCTCTTTGGCAAAGGCAACGCCCAGCCGCGCCGTCATCAGCGGCTCGTCCAGAATGCGGTATTCAACGCTGTAATCCTTCATGAACTGCCGGATGGCGCTTTCGTGGGCGGCTAAGGCGTCCGCGTAGCCTTTGAGCAGGGTGGTGTAGAGCAGATCCCGGTTCTGCAGGGAATACAGCCTGCGCAGCCGGGGCAGACCATTCTGCTCCGCATTCAAAAACAGTTCCTCCGGCTTTGTGGTGGACTGCACCGCCACCACCTTACCGGCCAGATCCTGCAGGGTGCGGATGTCGCTATCGGAGCGCACCGCCACCACCTGACGGCTGTACAGATACGGCCCTGCCCATTGGTATTCTTCCTCGCGGCCATCCATGGAAAAGCTGCCCCAGATGCAGTCGATGGTGTCGTTTTCCACCAGTTCCTTCTTCTTTTCCCAGTCGATGGTCACAAATTTCACCCGGTAGCCCAGCCGCCCGAACGCCTCAGTGGCCAGTTCCACGTCAATGCCGGTGGGCGCGCCGTCTGTGCCCATATAGTTGAAGGGTGGGTAGTTATCGCTGCCCACCACGATGACCGGCATCGCTGCCGTATAGCTGTCGGCTTTTCCGGGATGCAGGCAGCTGCAAAGCAGCACCGCACACGTTGCCAGTGCCAGCAGGCAGGCCGCCAGCCGCAGTCCTCTTCTGTATTTTTCCATGGTTCTTCCGTCCTGTGTTTTTTGCTGTATTTTGCAGCAGATCGCTCCATGCTATCAGTATAATAAAATCTGTTCCAAAAGAAAAGCCAAAAATCACTTTTCCGGCAGTTTTTACGCTTTTCTGTAAAAAGAGCTCCCGGAGCGTTCGCAGACGTTCCGGGAGCTCAAAATCACCCTTTACTTGTGGTACTTCATGCCCGCATTGATGGTGCAGGCGCGGTAGATCTGCTCGGTGAGCACCAGCCGTGCCAGCTGATGGGGCATGGTGATGCGCCCCATGCTGAACTTGAGGGCAGCGGCCTTTTTCACCTCATCGGACAGGCCGTGGGACGAGCCGATGACAAAGGCCACATCCCCTGCCCCGCTGCCGGCGCGCTGTGCCAGAAACTGCGCCAGTTCATCGGAGGAGATCTGCTTGCCCTCGATGCACATGGCTACAATAGCAGCACCCTTGCGCACATTGGAAAGGATGGCTTTTCCCTCCTTATCCAGCGCCTTTTTCACCACTGCGTCCGAGGCGTTTTTCTCCTCGATCTTTTCCTCCGGCAGCTCAATGATGCGGAAAGCGGCAAAAGCCGCCAGCCGCTTCTGGTACTCTGCCACGCCCTCGGCAAAATATTTGGCGTTCAGCTTGCCCACACAGATCAGGTCGATATTTTGCATGACTGCTTCCTCTTTTCAGGATAAACGATTTAAAATTGTCTCTGCTTCGCTCTGACAATAACAGCGGAAAATTTTTTATAATTTGTAACTCCGAAACGACTGCGGTCGTTTCGGAGTTACTTTTTCACGGGAGGGGACTTTTCGGAAAGGCGGCGGGGAGTTTCCTGAGCAAATTCCGGCGAAGTGGGGCCCCGGTGCGCAGCACTGGGGCGGAACAGGGGGTTCCGGGCTTATTTGCGAAGGAAAGCTCCCCGCTGCCCGCCAATCAAAGCAGGCTCATCTGCTCGCCCTCGTCCTCGGCGCGGATCAGCGCACCGGTGGCGGGCAGGCTGCGCACGCGGTAGCGGTGGGGGTTGGCCAGCTCCAAGCTATCCGCCGGCACCACCGAGGCAATGGTCTGGTTCTTTTTCAGGGTGACCACCGCCACGCCCTGACTGTCGCGGGTGGTCTTGGCGGCAATTTGCGCCGTGCCTACCAGCAACATCCGGCTGGCACTGGTGCGGATGGCAAGCTCGGTCTCCTCCGGCTGGTAAAGCATCATGGCAAGCGGTTCCTTATCGCTGTACGCCTTCAGCAGTTTGCGGCGGTTCTGCTTGGTGGCGTAGGAACTGAGGGGGATCTTTGCGCACTTACCGCTGGCAAAGAAGAACAGCATAAAGCCGCTGTAATCGCCGGTAATGACCATGCTCAGCACGTTTTCGCCCTCGTCCATGCCCAGCCGTCCCGGGATGAAGATGCCCATCTGGGCTACCTTGCCGTCCTCCAGCTCTGCCAGACGCACCTTGTACACCTGCTGCTTGTCGGTAAAGAACAGTGCCTCCACGTTGTTGCGGGTCTCCAGCTGCTGGATGATCTCGTCCCCCTCCTTCAGCTTGTGAGCACCGGCAGTGCGCAGGCTCTGGGGCGGGATCTTTTTAAAGTAGCCCTCCCGGGTAAAGAACACGGTCACCGGGTAGTCCGGCACAGCCTCTTCCTCGGCGGCGGCGTCCTCCTCGGGCAGATCGTACAGGATCTCGCTGCAGCGGGGCTTGCCGTATTTTTTCGCTACATCGTTCAGTTCATTGATGATGATGCGGCGGATGCGGGCGGGCTTTGCGAGGATGTCGTTCAAATCGGCGATGTCGGCTTCCAGCTGCTCGATCTCGCCGGTGCGCTTGAGGATATATTCCCGGTTCAGGTGGCGCAGCTTGATCTCGGCCACATAGTCGGCCTGCACCTCGTCGATGCCAAAGCCGATCATCAGGTTGGGCACCACCTCGGTCTCCTCCTCGGTGGTGCGGATGATGCGGATGGCCTTGTCGATATCCAGCAGGATGGCGGCAAGGCCCTGCAACAGGTGCAGGCGCTTTTCCTTGCCGTGCAGGTCGTAGTAGGTGCGGCGGCGCACACACTCAACGCGGAATGCCGTCCACTCCTTTAAAATCTCCCGCACACCCATGACCCGGGGCTGACCGGACACCAGAATGTTGAAGTTGCAGCTGAAGCTGTCCTCCAGCGGGGTAGCCTTGAACAGCTTCGCCATCAGCTTGTCGGCATCCACGCCGCGCTTGAGGTCCAGCGTCAGCTTCAGACCGTTCAGGTCGGTCTCGTCGCGCATATCGCTGATCTCCTTGACCTTGCCGGTCTTGACCAGTTCCGCGATCTTGTCCATGATGGCCTCCACCGTGGTGGTGGGCGGGATCTGGGTGACCTCGATCATATTTTCGCCGGGCACTGCATTGTAGCGGGCGCGCACCTTTACGCTGCCGCGGCCGTTCTCGTAAATTTCACGCATCTGCGCTTCATCATACACGATCTGGCCGCCGCCCACAAAGTCCGGGGCGGGCATGGTGGTGCCGATATCGTGGTGCTCGTCCTTCATCAGCGCCACGGTGGTGGCACACAGCTCCGCCAGATTGAAGGAGCAGATGTTGCAGGCCATGCCCACCGCAATGCCCAGCGTGTTGTTGGCCAGAATGGTGGGGAAGGTGACCGGCAACAGGGTGGGCTCGGTGGTGGTGCTGTCGTAGTTGGGCACAAAGTCCACAGTCTCCTTGTCGATATCCCGGAACAGCTCCTCGCACACGCTTTCCAGCTTTGCCTCGGTGTAACGGGCAGCGGCGCAGGACATATCGCGGCTGTACGCCTTGCCAAAGTTGCCCTTGCTGTCCACAAAGGGCACCAGCAGGCTTTCGTTGCCGCGGCCCATGCGCACCATGGTGTCGTAGATGGCGGCGTCGCCGTGGGGATTCAGGTGCATGGTGCTGCCCACGATGTTGGCAGACTTGGTGCGTGCGCCCTTGAGCAGACCCATCTCGTACATGGTGTACAGCAGCTTGCGGTGCGCCGGCTTAAAGCCGTCGATCTCCGGCAGCGCGCGGCTGACGATGACGCTCATGGCGTAGGGCATATAGTTGGTTTCCAGCGTGCGGGTAATGGGATCTTCCAGCACGCTGCCTGCGTTTAAAATTTCAACGCCGTCGCCCAGCTGCGGGCGCACCGGCTTTAAGGTTTTCTTGGTCGATTTTTTTGCCATTACAGTTCCTCTCCATAGGGAAAAACCCTCTCAGGCTGCTGCGCAGCCAGCTCCCCCGAGGGGGGAGCTTTTGGGGTCGTCCCGCAAAGTTTCCCTCTTGTGCCAAGCCTCTCCCCTTCGGGAGAGGTGGCATCGCGTCAGCGATGACGGAGAGGGTTCATTAGCTCACGTCCAGATCATCCAGATACTCTGCGCCGTGCTGAGCGATATGCTCCTTGCGGCCTGCCAGATTGTCACCCAGCAGGATATCGAACACCTGCGCGGTCTGCACCACATCGGTGGGCATTACTTTGATCAGGCGGCGGCTTTCCGGGTTCATGGTAGTCAGCCACATCATCTCAGGGTCGTTCTCACCCAAGCCTTTGGAGCGCTGGATGGTGTATTTTTTGTCCCCGATCTTTTCCAGAAAAGCGGCCTTTTCCGGCTCGGTATAGGCGAAATAAGTGCGATCCTTCGTGGTGATCTCGTACAAGGGCGACTCTGCGATATACACATAGCCCTTGTTGATCAGGGTGGGGGTAAGCCGGTAGAGCATGGTCAGCACAAGGGTGCGGATCTGGTAGCCGTCCACGTCGGCATCGGTACAGATGACGATTTTATTGAACCGCAGGTTTTCGAGGTTAAAGGTGGCCAGTTCCTTGTTGTGCTTGCCGCCCAGCTCCACGCCGCAGCCCATGACCTTGATGAGATCCACGATGACGTCCGACTTGAAGATGCGGGCATAATCCGCCTTCAGACAGTTCAGGATCTTGCCGCGGATGGGCATGATGGCCTGATATTCACTGTCCCGGCTGGACTTGACCGCGCCCATAGCCGAGTCGCCCTCCACGATATACAGCTCGCGGCGGGCGGAATCCCGGGTGCGGCAGTCCACGAATTTCTGCACGCGGTTGGCCAGGTCGATTTGCGTAGAGAGCGTTTTTTTGATGCTCTGGCGCGTTTTTTCTGCGTGCTCGCGGCTCTGCTTGTTCACCAGCACCTGCTGGCAGATCTTCTGGGCCTCCTCCGGCTTTTCCAGAAAATACACTTCCAGATAATGCTTGAGGAAGTCGGTCATGGCCTGTGAGACAAATTTATTGGTGATGGCCTTTTTGGTCTGGTTTTCGTAGCTGGTGCGGGTGGAAAAGCTGGAGGACACATAAACCAGACAGTCCTGCACGTCCTGAAAGCTGATGGCGCTCTCGCCCTTTTTGTACAGGTTCTTTTCCTTCAGGTACTTGTTGATCTGGTAGACAAAGGCGGTGCGCACTGCGTGCTCCGGGCTGCCGCCGTGCTCCAGCCACGAAGAGTTGTGGTAGTATTCCAGCAGCTGCACCTTGTTGGAGAAGCAGAACGCCGCGCTCATCTTCACCTTATATTCGGGCTGGTCGTCCCGGTCGCGGCCGGTGGCCTCGCTCTCGCAGCTGAACACCGGGGTCAGGCTGTCTTCGCCTGCCGTCTCAGCGACGTAGTCGGCGATGCCGTGCTCGTAGCACCAGCTCTCCTTCCACGGCTTGCCGGTGGCGGGGTCTTTTTCCTTTTCATCGGTAAAGTTGAGGGTAAGCCCCGCGTTGACCACGGCCTGACGGCGCAGCACATCCTTATAGTAGCTGCCGGGCACATCGATGTCGGTAAAGACCTCGTCGTCCGGCTTCCAGTGGATGATGCTGCCGGTGCGGCGGCCCTTGTAGGGCTCTTTGTGCAGGCCGCCCACGTTCTCGCCCTTTTTAAAGTCCAGATGGTAGTGATAGCCGTCACGGTAGATATCAGCGGTCATCCACGCCGAGGCGTACTGGGTGGCGCACAGGCCCAGACCGTTCAGGCCAAGGCTGAACTCGTAGTTATCCTCGCCCTCGCCGTACTTGCCGCCCGCGTACATCTCGCAGAACAGCAGCTCCCAGTTGAAGCGCCCCTCGCCGTTGTTCCAGTCCACGGGCATACCGCGGCCAAAGTCCTCCACAATGACGCTGCCGTCCTTGCAGCGGGTCACGTTGATGGTATCGCCGTGGCCGTCGCGGGCTTCATCGATAGAGTTGGACACGATCTCAAAGATCGAGTGGGCACAGCCCTCCACACCGTCTGAGCCAAAGATGACTGCCGGGCGCTTGCGCACACGGTCGGCACCCTTTAACGAGGTAATGCTCTCGTTGCCATATTCCTGTTTTTTTGCCATGCTGCTCCTCCCGGCCCATCGCAGCTGTGCCGCGCAGGCCGTCCTGTAATCAAAGCAGACGCCCGCCCTTTCTATTATATAAGAAATATAACAGCATCTCTGCGGGCATAAGCGCCTGTGTTCTTTTCTTTTATTAAACCATAGGTTGTAAAACTTGTCAAATATTCTTTCTCTCTTTTCCCGTACTGCCTCCGGCACGAAAACCGCGAAAAAAAGTCGTTCTTATTTTGCACGCAGAGACGCCGAAAAGCAAAAACTTTTCAATTTTTTCAAAAAAGTTTGCATTTACCCCTTTACAAAATCGAAATTTCAGGTATAATAATCATCGTCCGGTGCGCCTCTGTAGCTCAGTCGGTAGAGCAGGGGACTGAAAATCCCCGTGTCATTGGTTCGATTCCGATCGGAGGCACCATAAATGCGGATGTAGCTCATCCGGTAGAGCGCCACCTTGCCAAGGTGGAGGTAGCGAGTTCGAGCCTCGTCATCCGCTCCAACGCTCCAAAAAGAAAGCATTCGCCTTGCGAGTGCTTTTTCTTTTTGCCGTAAAAATACGACAAATTTCTTTATTGATTTTTATAAACATATTAATTGTGTACAGTTATGTGAACTATTTTTAAGATTGGAGTGGATTTCTTGGATAAGCAAAATCTTTTGGACGGTGTTAAAACTATACATTTTATAGGTATCGGTGGCTCAGGTATGTGTCCTTTGGCAGAGATACTTTTTAATGAAGGCTATAAAATTACGGGTTCCGATATGGCGGAATCTGATACATTAGAGCGTATTCGTTCTTATGGAATTCCTGTTACTATGGGACATTATCCGGAAAATGTTGAGGGTGCTGACCTTATAGTTTATACTGCTGCTGTTAAGCTTGATAACCCCGAGCTTGTAGCCGCAAAACATCTTGGAATCCCTGCTGTTGAACGCTGTATTATGCTTGGTGAGGTAACAAGAAAGTATAATCGTTCAATTGCTGTTTCTGGTACTCATGGAAAAACAACAACAACTTCTATGCTTACTCAGCTTTTGACTATGGCTGATTATGACCCTACCGCAATTATCGGTGGCAAGCTTCCTTTCTTAGGGAGCAACAGCAGAATTGGTAAGAGTGATATTATTGTTTGTGAGGCTTGTGAGTATGTAGATACTTTCTTACATCTTAATCCTGCAATTTCTATTATTCTTAATATTGATGAAGACCACCTCGATTATTTCGGAACTCTTGACCGAATCATTGAATCCTTCCATAAGTTTGCACAGCAGACAACTTCACTTCTTATAGTGAATGGTGATGATGCAAATACACTCAAAGCTATTAAAGGCATTGAGTGTCGTGCAATAACCTTTGGCTTTGGTGAGAAGAATGATTATCGTGCAGTTATCACCAATGAAGGCGTTATGGACGAATTTGATATTATCAAGGGCAATATAAAGCTTACAACTGTTAAGCTTAAGGTTCCTGGCAAACACAATGTAATGAATGCTCTTGCGGCAGCGGTTGCCTGCTTTGAGCTTGGTGTTTCAGCTCGTGATATTGCAAATGGTCTTGGTGAATTTACAGGTGCTCACAGACGCTTTGAAATTCTCGGAACAGAGGGCGGAATCACTGTTGCTGATGACTTTGCACATCACCCGACAGAGCTTCGTGCAACTCTCACTGCCGCTATGGAAATGGGCTATAAAAATGTTTGGGCTGTATTTCAGCCACATACATATTCAAGAACTGCTATGCTTCTTGATGATTTTGCAGACGCACTTTCAATACCTGACCATACAGTTCTTTCTGAGATACTTGCTGTTCGTGAAACAAATACATATAATATCTACTCTAAAGACTTAGCTGATAAAATCAAGGGCTGTGTATGGTTTGAAACCTTTGAGGAAATCACAGACTTTGTTGTGAACAGCGTTAAGCCTGGAGATTTGATTATCACTCTTGGCGGTGGTAATGTATATATGTGTGCAAATATGATTTATGATAGACTCAAGCAGAAATATGCTGAGTAATTAGGTGAATTTATGGCTATTGAAATTATAATTAAAAATAAATCCGCTAAAAAAGAATTGCCATCTATTGATGTGCTTACAGGTGGTAAATTCAAATATGGTTCTTTCGATGGTGTTCGACTCAATATGGAACAAAAAGGTCCTGATGGCAGTATAAGTATGTTTAATCCAGAAAGAATCGGCAGGGGTATGAGCGTAGGCTTTGGCGATAATGAGATAAGCTTATTTTTGCCACTCCCTTCATCTGCTGAAGAAATTGCTGATTTCTATGCTACGGCTGCTCGTGTGGCTGATTTCTGGAACAAAGAAGTCGAGGTAAGTCAGGGTGGAGAAATATTCGACCCATATAATTCAAGCAAGCTTGCAGAAGCTGCAAAAGCAAGCTCTATTGAATCAATAAAAGAGATAACAAGTGGAAAATTCCAAAAGCCGATTTTGTTTTGTGCAAGATGGGCATTATACCTTGGTGAGGGTGATTTAAAATTTCTCAAAGAAGGAAATCCTTTAGAAGCGTTTAGCGAATATATGCACAGAATGCAGAATATTGACGCATATTATGCTCGCCCTAATATTATGACAACAAAACGCCGTGATTGTGTTTTTGGAATGTATGTTTTCACAGAAGGTGTTGTAAGTATAGTTCCTGCCATACCAAGATGCCCATTTGGATTTAAGAACGCAAAAACAGGCAGACCTATTGAGATTGAAGATTGGTATATCAGCATCTACTCACACGATGAAGAAAGTGTTCTCGGACATCTTATGTATGATGATTTTCTCAAGGCATTGAAAAAAGAGGATTATCTACATTATGATGCACAGAATATCTTGTTAAAGGGTCTAACAAGAGAAAGAATTGATTTTATGCTAAAGAAGTTTGGTACACTTCCGCCAAACTAAAAATTAAACAAAATGTTTATAGAGTATATTTGTTCTCGGATTTTCCATTTTAATGGTTTTAGGGCAAATATGCTCTATTTTTTTGAAAATCGTTTAAAATATTGTATTTAATGCAACCTTTGTAAAATTTTGTTGTCTATATAGGTGAAGAGGCTCTTCTATAATTCAAGTGAGGTGAGAAAATGAATGATAAGCAAATAGTTGAGTTATATATGGAACGTTCCGAAAAAGCTGTCAACGAAACCTACAATAAATATTCAGCGTACTGTAATAGCATTTCATTTTCTATTCTGCAAAATTCAGAAGATGCAGAGGAGTGTGTCAATGATACATTTCAAAAAGCGTGGGAATCTATTCCGCCGAGTGAACCCAATAACCTAAAAGCATTCTTAGGTAAAATAGCAAGAAACATATCACTGAATAGATTAAAACATAATAATACCCAAAAAAGAGGTGCCGGGCAAATAGATGTACTTCTTTCAGAGCTTGAGGAATGTATTTCAGATAGCTTCAGTGTAGAAAATGAAATTTATAGCAAACAGCTTTCACGGTCAATAAACGCTTTTTTAGAGAGCTTGACATCAGAAAAGAGAAAAATTTTTGTAAGCAGATACTGGTACACCCGTTCTATAAAGGAAATTTCAGAACAATATGATATTAGTGAAGAAAAGATTAAATCTATACTTTTTCGTTTGAGAAAACAGTTGAAGAGCCATTTAGAGAAAGAAGGTATTATTTATGAAAAGTGAAGATTTATTGAAAGCCATAGGTAATATTGATGATAAATTTATCGAGGAGGCTGCTCCTAAGATAAATGCAGTTAATGAAACCAACGCAGCAGAATCAAATGATAGTGCGAAAACCGATGATAAAAAACTTGTTGAGGTTGTTAAGGTTAAGCCAAGAAATACATTCAGAATAGTTGCATCTATTGCGGCTTGTGTGTGTCTTGCTGCGGCTGTAAGCTTTGCTATAATAGGCTCAACAAAGTCCAGACCACAGGTAGGTGAAAATGGTTCATGTCAATCAAATGAAGCATGTGTCAAAGAAAATGATGATGGAATATCATATTTAGAAGATGATGAAAACGAAAAAAGCTATGATAAAGTAAATGACAATAAAGAGGAAATATATAACCTTAAATGGTCAGAAAAGGATAACAGCCAAAAATATACTAAATTTTCCATTGATAAATATGCTTATAGTAGTGCAAATACAGAAACATCTTCTGAATATATAGGTGAAAAAATTTGTGATACAACTTTGACAGGTACGGATGACGATGATAATAAGCAGGAATCAGCAGGAGAAGTTTATAAGATTAACAATATGAGTGATAAATTTGTCGTTGCTGTTAAATTTAAAAATGATGATAAATATTATGTTTATTATGCAACTGATTATCTTCATAGCAAGTATACACCTAAAAATCTTGGCGAATTTATAGATGATTTAGGTCTTGAAGAAAATCTTTGTATGTTAGAGAAAGATATTGAATATGATATATATGAAACAAACAAAGATGGTGAAAAGAAATATAAAGAAACAAGATATTATAGTATTAGCAAATCTGATATATGGAATAAGTTACTCTATAATAGAAATATTGAAAGCTTAACAGATTTTTCTAATGGTCCTTATATACAAGATGGTTATTATATGAGTGCTCATTATGGCTATTATATGACTATACATGGAGAGCTTCCAGCCATTGGTTTTGGACAGAAGATTTTTAGAATTTTAATTGCAGATGAAGGGTATATTGTATTTAGATTTGGGGATTTTGATGGCATAGCATTTAAGCTAAGTGATGAACAGATTCAGAAATTTTTAGATTTATTTGGAAGTGAATATGATTCTGAAAATTCCAAAAATAATACTTCAAGTGTAGAAGCAAGCAGTTCTGAAAGTTCTAATTCAGCAGAACTATCTAACACAGATATTCCAGATAATTATTTCTGTGCGGGTTCTAAGAAAATCACTTCATCTGATGTGAAAGCAATTAAAGCAGGTATGACCTATAAGGAAATTATCAATCAGCTTGGTGAAACTGCAAACTTTGGACAAGGAAATATTCGTCAATATATCGTAGACGATAAATTGGTATTACCATTGAGATTTGATAGCTTGTCAGATGTTTGCAAAAAAACAGGCGAGGAACTTTTAAAGCAAGCTATTCCATATAAAGTGCCTGAACGCATAAAGGATAAGCTGAATGACAGCGTATACGCAATAGTTACAGCTGATAAGTTTATAAGCTGTATTAATGGTGAGCCAGATAACTGCTGTACAATTGATTTATCTGATGCAGAGATTAAGTTTGAAAATGGAAAAACTGCTACTGCTGCTGATGTTAAACCTATGTCCAGTGTGCTTATCAGCTATGATATGGTTGCGGAATCATATCCAGGAAGTATGCACTGCTTAAAGGTAACTATTCTCGATAGCAATTCATAAAAACACCTAAAAGTCTTTTAATTAAAATAACTAAATAAGGAACGGCTCATACCATTCTGTTGAACATTGACGAATATTATGCTATTATTATTGCAAAATAATGTTCAGAGAGGTTTTTGGTATGAGCTATTCCTTTTTTTCTACGCTTTCACGCCTTAAATACATAAATCGTTGGGGTTTGATGAATAATACAAGAAACGAAAACCTTAGCGAACATAGCCTTGAAGTAGCATTTATTGCTCATGCACTTTGTATAATTAAGAATAAGCGTTTCGGCGGAAACATTGATGCAGATAAAGCGGCAGTTTATGCAATGTTTCACGATTGCACAGAGATTATTACAGGCGACCTGCCAACACCAATAAAATACTCAAGCAAAAAACTGCGTGAGGCATATAAGGCTGTTGAGGAAGAAGCTGGAGAAAGACTTTTATCAACTCTCCCAGATGATTTGAGAGAAGAATATGAAAAATATTTTGTAGTACAAGACGGCGATGAAGAAATATGGAAAATCGTAAAATCAGCGGATAGATTGTCAGCACTGATAAAATGTATTGATGAACGCCGAATGGGCAATATGGAATTTTGCAAGGCAGAGGAAAGCACAAGAAAAATAATAGAAGAAAATATCAGACAGTCTGGTAAACTTGCACTCACATTACGTGAGGGTGATGAATTAGTTGATGTTAAGTTAACTAATGGTAAGAGTGAAATTCTTCTTGCAGCAGCCAATGGTAAGGCTATTCGTTTTGATGAAAATGATGTGAGACCAATGGGACGTTCTGCAAGTGGTGTTAAGGGTATGAATGTAGATGATAGTCATATTATTGGTGTGACTACAAATACTGAAGGACAAAATATCTTAATCATTACTGAAAAGGGTTATGGTAAGATGTCACCACTCGAAGAATATCGTTTATCTAAACGTGGTGGTAAAGGTGTTAAGACTGTTAATATTACTGAGAAGAATGGTGAATTAGTCAGCATTAAAGCTGTAGAAGGCAATGAAGACTTAATGATCATTACGAATGAAGGTATTATTATCAGATTACCAATGGAACAGGTAAAGAGCGCTGGAAGAGCTACACAGGGTGTAAGACTTATTAAAGTAGGTGAAGGTGCTTCTGTTTCAAGTATTACAGTAGTAGATAAAGAATCGGAAGAAGAAACAACTGAAGAATAGGGTAATTTAAAATAACTAGGGGTTTCCCAAATTTTA
>OHEU01000745.1_pt1 | contig 17831 bp, 9 predicted proteins | sample 1567341 | NCBI WGS metagenome assembly OHEU01 (sample SAMEA3879524, study PRJEB24766) | human gut metagenome | biome: human-associated habitat; feature: feces | place: USA | collected 1985/1987 | reverse complement strand
AATGTTCATCGTTCCGTTTCCAATGTCGGCAATCATATTCACGCCGCTCATATCCTTAAGCCTGTCATACACCGCACAATATCCCTGCGGATAAACCGAAACGCCCTCGATATGAACACTGTACTTCTTGTTGTTGTAGATGAACTCCACATTCTCGTTCTGCAACATATACTCGGAAAATCTGTCACGCTGCTCCGAATACCACATAAGCGGAAGTCCGACAGCAAGATGAACATTCGCTTCTGTAATTCCCGCAAGTGACAACTCCTTGCCGATTCCGTAAAGGGTGAGGTAATAGTTATCCATATCCGTGGTCTTGTCCGCTGTGAAAGATTTGTGATTCTCTCCGATACAGATGTACTTTCCATCATATTCAAGAAGCTCCTTCTTGAAAGGCGGCTCAATGTCATGCACCTTTACTCCCGATGCGGTAACCGTATTAGCGGTTTTGAGATTTCCATATCCGTGGTCGATGCCGATTATGTATGTGTCGTTAAATCTGATCATCGTGTTCCTCCTTTTTGGTCTGCTGTGACTTTTTATTGACCTTCTTTGTGAATGTCTTAAAATCCATTCCCTCGGGAATGCTCTCCAATACATCCATAAGGTCACTGAGCGTCCAGTTTCTCTCCTTGCACATATTCAAGAGCCTTGTTCTCTCAATTTCCTTGATTTTTTCTTTGAGATCTGTAATACGCTTATTCAATGACTTTTCCTGTGTCTTTACAGCTGCCTGCCTTTTCAGGAGCTTGTCACGCTTTGCATACAGTTCCTGAAGCTTTTCCTCATCGGTACGCTTCACCTTTGTGGATTCGGCTTTGGGTGTGGTCATTTTTTCATCGGTCATAAATCATTTACCTCCTAAATTCTTTTGATTTCGGATTATTCTCTGTCTGTCCTCTCCTGTACCGCAAGCCACTCCAGGAACTTCTCCCGTCTGATAAACTTACGCTTACCGATGCGGATAACGGGAATGTCCTCACGATTGAACAGGGCGTATGACATAGAACGTGAAAATCCCATATCCTGCAAGTCCTTTGCGGAGAGGATTTCGGGTGTGCTGTTCTTTCTGTCCTCCATCAGTTTCACCTCCTTTGCGGCTTTCGTTGGTTTGATTATATCACCGATTTTTTCATTTGTGACAAATTTGTAGAGTGATGGGCAGTCAATCGATTGCAAATGCCCTGTCAATCACTTTGATACTGATTGATTTTGTCAGACTTGATTGACAAATACGTCTTATTGTTGTATAATATGACTAACCGAAAGAATAAACATACAATCAACATTTTGGAGGATACATATTGAACATAAAGAACATAATTGCAGAGGATAAGACAGCATCTATCGGAATCAGCTTCGATGTTCCAAATGAAAAGGAAATTATCGCTATTGGAAGTCCGGACAGACTGAAAGCATTTTTCACTCTTGGCGTTGACAGTCCCGAAGTCGAAGTGCGTACCCGTAAGCTCGGCAGCCTTGTTGATGAGATGAACGAACTTGCTCAATCTGAGGAAGATGGCAAAATGCAGACTCTTGCCGAATGTGCCAACGGCTTATGCGGTATCATCAGCGAAGGACAGGGCAACAAGTCGGCGGAGGAATATATAAATGCCCTCGCCAAACTGTATGACAGTTCAAGCAAGGGCAATATGCTTTTGAATTTTATGATTTTCTTTATTCTGATGAATTATCAGTATAACCACAAGACGCTGAGTTCCGAATGGCACGTTTTTATGTCCTCAATGAAAAAGTCAGCAGCTCGCTTTGCAGAGCAGTTCAACACCTGCGTATCCGATATGCTCCTGCCGTTCCGTAATCTCCCGACAGTTCCCGAATCGAATGTGAGGTATTGGAACATTCCCGAACAGATAAACGCTTCGCCCACCGATCTGACGGTACATATTTACTACACCCACCTTAACGGCACTTGGCAGACAGCCTATGTTGCCGATGACTCGTTTCTTGCTGTTCTTCGTATTTATGTGGATATGCTCAAACAGGCAAACCGCATAGTTTCAAACTGCACGATCTGCGGAAAGCTCATTATAAAGGACAAAACCAACAATTCCGACTTTTGCAGTCAGGAGTGCCGCAACGTTCACAAGAGAGAATGGACAAAGGAAAATCGCATAAAGAACGCCGAAAGCGATGTGCAGTGCCTTTACACTCAATTCTACAACAACACCAACAATCAGAAACGCAAGCTCAAGCGTTCTCCCGAAGCTCTTGAGCAGTACAATCTTCTTTTCAATGAGCTGAAGGAAAAGGCTCTTACTATGAAAAGAGGACTGTCCGATGACAGTCCTATATCTGAAATATTGGCTTATTCCGAGCAGCTGCTTGATTGGGAAACCGAACTTAGAGGATTGGCAGATCAACTAAGAGAGAAGATGGGATAGCTTTATAAAAATACCCATAAATCACTACAGGATCGTACACCAATAGCAGCAAATTCAGTCAAAAACCGAAAGGCTAGAACAGGGTATTTCGTTGATAAGAATATTCAGGTGGCGGCATTACACTGGCCTGTCGGAGTACATAATCTCAAGCTCGCCCAACACCTTACCTCAGTCACGAAGTGGCATAGTCAATTTCTTGGATATTTCCAGCACTGCCAGGTACATCGCTATCAAAAGTGCGTAACAAATGGGAAATACGCTTGGGAAATTGGTTGGCAGATACTATTAATATGCCTTGACACCTGCCTTTTTCAGTATCTTAACAATATCATCTCTGCCCATGCTTTTTGCAGCATCAATAAGTGTTTCCTTATCTTCATCGTTTTTATAATCAAGTGATGCGCCGGCATTAAACAGAACATCAAATGTTGCTTTTGATGATTCGGTAATAGCAGTATAAAGCAATTCCGGATCTAATTCCGCTCCATAATCTATTAGCAGCTGCACAATTTCCGGGGTACCATACATGATCGCCGCATTCCTGCAATTAGGGAATTTAGGAGTTGCAACAGCAATGCATTCATCATAGGGCAAAAGATAAATCATATTATCCTCAATATCTGTGCTAAAATCAAAACTGGTTTGATTGGGATCAGCGCCCATATCAAGAACCAATTTGACTGTTTCTGCATTTTTTGACCTTATTGCATTTCTTAAATCAAATACTGATAAATTTTTACCCTTATCAAACATATACTTTAATGTTTGATAATCAACGTGATCATTCACGAAAACTTGCATATTTAAATTGCAATCGTCCATAAGACAGTCAATAACATCTTTCGTAAATTGATTCCATTCAACAACCAACCGATCAAAAATGTTACATACATCTAATTCGTTTAACTGACCATTATCTTTAAAAAAAACTGCAAGCAATCTGAACACATCTATATTTTTCCCTTGAAACGCTGCAATTAAAAAATCTGCGCAGCTTATTTGTTCCTCCAAATTTCCATTTTCAAGTATGTACTTACATATATCATAGCTTCCCGCCTTTGCTGCACACTTCAATGCAGTATCGATAGAAAAATCTATTAATTGCTCATCAAATAAATATTTAACTATTTCGTAATTGCCTTCATACGCAGCAGCATTAAGCATTCGCCATGGTTTAAGCTTATTATACTCATATATACTTATTTGTCCCGAATAGATCTCGTCCCATATTCTAATTGCTTCGGCATTACAAAAGCGGCATATAAAATGCTTTACGTTTACTGCTGCTTTTTCATCAAGCTCTGCACCATTTTTCAGCTCTTCAATAAGCTTGTCACTTTCGCCGAGTATCGCATATTCCTCCGCTTTTGTAAAAGGAGACTCTCCCGTTCTCTCCATATAGCTCTTAAATGCCAACTGATATGATTTTGCGGAACCCTCTATATCATCATTATGCACTTCATCAAGAATTTTAAAGCTTACTTCTGCACCATAATTCAGCATATCTTCGGCATTTGTATGCGTTGGTTTGTAAATTTCCCAATATATGGGCAGTAAAAGCTTTTCTTTATTTGATTCGCCAAGATCTACATTGTAAAAGCCCGCTGTATTTCCATTATTGGGGTCAGCACCATTTTCAAGCATTGTTTTTACTAAGTAAGGATTTGATGTATATTCAGAACAAAGCAGATCCAACCCATAATACCCGTTTGAAAATTTTAAATTTGGATCCAACCCGTTTTTTATTAAAAGCTTCAGCATTTCGCTTTGATATATGCTATCTGAATATGTAGAACATATTACTTTTAAGGTTTCATAATTATATCCTCTGTATTTTGATTCTTCATTGCTGTAATAGTTCACATTAAAATCAGGATAATTTGTAATTATTTCTTCAAGCCATTCTATATTTGAATTATTAACAGCTTGTTGAAACTGTTTAGTTACACCCTTACCATACTTTATTTCATTCTTCTTGTATCCAATATATCCGCTGTCAATTATTGATGAACAGCTTGAAAGCAGCATGGCAGAAGCCATCACCAATGATAACAAGCTGATTTTTTTCATTGTATTACCTCCTCAACGGGCAATGAGCAAAAATATATGCTCATTGCCCGTGATTATTTAAGGATGAATTTTATCTATACATTTGTAGATGTATAACAAACTGTAGGTCATGCCGGGAAGATGATTCATTGCATAAATGTAATCCCCGTATTCAACGTCAGGCGAGCCCTTCTCGGAATCGTAATACCACTTTGTTATGCTGCTGCATAATGTTTTTTCATATTGAGCATACCAACGGGGATACCATTCATATAAGTAACCGCTTTCTCCATATTTATAAGTCAGTTCAATAGGCTTTTACCCCGGCTTCTTTAAGTATCTTAACAATATCATCTCTGCCCATGCTTTTGGCAAGGTCAACAAGGGTTTCTTTATCTTCATCATTTCTATAATCAAGTGATGCCCCAGCATTAAACAATACATCAAATGTTGCTTTTGATGTATCATAAACCGCTCTATACAATAAATATTGGTTATTTAAATCTGCTCCATAATCAACAAGCAACTTCACGATTTGGGAATTACTGTGACTTATTGCTAATGCCAAACATGATTCAGCATATAAATCATACTCATCTGTTTTCTCTATATCAGATGAAATAAATTTGTTATATGGTGTATCATAGATAAAGTCTTTTTCATTAACAGAAGAACGCGTAAAATAGTCTCCATACATTCTTTGATTTGGGTCTGCACCTTTATCCAAAACTAACTTTACCATTTGTACGTCATTCATACTGATTGCACATTGAAGATCAAGCGGAAAAAGCTCTTTTCCGTTATCATATAAATACTTTGCCGTTTCAACATCAAGATTTTGCAATGGTATACATAACATACTTAAGCCATATTTTTCTCTCAAATAATCCATTGCAGACTTAGTGAATTCGCTCCACTCAATATCGCTGCTGATAAAACAAAATGCATACTCATTCAAATCAAACAAACAATTTGTCATATCGATAATACAAACAAATTCATCAAAATTTCTGCTATCAAAAGCAGCATTCAGCATTTCGATACCTGCACTTTTTTTATCGAAAAGCTCTTTTTCAATAATATACTTGCACATATCCATGTCATTTTTAGCCGCATAATGAGCAAGTACATTTGAACCCATACCTCTTATACAATAATCATCTATATCCACTAAATCATTTTCTATACTATATTTTATCATTTCAATATTGTCTGTTGTTATCATCTTTAGAAATGTATCATATGCAATATTATTAAGTGCATAATTAGGATAAAGCTGATTAAATACTTGTAGTGTTTCAGGGGAACAACAGAAAAGTATATAATTCCGTACAGTCTTTATTTGCTCACTTTCAAACAATTGACTTTTTCTTAATTCATCTGTCAAAAGCTCATTTTCTCCCAATACGGCATACTGTTCGGCTTTACTCAAAGGAATTTCAACATTATTTTCTATGCAGTATTTCATCAAATACTGCATAGCCAACGGTTCTTCACCTACATATGAAAAATTCTCAAAAAGCTCTGTACTAAGATTTGCTCCTTTTTCAATCAATATCTTGGTTTTCTCCAATGAATCTCGCCCAGCCCAATATAATGCGGAACGTGAATTACCGTTAATATTCACATCTACATTATTTTCCAACAACATATTAAACAAATCCATATCTGTGCCCTTGCTTGCCAAAGCAAGTAAATTTCCATTTCCTGCTGTATGAATACCAATATTAGGATCAAGTCCATTTTCAAAAAGATACTTCAATAAGTTCTCATCGCCACCATTCCCCTCTGCGGAAGCTATCATAATAGTTTCATGCAAATAGCTCCCTGCCTGCATATATTCACGCATAATATTACCGCAGTAATTCACATCAAAATCGGGATATTTTGTGAGTATTTCGCCAAGCCATTCAACATTGCCGTTTTCTATGGCATTGTCAAACTGCTTTGTAACCACTTTGCCATACTTTATTTCATTTTTCTTATACCCTAAGTAACTGCTGTCCAAAATTGATGAGCAGCCTGAAAGAAGTAACGCCGAAGCTGTTATAACTGACATTAACTTGATTTTTTTTGATTTCATAGCTCACTCTACCTCACAATTTAAAAATATGCAGCGGCTTGGAGTATATATCCAATCCGCCGCTATTTTATTAATAATTTAATGAATTAATACTTTTAAGTATATACATCAAACTATATGCCATTCCCGGAACATGATTCAAAGCGTAAGTGTAATCTGTCTGATTAATTTGTACCAATGGATTCTTTGAATCTTCATAATACCAGTTTGAAATAGACCGTCCTAATGTAAATTCATATTTTTCATACCAAATTGGATAATAATCATACAGATATAATCGGGTGCCATAATTGGTATAATACTTCGTATTTGCAATTTGTTTACCGTATGATACCATTTGATCAAGATTGCCATCAATGTCAATTATTTTTACCAAAAGACTTAGTATATTTTCATTGATACCTAAAGCATTTATTGTTGATTTTGTATCAGTCAGTAAATTTATCAAACATGTTTGAGACCTGACAGAATAATTCCTAGAAAATGTACCGCCAAATAGAGAATTAATCAGTGTTACTGCTGGACTTTCAGGTCCATTTTCAGAAAGATAGACCTGTGATTTCCAAGCTTTATATTCTTGGCAGTTCAGATATCCTGTTTCTTCAAAAGCCTCTTTCCACATATCAATAGACATAAAATTCGGATCATTAGTAAATCGTATATCATTTTCTCCAAATGAAATACCAGCATACTTTTTTACTTGTTTATAAACCTCAACGAATTTTTCATTTGCTCTTTGAATCACATTTGTCTGATCTTCATTTTGCGGCTGTTTGTTAATAAGTGTCCCAGAATAAATAAGAACAACAGATCTGGTAGATTCGTTTTCTTTTCTTCTCACCACTCCCTGAGCATCGCTTTTATCAATAGCATTATTTAATCCCCAGGATTGATATTGATATTTTATATTCTTTTGGTATTCTTGTGCCCGTTCTTCTTTCATTGCATCAGAAGTCTCTGATGAAACCATATTAGGTATTTCTCCTCCAGTCAGAAAAGCACTCTTCATCTCCTCGTTTTTAAATTCTATAGTAATATTCATCACGGGTTCAGTAGGCGATGTTTTTGCTCCCCACTTAAATCCCGTTGTCCACCAATGTTCATCATCGCGCTCAAATATTGTTTTATCTTTGATTTTGTAATCATAGGTTACTTTTATAAAATCCTCAGTCAAAGCTGCTCGATACCATTTTTGTGTACCTTCAGCATCATCATAAACAGTACCGCCTAAAACATTATTTCTTGTGCAAGGTTCTCTATAATACAAACCTACTTCTGCCCCAGCCATTATACCATACTGACCTTTCCAAAGTTCAAGTCTGTATTCCAATCCATTATAATAGAAATATATCGGATCACAAAGTATTGCACTTGACAAAATCGGATTTGCTGCATAGTCTATTGTATCTGCAAAGCCGAAAAATCTTTGAATCGGTGTTTTATTTGAATAGATTATGTGCTGCTTTGAGTCATAACTATATCCACCAATCATTGTTAAGCGTGCAACTTCACTTTGAGGTTCCCAAACATTTGTGCTGATTGGATTATAAATAAAAACATCATTATTGTTTTCATCACCAATGGAATATGTTGAAACCGCTTTGCTCTTATTATATAAATTCTCATAATAATCCACAAAACCATCACCATCGGTATCAGGCTTCATAGGATCAGAAATGATAGGCATTACATTAATAGTAAGAAGTGGATTCCAGTTGTTCTGGATGTATTCTTTCATTGCCTTGGTTACATTTTTATCATTTATAGCATTGCAATAATCCTCAATAGTTGGAAGAATAATTTTGCCATTATCGTTCCAGTCAATAAGAGAATTGAACACATCTATTTCCTCAAAATCATATACAAAATCATTATCACTATCTGAGTACTCAGAATAGGAATCACGAATCTTCGCGAGCGAAGATTTATCATCAGAAACAAGAATTTCCTGCATTTTTGTTCCAAGCTCTTCTGCGGCCGACAGATACTCAACTGTAACTTCTGACTCTAGTTTCATTTCTTCAAAATTAAGGCCATTATAAAAAACAGTACATTCTTTATCATGATTAGGAATATAGCCATAAATATGATTTAAAACTTCATCTGAAAATCCGGAGAATTCATCAATATAAATTCCACCCGTAGATGTATAAATATCAATTGCATAACCAAGATTATATTCCGGTGCAATTTTTGAAATTATGCTTACATCGATCTGACTTTCGGGAAGTCTTTTAAGTACCTCATAACCATAGTCATCGGATTTTGTTACTCCGGGTATATCTTTTCCAACACGAGAAGCACGATAAACGGCATCTGTACGGTCAAATATACTAAAGCAGTATGTACCCTTAGAGTTATCGCAATTTTCAAAAACATATTTAATCGCATCAGAAAGAACGCAATATTTATTATACTTATTTACAGAATACGTTTGCAGATGATCCAATTCTTCATATATTCTAACAGGATCGGTAAAAAACACTTCGTCTTCATCTTCAATTAACGTATAACCGAGATTGTCTTTGGACATTTTTGCATAATGCTGTAACATCAAGTATATTTTTGCGGAAGGAGATTCTTTTAAGATCTCCGACGCTGCTTTGACAACATTGCTTTTAATTGAATCAAAGCTTTCTTTGTCAATATTATCGCGAATATCCATTATAAACACAACATTGATAGCCGCTTTATCTATTGTGTTCTGCCATGAAACATCTGACGAATTTGCATACACAACAGGTTTATCGTCCAATGAAAATGTTTCTATTGATTCTTCCAACTGTGACTCATTGCTTTCGATGTTTTGAGTGAGTTTTTCCATGTCCATCAAACAATATGTTCCAAATTCATCGACCTGGGCATAAACTAAATTTTCATTAGACTTATATTCTGTATAAACGGGTAAAATGACATTATAATCTTCAAAAAGCTTAAATACACAAAATCTTTCAATGTTATTATCCGACTCAATAACTTTTTCATTGTTCAAATCAAATTTTAACACAATTTTTTCTGTTTTGCAAGAGCTATCGTATACAATATTAAAAGTTTTTCCAACTATTGCAGAATTATTTATTGTTTCCGAGTAGCCGCTTTCTCTTACATCTATATTTTTTTCAACATTTCCTGCTGCTTTTATTTCGATGGACAGTTTATAATCATTGTCAGTATTAATTTCAGACATAGCTTTGCTGTGATCGGATAAATCAACATCAAATGTGTATTCTGAATCCGGCACGCCATATGTATTGGGATCAAGAGGATTCAAACCCATAGCTATTTCATCACCATCATTTATGCCATCGTCATCTGTATCTGCTTTCAATGGATCTGTAGTGTATTTACTGAACTCATCGCCGTCAGAAAGGCCATCATTGTCGGTATCTTCTGTTACAGGATCTGTCCCTAAATCTATTTCTTCCTTATTTGATAAGCCATCATTATCCGAATCAGCATTTGAATCGGATACTTTATCTTTAACAGAGGCGTATACCGTAGGATCTGTCCCTGTTAAAAACATTTCTTCATAGTCAGTCAAACCATCATCATCTGTATCTTTTTTGTTTATATCAAGCCCAAAAGCTGTTTCCAAATAATCCGGTACCTCGTCATCATCTGTATCAGGGAATTCCATAGAGTAACCATTTTCGTCCTTACATACAAGCAAAGTATTTGATTCACCTACTCTGCCGCTATTCAATGTCTGCACAATTTTAAAATAGCGCCTTGAGAATGGTTCAGTGATTTTATACTCATAGGTATATGTATCTTTAACACTTACTACTGTGTTAAAATCATTACCGTTATCAGAACATAATATATCAAACGATCCGCTTTCATATTCTGTGATCCATGAAATTATAATTGAGTCTGTTTCTTTATTATATTCAGCAAATCCGATTAATTCAAACTCTAACTGTTCTTCACCGGAATCTTCTGTCGGATTATCAACAATAACCTCTGTCAATAACCAATTCTCGGCATGTGGTGCCTTTTCGCCTTCTTTTAAAGATGCGGTAAAGCCAATAGTCGCAGAGCTTCCAACCTCTATAGGAGTTGTCCAAAGCTTATTTGCAATAGTGTATTTACCATTATTATTGTCAAGAATTTTGCAATTCCAATAATCATTAATCTCAAAGTTCGAATCAAATGTTAATGTCCATGCTTCAATAGGCTTTTCAGAAGTATTTTTTATCTCTACTTCTGCCTGAAAGCCTGTATCCCAAACATTCGTTGTTTTAAGCTCTACATTATACCCTGATTCAACTTCTATTCTTCGGTTGCACATTTCAATATCATCAGGAAGTTCTGCAGGAGTATCTGTAGCAGAAGTAAGAGTATAGCCATATTTTACGGCTTGTCCGGGTTCTATTTCATAGTTATAACCATTATTTTTCACAACAGCATATTCTTCAGTGGAACTGTACAATTTCGCATTCCAGAGATTACCCAAAGACCCACCAACATCATATTTCAATGCCCAATTGAGGATGGATTCTTCACCTGTATTGGATATTTCAACTTCAATAGTCTGATTGTTATCCCATTCGCTTCCAACAGAATATGTAATAGTATAACCGTCCTTTTCATATACCTTGCTGTCACCACTCGCTGCAAATGCATTGATTGGCATTACTGCAACAAAATTAACCAACATTATGGAAGAAAGTATAAGTGATATAAGCTTTTTCTTCATTTTTACACCTCGCAGTTATCTTTTTTTGTTTCAATTAATAATTTTTTCTTTCCAGACACAGCATCCATTTCAGACTGCACAATTTCTGCTAAATCGTGATAAAACTCCTCTGACATAATAAAATTTGCATAGTCATATGTTAGAATAACCGTAACAAAACCTGCAAGAAGACCATAAGCGATTATTGAAAAAAGGTGATCATCTTGCCAAACATCAGATATGTAATTGGGGACAATTATTGCTATAAGTGCCATAAAAATCGTTAAACTATGATGTTCACCCTTTTCTCTGAACATGCATAAATGCTTTAAATTTTCTAAATCGTTCGGTTTCATATTACTTATTAACTCAAGAATATGTTTTTTCCATTTTGTGTAGGTTCCATATTCTCCTTTTCCTTTGCAAGCACATTTATAAACTTTAAATTCCTTTTTAAAGTCAATACCATATATTTCTTTCAAATTTGCCACTCCTAACTTAATAATCATTGTTAAATCCATCTCTTCTGTATATTGAGAAATAGCCTGTTACTGTTTGACCTTTTTCTATGGTCCTATGATCGTATATTGTTTTTCCGTCCGTATCAATAAGTGCTGGCAGGAATATGTCCGAATTCTCCAAATCCGGTACACCGTTATTTATATCAGCAATCTCAATCGTTCCATCAGGATATAATATATACATTGAAGAGAATTCTGCCAACTGGGCACTTCCGCTGAAACTTGCCGCAAAATTGTAAATTGGTCTTTCGCTGTTATTTGTGAATGTAAACTGATTTGTCCAGTAATCAAGTCCCTCGGTAACAGTAATATCAAGTTTTAATCCTTCTCCGTCATGAACAACGAGGGGTTCTTTCGTTTCAAAGATTACCTTTACTTCTTCGCCGAGAGGCATAAGCGTACCTGTGAATTCTGCTGAAAGGTCATATGAACCGGGTTTGTCTCCACGTACTATCCATGAAGCAGACTTAGTTTCATTACCACCTATCACGCCTTTATTGCCCATTGTCTGAACAAGGTTTTCTTGACGCGATGTGTCAGCGAGAGATAATCCATCGGGAAGCGTTAATACTGCCTGAGAATTCTGAATGTAAAAAGTATCACCGGCATTGTTTTTAATAGTGAGTTCGACATCATAAAATTCTTTGAGCCAAGATACCTGAGTCGTAACATTGAATATCGCAACGCTTACAGGAATACCGCCGCCCGGCGCATATCCGCCGTACTCCACGCGTACGGGCCTGTCTTTTTCACCTTTTAATGTTGCAACTGTAGTAAATACACCATTGCGTTCCGTCTGTAAAGTACCATTAACCTCACCGATAATATCACCCATAGCATTAAGTGTAAAAGTTAAGGTACCGTTTGTGCCATAATCAAGGTTATATTCGTATACAAACTGATTTTCCGGAGCAGTAACATCAATTCCAAGTGAAACAATTTCATTTATGTCAAGATTTCTTACAGTAAGCTCTCCTTCGATAAGCTCTTTCTCCTTAAGATCAATCTTCTGTGAGGTGTTTTCTCCTGTTACAGTGATGGGAACATACTTAGGAAGATATTCATTTTTATAGAAGTATACATCATATGTGCCTTTAGGTGCGATAAATTTGAAATTGCCGTTTGCATCGGTGATAAAATCTGTACTGTCCACACCCGGGATCTCGCAGTAAATTTTTACACCGCTAAGAATTCTTCCTAATTTGTCTGTTGTTTTAAACTGAACATAACCGTAATCGTTGCTGTAAATATATGCCTTAATTGTATGGCTGTCGGAATTTCCGGCGCTGTCTGTTACTGTCAGCGTAACATCATATGTACCATCGTTTTCATATGAATGTGTAATCTTTGAACCTGAACCTGTAGTACCGTCACCAAAACTCCATTCATATGAAACTATATAGTGATTATCCCAAGAATTAGCGCCGCTAAAACTAATTGTTTCAGCTGCAATACCCATAACATCAAAACCTGCGTCTGCAAGTGGTAATACATCATCAGTATCTGTAGGAACCGAGATAACTTCGCTGCTTTTTACGTAATTGTTTCTGGAATCCACTGCTTCAATCATATAGTAATAAGTCGTACCGGGAGTAACATTACTGTCGGTGTATTCCGTATTTTTTATTGAAGCGATAAGCGAGTAGTTTCCGCCGGCAGAAGTTTTTCTGTAAACGTGATAACCAAGCAGATCATCCGTATTCTCCATAGTCCAGCTAAGCTCATTTCTCCATCCCTCACCTACTGCTAAAAGTGCAGGTGCGGAAAGAGTACATTCCTTAAAAGTATAGCTACCTATAGCATACTCGCTGATATTTCCTGCAGTATCATGAGCATATGCTCTTAACTCATAGCTGCCTGTTGTAAAATCAGAAGTATCAAGTTCAAACTGAATTGCCTTTGCATAAATATTAATATTTTCTTCCGTGTATACAGTCTGCCATTCACCACCGACAGATCTGCACTCGACAATAATATCTTTTAGTCTGAAATTATCTTTTGCGGAGACACCAACAATTTGATTTGTATCAAGAATCTCACCGTTTGCGGGATATATACTTACAATTTCGGGAATGACATTGTCACTTGCAATACTGCCGCTTACTTCTTTTGTCATAGCACTTTCGTTTCCCATTTGGTCAACGGCTGTTACGCAATATATGTATTCTGTACCCAGTTCGATATTTGTGTCATAATAATTTAATACTAATTCCAAACCGTTCTATAGACAAAGACGACAGATAGAATAATCCAAGTCAAGGAAGACGACCGCAGGCAGGCTGCCGCCTGTCAAGGGAGTCTGACGCAGAATCGGATTATTATATCCGAGTATTTGTCTATAGGTTGGTCTGGAATTAGTATAAATACTTATAGTTGTCCTTAATGAGTGTAAAGCTCTCATCCGAATTAGTTTTGCGGTATATTCTGAAAAATGCTGTATCCTCGTCGCTCGGAGCATTCCATCTGATTTCAATTTGTGAATTATATAGATTTACAGTCAAATCTGACGGAGCGGCAGGGGCAGAACCATCGATCTGATATTCCATAATAGGTGAGAGAGTAACGTCGCTGCTTATATTTCTTGAATTTATAGCATACGCTCTTATGTAAATAACACCATCATTATAATCAGATGAATTTAATAGGTATTCTATTGTCGTGTTAGCTTTGCCGTCTGCTTGAACTTCTGCAATATCATTCCAAGAAACCTTGTCCTCAGACGTCTGAATTACTACCTTTGATACGGAACGGTTATCCTTAACTGTTACTTTAATCGGGAGAATACCGGAATATTTGCCGTTGGACGGTGAAATTGAAACAATCACAGGCTGCGTTTCGTCAACTGTTGTGATTACTGTTACTGAGTTGCTTGTATCCGATTTGTTATTTGATGCATCGGAGGCAATCACATAATATGTGTATGAAGTTCCCTCATCCAGCGTTGAATCTGTATAGCTGTTTGTTGTTACAGAAGTAACAAATTCATCGTTTCTGTAAATGTCGTAGGATTCAACACCAATGTTATCGGAGCATACCCAATTTAATGAAACCGAGGTTTCACCAATGCTGTCGATTGAGAGTACAGGTGCAGTTGGCGGCAGATTGTCAACAATAACACTGTCGCTATTTTCGGAAGTATAGTTTTCATTATCGTATGCGCATACATAGTAAGTAAAATCTCCGAGGGAAACTGCTGTTTCATCTGTATATGTTGTTTCAACAGTTGTTCCTATAAGACTGCCATCACGATAAATATTATATCCTGCAACATTTGCTTTGCCTTCCGGCTGAGTCCATGTAAGAATTACAGAGGAATCTTTATTTATGGAATATGAAAGTTCTGCAGGCTTTTTGGGAATGTAGTGAATTACTACCTCTTCCATTTTTATATTTGCAAATGTGAAATAAGATTTTTGAGAACAGCTATGACTTGCATAACTTGTTATTGGTCCATATCCATAACCATAATTATTCTGAGGAAGAGTAAAACTGTCAATAATCTTTGTATCTCCGTCCCAAACAGAAATAGTATTGTTATATACTTCAATTTTCATGCTGTGCACAGCAGTAGAATTCGGAAAAGATACGGATTTAAGCGTATTACTTGAAGTAATAAGAGACGATGAAGCACCTTCATGTAAGTTGGCAACATTCATATTTTGAAGCCTGATTAGTTTTATATACCCGTTGGTTATGAGAAGTCCGAATCCGTTTAATACTCCGTCTTTAATAGAAGAATTAAAAAGGAATCCACCACATTCCATGCTGTGCCAGCTAGTTGAATCTCGTTGTATATCAAAAGTAAATGTTTGTTTTAAATCTGTATATTCATTTACTTCATTGTGGTTATCAACGAAAAGGAAGTCCTTAAATGGTGATACACCATATCCAACCATTTGAATGTTATTCCCGTCATAGATAATGTGGTCTGACATAAATCCAAGATATCTATCTGTGTAATCATCGTGATCGTATTCTGTCCATGCAAAGGTATCCTGTGCTGTTAATGTATTTGTCAGTTCTACATATGGATCTTCTTCTGCGTACGCATTAATTCCCGTTTTTAGCGGAAACAAACTTATAGTCATTACGGCGGCTAACGCTGTCGAAATGACCTTTTTCATTTTGTTGCTGATAGTTGTTTTCATTGATCGATCCCCCATAATAATATTTTGTCTGATAACTGCTTGTATACTGTAAATAAACAGTTATATTACAATCAGTTTATACTTGCATATTTTTCGATATTTTTCAACAAATATACAACCATTGGTACCAAAAACGAGATAATTGGTATATATAATACTAAGGAAACGTTGATTAATACGTTTCTGCTGTTTTTCAAAATGGCGAAACAAACGCTACGCTTTAATCAGCGTATTCCTAATTTTTAATCAAAGTGTAGACAAAAAATCTCTGCACAAAAGCCATATATGCAAGCTTTTGCTTGACTTTTTTACACTTTGAGTTTAAAGATTAGTATAAAAGAAAAATCCGCAGGTGAAATCCTGCGGATCAGCTTATACAATATTACTGCTTATACCTACATAAGCTTCAATAACATTATTGGTTTTACTGCCTTTTTCACTCTGTATCAAAACATAATAAATATCTGTTATAGGTTTCATATTATTCCTTCTCAGATATCCGTAAAGCCGGTTCTCTGTTTCACAGATCTCATCAACATTACAGAACATAAAAGAAACGGCATTATCGATCTTAATTGCCGGCTTATAAATGCATTGCCCCTGATTGCCAAACGGTCTTTCAATTGGAATCAATATTTCAATGCCGTAAATATCTGTGCTGTTTCTTGGGATTATTTCAGTAATTCTGAAAATTGTTTTACCTGTAGCTTTCAATTCCAATGCGTCGATATTATTTCCCGCAAATATAAGCATATCAATAAGCTTATCTGCCTCTACTCTCGTGCTGTAAGAAAGTAAATGTTCATGATACAAATACCTGTTTTCTAAGAACTTCACTTACAATCATTCTCCAAAAATAATATACATAATACAATACCAAAAATCCATACTTACACCTCCCGATATATCTTTAGAAATAAGATATACCATTATCGGACTTTGTACAATGGATTTCTAATATCAGGTATAATAATCGTGATGCTTCGTATTTGTAAACGGTAAATGCTTGACATTTATGCCGAAAATAGGTATAATGTACCAAATGAGAAATTATATACAGTCATAGGTGATTAATATGAATATTGCAATTTGTGATGACGAAAAAGTTTGGCAGAATGAACTTATAAAATATCTTGATGAATACCAAAAGAAACGTCATATTGATATTTTTACAACTTGCTTTTCTGACGGAAAATCATGTTATGAATCCTCTCTTAATAAGTATGATATAATATTTATGGATTATCAGATGGAGGGTGCTAACGGAATTGAAACCGCCAGAAAAATACGCAAAACAAATTCTGACAGTATTATCATCTTCGTAAGCGCATACCCTCAAATAGCCATGGATACCTTTGAAGTTAACACTTTTCGTTTTCTGGCTAAGCCAATCAATAAAGCGAAACTTTTTAAAGCTATTGACGATTATATCGCCGAAATTGATACAGATAACCTGTTAATTTTTAAAACTCATGAAAAAACGATACGCATTAAGTTATCTGAAATAATATATGCTGAAGCGCAAAGAAATCATACCATAATACATACAGTCAATGATGACTACGAAATATTAATTAATCTCAAAGCTGTGGAAAAGAAACTTCCGAAAGAAAAATTTTTCAGATGCCATAATGCTTACATTACATCATTTCAGCATATTAAACACCATAACAATACGGAAATATATTATGACGATAAGTCCACAGCATACATAAGCCGCAGTATGCTGCCAAAATTCAGAATTGCTTTTCAAGAGTATGTAGTAAAATATGATTTGGGGGAATTCAAATGAATTTTTTTATCACCATTTTTGAAACTGTTTCGGATTCTGTGTTTTTATTTACCGTCATTTTTTCTACATATATATTTATTTTCAAAGAAACTCCTTCTTATATAATTTATTCCATACAGCCATATTATAATCTTCCTGCAGGAATTTCAATCTGTCTT
>OHEU01000740.1_pt1 | contig 17912 bp, 16 predicted proteins | sample 1567341 | NCBI WGS metagenome assembly OHEU01 (sample SAMEA3879524, study PRJEB24766) | human gut metagenome | biome: human-associated habitat; feature: feces | place: USA | collected 1985/1987 | reverse complement strand
ACATCCATTCGAGTTTGTCAAGTGTTTTTTTGAAAATATTTTTTATTTTCTTTTTACTTGATTTTCTTTCGTTTGAGATGCAACTTTTATATTATATCACATCGCTTTGTTTTTGTCAAGTGCTTTTTCAAAACTTTTTGAAGTTTTTTAAGTTCTTGTTTTTGTCTTTTAAGACGCAACTTTTATATTATATCACATCTTTTTGACTTTGTCAAGTACTTTTTCAAACTTTTTTGAAGTTCTTCGTACTCTTCTCTGTCTTTCGGGGTCTCCCTCGCTGACAGCTTTATTATATTACCACTTCTCAAACGTTTTGTCAATACATTTTCCGACATTTTTTGAAATATGTGAAATCTATCCTGTTTTTTTCAATATTCAGCATTTATTTTAGCCAATATTGGCATAAGTATGCATACATATAAAAGAAAGCGCATACCCAAAAGGATATGCGCCCTGTTTTTAAAATGAACCGCCTTGCCGCCATGTGCAGCATAAAACCCGCACTCAAGCAGGTGGGCAACAGCCCTACAGTTTCACGCTCCCTGCATCCGTTACCCCACACATCTAATGTGGCGGGAGGTCTGCAATCCCCTGTCGGAGTCTGAATCCCTTTAATAATGTGTTGGATTATAAAAACACACTTTATCGGTCAAAGCAGTAGACACTCTCTTTAACTGTTACTATTATAGCACGTCGTTCTGAAAAAATCAATAGAAATTTTCGGAAAATTATTCATACATATCATTGAGCTTTTCAAGGAACATATTTCCGATACGCTCATATTCTTCGTCACTGTCAATCGTAACGAGGATCTCCTCATCGTTTTCATCATATTCAGACTTGAGAACAACAAGCTCAGTATCAGCCTCGATCTCCTTTGTCGGATCTTCATAATAAGGAACGAGAGCATAGTAGTGATTTTCGCCTACGTCCATCTCGTCAATCTTTTCAAAAGTCTGCTCTACGCCGTCTTCATCAACGAGGGTGTAGATATCAGCACCTAAATCCATGTCAAATTCTTCAGTCATTTTTTTGCCTCCTTTGTATATAGTATGTCTGCTGCAAAATCAGCACCCAACATTCTTATTGTACTACAACACAGTCAAATTGTCAATATGTAAAATAAATAAAAAATCAGCACAAAATATATCTAAGATTTCAGTAGAAAACTGTTGACTTTTACTAAACTATATGGTATATTATACTCAAGGAAAGAGAAAAAGGTGAAACCAAAAGGTACACCAGACAATCTGACCCAAAGCATTCAGGATAAACGGAATGAAAGATCACATAAAGCGTCAGTCGGTGCAGGATCTTCACCGGTATCCGATAAAATGAAAATAATGCTTGGAAAGGAAGGACGAGTCCAATGGAATTAAATGAAGAGCAGTCTATCGAGAGTACCCTTTGCGGCTCGTGCATAATGACCTTTTAAGGAAAATAAAAGCGGAGTTTAAATGTAAAACATAAGATGTTTCACTCCGATGCGATAGTGTATCGAAAACAAAAACTTAAAAGCAAAAAGCTAAGCCGCATATCTCGAAAGTTTCAGCATGGGATATACGGATTTTTTATACCCTTTTACAAAATCCCGAAGCTTCTCCAACCGAGGGGTACTCTTAGACGAAGAGAGTGTTTACGCCTTAAGGCTTTACATAAAAGGCAATAATTGTGAAAGGTGATTCCAATGGAATAAAATTTACTGACAAATTTCACAGAAAGGTTTTGAATACCGATGCAGTAAATTTCTAAAAAAGCTGATATAAGACTTATCTGAAAGAAGTGAAGTCGTATGAAAATTTTGACGAGGTATTTATACATCTGAAAGATTGGAGTGAGACCACCGGATAATTCAGCTTCGCATCTATGATGCATAGGATAAAATAAAAATAAGGAGCGATGAACTATGAAAAATCTGAAACGTCGTTTCCATGATGAAAATATCCGATAAATCCATAAAGGAGTGAGTCCAACAGGTCACGTTAGCGATGTCCGATAGGACGGGAACTTAAAACAGGATCATCAAACGGTCAATTTCGCATCTCCGATGCGTAAAATAAACTTAAGGAGCGATGAATTATGAAAAATCTGAAGCGTCGTTTCCATGATGAAAATCTTTGATCAATACCGTAAGGGAGTGAGTCCAACAGGTTACGTCAGCGATGTCCGATAGGACGGGAACTCAAAACAAATCCATAAAGAAATGAAGAGATCTACAAATGGTAATATATAGGACTTCTCAAAGATTCTGAAAAGTAGGAGTGAATTCCAATGTGCTGATTTTCTAAAAAGCCGATTCCATCAAAAATAAAGGAGTGTCCGCTAATGTGGAAGCTTGGAATAATGGATAAAGCTATCAGAAATTTCAGGAGGTAAGTCCAATGAAGCGATAAAAACTGCTCAAACTCATTGAAAGCGAGTGGTGATTATGAAAAATGTTCTCAGATTACTTGGTTTGAAGAAATACTGATGAAACGGAGTGAGACCACCAGAACATTTAAAGGCTTCTTGCCAACTATAAATAAATCAAGCAGCTGTCAGGTCGGCAGCTGCTTTTTTATATTCCGTTCAGGTCAAAATCAGGCGTGTATTCTTCCTTTGCCGAGGATTTTTCCTGCATAAATCCCTTAAACCCAATCTCTTCTGCCCTTTTCAGCACGGAATTGTATTCAAAGGTGCTTATCCTGCGTGAAATCTCAGGAAATTCCGAGCTTCGGTAAAACGGCGTGTATTGGCTCATCAAACTCAGCAGAATATCCTCCGTCCCCCAACGCGAAGCGATCTCTTCAAGCACCGCTATCGAATCATGACGATGATTCGGCAAAGTCAGATGACGAATCATTATCCCCTTTTTCATCAATCCGTCCTCACCGAACTCAGCCGCACCAACCTGACGAAACATCTCGCCTATCGCCGCACATACGACCTCAAAATAATCCCCTGCCGCCGAATATTTCAGCGCAATTTCATCATCATAATATTTAAAATCGGGTAAATATATGTCAATATACCCCTCCAGCATTTTCAGCGTTTCTACACATTCATATCCGCCCGTGTTGTAAACTATCGGTATGTTAAGCTTCCCTTTCACACGCTCCAAAGCCGAAATTATCTGCGGAACAAAATGCGTCGGACTGACAAGATTAATGTTGTGCGCCCCTTTTTCCTGCAATTCGAGAAAAATTTCGCCAAGCCGCTCCTCAGTTATCACCTGCCCGAAATTTTCGGACGAAATTTTGTAGTTCTGACAAAATACACATTTTAAACTGCACCCCGAAAAAAACACCGTCCCCGAACCGTTCTCGCCGGATAAACAAGGCTCTTCCCACTTGTGCAGATAAGCCTTAGCCGCACGAAGCTCCGCACCCTCACCGCAGAATCCAACACCGTTAATTCGGTCAGCGCCGCATTTTCTCGGACAAAGCTCACATTTCGTAAAATCATATTTCATTTTAGTTGCCTCTTTTTTTAACTAATGTCAGCCCTTTAATATGCTCAATAAATTGGAATTTGTTCTACAATAATTTTTCTACTTCAATCAGTAACCTTATTTTCAAATCTTCCAATTCTATATCAGTAGGACGGTTCTCATCACTATACATTTTCTCCATAGGATACCACCAAACAGGACCTTTTCCATTGTTTCCGTAATTCTCTAAGTCACCGTTTGCTCTCGGGAATAAATGCCAATGAAGATGCGTATCTCCATTGCCTAACAATTCATAATTCATTTTTTCTGCACCAAAAGCGTTTGAAACTGCTTCTGCAACAATAGACATTTCCTCCAAGAATTTCAGCTTTCGTGAATGATCTAAATAAAATAATTCTGTCTTGTGTTCTTTACAAAGAAATAACGTGTAACCTTTAAAATGCTGATTGTCACCGATAACTACATATCCCGTTTCCAATTCCTTAACGAAGTATGGGTTTGTTCCGTTGTTAATCATCTTAATTCTATCGCATATAAAGCACATACACCAACCCTCCAAACCTCTATTTTTCAGCTAATTACCGCTCAACTGACGGTAAAATAATTATACCATACACCTTTTGAAAAGTCAATTCAAACGGAAAGCGCAATGCTCCATTATCCGACCTCTGTAATTATCCCCATAAAAAACAACACCCGTTTGAGTGCTGTGATGAATAAAACTGTTCTGCAAATTGAAATTTGAAATACAAAGATATAAGGTTACTTGTTTACTGCATTTCCAAAATAGTAAAAGTCCTCATGCATTGCATACCAGCCGGTCAGCACTTCATGACGAATCCCTTTGTCATCTGTGTATATTAACTGCATTTGCCCCAAATCACCCTGTGCACTCCATGTGCGGTAGAGTCTATGTTTATCCTCATATTGTGTCCAGACTTTTTCGTGCCCGCCGAAATTCTCAAAAAAGCTATCATCTGTTACAGTTATCGGTATTACCGTATAGAGTAAATCAAGAGGTATGGTATTTAATACTTTTACAGAAATATAAGCCGAAAAATCGTCTGACCAGAGAACATCATCAAAACGGCAAAGTACAGCACAGGCTTTACCGATATCATCCGGACTTTCAGCACAGTCCCATCCGTTTAAGAACATTTGCCACGGTTCAAAAAGCGTAGTGAATGTAGCGCCTAATTCCTCGTCAAAAGGTGCTGTAACCTTGAGTATACGCTTTTCTCCGATTGTCGGAATATGATTCGTGTAAAGCCATTTTCTGTCTTTGACCGGCTGAGACAATTCTTCATATTCGCATTCCATCCAAGCCAAGTTGTATCCAATATCATGTATACCTGCACACTCAATCATCTTTGGCTTTCTATTTTGATTATCTTTCGCAACACGAGATTTGCAACAGGAACATAAAAAATTCATTACATCATCTCCATTGTAGACAAATATAGAAAATTCCAATTTACCAATCATTTCAAATAACTAAACTCATTATACCAAATTCCACCCACCATTTCAAGTTTTTCTTGAAAATAAACATAGCTTCTGTTATAATATATATAAATAGTTCATCGGAAAGGACGGAATAAATATGTCAGAAACTGTTATCGTCACAGGCGCATCAAGAGGCATCGGAAAAGCCTGCGCACTCGCATTCGGAAAAAGCGGCGCAAACGTTATCATAAACTATACAAGATCAAAGGAAAAAGCCGAGGAACTCTGCGAGGATATTTCCAAGCTCGGAGGAAGAGCACTCCCTTTCTGCGCAGATGTAGCCGACAGAAAAGCCGTCGATGAAATGATAGCTTTCGCCCACTCGAACTTTGGCAGTATAAGCATCCTCGTCAATAACGCCGGCATCGCCGAGCAGATAATGTTCTGCGATATCACCGAGGAAAAATGGGACAGAATGTTCGCTGTCGATGTGAAAGGCGTTTATAACTGCATACAAGCTGCCCTCCCCGATATGATACACAATAAATCGGGCAGAATAATCAATATCTCCTCAATGTGGGGCATAACGGGCGCATCGTGCGAAGTCCACTACTCCGCCGCCAAAGCCGCTGTTATAGGTATGACAAAAGCTCTCGCAAAGGAACTCGGACCGTCGGGAATTACTGTCAACGCAATCGCCCCCGGAGTTATCTCCACCGAAATGAACGGAAATATTTCCGAAGAAATAATGTCCGAGCTCAAAGAGGAAACCCCGATCGGACGCATCGGCACTCCCGAGGATATCGCCGAAACCGCACTTTTCCTCGCCTCACCCAAAGCTTCGTTCATCACTGGCGAGGTTATCTCTGTAAACGGAGGATTCGTTATCTGATGACAAGTAAAGAACTACTGTCCGTCACTTCGCAGATCGGTATGATGCTCCTCGAAAACGGCGCTGAAATCTACCGTGTCGAGGACAGCGTCGTCCGTATCGCCGAAGCCTACGGATATAAGCAGGGTGAACGCTTCGAGATCTTCGCAATTCCGCCCACAATAATCATCACCGTGCAGAGCGAAGACGGCACTCCCCTCACTATCCAGCGAAATACCAAAACAAGAGTGAACAACCTCGACCGTGTTGACCGCCTGAATAACCTCTCGCGCTTTATATGCTCGGAAAAGCCAAGCTTTGCGACCGTCAATAACTATATCTCGCAGATAAAAAAGCGCAAGACCTACCCTTTCTATGCCGTCGTCATAAGCTATGCCGTCATAGGCGCAACTTTCGCTTTGTTTTTCGGCGGCGGCTGGCGTGAATCTATCGCAGGCGGAATTATCGCCGCCATAATATGCCTTATAGAAAAAGCCGTCACACAGATCCGCCCGAGTGTATTTTTTATGAGCCTGCTCTGCTCGCTTTTTACAGCCGCAGCCGCCGTCATGTGCTATTATTTCGGTCTGACAAACGAGTACGACAGCATCATAATCGGCGCAGCCATGACTCTCGTCCCCGGCGTAACGATAACAAACTGTATGCGTGACTTTATAGCAGGTGACTTCATCGCAGGACTGTATACTCTGATCGAAGCCCTCCTCGTAGCAACGGGAATGGCAGTAGGCGCAGCATTCGCAATCTCCTCCCTGACAAAATTGCTCGGTATATAAAATTGCCGATCTCCAAAATTCCTAACTAAACAATTATGCATTACGCATTACGAATTACGCATTAAAAAGGCGGTGTTAAACCAAAATGAACGTCTTGAACGACCTCGTCCTGCCTGCATTGTATAGCTTTATCGCATCAATAGCATTCGGCATACAGTTCAATATCCGATTTCGTCATATAATAGCCGCAGCAGTCGGCGGAGTCATAAGCCAAGTCATCTTCAACGCAGCCGAACTCGGCGGCAGCAGCGAACCGCTCTGCTATTTCTTCGCGACGTGCGCAATAGCCGTCTATTCGGAATTTCTCGCAAGAAGACTGCACGTCCCCGTAAATATGTACCTCGTCGTAGCGATCATACCGCTCGTCCCCGGAAAAATCATATACCAAGCAATGACAGCACTCATAAACGGCGAAACGCAAAGCTTCGCCGACCAGTGTACAGCCGCTTTCGCAGCCGCAGGCGCTATCGCAATGGGCATTTTCGCCATTTCCTCAATAGCAAGAGTTTTCCGTGTCGTTATACGCAAAAAAGGAATATAGTATTAAACGCTTATCAACCGCAAAATTGATAAGCGTTTATTTTTATATCAAATTGTAAAAACACTATATCTGCAACCACAAATCAATTTCCAACGCAAACTAAGCGGAACGAAGTGCAGCGCAGCGCGAACCTGCCGCGGGGCTTCCCACCAAATTCAATAACCTTGAATCACTAAAAACCCTCTTCGCGACCATAAACTCATTTCCAACGCAAACTAAGCGGAACCTGCCGCGGGGCTTCCCCGCCTTAGTTGCCTACTTCAATGCTTATCTCATTGAATTTGTCAAGAATATCATCAATGCCCGTCTGCTTCTTTTCCTCTTCGGAAAGATCCATTACAGCATTTCCCGAGTGCATCATTACCATTCGGTTGCCGTATTCAACAGCGAAACGAAGATTGTGTGTTACCATAAGCGTCGTGAGCTGCTTTTCCTTGACGATCTTATCCGTTATCTGCATAAGCGTCTCGGAAGACTTCGGGTCAAGTGCCGCCGTGTGTTCATCGAGAATGAGCATCTTTATGTCCGTCATAGTCGCAATGATAAGCGCCAAAGCCTGACGCTGACCGCCGCTCAATGAACCGACTTTTACACCCATGCGGTTTTCAAGTCCCATTCCGCACTGCTCAAGCAGGGTCTTGTAATGATCCACACGCTTTTTGTTTATAACGGGAGAAAGACCATAGGATTTGTTCTTGTTGTCGGAAAGAGCCATATTTTCAAGTATGGAAAGACTTCCGCAGGTTCCCATTCTCGGATCCTGAAGAACTCTGCCGATGAACTTTGCACGCTTGTATTCGCTCACCTTTGTGATATCATTTCCCTCAAAGATGACTGAACCGCTGTCAGGCTGCATCGTTCCGCAGGCAAGATTAAGAAGCGTAGTCTTGCCGCTGCCGTTTGAGCCGATAACGGAAATGAAATCGCCCTTGTTCACATTAAAGCTGAAATCGTTGAAAAGCACATTTTCATCAACGGTTCCCTTGTTGAAGATCTTAACTATGTTATTTAGCCGGAGCATCGGACGTCCTCCTTCCCTTTAAACCCAAACCGTTGCTGAATACGAGCGCAGCCGTGAAAATAAGCGCCATAAGGAGCTTTAAATACTCAGTCGGCAAACCGAGCGCAAGCGCAACCGACAAACAGCCCTTGTAAAGTATCGAGCCGAGAATTACCATCGTAGTCGCTTTCATAAACGAAACCTTCTTGAATACGCTCAATCCGATAATAACCGATGCAAGCGCAAGAACTACCATTCCGACACCCATCTGCTGATCGGCAGAACCCTTTGACTGCGCAACCACCGAACCTGCAAGTGCTGCAAAACCGTTTCCTATCGCAAGTCCGAGTATCTTTGAAACGCCGTTGTCCTGACCGAGCATCGTTACGAACTTTTCATTGTCGCCCGTCGCACGGAGAAGAAGTCCCGACTTCGTTTTAAGATAAAGATCAAGCAAAACCTTGCATATAATTACAAGAATAAGCGAAACTATAGTCGTTCTGAGATAATATCCGCCGATGCTCTCGGGAATGAGCGCACCGAACGAGCTGTTAAAAATAGTGTCCTTGTTGAAGAACGTAGCAATAGCCTTTCCTCCCGTGCCTTTGAGAAGCATTACAAGGTTTATCGAAAGACAGCCCGTGTAAATAAGTATTCCGCAGAGCAACGGACGGATTTTCAGCTTGACGTGAAGCAGACCCGTCACCGTTCCTGCCAGCATTCCCACCGCAAATGCAATGAGCAGACAAAGCCACGGGTTTACACCCTTCATTATAAGTATGCCCGAAAGAATAGCTCCGAGCGGAAATGTTCCGTCAACCGAAAGGTCGGGGAAATCGAGTATGCTGTAGGTGATGTAAACTCCGAGAGCCATGATCGCATACATAAGACCCTCTTCAAGAGTAACTATCAGAATATTGAGAATAACGTTCATATAATTCCTCCGTAAAAATCAGAACCGCCCTGTCGGTACTGCCGCTGTTTCGCAGCTTAAAACAGCGGAGCATTTTCCGCCGCTTTAAGCTGCGAAGCAAATTTTCATTCACTTCGCAGTAATTTTCTTATAAATTATTCTTCGGAATTGCCGCCTGTTACAACCTTTTCTGCATTTGCATAGGATTCGGGAAGTTCAATGCCGAACTGTGCAAGAACGTCGGTGTTTACAACCGGAGTACCCTCTGTGATAGTGCCGACAGCCATTGTCTGAGGATCAGCGCCGTTGAGAACTTCAAGTCCCATTTCAGCAGTCTTTTCGCCGAGTGCAACATAGTCAATGCTGATAGAAGCGATGCAGCCGTTGTAAACCTGTTCAATTTCAGAACCGTAAACAGGAATGTTTGCAGCATTAGCCTTTTCAAGAAGAACGGAAAGGTTGCTTACAACGTTGTTATCTGTAAAGTTGTTGATGCAGTCTACCTTTGAAGCGAGCGTAGCAGCAGCCTGAGGGATATCAGCAGCACTCTGAACGCCCTGAGCTTCAACGGTGATGTCCATTGTGCTTGTGATCTCTTCAAGTCTTGCAAGGTTGGAAACGGAGTTTGCCTCGGAAGTAGTGTAAAGAATACCGATAGTCTTTACGTCAGGCTGAAGCGCCTGAATAAGAGCGACCTGAGCTTCAAGGTCAAGAACATCGGAAGTACCGATGCAGTTCTTTGAACCTGCGTCAAGGCTCTCAACAAGACCTGCTGCAACAGGGTCGGAAACAGCTGTGAAAATTACAGGTGTCTGTGAATTCTGTGTTGCGGAGTATGCGGAAACAGCAGCAGGAGTTGCAATAGCAAAAATAAGATCGTAGTTCTTCGATGCCATGTTCTTTGCGATAGAGTCGCAGGTAGCACTGTCGAAGTTGCCGTCCTGACGGTCGATAGTGATCTTATCAGCGATAGAACTTGACATAAGACCGTTTTCAATGCCCTGATAGCAATTGTCAAGTGACGGGTGGCTGCCGAACTGGATAACACCGATAGTGTAGCTGTCCTTTTCAGCAGTTGTGTCTGCTGTATCGGCAGCTGCGCTTGTTTCAGCATTCGCATCAGCAGCGCTCGTATCAGCGTTTGTGTCCGTGTTTGTCGATGAACAACCTGCGAAAGCAAGTGTCATTGCTGCTGCAACTACTGCAGCCATAATTCTCTTCATTTTCATAATTCTCTCTCCTTAATAAAAATATAGGAATGAAATATTTTAAACCGCTATTCACACGGTTTTAAACGATAATAAAAAAAGCCTTGCCCCAAATATAAAGGGGCAAGACTGTAATATCCTGCGGTACCACCCAAATTCGCCCATAAAAGAGCGCACTCGAAAGCATTATAACGTATGCAAAACGTTCTTCCTACTTGAATTTCTCGTTCAGTTGACCCTCATAAGTCCATTCACTGAGATATTGCGCACCGCTTTTCACCAACTGCGGCTCTCTGGAAGCGAATTGATCCCAATTACTAATCTTAATCATCGGTTTACTTCTATAAATTTTATTATAGCACAATTTTATGCGTTGTCAAGTGGTAACGGAAAAATTTTTATCAAAATATTTTTTATCAGTCGTCAAGGCAAGCATCAAGAGCATCGGTAATACCGTGCTTGTCCATCTTCTGACCGATAAAAACAAGCTTTATCTCACGGTCGCCGTAAATCTCGTCCCAGTCCTCGGCAATTTCGGGATACTGCTTGAGAAGACGCTTTCTCTCCTTTTCGGGAGCGGAAGCGAACCACTTGCCCGATTCGGTGGCGTTGATCTGAACGCCTGCCTGCTCGAAAACATAAGCGTTGTCACGGTCATCGGAGAACCAGAGCATACCCTTGCAGCGGATTATGGACTTAGGCCAGTTCTCAACGAATTCGCCGAACTTGTCCTGATTAAATGGTCTGCGGCGGCGGTAAACGAAAGTACCGATGCCGTATTCCTCAGCTTCGCCTTCTTCATCGTTGTGTTCGTGGTCATGATGATGTCCGCAGCTGCAATTGCCGAATTCATCATACTTGTGTTCGTGATGCTCATGTTCATCATGGTCATGATCGTGATGATGTTCATGCTCATGATCGTGGTCATCGTCATCATGATCGTGGTGGTGATGATGATGCTCGTGCTCGTCCTCCTCGTCAACACCCTCTTCGTAAGCCTTTGCCCAGCCTGCGGAAGTAACAGCTTCTTCAAAATCATAGGATTTTGTGTCAAGGATATCGGAAACAGCAACTTCGCCGTAGTTGGCTTCGATTATCTTAGCCTTAGGCTGAAGCGTCCTTATCATAGCCTTGACTCTGCCGAGCTGGTCGGGAGTTACCTTGTCTACCTTGTTGAGGATAATAGTCGTGCAGAATTCTATCTGCTGAATGAGAAGATTTGCAATGTCCTCTTCGCCGATGTCATCAGCGAGAAGATCATCGCCGCAGCCGAATTCGCTCGCCATTCTGAGTGCATCAACAACCGTAACTATGTTGTCAAGACGGCAGATAGCAGGGTAACGCTTGTCTACCTTGCCCTCAAGAACAGAAATGGACTGTGCGATTGGGAGAGGCTCACAAATACCGCTTGCCTCGATAAGAATATAGTCGAACTTGCCCGTTTCGATAAGGTCTGTGATCTGATTCATCAGATCGACCTTAAGTGTGCAGCAGATACAGCCGTTGGAAAGCGGAACGAGGTTGTCGTCCTTCTGTGTAACAGTGCCGCCCTTCTGGATAAGCTCCGCATCGATGTTTACTTCGCCGATATCGTTGACGATAACAGCGGTTTTATACCCCTCCTGATTGTTCAGAACGTGGTTGATAAGTGTAGTTTTTCCTGCGCCGAGGTAACCTGTGAGAAGTGTGATCGGCACGAGTGGTCTTTTTGCCATATATATCATCCTTTCAGAATATTTTTCGTACAAATTATATTCTACCACAAAGGTTGACATTTTACAAGTGTTTTCACAGTTATTTCACCAAAAAATTCAAATTCCGTACATTATATCAAGCAGTGAGATCCCTGTTTTCGTGCGAAAAACCTTTTCACGGAACGTCTTTATGCTCTCCTTTGAAAGTCCGTCCTCATACGCATTTACGAGAAAATCCGCTTCAAGAAGTATCTGCCAATCCGAACCGTCCACTCCGGTGTAGGTGTGATGATGCCCGATAAGAAAGCATACCCTCTCCGCCTCCTCCGGCGATATCTCTGGGAAGCTTTTCATCATTTCGTGCGCATAAGCAGGACCTTCCTGCTCCTGAAGCTTACCGTCACAGCGTCCGTACTTTTCCTCGCTCGGTCTTATGCCGATGTCGTGCATTATCGAAGCTATATCAAGAATTTTCTGTGTCGTTTCATCAAGCTTTTCAAGCACGCCGATAGTGTGAGCATATTCATAAACCTTCGTAAAATGCTGTATACGCTTAGGGTCGCCGCAGTTGAATTTCGCCATTTCAATTATAAGCTTTTCGTTGAGCATAACCTTTTCTCCCAAAAAACAAGGCTTCCGCAGGATATACCGTCCGCAGAAGCCTCATTGCATTAAGTTAAATTATCTTACCTGATCTTCGTAAGAGCATCTGAGTGCTGCTTCGTTCAGGCACCAGTTAAGGCACTGATCGTCAGGATCGTATTCCTTGCACTTAGCAAGCATTTCGCTGACGTTCTTATCGAATTCTTCATCGGAACCGGAGTAGATAGCTCTCCAGGAGTAGTCAATGATGCACTTTGCAACCTGCTGCCATACAACCTTAAGGTCGTCGGACTGTGCGGATTCGGAATAAGCTGTAGCAAGGGAGACCTTGTAGTTTACAGTGTTCATATATTCCTGTGTATCGTAGCAGCCTGTGCGTTCTCTCCAGTCAGCAAGGATATCATAAGTAGCGTTGGAACGTCTGCTCTTCCAGTTCTGATAGTTATATGTGTCGCCGTTGGAATCAGGGTTGGAAGCATCTCTTGTCCAGGTCGTGTTGTTTACCTGGAACGAACCTTCATCGTATGTACCGCCGCCCCATTCATCAGGCATCTTAGTGCCCTTCTTGTCAGCCTGGCAGGTCTCACCGAATTCGGTAAGGCAGGAGTTGCCTTCTTCATCATAGTACCAGCAAAGATCCTTAGGACCGTACCAGTATGTCATATATCCCTCAGGAGTTGCAAGGTAGTTGATGATAGCCATGCAAAGCTCGGGGTATTCGGTCTTAGAACCGATAGTCCATACTCTGTTGCCGCCGAGTACGTTCATACCGTAGCAAAGAGGTGTTGCATCTTCGGGAACAACAGGGTACATTGCCTTGCCTGCTTCGAGATGCTCTTCTGTGTTATAAAGTGCAGAACCTGCATAGTCGAAGATGGAGAAGAATGTACCGCCTGCGGTAACCTTTTCAGCCATTTCGTTGTAGGTCTGTGTCATAGAGTCGGGATCGATAAGACCTGCCTGATAAAGCTTGTTGAAGAACTTGAGCGACTTCATGTAAGGGCCGTCTTCTTCACGGGCATCGTGATATGTACCGTTTTCAACATCGTAAAGACCAAATCCCAATTCATCGTAGCCATAGTAGCAGGTTGCGAATGCCTTAACGTACATTACCATATTTCCGTCCCAGTCAGGCCAGAGTGAAGTAGCATAGGTTTCGCTGCCTGTCTCATCAGTCGGGCAGATCTCCTTCATTTTTACCATAAGATCGAAGAAGTCATCGATCGTCTTTATCTCGGGATAACCGAGTTCCTTGTAAAGATCGTAACGAACGTCCATTGTGTAGAAAAATGCTTCGTGATCTTCAGGGTCTGTAGCAATGTTGTGACCAATGCCGTAAACAGTTTCGCCTGCGCCGAAAGAATTGCTCAGCTGCGCATTGTTCTGGATAGCATAAGGCATATGTTCCTTTATGTAAGGGCCGTAATCGGAAAGGATATCATCTTCGTTCCAGTCGAAGAGAAGTCCGCCGAGAGCAGCTCTCTGATAGTTTGTGCCGGTTGAACCGAAAACAACGAGGTCGCCGAGGTTGCCTGCTTCCATTCTTGTATCGAATGCGCCGTCAGCTTCGGGAACGATCGTGATCTCGCAGTTGAACTTGTCCTTTAAGATCTTAGCGAACCAGCCTGTGAGCTTGCCGGAGTAGTTGGCGAGCTGGCTGTAAGCTGTAAGCTGAATGGTCTCATCGCCGTAAAGCTCGGAGAATGAAGCAACTTCACCGGAAGAAGCGGAGCTGTCGCCGTTATCCGTTGTGTCACCGTCATTGCCTGCATCTGCACTTGCCGATGCGGTTGTTGAAGCTGCATTGTCCGATGTACCGCTGCCGCCGCAGCCTGCCATTGAAGCAGCCATTGCCAGAGCAAGAACTCCGGCTGCAATTTTCTTGAATTTCATATACTCTCTCCTTTTGAGGATTTTCGCAGAGCAGTTCCGACTGCCCTGCAAACGTTTACACTTTGCGCCAAAAATACAAACGATCCAATCGTTTTGCAAAGCTATTAATTACAATAAAATTATAACATTTTTCAAATATCAAAACAATAACAATATTATATAATATTGCCGCCATATTTTTAGCTATATTAAACAAACAGCCCGATATCGGCATCATAAGAATAACACCGGTATCGGGCAGTATATTTTTGCGATTTAACGAGCGGAGCGGGTATGCTCTGTCCGCTGCAATAAACTCATTTTACCGTAAACAGACATGGCAAAACGGAGTTCGGCAAACTGTCAGGGAGATCCCTTATCAGTTCTTCTTCTTAACTACTACAACTACTACAACTGCAACAACTACAACTGCAGCAACGATAGCAATGATAACGCCGACATTGGAGGAAGAGGATTCCTCAGCAGGCTGTGTGTCAGCAGCAGCGGCTTCTGTTTCAGCAGCTTCGGTATCTGCTTCTGTTTCAGCCTCAGTTTCAGCTTCTGTTACTTCTTCTGTTGTTTCAGCTTCTGTAACTTCTTCTGTTGTTTCTTCTGTTGTTTCTTCTGTAACTTCTTCAGCAGCTTCGGTTGTTTCAGCTTCAACGCCTGTTCCGGAAACTGTGAACTGGAGTTCGATGGAATCTGTAGGCATCATGTAGCCGAAAAGACCGTCCTGCTTGCCGAGATCCTCGTTCCAGATGTTGATGCACATCGGGCTCATGTATTCCTTTTCATCAGGGCTGAGGTAAGCTTCATCAAATGTATACTTTGTGTTGCCGTCCATAACTACCTTAACATCGGAAATAGTGATGCCTGCGTCAAGAGGGATATCCGTGGAAATGAAAAGGAGGTTGAGTGTTTCATCTTCACCGAAATCGAAATCAGTAACGGAAACGCTGTATGTACCGTCGCCTGTGATCTCTGCGTCTGTGAATACACCGCCCTTGTTTACAGCGATGTTGCCGGGATTTTCCCAACCTGTGAGCTGATCGAAATAAACCATTCCGTCATCGGAAGTTATGCCCTGACCGTAAGTAGCATCGTTCCAAGCATTTCTGAATGTGTAGCTTGCAGACTGAACGCCGAGATATGCGTGATAGGAAACATCTTCTGCGGATGCAGGGATAGCAAGTGCGGAAGCTGCGATAGCTGCTGCACAAGCTGCGCTTAAAAGTTTTGAAAATTTCATAATTATTACCTCTCCTAAAGATAAAATTTATTTTGTACTCCCCCATGAGTACATCAAAGCTAATATATCATACTTTTCAAAGCTTGTCAACCGCAATTTTTCACAAATAAACAAATATTTACGCTAAGTTTTGAGCCGATTAACATTATTTATATATTCGCGTAACATTTTATAAACAAATATTTGGTAACATATAACTGTATAATTTATTATCGCACGATATCCTCATTATCAAATATACATATTTAATTGTTTACACGTTGTCTTTAGAAGGAGAGCCTATGGCTAAAAGAAAGCTTATAGGGGTTCTGACAGCAAACCCCGAAGGAATATATTATCAGCGCATAATGCAGGGTCTGCTTGTGCAGTGCCGGCAATATGACTATGACGTGGCGGTATTTTCTCCGCTCGTTCAGGTATGCCACTATTTTAAAGCTTATTTGAAAGGCGAATTGAATATATTTGAGCTTATCAACTTTGACCTTATCGACGGACTGATCATCCCTCCGATACTGCTCTCCGAAAACGAGCAATATCAAAAGCTTGATGAGATCATGAAGTTCATCGGTCAAAAAACAACAAAACCTGTCGTTCTAATCGACTATCCGTACGGCGATCTCCCCATTGTCACAACGGACGACAGAGGAGCCTTTACCAAAATAACCGCACATATCCTCGATGTACATAAATGTGACCCCGAAAAGGTATATTTTCTTACGGGAATGAAGGGCTATGCCGTTTCCAACGACCGTCTCGACGGCTGCCTCGATGAATACTCCTCACGAAATTTAAAATTTAACGAAAACAATATTTTCTACGGGGATTTCTGGTACAGCGGCGGCGAAAAGCTTGCCGATTCTATTGCAGGCGGCGAAGTTCCTATGCCAGAAGCCGTTATCTGCGCCAGCGACCATATGGCGATAGGACTTATCCGCCGCCTTACCGAAAAGGGCATAAAAGTCCCCGATCAGATGATCGTTACAGGCTATGATGCGACTACCGAGGCCGCCCTCAACAGCATCACCGTCACAACATACGCACCGGATATATCCCACGCAGCTGCATTGGCAATAAACAAGCTCCGTTCGTTCATCGATCCCGATGCGCCTGTCCTCGATCCGCCCGATTTTCCCGAAACAGGTCTGAAAATTTGTTCAAGCTGCGGCTGTCAGGAAAACTACGAATATCTCCGCAGCCGCCTCTACGGTTCACTTTTCAATATTAATCATAACTACCATAACGGTAGGCCCACCGATTCAAATTACGATATCAGCCTTCTTCTCCAAAGCTATATGCTCGAAGACCTCACAAGTGCCGAAAGTATCACGGACGGTCTTGAAAAGATCATCAGCCACGCTTACCTTCTCGAACCGATCGACAGATTCTGTCTATGCCTTAATGAAAATTTCCTTGACACTTCCGAACGTCAGATCAAGGGTTATCCCGATAAAATGGTTCTCGCCGTTTCCTATAACAATATGCAGCGGGATCATTCGGGCGACTTTGCAGGCTTTGATTTCCGCAGATCCTTTGATACGAAGCTCATGCTCCCACAGCTCTCCGAAGAACGCAGCGAGCCGTCCGTTTTCTACTTTATACCCGTTCATTTCAACGAGTATTCAATGGGCTATGCCGTTCTGGAAAGCAGACTTTCAGTATTAAAGACAATAAACACGGTAGACGTAAACTGGATACGAAACGTCAATAACTGCCTTGAAATGCTCCGTATCCGTGAGGAAATACTCAAATTCTCCGAGCGTGACGCAATGACGGGACTTTATAACCGCCGAGGAATGAACGCCTATATCCGTGACGTTTTCTCGAAAGCGGAATACGGCGATAACGTCGTTGCTTTTGTCATTGATATGGACGGGCTGAAATCCATAAACGATACCTATGGACACAGCGAGGGTGACTACGGAATAAACTCCGTTGCCGCAGCTGTAAGCAGCGTGACAAGGAACAATGAAATATGTATCCGTGCAGGCGGCGATGAATTCTGCCTTATCGGTGTCGGAAAGTATTCTGCCATTGACCTTATCATAAGAACGGAGCGCCTTAATCTGGCTCTCACCGAAATAAACAAATCTTCGGGAAAGCCTTATGATATATCAGCCAGCGTCGGAACAGCAATGTGCCTCTTCACCAACGACCTCAACATTGATAGGCTTCTCGAGGAAGCGGACGCAAATATGTATAAAAATAAAATCAGCCGCAAAAAGCAGCGTACAAATTAATACTAATTCTCGATCGTTCTATAGACAAAATCGACAGATAGAATAAGTTCAGTC
>OHEU01000737.1_pt1 | contig 17968 bp, 9 predicted proteins | sample 1567341 | NCBI WGS metagenome assembly OHEU01 (sample SAMEA3879524, study PRJEB24766) | human gut metagenome | biome: human-associated habitat; feature: feces | place: USA | collected 1985/1987 | reverse complement strand
AATAATCCGCAGGAAGTTTATATTTCAATCCACTCCCTCGTAAGAGGGAGAACGTTTTGAGGTCACAAATGCTGATGTTGCACCCGTATTTCAATCCACTCCCTCGTAAGAGGGAGAACGATTTTATGAGCGCAAGCAAAACAATGATATAAGCGATTTCAATCCACTCCCTCGTAAGAGGGAGAACGGCGAGAACGTCAAGTGCTTCCTCGCCTTTAATTTCGATTTCAATCCACTCCCTCGTAAGAGGGAGAACATGCTGCATGTACACATTTCTGCCCGGACTGCGGTATTTCAATCCACTCCCTCGTAAGAGGGAGAACCTCAACGTCCTTTGCCGTGCCGTGGCCTTTGATATTTCAATCCACTCCCTCGTAAGAGGGAGAACTGAGGTCACCGAGTTTGCGCCCTTGTGGGACGAGATTTCAATCCACTCCCTCGTAAGAGGGAGAACGATAAATTGCAGGATATCTTGCGTTGCCCAAAAGGATATTTCAATCCACTCCCTCGTAAGAGGGAGAACCTTTTTTGGTGACACTCGAAGTTACGACAGAATCATTTCAATCCACTCCCTCGTAAGAGGGAGAACTACATCGTGAAACATACTCCCCTTTTTGTGCGGCATTTCAATCCACTCCCTCGTAAGAGGGAGAACTATTGACGTATGATTTTATCTCCGTATATATTAGCATTTCAATCCACTCCCTCGTAAGAGGGAGAACGGTTTTTGAGAGGTGATTTTATGGTAACTCAAAAAATTTCAATCCACTCCCTCGTAAGAGGGAGAACTGTCGGGAAACGCCTTACTTGCTTAATAAAAAATATTTCAATCCACTCCCTCGTAAGAGGGAGAACAGTTGTATAATGCGTGTATTATGTGCCTGTGAGATTTCAATCCACTCCCTCGTAAGAGGGAGAACGCGACAGGATTGCTATTGAAAATCCTGTCGGATATATATTTCAATCCACTCCCTCGTAAGAGGGAGAACAATCCTTATCAGTTTGGAGATAGCTGCAGGAAAAATTTCAATCCACTCCCTCGTAAGAGGGAGAACCCTAATATTAACATTAAGCTTAATTAATTGATCATATTTCAATCCACTCCCTCGTAAGAGGGAGAACCGCGGGCGTGACGATCTTAATCACTGGGTTCGATGCATTTCAATCCACTCCCTCGTAAGAGGGAGAACGGAAAAACAGTTGCTATTGTTTTTGGCATCGTCAAAATTTCAATCCACTCCCTCGTAAGAGGGAGAACGAGTTTACGGGCAATTCCGAAAGGGTCGTACCTCATTTCAATCCACTCCCTCGTAAGAGGGAGAACTTTCGGCGCTCGGTGCAGGTATTTCCGAGAATCTTATTTCAATCCACTCCCTCGTAAGAGGGAGAACCTTTGCCGTTGTGTGACTTGACATAGCCTGCGTATTTCAATCCACTCCCTCGTAAGAGGGAGAACGGTTTAACGCCCTCTTTAAACCAGCGCATTCCCATTTCAATCCACTCCCTCGTAAGAGGGAGAACCTTTCCAACGTGCCATAGACAACGCCTTTATAGTCATTTCAATCCACTCCCTCGTAAGAGGGAGAACCCCGTGTTCCCGTGTAAACGGGCTTCACATCACGATTTCAATCCACTCCCTCGTAAGAGGGAGAACCGATACCTGGGGCGGTTATGTCGAGCATACGGAATTTCAATCCACTCCCTCGTAAGAGGGAGAACTCAATGCGACTGCTGCCGTTATACTGTTTTGGAATTTCAATCCACTCCCTCGTAAGAGGGAGAACGCACAACAGCGTGATTGAGAGAGTTTATAAGCTTATTTCAATCCACTCCCTCGTAAGAGGGAGAACGACAGAGTAACAGCCAAAGTGTCGGAATAGATAATATTTCAATCCACTCCCTCGTAAGAGGGAGAACGATATGCCCCCGATTTTTAGTCGGGAGCATAAACAGATTTCAATCCACTCCCTCGTAAGAGGGAGAACAATTGTGCATTCCGATCTTCACCAACTCTTTTCAATTTCAATCCACTCCCTCGTAAGAGGGAGAACGACTTATTTGCGAAGATAACGCTTGACACGAGCATTTCAATCCACTCCCTCGTAAGAGGGAGAACCAATAAAATGGGTTCGTCAATGGAGAGCATACAATTTCAATCCACTCCCTCGTAAGAGGGAGAACCATAGGAGCAGTAAAGCAGGTTTACCACATAAGTATTTCAATCCACTCCCTCGTAAGAGGGAGAACGTCAATTGAAATATTAGTGTCAGTATGCTATAATATTTCAATCCACTCCCTCGTAAGAGGGAGAACCAATATTAACGATGCTCGCGCGGTAATCTGTAGATTTCAATCCACTCCCTCGTAAGAGGGAGAACTATATTTTTTTGATCGGGGTCGGGAACGATATAACATTTCAATCCACTCCCTCGTAAGAGGGAGAACCTGTAACAACATCAGGAGCTACTGAAACCGCCGAAATTTCAATCCACTCCCTCGTAAGAGGGAGAACTGCAATATTTGCCTTTTGATTTATCAAAATGTCATTTCAATCCACTCCCTCGTAAGAGGGAGAACTACGATCACAAAGGCAGCGGCGGAAGCATCGACATTTCAATCCACTCCCTCGTAAGAGGGAGAACACTGTCGGCGAAAGTCGACTTGGAGGTGAACGGATTTCAATCCACTCCCTCGTAAGAGGGAGAACAGCAAAATGTCACAATATCTGACGATTCGTGCCGTGAGTTTATGTGACATTTTGACATAATTTTCTTTTTATTAGTCGGAAAAAAGCTAAAACCGTTTGATATATATTGCAAAAATGCAGTTTTTTTCGGTGCGAATGGTACAGAGATTTTATGTGTACTTATATTTCGCACTGAAATATTCGCTCGGATATTTTTGCATTTTGGTCGGGAGCTTCTTAGAATATCAGCTCGTCTTCGACCGAAAGTGCCGGCTTTGCGCCTATATGCTCAACTTTGGTTTGGTGATTATTGCCGAGATAATAGAAGCGCAAGCTGTCTTTTTCTTCGTCTATTTCGTCGGAAAGCTTCTTTTTTAACATTCTGAGCTGTGCGGCATCGACTATGCACTCGAAGACGGAATTCTGCACTCTTACACCGTAATTTACGCACTGTTTTGCGACGTGGCGCAGGCGTTTTCTGCCCTCGCGGTCCTCTGTATTTACATCATATGTTACGAGAACAAGCAACTGCGTTTCCCCCTTTTACGATTTCCACATAAACGGCGGGTAGCTGTCGAGGTCGCCTCTGATATACCTTGCCAGCAGCATTGCCTGAACATACGGAAGCATTCCCCACTCGACTTTTTCGCCGAGGAACGGGTGCGTTATTTCATCGTACTTTTTCTTCTGCCAAGCGCTCAGGAAGCTTTTTCTGCCGTCTTCTGTCAGCATCACCGCGCCGTCTTCACGCTTGAAAAAGTCGTCATTCGTTATTATTCGCTTATTTATCAGCGACAGCACGAACCTATCACATATCGGCGCACGGAATTCTTCTACGAGGTCGAGGGCAAGCGATCTTCGCCCGGGTCTGTCGGTATGCATAAAGCCGACATAAGGGTCAAGTCCGACCGCTTCGAGCGAGGACGAACACATACCCGTTTCGAGCGAATAGGCAAACGAAAGCAGGGCATTCACGTTATCGAGCGGAGGTCTTTTGCTTCGCGTTTTGAAATAGAAATCCTCTTTCTGCTGTAAGATCATATCGTCGAATACGGAAAAATACACTGACGCGCCCTCGCCCTCTATTCCGCGGAGCGAATCGATGTCGGCGGCGTTAAGAGCGTTTCGGCTCGCTTCATTCAGGAATGCCGACTTCTTTTTGAAGCTTTCGGCATCAAGCCGAGGTGCGTGATCTCTCACCGCACGTTCAAGCGACCACCTGCTGTTGTATAGCTTCGCGGTTATCATATATTTTGCTATGGCAAGACTTCTTTCGGGTGAATCGGCAATTCTGTACTGTTCGCGGCGGAGAAAAACATTTCCGCTGACACTGCCCTCTACACGGGCGAGAAAATGTCCGTTTTTCTTCATAAAAACAAGCTCGATGCCGTCCTCGGCGCATTTCCCCATAAGTGCAGGACTTGCGCCCGTATAGCCGAAGGTCATTATCCGCTCGATGTTGTGGAGCGGAACTCTGCCGACCTCGTTTCCGCCATTGCTTATGACGAGATTTTCACCGTCGAGCGAAAGGTATCTGTCAGGATTGTTGACATAGACCGTGTTCATCAGCTTTTTCAAGCGGCATCACCTCTCTTTAGGCGGTTCTTCGCCGAGCATGGCTTTCACATAAGCGGCGGCATTTTTGTTTCCGCATATAACGAGCAGGCAGATATTTTTCAGCGAGCAGGCATTGCAGGCTTTACGCCTTTTCACCTTTGGCGTATGCTTTGCTTTGTACAGCTTGTGCATCTCATCAATGACATTTTCGGTGCGGCGGCGAAGTTCTTCATCAAAATTGACCTTTATCCTATGCCGTGTTTCGCCGTAGTAAAGATAGCCGAACGGAATTTTACAGCAAAGCATATCTTCAAGGCAAAGTGCCTGCGCCGTGAGCTGCAAAATGTCGCAGTCGTCCTCTTTCGGCTCGCCGCGCTTGTATTCAACGGGCGTGACGGAGTATTTCCCGTCCGATCCGAAAAGCGTTGTTCCGTCTGCGCATTTTCTAAGCTCAACAGCGTCACATTCGCCCGATATTCCGAGCCTCGGTGACGAAACCGCCATTGCTCGGGTTATAACGAGGTCGCCGCGCTTTTCGTGAAAACCTGCATCGTGGACATTTTCGTGCATAATGCTGCCGTCAACGGTGCGATAGTTTTCGCTCCACTGCTGTTCGATGTGAATAAGCGCCCATTGTCGGCGGCAGAATGCGAAGTGCTGTATACCCGAAAGCTGAAGATAATCATCTTCGCTGTACATTATGTAAGATCCTCGTATTTTTCAACGGAAATACCGTCAAGCTCACCGAGGGTGATATCGTAATCGTCAATGCTTTCGGGACGGCTGACACCTTCCTTTTCCTTTATCGAAAGCAGGCGGTGAACCTTTGCGGAAGAATATTTCGGTGTTTTGCAGTCATGCTTCCACCAGTAAAAGCGGCAGACTTCCATGCTTCCGCCGGGACGGGCAGAGGATTCATCATTTTCAAACAAAGTAAGAAGTGCCTGCTTTATCTTTTCGGCATCTTCGGCGGTGAAGCCCGTCTTTTCGGCAAGCTGGCAGTTTATGCTGCCGTTGACAACATAAAGTCCGAATGCAACTCTGTGCTTCATTCCCATGGTATCGGAGGCTTTTCCCTCTTTTCCGCTCTCACTGTTAACGCTCTTCGTTATCTGCATGGAAACAACATCAACGGGCGAAACGCTTACAGCCTGCTGAATTGAAACAGGACCTCTTACGCCGACCGATGCGGAATCGTCCTTGAATGCAAACACCTGACCGAAGCTGCGAACATCTATCCACTCCTCGCAGGCAGCCTTTGCATAAGCATCTCTGTCGGTATTCGTTCCTTTGCTCAAAGCCTTTAAAATATTATTTGCTTTAGCTCTGTCGTGCAGGCTCTTGCAGCCATCATCGCAGCGGTCGTCCGACTGAACGAAAATTTTCTCGCCCATATCCTGCAAGCGGTTGCGTATTTTTCTCTTTAAGCAAACATCGGATATCTCGCCGAATCCGTCATAGGTTTCACGGGGGCGGTTTCCGTTGAGCGGATCACCGTTCGGGTTAGCGTTCTTAGCCGAAATAACAACTGTAAAATCGATCTTGTTCTGTAAAGCTTCCATTTAATTTTCCTCCTCGTTTTTCTTCATATCTTCATTGAACATTTTCGTCATATAGTGACTGTAACCGAGCAGATAAACATTTTCAAGACGGCTGTTGTCCGTAAATGCTTTCATATCCATTTTGTCAAGTATCTCGTTTATCCGCTTCTGATATTTCACCTGACCCTTGCCGAGCTTGTTGAAATAGACCTTGAGATTTTTCTCAATATTTCCCCAAGTCTGATACGGGCGCTGTGAAAAAACGTTCCAGTAGCGCTTTGCACTTGTCTGTCTAACGTTTCTTTCCTCAGGAGTAAAAGCTTCGTTTTCAGCCTTGTCCGCAACTGCGAGCAGACAGCCGTAAAGATAGCTTCTGTCGGTATTGTTCGGGTCGTATGCCATAAGATATTCGTCCTCCCTATTTATTTTTTCGTTGTCGATAATGCTTTTTCTTATCATTCCGCAGGCAGTTTCGAGAACTGTACGGTGATTGTAGCTGTTCTCATAAGCGAGCGGATTTGAAGCCTTGTTATAAAGCGCGTGAATAATATCATCGGGTATCTTTTTGCCTGCCGTTACGCAGGGAAGAAGCCTTAAAACATTATCACCCTTTACTTTTTTATCGCAGTCGATAAATTTTCCGCGCTCCGTTCCGAATGCACAGTTGATTATCTCAATTATGCTGAATGAATTAACAACTGTCTTTTTCAGTTTTCCGCTGTAACGCGTCCAAGCAGTCTGTGAGTGCCATTTTTCGATATTATCAAGATAATCCGAACCCACAAGCTCCGTGTAAAGCGACATATTCATTCGTCCCTGCGTTGCGGCATCGATACCCATAAGCATTACCTTTGTATTCGGTGCAAGCTTCGTCCTGTAACCATAGATATTCTTTTTCAGTAAAGCCATATACATCGGTGCTGTTGTTGGGATTTCCTTTTCGTCGCCGACTTCTTCATCGTCAAAGCCTTTTGCCGTCGGCTTGGGGGTATCCTGCAATGCGCTTGCCCATACAACGAGCGTCATCGTATCGAACACTTCGCCCTGCTTCTGGATAAGCCAGCGCAGAGCATTATGTATCTTCTGCGAAAAATCATAGCTTATCGAAACGGCTTCTTCCTTGCCGTTGAATCGTCCTCTGTACGAAAATCCACTCTCGTCATTCGTGGAAAAAAGCTTGGCTTTATCTCCTGCGTTGCGGAGTTTAGAGGGGTGCTTATAGGTCGCAGGGAGCATTTCTCCCGTTGCATAGCAAAGCTGCTTTTTGCCTACAAGCGCTGCGTTGAATTTCTGGAAATCACCGACCATATCCAGTCCGTATTTTTCGCAAAGCTCATTGTCCCAAGTTTTTAACGGCGGCTCATTTTCGATAATAAAACGGACGAAAGAATCCTCCTGAGCTATTGTCGCTATTTTCACACCGCTTGCAAGCTTTCCCGTTTCTTCATCGGTTTTGAGTATACCTGCTCGGATAAGATCGGTCATGACCGTCCGCTTGTCAAGGTAATTGTACAGTGCCTTTACCGCCTTGTTCGTGTATGGGCTTTCATACCATCTGCGAAGCTGATTCATATATGACAGAAAAAAATTCTCATTGTCCGAACGCTTTCCGACAACATATTTGCCGTAATCGCCTGCAATATAAACAAGCTTATCATCAAACGGCATCGGTATTGCGCCGCTTCCGCTTCTCGTTGCAGAGTTTTCGGTCGCAGGTATCACCGTCTTGGCATTGTCCTTATCCACCGCCGAAGCACCCCTGAATTCGCCGTCTTCGCTGATAGTCACTTCTATCTGCGCATTGGCGGTCGAGTGCGCTATCGGGAGCATTTCGGGCTCGCCGTCGGAGAATTTTCTGCCGCTATTGCAGTTATATTCATATATCTTAAGCAGTTCACTTGTCCAGCTCAAAATTACCGTCCCCCTCAAATTCTTCAAGTCCGATAAAGTTTTCCTTATCCTTTCCGAACGGCTTTATCGGCATTTTCCTTATATGTCGTGTCACTTCACATTCCTCGGGACGGATAAAGCTTATCACGCCGTTTTCCATTGTCGGATTCCAGAAACGCACCGTCATAAGACCCTTGTCCTCTTCGCGTATCGCCTCATCGGCGTATGTTATCCCATGATAGGTAAGGCTGTACGGGATAGTTCCGCAATGGTCGTAAGCACCTGCTCCCTCGCCGAAAACGCACGGCTCAACATAGCCTTGGCACTCCCTTGTCCCGAGGAAAATATCACGTCTGCCGCCGCGCTCTATCATTCGCTTTGCGATGTTGTGATGCTTGTTGTAATTGCGGTCAGCTTCAAGCTCCGGACGGTTTCCGTTCCACTCGAAATGCGCCCTGACCTGATAGTGAACATTGTCAAGATATGTATAGTAAGCGAGGTCGTTTCCACCGTCCTGCGAAATCGGGCGCATACCTTTTCTGACCGTCCTTATCGGGTTGATTATGCGAACTTCATCAATGATCCAAAAAAATGTCGGTTTCCAGTAAATGCTGTTTGCAATACCTTTCAGCGCTTCGTAACTTGGTATAGGGTAACTCGATTTCTCTCCGCCGGGTCGGGTGAGTATGTCGGAAAAAAGAGCATATTTTCCGTAAACGGCAAACTCGACCGTGTTATGCTTTTGTTGGTTTTCCATTCTATCAGTCCTCCTAATATATCAATATGTCCTGCTCTGCGCCCTCGGTAATAATGCCAAGCTCGCTGTCGTAAAAATTCTTTTCAAGTATCGCCGTGCCGAATTTCGTGCGGTAAATACCATTGCTTTCGTCAAGCTTTCGCCCCGTGCCGCCATAAACGCTGACGGTGTATTTCTGCGCCTGCTTTGTTAGCTGAACAAGCCCGTTTTCCGCAGTTCTCAGCTTTTCGATAAGCTCCTTTGCCTCATCATTGTACGGAACAACGATATCCTCGGTGTTATTGTCAATGACAGTAAAAATGGTTCCTGCCGTTCGGAACGCCTGCGAAGTGAATTTGCTTGAAGTTCTCTCGCTGATCTCATATCGATTGGTATCGAGCGACAAAAGGTCGATGAGGTTCGTGCTCACGCCGTTATCACTCGCTGTATAGCAAAGCTTACCAGATTCGGTCTGATAAAGCGAACGGAAATACTGCCGAATTGCTTCGTCCGACTGGAGATCGGCATATCTTCCGCTCCCGAGCATTCCCTGCAAAATGCCCTGAGCGTCTTTTATCTCGGTAAGACTGCCGAGCTTTTCGTTTTTAAATTTTATGATATAAACGGGCCAGATACCGTCTGCATCACCGTGACGGTTGCATCGTCCTGCTGCCTGAACAGCATTGTCCAGTCCTGCCAAGGCTCGCACAACGCATCGGAAAGATATATCAACGCCTGCTTCGATAAGCTGCGTCGTCACGCATATTATGGGACGCTTTTCATTAAGCTGTTCCCTTATGTGCTTTATTCTGTCACGCCTATGTTCGGGACACATATTCGTGCTGAGATGTATTATTTCCGCCTCATCTTTGCAAAGCTCTTTTATCCGTTCAAACATTGCGAGTGCTTCGGATTTCGTGTTTACTATAAGAAGCAGATCGCCCGACTCGCGGAATTTTTCCGCACAGAATTCAGCCGCTTCATCATAATCCCAGCCGTAAGGGTCGATCTTCGATACGATATCGGTTCGGCGGAACACCTCAAAATCCTCAGTAAAATCACCCGTCATACTATATTTCTCGTCCATTATCACGGGGAATTTCACTTCGTCCATAACGGGCTGAGTTGCCGAACACAATACGACAGTCGAACCGCATATCTGCGTGAGAAAATTTACGGCAAGGTTCAGCATATTCACGCATTTGAGCGGAACTGCCTGGATCTCATCTATTATTATCACCGCTTTGCTGAGCCTATGCATACGCCGAACCGATGAGGTTTTCGCCGAAAAAAGGGTGTTCAGGAACTGCACCATTGTTGTCGCGATAACGGGCGAATCCCAGCGCTCTGTGTGAAGCTCATACTCGCTGTATTCGTTCTGCTCTGCTTTTTCAAACCGCTCCGCAACAACGTTTGAATGGTGTTCGAGGAAGTTTTCTTCGCCCGAAACAGCACGGAATTCATCGCTGTTCTGCTCGAGGATAGACATAAACGGCGCGATGTAGATTATCCTTTCCATATCATGACCGATGCAGTATTCTATCGCGAAACGAAGCGAAGAAAGCGTCTTTCCCCCGCCCGTCGGAACTATCATTCGGCAGACCTTGACATCGTTTTTGGCATATTCCGCACATCGGTCGGAAATGCTTTTTCTCTGCTTTGAAATAGGGTCGGTCTTTCCGTCAAAGCTGCTCAAACGCTCCGCAAGACGCACTTTCATTTCCTTCCAGAGCTGCTTTTTGTCCGCTGATATCTCCGCAGGCTCGCAGGACATAAACGAAGCCGTATCTATCCTGTCCGCATCAATAAGCGCCGACTGCAAAATTCGTTCCAACATACCGAGATAAAATGCGAACTTCTCTTTTTCCCCATTGGAAATTTCCTTTATTTCGGCACGAATACGCTTGTATTCATCATCGGCACTTTCAAGCAGTGAAAGCAGCTCTTTTTCGGAAAAAAGCTCGTCCGCATTTTTGCATATCTCATCGTAAAGTTCCGTTTTCCCCGTTCGTTTGAGGAAATAATCCACTCCGCTCGGTTCGAGCCAGTCATTCAGTCCGTGGTGCGAAATTATCGTTCGTGCGATAAGGCGCGAAACATTGTAAAATCGCTTCGGGTCAGCCCTATCCGCTGTTTCGCAAAGATATTTTGCGCCTGCAAAGCTGTGGTCGATCTCGCCCCTTTTTGTCGAAGATTCACCCATAATATATCGGCTGAATTTCTCGCAGAGCTTTCCTATATCGTGGAGCAGACCCTGAAGCCGCCCGATGTTTTCCGCATCAAAAACACGCGCAAACCCGGCTGCCATTTCAGCGGTGTTCCTGCAATGCTCCCCGACCGTCTGGATTTTTTCCTCATTTATGTGCGCCGCAAATACCATATTTCTGCCTTTCGTACAAATTTTACTCTTTATCAGCGAATGATTTGTGTTTATATAATAATAGCCTTTTCTACAAAATTTGTCAATATACTCCGGCGAGTAAACATCGTTTTATACAATTTATGACAATATAATATATTTATTTTCACAATAAAATTATAGAATATTGACTTTTATAAGATAGAGTGGTATAATATAACTATTATATGATACATAAAAAGGGGGTATAAAAATGGACAAAAAGATCGATATTATCTGGTCGCTGAGCCTTATCGTGATATCGCTCGTATCACTCACACTTTCGTTATCAAATATAATCGGAGCAGCTCTCCCCTCTGCGGTATCAACAGCGCTTGGCATCATCGACCTGTGCGTTCTTCCGCTTTTTGTGTATTCTTCGATAAAGAAAATTAAAAAATAACGTTTTGAGGTGAATACAGTGAATAAAAAGTCCAAATGTAAATATATATGGTCTGTAAGTTTGCTCACCTTTGTGTTTGTTTCTGCAAAAATAGATCTTGGAAAAGCTTTTCCCGATCCTGAGCAGTACATTCTCTACATAATTGATATTTTTGCTTTTCTGATAATGATTTGTGCATTGATAGAATATCGGAAAAATTAGCATTCGCATAAAAATTACCGCTGCACTCTTTCTTTGAGTGCGGCGGTAGTTTTTTTATAAAGAAACAGCGGCATTTCTGCCGCTGCTCTGTGATATTTACTTTTTGGCTGTGTTTTGGAAACCTGTTATCTTTGTTGATTCTGTGCCGTTTTTGCCTGTGAATGTGAGGTTATTTTCCTCGCCTGTGTATGTGAATCTTGCATTTCCCTTTACAGCGCTCAGGCAGTCAGATGTGACATTTTTCAATGTAAGATCCTTCTTGGCTGTGAGTGTAAATGCCTTTGTGTTCTTGAACGTGATGCCTTCGATCGTAAGGTCACAGTTTGCAGTTATTGCCGAAATATTTGAAAGGAAGAGCGTATTGCCTGAACCACCGATGTAGACGAAAACTGCCTTTGTTGGGAATACGAACTTCGTCACATAGAGATCGTCATTGATGGTGAGAACGTACTTCTTACTTTCATTCATTGCTGCAAATGCCTCTTCAAGGGTTGCAAAGCTTCCGATCTTATTTCCGTCAGCTTTAAGAGATACTGCTTCGGTATTGACAGCCTTGATCTCCTTGCCGTAAGGCTTTGCTGTAAGATCATTGTTCGCTGATGTTTTATTCGTGATCCTTATATAATTTGTAATGTCATACTTTGCACTTGAATAAAGAACAGTCTTTCCGCTCGGAAGAGTTATAGCGCTGCCATTACCATCGAGAACAGTGATATCAAGGTATTTGTCCAAACTGCCGACACCCGAAGTAGTCACCTTTGCAAATGAACCGTTATTATCGACGAGACCGATCGATGCATCTCCAACGAAGTACGTAGCCGTAAATGTTGATTTTGCATTGGGGAGTTTGAACTTTCCTTCAAAGTATGTTACGCCGGTGACATTTCCCGTTACGGTAAGAGGTTCGTATGCCATCAAATTAGTGATCGATGCAATGCTGTCTACGGTATTTTCTTCTTTATTGGAGAAGATCGAATCCTTTCCGCCCTTTACTGCGCCGATATTTGATACGAAACAACCATCGCTGAACGCCAGACCCTTTCCTGCCGCAACAGTTATTGCAAGCGGCTTTGCGTTTGTTCCGTTTACGGGAACACAGAATACCGTGTTGGTCGGGATCGACAGTGCTGTCATATTGAGATCAAGACTTCCCTTGCCATCAAATTTAATACTGTCAGCATTCTTCGGAAGTGTGAGCTTTGAAACGGCGATGCCGTCATTGAGCATCACTGTGTACTTGCCTTTAGAATTTCCGATCTCCTTGAAAGCAAGGTCGAGATTCGGATAGTTTCCGATCTCTATTTCGTCATTATATACAGTAACTGCCTCAGCGTATTCAGCTCTGATCTCCCTGCCGTAAAGGTAAGCGGTAAGCTTCTTTGCGGTCGTGCTTGTGTTTTCGATAGTGATCCTGTCGGTGAAGTCATCCTTTCCGCCTGCGTAGAGGAGAGTTCTGCCGCCTGCGAGGTCAAGCGTATTGAAAAGGTCGTCGGTGATCTTCACCTTTAATTCGCCGTTTGCGTCAACATTGCTGACAGTTACCTTGGCGATCTTTCCGCCGATATCGTAAAGAACGACTTCGCCCGTTCCGAAGTTTGTGATATTCGCTGTGTATTTTGGATTTTTGAGCCATAATGCACCGTTATAGTGTGTTACGGCGGTAACATTTCCCTCAACGGAAACTGCAGCCTTGTCAGCAACATTTACCTCGCCGAATGTCGAGATGCCGCCGATCGTAGCATAATTGTTAATATTGAGAACTGATGTCTTTGATCCCTTAACTGCTCCTATATTTAATACATCGGAGAGATCGAGCGTCTTTCCTGCCGCAACGGTTATCGCAAGCGGCTTTGCGTTCTTGCCGACGAGCTCAGTCCTGAATGTTGTATCGACAGGCAGAGTGAGTGCTGTCATATTGAGGTTAAGAGAACCTGTGCCGTCAAATGTGATGCTATTTGCAGTCTTAGGAAGTGTGAGCTTTGAAGCAAAGATGTTTTCATTGAGCGTAAATGTATAGTCCTTTGAAACATCGTTCACAGCCTTGACTGCAAGGTCAAGATTAGGATAATTTTTTGTATCAGTGCCATCACTGAGAGTTATTGCGCCCGCATATTCGGCTCTGATATCCTTGCCGTAGAGGAACGCATTAAGGTTCTCGCCCGATGTTGAAGCATTTTCAACTGTGATCTTGTCTGTAAAGTCAGTCTTTCCTCCTGCGATAAGTATCGATCTGCCGCTCTGGAGCGAGATGACCTTATTATCGCTGTCAACGAATTTGACTGTGAGCGTTCCGATAACGCCCGATACTGTTACCTTTGCTGCCGTGCCGTTATTATCGGTAAGGATAACAGCCGAATCCTCGGCAGTTGTTATAGCCGCGGTGGATTTTGCATTGGGGAACGCAATTGTGCCTCGAAGAAGCTTCACAGCCGTAACATTTCCCTTTACGGTAAGCACTGCCTTGTTTGCGACAGTTACCTCGCTGAATGATGCAACGCTGTCAAAGGTATTGCTCTTATTTACATGAAGCGCAGATGTGTTTGCTCCCCTTACTGCACCGATATTCTCTGTGCCGCAGCTTATTTCAAGAGTTTTTCCTGCTGCAACAGTTATAGCAAGAGGCTTTGCATTCGTTCCGATAATATCGGTGAAGAATGACGTATTTACGGGAATAGCCAGTGCTGTCATATTGAGCTTAAGGCTGCCCGAACCGCTGAATACGATGCTGTTTGCGGTCTTAGGAAGTGTGAGCTTTGAAACCGTGATATCATCATTCAGGATAATTTCATAGTCTTTGTCTTTATCTGTTATAGCTTTAAGAGCAAGCTCAAGGTTAGGATAACCCTTTGATCTTTCATCGACAACGACAGTTACAGCTTCGCCGTATTCAGCCTTGATCTCCTTGCCGTAAAGATATGCGTTGAGCGTCTGATTTGATGAAGTTTTGTTTGAAACAGTCACCTTATCGGTGAAGTTCTTTGCCGAGCCTGCCCAAAGGATAGTTCTGCCGCTTTCGACTGCGGTAAAATTTGTAGTATTCGGATCGACCAGCTGAACATTAAGGTACTCGTCAACATCGGTAACAGTCACCTTTGCATTTTTGCCGTCATGGTCATAAAGGCGGACAGTACCCTTTCCGAATGTCGTGATAGTTGCTGTGTACGTCGGATCTTTGAGCCACAAGTCGCCGTTGAAAAGTTTAACGCCGGTTACATTGCCCTCAACCGAAACAGCCACTCCGTCAGCAACATTAACTTCGCTGAAAGTAGAGATCCCGCCGATAGTAAAAGTATAGATCCCGCCGATAGTAAGATAGCTGTTGATATTGAGAACAGAGGTATTTGTACCCTTTACCGTTACAGCGCCGCCGTAATGTATGAATGAATCGTAATTGAGCGTCTTGCCTGCCGCAACGCTGATGGTGATAGGCTTGAGATTTTCACCGTCTCCGTCGATTTCGAGCGTTGTATCAACAGGGATAGCGAGCGTTGTCATATCGAAGCTGATTTTTGCGCCGTTCCTGTTTATGAGCTTGAAGCTGGATATATTTTTCGGAATTGCAAGCTTTGTGATGGTCATTTCATGATCGAGGAAAACCGTAATGTCCTTGCCACTTCCGTTCTTTTTGATGTATGCAAGGGCTTCATCGAGCGTGTCAAAGCCCATTCTTGAATTGCCGACCTGAGCAGTAACAGCCGATTCAAATTCTATAGCCAGGGTGTCTTCCTGACAGTTTACGAGATATCTGAGATAATAATTTCCATTTTTATCAAGATTGAGCTTGTAAACTTTGTTATTTATCAGGATATTTCTTCCCTTGGCATAATCCCCTCCGGAATATATCTCTATGTAATAACCCTTTGTATAATATTCACCGTTTTCTAAAACAGCGTCTTCTTCAACGTCCTGATCCGCATCATACTCCGAATCTCCATCGACAGTAAAGACCATAATTTTGTCGCCAATTTCAAGCTTTACATATTTTGAAAGCTCATCATCGGACCATTTTTCTTCAACAAGCTCTGCATTGACATCTGTACCATTGACCGTATATTCATATATGAAATATCTATGATACACATCATCAAGCTTTGGAGCGACCGTTGTTCCGTTTACTGTGAGCTTGCAATTTATATAATTATCTATAATTGCTTTAAGCTCAATAACCTTTCCGTTTTCAACATAAGTGCCGTTTTCTATTGCACGTCCGTTGACATAACCGATCACACCGTTGTATGCATTGAATTTATATCCCTTGTCTGCAATGCTGATCTTTGCCATGCCGTTTATGCCCGAAAGATAAAAGTCATCAATCTGATATACACCGCTGCTGTTCACCTTGCCGACTGCCTGTGTACCGTTTACACTTATAAACTTACCGGAAAGCGCACTGCTGTCAGCTGTGATGCAAACCTTTTGACCGCCCGGATAATAATCGCCGCTTGTAAGCGGATCATCATATACCGGCTTATCCTCTGAATCGCTGTAAGGATAAACATTTACTCCCTCGCCTACATCAAGCTTGATAAGACCCGAAAGGATCTCATCATCCCATTCGCTGTCAACAAGTTCAATAGTCAGTTCTGCGCCGTTTTCATCAAAATCCGAAAGCGTGAGCTTATCAATAAAGCCTGTACTGTCATCACTGTAATACAACTCCGTGCTGACCTGTGCGCCTGTGCATGAATAATTGATCGCTTTATTGATAAAATCCTTGATCCTGACGTATACTTCCAGCTTATCGCCTGCATTTACAGTAACAGAGGAGCTGTCGGCAAGCTTGCCGTTTACTATAAGCGCCAATGCATCATCTTCGATATTGACTGTGCATTTTATATCAGAAGAAACATAATCCTTAGCAGAAACGGTAAGGAATTCTGAAGAATACATCTCTGTCGTTTCCTGATCATAGGTATACTTCAATGTAAGGTTCCTTCCGACTGCTGTAAAACCGGTTGCATTAGGATTCCTTACTCCCTTAAGGAAAAGATAATCGGGATAACCATAGCTATCATTATAACCCGGTGCGCCTTTATCACAGTTAGTCACATCGACAAAATAGGAAACATCGTCGATTGAAACGATGTTCCACATGTGACGTCCGCCTGCCATACCTGTAACAAGAGCACTGTCGATAGAAGAATTCTTGAATGTGCTGAGGTCGCAGAGATACTTGAATGCCTTTGAGTAGCCCTCACATACGATGTTGGTCGTCGGGTCTCCATCAAACGCATAGATTATCTGCCACGGATCACCATAATCTCTATTATTATCAACAGCATCGTGATCGTATTCAACAAGATCGCATATTGTCGAAAAATATCCGCAAAGCTTGGAATAGTCACTTGCGCCCGAATATTTATCCACGATTGCTTTCGCATTTGCGGCAGCATTTGAAGCTGCGCTTGTTTTCCTGGTGTCTGCTGTATATGTGCCTGAGACAGCATAAGCTTTTGCAACAGGAAATGAAAATTTAGGTGCATTATAATATCCGCTTATACCATACGATGTGGTCTTATCAAACCAATAAAAGTCATACGGAAGATCTACAAGCAATGCATGAACTACCTGATTCCAAGAATCTTCAAGAGTAGACCACGATTGATTGAGATTGAGAGTGATCTGCGTATTGGAACGTGTTCCGTTTGCGATCTTTGTGATCTCTTCTTTAAGAAGATCGTAAACTTCTCTATCCATAGCATTTGTAAGACTTTGTCTGCCGTAATTCGGATTAGCAAAAGCCGAGATATCAGTGTCATCATAGAAAGTCATGTCAACATATTCGCTGAAAAGGTCATCGCTGTCGGGAATATCCAGTTCATCACCGCTGATCCAGATCTCTTTTACCTCTGCATCATCGGAACTGTCCTCATCTTCATCGGAGGGCTGTTCACTGTCGTCAGAGCTGTCTTCATCGGCAGGTTCATCACTATTGCCAGAATTGTTTCCGCCCTCATCTGAGCCGTTTTCATCTTCACCGCCGGATGTTCCGCCCTCTTCGGAGCCGTTTTCATCTCCGCTGTCAGGTGTTTCGCCCTCTCCGGAGCCGTTTTCGCCCGTGCTGTCGGAAGTGCTGCTTTCCTCAGCGCTCGCTGTGATGCCAATGCCGTTTGAAATACCCATTTCACCGAATGGCATCGGAGCAAGAACGAGCAAGAACGCAGTAAGTCCCGCAACAAGTCTGCTGAAGCTTGTTTTTTTCTTCATTGGTCTTCCCCCTATAAAAATTTAAAACCGCATATCAGACATAAATATATTCTGATATACTTTTATGAACAAAATACTTTACACTACTATTTTACCACAATGGTAAAAAAAGGTCAAGATAAAATCAGAAAAATTTCCTTTTTTCTGATTTTTTTTGAATAAAAGTGTTTTTTGCCCATTTGTGAACTTTATACTTTCGCATCGAGGTATGAAAACACGGAATAACAGCAGCAGTCCCCGATACCTCATTTTATTTTATACTAAACACCAATTAAAAACTATACAAAAAATCAAGCAAAAGCTCTGATATATGGATTTTGTGCAGATTTTTTGTCTATAGTTTTATTGG
>OHEU01000728.1_pt1 | contig 18097 bp, 13 predicted proteins | sample 1567341 | NCBI WGS metagenome assembly OHEU01 (sample SAMEA3879524, study PRJEB24766) | human gut metagenome | biome: human-associated habitat; feature: feces | place: USA | collected 1985/1987 | reverse complement strand
CCACTCTGATGAAATGTATGTTCGGCATTTACAAGATGGACGAGGGCGAGATCGAATACGAGGGGCAGAAGGTAACCATCCCCACCCCGCTGGATGCACTGGACCGCGGCATCGCCATGGTTCATCAGGAACTGCAGCCCATTCCGGCCCGTACCGTGGCCGAGAATATCTGGCTGGGACGCTACCCCACCAAGAAATACGGCATCATCACTGTTGTGGACCATGCCAAAATGTACAAAGATACCGATGAACTGCTGAAGAAGCTGAAGCTGGACATCGACCCCCATGCAAAGCTGGGCTCTTTGAGCATCGCCCAGATGCAGATGGTGGAAATCGCCAAGGCCGTTTCCGCCAACTGTAAGGTGCTGATTTTGGACGAGCCCACCTCTTCTCTGACCGCAAACGAGGTCGAGAGCCTGTTCCGCATCATGCGGGATCTGAAGGAGCAGGGCGTTGCTCTGGTCTATATCAGCCACAAGATGGACGAGATCAAGGTGATCGCGGACGAAGTCACCATCATGCGCGATGGCCAGTACATCGGCAAGTGGGACGTTGCCAACATGACCAAGGAAGAGATCATTGCAAAGATGGTCGGCCGTGAGCTGTCCAACCTGTTCCCCCCGCTGGAGAACGTGCCCTCGGACGAGGTCATGATGAAGGTGGAGGACTTCACCTCCATCCATCCCCGTTCCTTCCGCCATTGCAGCTTTGAGCTGAAAAAGGGCGAAATTCTGGGCGTCGCCGGTCTGGTGGGCGCACAGCGTACCGAGCTGATGGAAGGCATCTTCGGCCTGCGTGCCCATACCTCTGGTAAGGTGTGGATCAAGGGCGAGGAAGTTACCATCAAGCAGCCCCGCGATGCCATCCGCAAGAGCGTTGCTCTGCTGACTGAGGATCGCCGTGCTACCGGCATTCTGGGTGTGCTGAGCGTTGCCGATAACATCTCCATCGCTTCCCTGGATGCCCTGCGCAAGGGCCCCATCATGCTGGACAACAAAAAGATCCTCGATCTGGTGGCTACCAACAAGGAAAAAATGGCCATCAAGGTGCCCAGCCCCAAGACCCAGATCAAGAGCCTTTCCGGCGGCAACCAGCAGAAGGTGCTGATCGCCCGCTGGCTTGCCAACAACCCCGATGTGCTCATTCTGGACGAGCCTACCCGCGGCATCGACGTCGGTGCAAAGTACGAAATTTACTGCATCATCGCCGATCTGGCCAAGCAGGGCAAGAGCATTATCATGATCTCCTCTGAAATGAGCGAGATCATCGGTATGTCCAACCGTGTCATGGTCATGTGCGATGGCCGTATCACCGGCTTTATCAACGGTAAGGATGCCACGCAGGAGAACATCATGGCGCTGGCTACCCAGTTCGAGACCGCACCTGACACAGCTGCGGCAAATCAGTAATTAAGGAGGCTGTCTATCGTGGAAGCTACCAAAAAATTGAATGGCAAGGCTGTGGGCAAGTGGCTCAGCAACAACGCCATTATCATGATGATGCTGGCCATCACTCTGATCGTTGGCATCATTCACCCCAACTTCTTCTCCGGCACCAACATGATCAACCTGTTCAAGAACGTGTCCATCCGCTACATCATCGCGCTGGGCATTTCCGGCTGCCTGATCACCACCGGTAACGACCTGTCCGCTGGCCGTCTGGCTGGTTTTGCCGCCTGCCTTGCCTGCATTTTTGCGCAGACCGAAGGCGCTTCCGGCAAGTTCTACCCCAATATGCCCACCCTGTCCACCCCCGTGGTGTTCATTCTGGTCATTGCCATCTGCGCCATCGTGGGTCTGTGCAACGGACTGGTGGTCAGCTACCTGAAGGTGCAGCCCTTCATTGCTACCTTGGGTATGCAGCAGGTGGTCTACGGTATCTGCCTTGTGTACACCGGCGGTACCCCCATCGGCTCTTTGAACAAAAACTTCACCTCTCTGGCCTCCAACACCATCCTGAAGGTCCCCGTGCTGATCTGGATCGCATTGATCGTGGCTGTCTGCTTCTGGTTCCTGTACAACAAGACCCGTCACGGCAAGTACATGTACGCCATCGGCGGCAACGAAGCTGCTGCTGAGGTGGCCGGTGTCAACGTCGCTGCCACCAAGATCCGCATCTACATCCTGGCCTCCTGCATGTTCGGTCTGGCAGGCTGCCTGCTGGCTGCAAAGTCCGGCGGCGCATCCGTCAACACTGCAATGGGCTATGAGCTGGACGCCATCGCAGCCTGCACCATCGGCGGTGTTTCCACCACCGGCGGCGTTGGTACTGTTCCCGGCGTTCTGGTCGGCGTTCTGGTCTTTGAGCTGATGAAGGTCGCTCTGCAGTTCATGAACGTCAACTCCTCCTACACCTACATCGTTCAGGGCCTTGTCATTATCGTGGCTGTCGCCATTGATATCCGCAAGTATCTGGCTAAGAAGTAATCTCCTCATCATCCCCCTTTGCACCCGCAGTCTTTGCACTGCGGGTGCTTTTTTTGTCCACATTTTTGTGGTATCATAAGGAAAACATCTTATTCTTACAGGAGGGACTTTCCATGGCACAGCCCACCCCGGACACCCAGACCGAGCTTGAACGCCGCGAGGCCGCACTGGCCGCCCGCGAGGCAGAACTTGCCCGCCAGCAGGCTGAATTGCAGGCGCAGAAGGCCGATTTTGAGCAGGGCAAAAAGCGCCTGCTGGACAACGGCGACAAGGACTTTGTAAACCCCAAGGAAAAGCTTTACGATAAATTCCCGCTCACGGTGCACCAGATGGACATCATCATCGGCGTGCTGTTTGCCCTGATTGCTCTTTTTCTTGTGCTGGGCGTGACCCACACCAGCTTTTTCGGCCTGTTCGGCGGCTGAGCCGCAGGCGCATCCTCTGTGAAAAACATCCCGTAAAGGAGAATAAAAATGGCACACTATCCCGGTTATACCGTCCTGCGCACCGAGGACTGCCCCGAGCAGCACGGTACTTTGACCTTGCTCACCCATGACGTCAGCGGCGCAGCCGTGCTGCTGGTGGAGAACGAGGACGTCAACAAGGCCTTCGGCATCGGCTTCGGCACCTTTCCTTCCGATGACACCGGCGTGTTCCACATTCTGGAGCACTCCGTGCTGGCGGGCAGCGAAAAATACCCGGTCAGTTCCCCCTTTGTGCAGCTGCTCAAAAGCAGCATGGCATCCTTCCTCAATGCAATGACCTTCCCGGACAAAACGGTCTACCCCTTTGCCACCCCCAACGAGACCGATTTCTGCAACCTGATGGATGTCTACCTGAACGCGGTGTTCTGCCCGCTGGCTATGGTGGACTCTGCCGTGTTCGAGCAGGAGGGCTGGCACCGGGACGCGGACGGCACGGTCAGCGGTGTGGTCTACAACGAGATGCAGGGTGCACTGGCTTCCCCGGACGCCCAGCTGCAAAACGCCCTGCAACGGGCGATGTTCCCGGATACCGCCTACGGCTTTGTGTCCGGCGGCGACCCGGCGTCCATCCCCGCCCTGACCTACGAGAAATACCAGCGGGTGTACCGCCGCCATTACAGCGCCGACAACTGCTGCATCACCCTGTACGGCAAAATGGATATGGCCGACAAGCTGGCGCGGCTGGACAGGGACTACCTGTCCAAGATGCCCAAGGCCGCTGCCCGTCCCCGCCTGACCATGCAGGACGAGCAGCCCGGCGCGTTCGTGGAGCTGCCCTACTACACCGACCAACCCAAGCCGGACGAGGTGCAGTGCGCACTGGCATGGTACACCGGCGCATTTGCTGACCGTGAGCGGCAGCTGGGTGTGGAGATTTTGCTGGGTGCGCTGCTGAGCACCAACAGCTCTCCCCTCAAGGCCGCGCTGCTGGTCGAGCAGCTGGGCGCGGATATCGACATCGGCTTTGACGACAGTACCCTGCAGCCCACTTTGGAGCTGCTGCTGCGCGGTGCTACGGTGGATTCTGCCCGCAAATTTGCCCCCGCTGTACGCAATGCCGTGGACGAGCTGCTAAAGACCGGCATTCCTCACGACCTGCTGCTGGCCGCTTTGAACGAAGCCGAGTTTGCCTCGCTGGAGCGCCCGGGCAGTCTGCCGGACGGTGTGCTGGACGCCATCAACGCCGCCACCGGCTGGCTGCATACCGGCGATGCCGCCCTGCTGCTGCACACGGATAAGCTTTTCGCCGCCCTGCGCAGCAAGCTGGAAGAGGGCTGGTTCGACACCCTGCTGCGGGAGCTGTTTGCCCCCGCCCCGGTGCAGGTGGTGCAAATCCCCAGCGCACCTAAGGCCGCAGACGCCGCCGCCCCGGTGCGCACCGATGGCAAACTGGTGCTGGAGCATCCCCTCACCGCCGCCGACCTTGGCGCGGGCGATGCCACCCCGCAGGGCAGCGCCGAGCAGCTGGCCGGTGCCACCCTGCTGCGTCACCCCTCTGCCGGCAGCTTGTACCTGAATTTCTACTATGATCTGGGCAACATCACCCCGGAGGAGCTGCAATACCTGAACCTGCTCACCGATGTGCTGGACGAGCTGGACACCCCCGCCCACACCGCCCAGCAGCTGAACACCCTGCGCAGCACTTGGCTGGGCGACAGCCGCGCCCAGCTGGATCTCTGGACAGGGCGGCAGGAGGGCAGTCCCTGCCATGCGAAGCTTTCCCTCTGCCTGAGCCTGCTGGAGCGCAGCCTGGAAAAGGCGGTGGAGATCGGCGGCGAGTGGCTGTACGATACCGTCCTTACCGGCGCTGCCGCCGAAGCCGCCTATGCCCGGGTGGTCAGCCAGCTGAAATTGCGCATGGAGCAGCTGTTTATCCAGCAGGGCAATGAGTTTGCCTCCACCCGCGCCCGCGCCCATTATTATGTAGAAGGCGCTGCGGACGAAGCCTGCACCGGCGTGAGCTACTACCACTTCCTGTGCAATCTGCTGGAAAAGGCCGACTGGTCCGCACTGGGCGCCAAACTGGATGCTGTGCGCAGCCGGGTGCTGCAAACTGCCGCCCTGACCGTCAGCCTGCACGGCACCGAAGCCGCACTGGAAAAGCTGCGCACCCTGCTGCCGGAAAGCCGCTTTGCCGCCGCCCGGCGCGCCCCGGCGCAGCCCTATACCCAGCCCCTGACGCCCCCGGTGAACGAAGCCTTTATCATTGACGGCGGCGTGAACTACGATGTGCTGGCTTGGCCCATGCCCCGGGACAGCCGCCGCCGGGTGCTGGCACGGGTGATGAGCTACGAATACCTGTGGCACACCATCCGGGAGGTGGGCGGTGCCTACGGCACCGGAATGCTCTGTGCCGACGGCATCGAGTTTTTGTACACCTACCGGGACCCCCACCTGCGGGAAAGCTACGAGACCTTTGCAAATGCCCCTGCCGCCCTTGCCGCCCGGGACTACACCGCCCGGGATCTGGACGAATTCATCGTGGGCACCGCCGCCAAGCTGGACACGCCCCGCAAGGCGCGTGCCGCCGCCCGGGAGCTGGATCACCGGTACTTCTGCGGCATCACGGACGAGATGCGCGCCGCCGACCGCAAGGCGCTGTGCAGCGTGGACGCCGCCCTGCTCAAAGCACAGGCCGCCGCCCTGTCTGATGTGCTGTCCGGCGGTGTGCGGGTGGCCTTTGGCAGCAAGGACGCCGTGGAAGCCGCAAAGGATCTGTTCGACCGGGTAGAGACGCTGTAAGCGCCGGTAATTTGTAAAAAATATTTTATTTGTAGTTCCGAAACACCCGTAGGGTGTTTCGGAACTACTTTTTTCCGCACACATTTTTTCTGCACAAGGTGCCTGTATTCCGTCCAAATTACTAAAATATGCTAGATTTTTTGTGAGATAAGTCATACTTATTTAAGAAAATTTGAACAAATTGCGAAATTTGTGTGTTTCTGGTGTGGACAAAAACGTTTTCAGCTGATAGAATGGGAGCTGTTCTTTCTCCGCCGTCCGCAACCGGCGGAGTGTTTTATTGGAAGCAGGAGGTTTCTCATGTTAGAAAAGTTCTTTCACCTGAAAGAAAACCACACCGATGTAAAGACCGAGATCATGGCCGGTATCACCACCTTCATGACCATGGCTTACATCCTTGCCGTCAACCCCAACATCCTGTCCGCAGCGGGCATGGATTCCAAGGCTGTGCTGATCGCCACCGCGCTGGCATCCTTTATTGCCACCGCACTGATGGCTGTGCTGGCCAACTACCCCTTTGCACTGGCTCCCGGCATGGGCCTGAACGCCTACTTTGCCTACACGGTCGTGCTGACCATGGGTTACAGCTGGCAGCTGGCTCTGATGGCCGTCTTTGTTGAGGGCGTCATCTTCATTGCACTGTCCCTGACCAATGTGCGCGAGGGCATCTTCAACGCCATTCCCATGACCCTGAAGAGCGCCGTCAGCGTGGGCATCGGCCTGTTCGTGGCCTTCGTCGGCCTGCAGAATGCCAAGCTGATCGTCAACAGCGATTCCACGCTGGTCACCTACCAGCACTTCAAGGGCGCAACCTTCCACAGCGTGGGCGTGGGCGCCATCCTTGCTCTGCTGGGTGTGGTCATCACCGCCATCCTGCTGGTCAAAAGGGTCAAGGGCGGCATCCTGTACGGCATCCTGATCACCTGGCTGCTGGGCATCGTGTGTGAGCTGACCGGTATCTACGTCCCCGATGTGGATGCCGGCATGTACTCCGTCATCCCCACCAGCTTTGTCAGCTTCGACTTCTCCGCACTGGGCAAGACCTTTGGTCAGGTGTTCAAGACCGATTTCTCCGGCGTGGGCATCCTGAACTTCTTCGCCGTGATGTTCTCCTTCCTCTTCGTGGACCTGTTCGACACGCTGGGCACCCTGATCGGCGTGGCCTCCAAGGCTGATATGCTGGACGAGGACGGCCGTCTGCCCAACATCAAGGGCGCACTGATGGCGGACTCCATCGGCACCTGCGTGGGCGCTGTGCTGGGTACTTCCACCACCACCACCTTCGTGGAGAGTGCCTCCGGCGTTACCGAAGGCGGCCGCACCGGTCTGACCGCTATGACCACCGGCGTGCTGTTCCTGCTGGCCGTGGTGTTCAGCCCCCTCTTCCTGACCATCCCCTCCTTCGCTACCGCTCCGGCCCTCATCATCGTGGGCTTCTACATGATGGGTTCTGCCATCAAGATCGACTTCAATGATCCCAGCGAGGGCATCCCCGCCTTCCTGACCATTCTGGCTATGCCCACCGCTTACAGCATCTCCGAGGGTATCGCCATCGGCATCATCTCCTGGACCATCATCAATGTAATCACCGGCAAGGCCAAGGAGAAGAAGATCAGCCCGCTGATGTATGTGCTCACCGTGCTGTTCATCCTCAAGTATGTGTGCCTCTAATTCCCTGCGCATCTGAAAAGCCAAGCACCCCCTGCGGTCTGCCCGTACAGGCCGCAGGGGGTGCTTTTTATGGTTTTGCTTTGTAATTTTACTCCGGAGCCTTCATGCTTTCCACCATGCTGATGCGCCGGACGTGCCGCCGCATGACAAAGCAGACCACCACGGTAAACACCATGGTCAGCGCCACCGCCAGCAGGTAGCTGCGGGGCGCAATGGTGCGGATGAACATGAGCTGATCCATCTCCACGGTCAACACAATGAACTTGTGCAGCGGCACCCCCAGTGCCAGACCCACGCCGGAGCCGATAAGCGCCAGCAGCTCGATCTCGCGGAAGATGTAGCGGTACACCTCCTGATCGTAGAAGCCCAGCACCTTGATGGTCGCCAGCTCCTTTTTGCGCTCCCCAAGGTTGACGCTGATGAGGTTATACAGCACCACTGCCGCCAGCGCCGCCGCGCAGATGATGATCAGCACCACCACATAGCCCAGACTGACGATGAGGTTATCGAACAGCTCGGTGGTGTCCTCGGTAAAGCTGATGCTGCTGACGTAGTTGCAGTCCAGCAGGTCGGTGCGCAGGGCGTTGTACCCGGCAGCATCGGTGCAGGTGGTCTGGCCATAGACCGTGTTCCACGGGATATCCTCCGTGCCCAGCAGGCTTTCCAGCTGTGCGCGGGGGAGGTACAGCCGGGTGAACATATAGTTTTCCGTGATGCCGGTCAGGGTCAGCTCCACCCGGGTGCCCTCGGCGTTCTCCACCCAGAAGGTATCGCCGGTGTGCAGCCCCAGATTCTCGGCGGTCTTTTCGGTCAGGATGGCGCTGCCGCTGTCAAAGCTGATGGCCTTGTGTCCCTTGCGGGTGCGGAAGGTGACGTAGCGGGTCAGGTCGCTGTCCTTTGCCGCAGCCACGATGCTCACGCTGGCGCTCTCACCTTCGGCATTGTAGATGGTGGTGGATTTGGTATACACCGCGCCCCAGTTCTGCACGGCGCTGTTGCTGTCCAGCTCCTCTGCCAGCCCCTGCTCCATGGTCAGGGCTTTGGGGTCGCTGAGGGTGATGGACATATCGTTGTGGGTCAGCTCCGTAGACTGCTTCGTGACGATGGGCAGCAGGGAATCCTGTATGCCGAAGCCGATGAGCAGCAGCGCGGTGCAGCCCGCCACGCCCAGCACGGTCATGAAGAACCGCTTTTTATACCGGAACAGGTTGCGGGCGGTGGTCTTTTGGGAGAAGGACATCCGGGACCACAGCGGGGTGATGCGCTCCATCAGGATGCGCTTGCCCGCCACGGGAGCCCGGGGCAGCAGCAAAGCTGCGGTCTTTTCGGCCAGACTGGAACGGCAGGCATACCATGTGGCAAAGCCGATGACGGCGGCGCTGATGCCCACGCTGGCGGCTGCCATGCCCGGGTAGAAGTACAGGGTGAAGGTAGGCAGGCTGAACACCAGCTGATAGGCGTTCCAGATAATGATAGGGAACACCACAAAGCCCACCACCATGCCGACGATACTGCCCAGAATGGTGGCCAGCATCGCGTAGAACAAATACTTGCCCGCGATGCTGAAGTTGGAGTAGCCCAGCGCCTTTAAGGTGCCCATTTGCAGGCGGTTCTCGTCCACCATGCGGGTCATGGTAGTGGTAGCCACCAGCGCCGCCACAAGGAAGAAGAACACCGGGAACACCCGGGCAATGGCGTCCATGCGGTCGGCGTACTGGGCAAAAGTGACGCAGCTCATGGTGGAGGTGCGGTCCAGCACATACCACTCGCCCTTTTTGATCTGGCTCACCTGCTCCTCGGCATCGTTCAGCTGGGCAAGGCCGTCCGCCAGCTTCTGCTCTGCCTCGGCTTTCCGGCTCTCGTACTCGGTGCGGGATTCTTCCAGCTGGGTCTGCCCGGCGTTATATTCTGCCCAGCCCTCTTCCAGCTGCTTTTGTGCGGCATCGAACTGGGTGTAGGCGCTGGCGGTGCCGGTGGTCAGCTGCAACTGTCCCTGCAAAAGCTGCAATTTCATCTTGCGCAGCGCAGCCTTGGCCTCGGTCACCAGCTGGACGTTGGAGAGGTTCGGCGAGGAGATGAGCCCCTGCTTGTACATCTGCCGCTTGCCCGCGTCCAGCTGCTGCTGATAGCCCTGCAGCTGGTTATAGATGTTGTCGTAAGCGGCCTGCGCCTTGGCCAGTGCATCCCGCAGCTCAATGTAGTCTTCGTCCTCCGGCTCGGCTTCGTCCAGCGCCTTTTCGGCGTTGCGCAGGGCGGCTTCCGCGTAGGTCAGCAGGGGGTCTGCCACCTTTTTCAGGTTGACCAGCATCTCGATTTGCTGTAACTGTTCCTCAAATTCCAGCACCTGCGCTTCGCTGCTCACCAGCTTGTCGGCACCGCTCTGCATGGTGTCCGGCAGGGCAGCCTTCTGGGCGGCAAGCTCCTTTTCCCCGGCTTCCAGCTGCGCCTTGGCGGCATCCAGCTGCTGCTGTGCGTCCGCAAGCTTTGCCTCCGCCTCGGCAAACTGACGCTCCGCTTCGGCCTTCTGGCTGTCGTACTCGGCGCGCGCTTCGGTCAGCTTGTCGTTGGCAGTGTCCATCAGCTCTTCCCGCCGGGCGGTGCACTGCACGCTCTGGATGGCCTTGAGCTTTTCGGCTACGGCATCCACTGCGGCCTGATATTCATCGGAATAATTATCATACAATCCGGCGTTTTCTGCCTTGATATAGCACACCGTATAATAATCTGCGGTCAAAGTGCCCTCCGGCACAAACAGGATGCAGTCCAGCTGGCCATCGCCCACGGTGCTGCTCTCGGAATCGGAGGAAAAATGCAGCGGATCCTGCACCGTGCCCACCACCGTGAACACCTGCCCGCTGACCCCCTCGGTCTCTTCCGGCAGGGTCAGCTGGGTGCCCAGCTCCACCGGGCTGCCGTGGCCCATCACATGCACCACGCACTCCCCGGCAGCTTCCGGCATCCGGCCGGACAGCAGCACCGGGCGGTTCATGTTCTCCGGCGTATCGGCCTGCGGGTCGGCAGGCAGCTGATACAGCCGCGCCACCGTGGTCTGCTCGTCCCCTGTCCAGTGGCCTTCCACGTCCTGATACTTCACCGCCTGCACGGCGTCTACCCCGTCCACAGCGGCAATCGCGCTGATATCGCTCTGACTGAGGCCAAGGGTGGACAGCACCCGCAGGTCGAACACATTCTGCTGCACATAATACTTCTGGGCAGCGGTGCGCATATCGGGGGCAATGCACATCAGGCCGGTGAGCATCATCACCCCCAGCGCCACGATGCCAAACAGGGACACCACCCGGCTGATGCTGCTTTTCATCTCGCGCAGGATATTTTTGCGGTAACTTTTCTGCACAGTTCTCACCACTCGATCTGTTCCACCGGCACCGGGTGCTCGTTGACCTGATTGGACACGATGCGGCCGCTGCGCACCTGAATGATGCGGTCGGCCATACCGGTCAGTGCCGTGTTGTGGGTAATAACAATGACGGTGCGTCCGGTCTTGCGGCAGGTATCCTGCAAAAGGCCCAGCACCTGCTTGCCGGTGCGGTAGTCCAGCGCACCGGTGGGCTCGTCGCAGAGCAGCAGCTTGGGGTTTTTGGCCAGTGCGCGGGCAATGGACACCCGCTGCTGCTCGCCGCCGGAAAGCTGCGCCGGGAAGTTGTTCAGCCGCTCGCCCAGCCCCACGCTGCGCAAGGTCTCGGTGGGGTCCAGCGGGTCGCGGCAGATCTCACTGGCAAGCTCCACGTTTTCCAGTGCGGTCAGGTTCTGCACCAAGTTGTAAAACTGGAACACAAAGCCCACATCATACCGGCGGTAGGTGGTCAGCTCCCGGGCGGAAAAGCGGCTCACATTGCGGCCGTCCAGCCAGACGTTGCCCTCGTCGCAGTTGTCCATGCCGCCCAGAATATTCAGCAGGGTGGTCTTGCCCGCACCGGAGGGCCCCACGATGATGCAGAACTCGCCCTTGTCCACATAGAAATTCAGGTGGTCTGCGGCAGCGATCTTCACACTGCCGGTCTGGTAATATTTACAGACATCTTCAAACTCCACAAAATGCTCCATGGCGTTTTTCCTTTCTGTCAGAATGCAAAGTATTTCAACTTAAATATAGCATAAACCCACCGGGATTTGCAAAGCCCCCGGCACGAATTTTCAAAAACTTAACAGAAGTTTTCATAAAACGCAAAAAGCCCCTGCACGCAGGGTGCAGGGGCTTTGGAACAGCTTCTTACTTGCGGTTTGCCAGCAGGTTCTCGATCTTCTTCAGGGGGTCGATGATGCTGGAAACGGACATATCGTGGTTCAGTGCCACCACAAAGTAGGCAGCGTACTTGGAAACGTCCACGTCCACATACCAGTCGCGGGTCAGCAGCTCGGGCATACGGTAGGTCAGGTTGGTGCCCACAACGTAGGTCAGGGTGCCGTTTGCCACAGCCTTGTCGAACTTCTCCAGACCGCTGGTGAACAGGGGGAAGGTGGCGTTGGCGATGATGTTGGCAGCGCCGCGCTCCTTCAGGTTGCTGGCAACCTCCAGCATGCTCTCGCCGGAAGCAATGATATCGTCTGCGATAAAGACGGTCTTGCCCTCCACGCTCTCGCCCAGATACTCATGGGCAACGATGGGGTTGCGGCCGTTCACCACGCGGGTGTAATCGCGGCGCTTGTAGAACATACCCAGGTTGCAGCCCAGCACGCTGGAGAAGTACATGTTGCGGTTCATAGCGCCCTCGTCCGGGCTGACCACGGTGAACTTCTCCTTATCGAAGGACAGGGTGGGGTCCTTCTTCAGCAGGCTCTTGAGCACCTGATAGGTGGGCATGGCGTTATCAAAGCTCATCAGGGGCACTGCGTTCTGCACGCGGGGGTCGTGTGCGTCAAAGGTGATGATATTGCGCACGCCCATGGTCTGCAGCTCCTGCAGAGCCACAGCGCAGTCCAGGCTCTCGCGCACCACGCGGCGGTGCTGACGGCCGCCGTACAGGCTGGGCATGATGACGGAAACGCGGTGTGCCTTACCGGCCACAGCCTGGATCAGACGCTTCAGGTTTGCAAAGTGGTCGTCCGGGGACATGTGGTTCTCGTAGTTGAACAGCTTGTAGGTGACGCTGTAATTGCCCGGGTCCACCACGATAAAGATATCGTCGCCGCGGACAGACTCCTTGACCAGACCCTTGGCGTCGCCGCTCTGGAAGCGGGGGCAGTCGCAGGAAATAATGAAGGTGTCTTTTTCAATTCCGGCAGCCTTTGCCCAACGGACAAGGTGCTTGTCGATCAGGCCGGTCAGCTCCTCGGCACCGGGGCAGGCGATCAGCCGCATATCCGCCACACTGGGCTGCTCAAAGAAGGACTTCGGGGAAATTTCAATAGACATAGTCACATAACTCCTTATTGCTGTTTACCATCCGTACCATGCACACAAGTGCGCATATCTGGTTTTATTTTATCACATTTTGTCGATTGTTCCATATCAATTTGTTTCATGTGTGGATTTTCTGCGCCTTGCACAGCTGTTTTTCCTTTTCCTTCAAGAGAATGTGAGTTTCTTACAAAAACGCGACCAAATCTTTACCGTTTCGCAAAGTTTATCTGATTTTTGAGGAAAAGTAGGACTTTTCGTTGTTGATATTCTTATCCCCATAGTCCCCTAAAAACAGGAACGGGGAACGGCATCAAAACCGTTCCCCATCGATTGGTATTTGGCAGGCGTAGCATTCTCCTGCATCTCTCAGAACCGAAGTTCCTGTCGTTACCGGCGGCGTGTGGTCGCTACGAATTTTACCACCTCAAATACCTCTCTTATCCTATGTTTATTTTACCACATTCATTCCCGTTTGTAAAGAATTCTGCGATTACGCAGGTATTGCTGATAACGCTTTTCGTTCACAGACATAAATGTAATAATCGAATTCTGAAATCCGTCTGGATCACCATCTGTATATATCCGCAAGACAAGCTGATAACTTTTTCCATTGCATTCGATTCTCTTTAAAACATTGGCTGTATAAAGCTTTTCTGTTGCAATAATGTAATCCGGCTCCTGTATTATTTCAGCAAGTCGTTCCATCACTGTTTCCGAAATATCAGGATGCCGTTCTCTGATATGAATCAATTGTTTATCTGTAATAATCACATGGCAGGTTTTTATTATCGGCACAACCCTGTTATAAATTTCAGGATTCAGATCACATACAAATCTCACATCCGCACGCACCAATCTTGTATAATAGATTTAGTATAGCATATTTCAACACCGTTTGCACTGATTTATACGCAAAAAGCTCCTCACCGTTCACATTCCGGTGAGGAGCTTTCTTCACTTACCTTCTATCAGGGTAAAACGCTTTTTACAGGGCAGCCACGGCAGCCTTCAGGGCATCCACGCGGTCGGTGTTCTCCCACTTCACGCCCAGATCCTCGCGGCCCATGTGGCCATAGGCGGCCAGCTGGCGGTAGATGGGCTTGCGCAGGTCGAGGTCACGGATGATGGCGGCGGGGGTCAGGTCAAACACCTTCTCCACAGCCTGCTCGATCTTCTCGTCTGCCACGGTGCCGGTGCCAAAGGTATCCACCATGATGGACACAGGCTTTGCCACGCCGATGGCGTAGGCCACCTGTACCTCGCACTGCTTTGCCAGACCCGCAGCCACGATGTTCTTGGCCACCCAGCGGGTAGCGTAGGCTGCGCTGCGGTCCACCTTGCTGGGGTCCTTGCCGGAGAAGGCGCCGCCGCCGTGGCGTGCATAGCCGCCGTAGGTATCCACGATGATCTTACGGCCGGTCAGGCCGGTATCACCCTGCGGGCCGCCCACAACAAAGCGGCCGGTGGGGTTGATGTAGTACTTGGTGTTCCCGTCCAGCAGCTCGGCGGGGATGGTGGCCTTGATGACCTTTTCCATCACGTCTGCCCGCAGCTGCTCCATGCTCACGCTCTCGCTGTGCTGGCTGGAGATGACCACGGCGTCCACGCGCACGGGCTTGTTGTTCTCGTCGTACTCCACGGTCACCTGGCTCTTGCCGTCCGGGCGCAGGTAATCCATCTCGCCGCTCTTGCGCACTTCGGTCAGGCGCTTTGCCAGCTTGTGGGCAAGGCTGATGGGCATGGGCATCAGCTCGGGGGTCTCGTCGCAGGCATAACCGAACATCATGCCCTGATCGCCTGCACCGCCCACCTGATCGTTGGTGCCCAGTGCAATGTCGGGGCTCTGGCCGTCAATGTTGGAGATGACGGCGCAGGTGTCGGCGTCAAAGCCGAACTTTGCGCGGGTGTAGCCGATATCTGCCACCACCTCGCGGACGACCTTCTGGAAGTCCACATAGCAGTTGGTGGTGATCTCGCCCATAATGTGCACAAGGCCGGTGGATGCGCAGGTCTCGCAGGCCACGCGGGCGTTGGGGTCGTGGGTCAGGATCTCGTCCAGAATTGCATCCGAGATCTGGTCGCAGATCTTGTCGGGATGTCCCTCGGTGACGGACTCCGAAGTAAACAGGTGTCTAGCCATTTTTTGCCTCCTAAATGTTGCAGTTGCGTGTATTTACCATTCCATCAAGTTTGTTCTGAAAAATAAAAGCGCCCAGAGCCGAAAGCTCTGAGCGTTGCACTCTTATCTTCCGGTTTCCCGCAGGATTTGGCACCTTACGCTCTCGCGCAGGTTGTCGGGCTTCACAGGGCCTGTCCCCTCAGCCGCTCTTGATAAGTCGGTATTCAATTGGTACGCCACATATTCTATCATTACAGCGTCAGATTGTCAAGATAAGTCGCACTTATTTTAGACATTCCTTTTAAATTGATGGAGCATTTCCCTGCTCCGGTGCGGCATGGCCGTCCCGGGCGGCGTGGAAAGCGCGCTTTTCCGCGTACATCCGCTGATCCAGCTCCACCAGAAACTTTTCCACGCTGCCGCCCTCGTACTTTGCCACACCGGTGGAGAAGGACAGCTGAAAGCTGCCCGCCGGGGCGTTTTCGTTATAGTGCTGCACCCGCTGCTCGATGGCGGTGCAGATCTCGTCCAGCAGCTCCTTCGAGCCGTGACGGATCAGCACCATGAACTCATCGCCGCTCATGCGGATGGCTACCGAGTTTGCCACCAGCGCCCCGGACAGGATGTGCCCGATCTCCTGAATGGCACGGTCGCCCTCGGCGTGCCCGTAGGTGTCGTTGATTTCCTTGAAGCAGTTCACGTCCATCATGATGCCGTAAACGTCCTTCTCCTGCGTGGCGTGGATGCGGTCCAGACAGTAGTTCATGTACTTGCGCCCAAACAGGCCGGACAGTTCATCGGTATAGCCGCGCAGGCTGCGGGTCTGGCTGTCCACAAGCACAAAAGCGATGGCTACTGACAGCCAGCCGAAGGCCATGCCGTAAAATGCCCCCTGCAGCAGCGTGCCCACCGCACAGGTGACCACGAAGTAGTACACCGGAAAGAACTCCACCGTAATGCCATCGCGCTTGGCCTTATGCACCTGCCACACGCTCTCGGCGTAATAGCTGAACAGCAGCAGATACAGCAAAATGTTCAGCGGGCCCCGATGGTAAGCGTTGTCCGCCGAAATGGAAAAGATCCACCCCGTGCCAAAAAGGTTTGCCACCAGCAGCACCAAAAGCGCCAGCAGCGGCGCGCCCAGCAGCATGTGCCTTCTGCGCAGGCGTCCAATGCTGCGGTAGACCCGGAAGTCCACATACAAGCACCACGCATAGCCCACGCACACGGTAGCGCCGGTGCAGACGGTGTTGGTCAGGTACAGCCAGAACCGGCTTGCCGCGCCGGGCACACCATCCAGCAGAAAGCTGATCGTCTCTGTTGCCTGTGCCAGCAGCGTCACCACCAGAATCCGGCAGAACAGCTCTGTTCCCACGCTGTTTTTACTCTCGCCGCGCACCCGCAGCAAAAGCAGAAAGCTTACCAGCACCGCCCCTGTGCCATTGGCCACAAGGATCTCGGGTATATTCATTGCATTTCCTCCTCTGCCCGCCTTGCCCCACAAGGCGAACAGCCCCTATTTTATACAGTACCTATTTGTATTATACACCCTGCCGCGCCCTGCTTGCAAGGCTTGGGCGCAAAAAAGGCCGCTGCACGGCAATTTGTGCAGCAGCCCTTGAGAGATCATCCTTTGCAGTTCAGCCAAGCCCAGAGCTTTGCCGAAATACATTTTTTTGCAGAAAACTTAATAGCCCTTTGCCTGCTCGCCGTTCAAAATCTTGACAGCGCGGGAGGTGCCCAGACGGTCAGCGCCCAGTGCAAGGAAAGTCTCCATATCCTCCACGGTGGAAATGCCGCCGGCAGCCTTGACCTTGCAGCGGCCACGCACGCCCTTGACCATCAGCTCCACATCATGGAAGTTGGCACCTGCGGTAGAGAAGCCGGTGCTGGTCTTGATGTAGTCGGCACCGGCCTCGCAGACGATGTCGCACATCTTTTCCTTCTCTTCCTCGGTCAGCAGACAGGTCTCAATGATGACCTTTAAAATCTTATCGCCTACAGCCTGCTTCACGGCACGGATGTCCTCGCGGACAGCATCGTACTCCTTGTTCTTCAGGCGGCCGATGTTGATGACCATATCCACCTCGGCTGCGCCGTTTTCGATGGCAGTCTTGGCTTCAAAGGCCTTGCTGGCGGTATCCATGGCACCCAGAGGGAAGCCCACCACGCAGCACACGGGGATGCGGCCTGCCATATACTCCACAGCCTGCTTGACGTAGCAGGTGTTGATGCAGACGGATGCGGTGTGGTTTGCAATGGCTTCGTCACACAGCTGCTGGATCTGGGGCCAAGTGGCCTCCGGCTTCAGCAGGGTATGATCGACATGGGACAGGATCTCTTCGCGGTTCATGCTCGTTCCTCCGTTATTTTACTTGCTGGCACGGCGCACCTTTGCCATGCCCACAGCGCTGAGTGCGATCGCAGTCACTGATGCCGTTGCACCAATGATGCCCAGCACCAGACCAGAGACCAGGAATGCAAACCCTTTCAGACCACGTTTCATAATACCGTACCTCCTGAAAATTATTGTTTCTTTTTAAAGATAATGAGCTTGCTGAACACATAGTTCAGCACGATCACCAGTACATTGGAAAAGACCTTCACGGCAAGGCCCCACAGTGCCTGAGCATCGTAGGCGCTGGTGACGAAGATGGCTGTGGGGCCGTCCGCCCCGCCGATGACGGCAATGGCGGCGGAGCCATCTGCCACGGCGGCATGGCTCCCGGCAAAGCTGTTTGCCATGTAGAGGGTAGTATCCGGACCCAGCCAGCCCGCCACGGCGCCCAGCAGACCCTGCATGGCGGTGTCCACCAGCGCCGCCCCCTGTGCGGCTAGCAGGTTGCCGCCCACGATCATGATAGCGGCATCCAGCACCATGGTGCCCAGACGGCAGGTGACAAATGTGCCGAACTCCTTGGCCATGGCTTTGCCGGTGGTCTTGCTGCGGAACACGAACGCCCGGTTGGTGCAGTAGGCGAACAGGATGCACAAAGCGTTATCCAGCACATTGCCCCAGCTGTTGGCGGCGGTGTAGCCGAACAGGCGGCTGAACAGCGCGTACAGCACAATATTCAGCAGGGTGGTCAGCACGCCAAAGATCAAGTAACTGAGCACTTCCCAGTGCTTTTTGAAAAAATTTATCATGGCTTTGTTAACAAAAACAGCCCCGCCGCCGTTTTCCCGGCAACGGGGCTGCAGATCGCATTGTGTCAGAAGCTATGCTTTTGCACGAAGGGCTGATTACTCAGCGTCGTCGTTCAGCAGAGCCTTCATGGACAGGCTGATGCGC
>OHEU01000718.1_pt1 | contig 18172 bp, 10 predicted proteins | sample 1567341 | NCBI WGS metagenome assembly OHEU01 (sample SAMEA3879524, study PRJEB24766) | human gut metagenome | biome: human-associated habitat; feature: feces | place: USA | collected 1985/1987 | reverse complement strand
TTATATAAATTATTATTAACTAAGAATATTCATTGAACTCAATATTTAGTATATTGCCAATAAAAATACCGCCTTGCTTAAAGCATAGGCGGTATTTTTATATCATAAAATATTACTTCTTCTTAAAGCTATCCTTTAAAGATACTGAACGGTTAAATACTGGCTTTTCTGGTGTGCTGTCTTTATCAACGCAGAAATAGCCAAGTCGCATAAACTGATATGATTTCGGTGCTTCTGCACTTGCCATAGCTGGCTCAACCTTACAGTTTGTGAGAATTTCAAGAGAATTTGGATTGAGATAATCAAGAAAATTCTTATCGCCGACATCCGGGTCAGGAACAGTAAAGAGATTATCATAAAGACGAACTTCTGCCGTAGCGGCTGTCTTTGCGTCAACCCAATGAATAGTACCCTTGATTTTTCTGCCGTCAGGAGCGTTTCCTCCTCTTGTTTCAGGGTCGTATTCTGCATAAACCTCTATAACATTGCCGTTTTCGTCTTTCTTACAGCCTGTACATTTTACAATATAGGTTGTTTTAAGGCGAACTTCATTTCCTGGGAACATTCTGAAATAGCCCTTTACAGGTTCTTCCATAAAATCATCTTGCTCTATAAAGAGTTCACGAGAAAATGTTACTGTTCTTGTGCCGTCTTCTGGACGATTTGGGTTATTTTCAACCTCAAAGGTTTCTGTCTTATCCTCCGGATAGTTTGTAATAATAAGCTTTACAGGGCGAAGAACTGCCATTGTACGCTGTGCAGTTTCGTTCAAGTCCTCACGCAGGCAATGCTCAAGAAAGCTATATTCAACTGTGCTTGTAGCCTTTGCAACACCGATTCTTTCGCAGAAATTACGGATAGATGCAGGTGTATAGCCTCTTCTTCTCAAACCGCAGAGAGTAGGCATTCTTGGGTCGTCCCAACCATTTACATAATTTTCCTCAACAAGCTTACGGAGCTTTCTCTTACTCATAACAGTATTGTTGATACCAAGTCTTGCAAACTCAATCTGTCTTGGCTTTGCAGGTACAGAAATATTATTTATAACCCAGTCATAGAGTGGGCGGTGGTCCTCAAATTCAAGTGAGCAAAGAGAATGAGTAATACCCTCAAGTGCGTCCTCAATAGGGTGTGCAAAATCATACATAGGATAAATACACCATTTATCGCCTGTGCGGTGGTGCTTAATTCTATTTATACGATAAAGAACAGGGTCACGCATATTGAAATTACCTGATGTGAGGTCGATTTTTGCACGAAGAGTCATTTTTCCGTCAGGGAATTCTCCGTTTTTCATACGCTCAAAGAGGTCAAGGCTTTCTTCAATAGGTCTGTCACGATAAGGGCTTTTTGCAGGGTGGGATAAATCGCCACGATTTTCACGCATTTCCTCTGGTGAAAGCTCGCAGACATAAGCCAAGCCCTTTTTAATAAGCTCAATAGCAAATTCATACATCTTATCGAAATACTGTGATGCAAAGTAGAATCTATCGCCCCAGCTAAAGCCAAGCCATGCAATATCCTCTTTTATTGCATCAACATATTCAACATCTTCTTTGGTTGGGTTTGTATCGTCCATTCTAAGGTTACATTTTCCGCCAAAGCGTTCTGCTGTTCCGAAGTCTATGCAAATAGCCTTTGCGTGGCCTATATGCAAATATCCGTTAGGTTCAGGCGGAAATCTTGTGTGAACTTCCTTACCCTCAAATCTGCCTCCCTCGGCTATATCTTCCTTAATAAAATCGTGGATAAAGTTACCAGCGACTTCATTTTCTAAAATTTCATCTGCCATAATTCTGTACTCCTTTTTATACTCCAAACTCAAATTTATTTTTCTCTAAAGTCAAGACTTTTAATTATTCTATGCGAATGAACCGTTGGAGCGAACTGTGTTCGCCCGTTCGGTAGTTCATTGGTAATTTTTTTATCCGCATTAACAAACTTCCCATAACACACCACGAGCGAGGCAACGCCGAGCAATTCTGCGTCTTCGCTGTGGGTCGGCACCCACTATTTTCCTTTGATTTTTCGCCAATATTCTGCAAATGCCTGTTCGTTTTTGTTTTCGGCGGGAACATAATATATAGCGTCTTTTATCGCATTTGGCAAATATTGCTGTTCAACCCAATGATTCTTAAAATCGTGTGGGTAATTATAAAACTGCCCCTTAACCTTTGCGTCTGCTCCGTCATAATGCTTATTCTGCAACTGTCTTGGAATAGCACCCGTTTTTCCAGCTCTTATATCTTCCATTGCAGAATTTATAGCCATATATGCCGAATTGGATTTAGGTGCAGAGCATACTAAAATCACTGCGTCCGCAAGCGGAATTCTTGCCTCTGGCAAGCCGACTTGCAGGGCTGAATCAACCGCCGCCTTGACTATTGGAATTATCATAGGATATGCCAAGCCTACATCTTCACAAGCACAAACAATAAGCCTTCTGCAAACTGATGGTAAATCTCCCGCTTCTAAAAGTCTGCCAAGATAATGCACTGCTGCATTTGGGTCAGAACCTCTCATAGATTTCTGAAAGGCTGAAAGCAAATCATAATGTTCATCGCCCTCTCGGTCATATTTGGCAGCACTCATTTGAGTGAGTGATTTTACGGTTTCAAGTGTAATATGTTTTATTCCGTCTTTCGCACAGGTTGAAAGAACAGAAAGTTCAACCGCATTAACTGCCTTGCGGACATCTCCTCCACAACCATAAGCTATATGTTCGGTAACTCCATCTTCAAGCTCAATTTTTTCTTCGGATTCTTCACGAAGTATATTATAGGCTCTCTCTATTGTATTAAGAACATCATTCTTTTCAACTCGCTTAAATTCAAAAACAGTTGAACGGCTCAAAATAGCACCATAAACATAGAAATATGGATTTTCCGTAGTAGATGCAATAAGTGTAATACTACCATTCTCAATAAATTCAAGAAGTGTCTGCTGTTGCTTTTTATTGAAGTATTGAATCTCGTCAAGATATAGTAAAATTCCATTTAATCCTGAAAAGCCTGAAAGTTCAGAAACAATATCCTTTATATCCGCTGTTGATGCAGTAGTGCCATTCAGCTTGCGAAGTGTCATATTTGTACGCTTGGCAATAATTGAGGCAAGTGTGGTTTTTCCAACACCCGACGGTCCGTAAAAAATCATATTAGGAATTTTGCCTGACTCAATAATATTTCTGAGCGGCATATTTTTGCCAATAAGGTGCTTTTGTCCTGAAATTTCGTCAAGCGTTTGTGGGCGTATTCTGTCTGCTAATGGTCTGTTCATAAGCCTCAATCTCCAATATCATTTCTGTATGCGAAAACAGCCACAGTATAAAACCTGTGGCTGTTTATTAATTTAATCTTTATTAAGCAAATTATAAGCCTAATTTTGTTTCCATATCCTTGCCAAGCTTATCGCAAAGTGCAAGTGATTCTTCTCTTGTCTTACCAACAGAAGTAAGATAAACCTTAATCTTAGGCTCTGTGCCTGATGGACGAACGATAACTGCTCCACCATCTGCAAGTGAATATGAAAGAACATTTGACTTTGGAAGATTGATAACTTCCTCTGTGTCTGCCTTCAAATCCTTAGCAACTGAAAGCTTATAGTCGGCTGTTGCAACAACCTCAATGCCTGAAACTTCAGCAGGAGGATTGTCACGAAGATTGCTCATAATATTAGCCATCTTCTCCATACCTGATGCACCCTCAAACTCAAAGCTGAGAGTTCTGTTGATATAGTAGCCATATTCTTCATAAACGCTGTTCATAACCTCATAAAGGCTCTTGCCATTCTTTCTGTAATATGCAGCCATCTCACAAATAAGCATAGATGCAACAACAGCGTCCTTATCTCTTACATATGTGCCGGCAAGGTAGCCATAGCTTTCCTCAAAGCCGAATACATATCTTGATTCTTCGCCATTCTTTTCAAGAACAAGAATCTGTTCGCCGATATACTTAAAGCCTGTAAGAACATTTCTGAGTTCACAACCATATTTTTCGCAAATTCTTTCAACAAGCTTAGATGTAACGATTGTCTTAACTGCAACTGGCTTTTTAGGAAGTGTTCCATTAGCCTTTCTGCAAGAAAGAACATAATCCATAAGAAGAATACCTGTTTCATTACCTGTGAGAAGTCTATAACCATCTTCTGTCTTAACAGCGATACCTACACGGTCGCTATCAGGGTCAGTAGCGAGAAGTAAATCCGCTCCAACCTTTTCAGAAAGCTTCAAACCGAGGTCGAGCGCTTCTCTGATTTCTGGGTTAGGATATGGGCAAGTTGTGAAATTGCCATCTGGATTTTCCTGTTCAGGAACTACTGTAATATCTTCAACACCAATTCTTGCAAGAATCTTGCGAACAAGCTTATTGCCTGCACCGTTAAGTGGAGTATAAACTACTTTAAGTCCTGCGTTCTTGCAAATATCCTTATTGACTGTCTGAGCCTGAACATTATCAAGATATGTTTCATAAACGCTCTCATCAACCCACTCGATAAGACCGCTCTTAATGCCTTCTTCAAAATCAACAAGCTTAACATCATTGAAAATGTCAACCTTCTGAATTTCATCATAAACTGTTCCAGCATTGACATCTGTCATCTGACAGCCATCTTCGCCATAGCACTTATAGCCATTATATTTTGCAGGGTTATGGCTTGCTGTAACCATAATACCAGACTTACATTTTAGCTCTCTTACAAGGAATGAAAGAACTGGTGTTGGCTGAAGTTCTCTTGAAATATAAACCTTAATGCCATTTGCTGCGAGAACTCTTGCAGCCTCTTGTGCAAAATAATCAGCCTTAATTCTTGAATCATAAGAAATAGCAACAGCAGCTTCGCCATATTTCTTCTTGAGGAAGTTTGCCAAGCCCTGAGTTGTACGGCGGACAACATAGATATTCATTCTGTTTGTACCAGCACCGATAACACCTCTAAGACCTGCTGTACCAAATTCGAGTTCACGATAAAATCTTTCATAAACTTCATTTTCATCATCTGCAACTGACTTTAATTCTGCGATAAGGTCAGAATCGTCAACAGCATTTTCAAGCCAAAGATTAAATTTATTTTTTACATTTATTTCACCCATAAATAACATCTCCCCTAAGTATATTCTTGTTCAAAACTTTCCCATAATAGTATATACTTTCATATTCTTAATTATATCACGAAATCTTTTTTCTTTCAACATCAGCTTTATAAAATTATTACATTTCTATCAACTGTAACATTGTTTTTTCTCACTGCAATAATAAATCAGTAAATATTCACTATTTTCATCAATGAATTTGTGTAAATATAATAAGTTTATTAAGTAGTGGTGAACTGTGTTTGCTCGTTCGATAGCTTATCAACAACATTAGTCAATAAGTGCGGACTGTGTCCGCACTTACAGGACAAGATATGTTAAGGGCGTTGCCCTTAAAACCCACCAAAGGCTCTGCCTTTGGAAACTGCGAGCCTTTGAAAAGGCTCGAGCGAAACTTTTAAGTGTCTTAGGGAAATCTATTAGCTAATAGATAGTTACAATGATATTACATTGAAAATGCTATTAATTCACATTAAACAAAGGGTTTGAATATAATATTAAGAGTATTATTTCAGGAGGTAGGATTTTTATGAATAAAGCAAATACTCCGCCAAAAATAAGCAATGTTGCAAGGCGTTATCTTGACACATTTTCCGTTATTCTTGATACTATGATTCGCTGTATGGCAGAGGTTAAAATTACAGACAGCATTTCTTGCAACTTCATAAAGCAAATGATTCCACATCATCGAGCCGCAATAGATATGTCACTAAACATACTCCGCTACACTACTGACATAGAAGTGCAGAACATAGCCTTGAACATAATTGCTGAACAAACTAAGAGCATAGATGATATGGTTTCGATTGAGGTTTGTTGTCGTGCTAAGACTAATTCACCTATTCAGCTTAAACCATATACGAGAATATATAATGAAATCACACAAAAGATGTTCAGCGAAATGAAATCTTCACCACAAACTAATAATGTAAACTATAATTTTCTTTGCGAGATGATTCCGCATCATATGGGTGCTGTAAGAATGGGCGAAAATGCTATGAAATATTCAATTTGCCAAGAGCTAAGACCAATAATCAGTGCTATTATTCACTCTCAAAAAGAAGATATAGCAAAAATGCAGGTATTAGTACGACATTATCAATCAACATAATATAAAAATCAGGCATAGCCCATAATCTGAGCTATGCCTGATTTACAATCTAAATGTTTTTATTCAGCTGAATTAGATGGATTTTCCTCTCTATATTCAACATCTCTATAACGGTGCATACCTGTACCAGCAGGAACAAGCTTACCGATAATAACATTTTCTTTAAGGCCCATAAGTGGGTCAACCTTACCCTTGATAGCTGCATCTGTAAGAACTCTTGTTGTTTCCTGGAATGATGCGGCTGAAAGGAAGGAATCTGTTGCAAGAGAAGCCTTTGTGATACCAAGAAGCATTGGTGTGTAGGTTGCCTCTGTGAGTCCCTCTTCACCATTTGCAATTCTTGCACGAACCTCATCGTTAGCAGCATAAAGCTCGCTCTTATCAACAAGAGTTGTTGGGAGAAGCTTTGTAGAGCCGTTATCATCAATTCTGACTTTCTTCATCATTTGACGAATGATAACTTCGATATGCTTATCGTTGATATCAACACCCTGCATACGATATGCTTTCTGAACTTCCTGAATGAGGTAGTTCTGAACAGCTTCTGTACCCTTAATTGCAAGAACATCGTGTGGATTTACAGAACCCTCTGTAATCATTTCACCAGCCTCGATGACCTGACCTTCTTCAACACGAACTCTTGAACCGAATGGAATGAGGTAAGACCTCTGTTCACCTGTTTCATCATTATAAATAACAGCGTGACGGTTCTTCTTGATTTCCTCGAACTTGACAACACCAGCAATTTCACTGATGATAGCGAGATGCTTAGGCTTTCTGCCCTCAAAGAGTTCTTCAACACGAGGAAGACCCTGTGTAATATCTTCAGCTCCTGCGACACCACCTGTATGGAAGGTTCTCATTGTGAGCTGTGTACCAGGCTCACCGATAGACTGAGCGGCAATAATACCAACAGCCTCACCGACTGTAACAGGCTGACCGTTTGCAAGGTTAGCACCATAGCAACGCTTGCAGACGCCGTGCTTTGCACGACAATGGAGAATTGAACGAAGCTTAATGCGTTCAACACCCTTGCTGACGATAAGGTCTGCTTCATCATCACCCATAAGCTTATCCTTAGAAACAAGAACCTCGCCTGTTGCTGGGTCTTTGAAGTCTTCGCAAAGGTATCTGCCGAGAAGTCTTTCGTGGAAGCTTTCGATAGATTCCTTACCCTCTTTAATCTCGAATACTTCGATACCCTCATTAGTACCACAGTCGTCCTCTCTGATGATAACATCTTGTGAAACATCAACAAGTCTTCTGGTAAGATAACCTGAGTCAGCCGTTCTAAGAGCTGTATCGGCAAGACCCTTTCTCGCACCACGAGATGAAATAAAGTATTCCAATATGTTAAGACCTTCACGATAGTTAGCTCTGATAGGAATTTCTATTGTCTTACCTGCTGTATTCGCAATAAGTCCACGCATACCAGCAAGCTGTCTAATCTGGCTCATAGAACCACGGGCACCAGAGTCAGCCATCATAAAGATTGGGTTATATCTGCCGAGGTTAGCCTGAAGTGCGTCAGAAACATCATTTGTTGCAGTTTCCCAAACCTTAAGAACCTTTTCGTAACGCTCTTGGTTAGACATAAAGCCTCGCTTATACATCTTTGTAACCTGGTCAACCTGCTTTTCTGCACGAGCGATAATATCTTTCTTTGTTGGTGGAATTTCAGCATCACAAACAGCAACAGTAATAGCACTCTTTGTAGAATACTTATAGCCCTGTGCTTTAACAGCATCGAGAACCTCAGATGTTCTCTGTGTGCCATGGATTCTTATACACTTATCAAAGATTTTTCCAAGCTGCTTTTTGCCAACAAGGAAGTCAATCTCAAACTTGAGGTCATTTTCAGGGTTAGTTCTATCAACAAAGCCCAAGTCTTGTGGAATAGGTCTATTGAAGATGATTCTACCAACAGTTGTATCTACAAGACCTGTCTTCATAACGCCATTGATTTCGAGAGTTCTTCTAACTTTAATTTTAGCGTGAAGGCTGACAACCTTTGCATCATATGCCATAATAGCTTCATCGCAATCACGGAAGATTTTGCCCTCGCCTGGTTCGCCGTCCTTATCGAGTGTAAGATAGTATGAACCAAGAACCATATCCTGAGTAGGAACTGTAACTGGTCGTCCATCTGATGGCTTGAGGAGGTTATTTGAAGCAAGCATAAGGAATCTTGCTTCTGCCTGAGCCTCTGCTGAAAGTGGTACATGGACAGCCATCTGGTCGCCGTCGAAGTCAGCGTTAAATGCTGTACAAGCAAGTGGGTGGAGTTTCAATGCTCTACCCTCTACGAGAACAGGCTCGAATGCCTGAATACCAAGTCTATGAAGTGTAGGAGCACGGTTGAGGAGAACTGGGTGTCCCTTGATAACCTTTTCAAGTGCGTCCCAAACCTCTGGCTTTGCTCTTTCAACAGCCTTACGAGCAGCCTTGATATTACCGGCAGCATTATTTTCAACAAGGATTTTCATAACGAAAGGCTTAAAAAGCTCAAGAGCCATTTCCTTAGGAAGACCGCACTGATACATTTTAAGTTCAGGTCCAACAACGATAACCGAACGACCTGAGTAGTCAACACGCTTACCAAGAAGATTCTGACGGAAGCGTCCCTGCTTACCTTTAAGCATATCGGAAAGTGACTTCAAGGCTCTGTTATTAGGGCCTGTAACTGGTCTGCCTCTTCTGCCGTTATCTATAAGTGCGTCAACAGCTTCCTGAAGCATTCTCTTTTCATTTCTGATGATAATATCAGGAGCATTAAGCTCTAAAAGTCTGCTAAGTCTGTTATTTCTGTTGATAACTCGTCTATAAAGGTCGTTAAGGTCAGATGTTGCAAAGCGTCCGCCATCAAGCTGAACCATAGGACGAATATCCGGAGGAATAACAGGAATTACATCGAGAATCATCCATTCAGGTCTATTGCCTGAAAGACGGAAGGATTCTACAACTTCAATTCTCTTGAGGAGTCTTACTCTCTTTTGACCAGAAGCATTTTCGAGTTCTTCCTTAAGTTCATCAGAAAGTTGGTCGAGGTCTATTTCTGCAAGAAGCTTTTTGATAGCTTCTGCACCCATCATAGCCTCAAAATCGTCCTCATACTTCTCTTTAAGGTCTCTATACTCTTTTTCTGTGAGGCACTGCTTTTTCTCAACTTCTCTTACGTTACCTGGGTCAGTAACGATATACATTGCAAAGTAGAGAACCTTTTCGAGTGTTCTTGGTGATATATCAAGGATAAGCCCCATTCTTGATGGAATACCCTTGAAATACCAGATATGAGATACAGGAGCAGCAAGCTCGATATGTCCCATACGCTCTCTTCTTACCTTAGAACGAGTAACTTCAACACCGCAACGGTCGCAGATTTTTCCTTTAAAGCGAATTTTCTTATACTTACCGCAGTGGCATTCCCAGTCTTTTTGCGGACCAAAGATAGTTTCGCAGAAAAGACCATCGCGTTCTGGCTTTAGAGTACGGTAGTTAATGGTTTCAGGTTTTTTAACCTCGCCATAAGACCATTCTCTTATCTTTTCGGGTGAAGCAAGACCAATCTTTATAGATTCAAATACATTAAATTCCATTAAATGCTTCCTCCTGTCGATTATTTATCATCATCGGAATTGCCGAAGAAGTCGCCGCCCTCATAGTCGGAATCCTCTCCGAACATATCTTCGTCGGCATCGTCCTTGTCGTTTACGATTCCTCTTTCGTCAAACATATTGTCCTCGTCCTCATCATCACCATCGAGCATATAGCCATCCATAGTGGTCATAACATTTTTCTCGTTAAATTCGGAGTCGGAATCAGCGTTCAGACCAACATCATCATCTTCGTCAAAGTTTTGTCTGAGGTCGATTTCGTTATTATCCTTATCGAGAACCTTAACATCAAGAGCAAGTGACTGGAGTTCCTTAATAAGAACCTTAAATGATTCAGGAATACCAGGTGTAGGAATGTTCTGTCCCTTAACAATAGCCTCATAAGTTTTAACACGACCGACAACATCATCAGACTTAACTGTGAGGATTTCCTGAAGTGTATAGGCAGCGCCATAAGCTTCAAGTGCCCAGACTTCCATTTCACCGAATCTCTGTCCGCCGAATTGAGCTTTACCACCCAAAGGCTGCTGAGTAACAAGTGAGTATGGACCAGTAGAACGAGCATGAATCTTATCATCGACAAGGTGATGAAGCTTGAGGTAGTACATATAACCGACTGTAACAGGATTATCGAACCACTCGCCAGTTCTGCCGTCACGCATTCTTGTCTTACACTCGTTAGTAATAATGCCGTCCTTTTTGAAGCATTCTGTAAAGTCAATCTTGCTTGGATTTTCAGGCGGCGGCAATTCTCCTGCCTTCGCCTTTTTCTCTATATCCTTATAGATATTAAAGATGTCATCTTCGTGAGCACCGTCAAAGACAGGCGTCATAATCTTCCAGCCAAGTGCCTTAGCGGCATAACCGAGGTGAACCTCAAGAACCTGACCGATATTCATACGAGAAGGAACGCCCAATGGGTTAAGAACTATATCGAGCGGAGTACCATCTGGGAGGAATGGCATATCTTCAACAGGGAGTATTCTGGAAACAACACCCTTGTTACCATGACGACCAGCCATTTTATCACCGACAGAAATCTTTCTCTTCTGTGCGATATAGCATCTGACAACCTGATTTACACCCGGCTGAAGCTCATCTTTACTATTTTCTCTTGTGAATACCTTAACATCGACAACGATACCATATTCACCATGAGGAACTCTAAGTGAAGTATCTCTGACCTCACGAGCTTTCTCACCGAAGATTGCTCTGAGAAGTCTTTCTTCTGCTGTAAGCTCTGTTTCACCCTTTGGTGTAACCTTACCGACAAGAATATCGCCTGTATGAACCTCTGCACCGATATGGATAATACCACGCTCATCGAGGTCCTTAAGCATATCATCGCCGACATTAGGAATATCTCTTGTAATTTCCTCAGCACCAAGCTTAGTATCACGAGCTTCTGTTTCGTATTCTTCTATATGAATTGATGTATAAACATCATCACGAACTATTTTTTCACTGATAAGAACAGCATCTTCGTAGTTATAACCTTCCCAAGTCATAAATCCGATAAGAGCATTCTTACCAAGACTGATTTCACCGTTATTTGTTGAAGGACCATCAGCAAGAACTTCGCCCTTCTTAACACGCTGACCTCTGTTAACTATTGGAATCTGGTTGATACATGTATCCTGGTTTGAGCGTGTAAACTTAATAATGTGGAAAGTTTCAGTCTTGCCTGAATCATATCTCATCTTGATTTGGTCAGCACTTACACTCTCAACAACACCATCTTCGGAAGCAAGGATACAAACGCCTGAGTCAACACCTGCTTTATATTCCATACCTGTACCAACGATAGGTGACTCTGTTACGAGAAGCGGAACAGCCTGTCGCTGCATGTTAGAACCCATCAACGCACGGTTTGCGTCATCGTTTTCGAGGAACGGAATCATCGCAGTAGCAACAGAAACAACCATTCTTGGAGATACATCCATATAGTCAGCCTTATCACGCTCAACTTCAACGAATTCATCTCTGCATCTACCGTTGATTTTCTCGTGAATGAAGTGTCCTTCTTCATCGAGTGGTTCGTTAGCCTGTGCAACGATATAGTTATCCTCAACATCAGCTGTCATATAGACAACTTCATTTGTAACAACGCCCTTATCCTTATCAACCTTACGGAAAGGTGCTTCTATCAAGCCATATTCGTTAATCTTTGCAAAGGTTGCAAGATATGAAATAAGACCGATGTTAGGACCTTCAGGAGTTTCGATAGGACACATACGACCATAGTGGCTGTAATGAACATCTCGAACTTCAAATCCTGCTCTATCTCTTGAAAGACCACCAGGACCAAGAGCTGAAAGTCTTCTCTTATGTGTAAGCTCTGCAAGAGGGTTATTCTGATCCATGAATTGTGAAAGTGGTGATGAACCAAAGAATTCCTTGATTGCAGCTGTTACAGGACGAATATTGATAAGCGCATTAGGGGACATATTTTCAAGGTCCTGAGCCTGAAGTGTCATTCTCTCACGAATAACTCTTTCAAGACGGGAGAAACCTATTCTGAACTGATTTTGAAGAAGCTCGCCAACAGAACGGATACGACGATTGCCGAGGTGGTCGATATCATCAGTATTACCAATGCCGTTTGCAAGACAGTTCATATAGTTGATACTTGCAAAAATATCATCAATGATAATATGCTTTGGAACGAGGTCATCTCTTCTGCGGCAGATTTCCTTTTTAAGTTCTTCGTCATTATCGCACTCGCCAAGAATTTCGCTGAGAACAGCAAAACGAACACGCTCTTTAATATCACATTCTTCTTTTGCATCGAAATCAACAAACTTGGAAATATCAACCATTGCATTGGATATAACCTTAACGATTTTGCCCTCGATATGCTCAACGAAAGCAATATTTACACCTGCATCTTCGATTTCTCTTGCAAGAGCAGGAGAGATAACCTGACCTGCCTCTGCCATAACCTCACCTGTGAGTGGGTTTGCGATAGGCTCTGCAACCTTTTGATTTGCAATTCTATTTGCTATGCCAAGCTTTTTGTTATATTTATAACGACCTACTCTTGACATATCATATCTTCTTGGGTCGAAGAAAAGTGCATTGATATGTGCCTGAGCACTTTCTACTGTTGGTGGCTCACTTGGGCGAAGCTTTCTATAAACTTCCTTGAGAGCCTCTTCGGTATTGCTGCATGAATCCTTTTCGATTGTTGCAAGGATTCTTTCGTCAGCACCGAAATAATCTATAATATCTGTGTCGGAGCTAAGACCTAAAGCTCTGATAAATGTTGTAACAGGGAGCTTTCTGTTCTTATCAATACGAACATAGAAAACATCGTTGACATCGTTTTCATACTCAAGCCATGCGCCTCTATTAGGGATAACTGTTGAGCTGAAAAGCTGCTTACCTGTTTTATCATATTCCATCTTATAGTAAACGCCAGGAGATCTGACAAGCTGTGAAACAATAACACGCTCAGCACCATTGATAACAAATGTGCCACTTGGTGTCATAAGAGGAAAATCGCCCATAAATACTTGGCTTTCCTTAACCTCATCTGTTTCTTTATTGTGTAATCTCGCAGTTACACGAAGTGGTGCGGAATGAGTTGCATCTCTCTCCTTACACTCTTCAACACTATAATTGGGGTGCTCGGTATCAAGCTCATAATCAACAAAATCGAGCGTAAGATTACCTGTATAATCAGAAATACCAGAAACATCTCTGAAAACCTCACGCAAACCCTCATCAAGGAACCATTGATATGAATTTTTCTGAATCTCGATGAGATTAGGCATATCAATAACTTCGTCAATACGGGCAAAGCTCATTCTCTCGGTATTACCGAGACGCACAGGTTTGACATTTACCATTTGGCCAATCACTCCATTCATCATTTAACCGTCTTTAACTTTCCCTTTATATATTCGGCAAAGTCATAAAGAAAAATTTTTGAAAAATTAGACTTGATTTTTTGTCGAATATGTGATAATATCTTGTAGTCAAGCACACAAAAAGGGAATATTTATCTATTATGGTGCAGTATATTATTATAAATCCGTGGGAAGCTATTGTCAAGTATTTTTGCAAAGTTTCCTTATTTTTTTGCATTTTTTCAGGATTTATGTAATATTATTTAAATAAAGTATTTTGTATTTTAATGCCATTGTTTAAGAAACACCCGACTGGGTTGTTATAAATTTAACTTGATATTGGCATTTTAAACAAGAAAAATCTCCTACGCTTACTAAAGCTGTAAGCATAGGAGATTCTTTTTTAATATTTAAGCTGCATTGTTGTATTGTTCGTCAATAGTTGTTTCTTCTGATGAATTGTTTGAAACTTCACAATCTGAGCTTCCGAAAATAGCCATCTGGATTCTTGCTCTCTCTGCGTCCCAATCGTTGATTGTAACAACATCCATTCCGTCAATTTTGGGGCAAGAGAAATTTCCGCCTGATAAATCAGGTACACTCAATGCGGTAACATCATAATTAAGATAGTTCAAAGCATTCTGAGCAAGATAAACAATTTCGCCCTTGTCAAGGTCTGTTTCAATCATAGGTCCTACTTGATATATGATACTCATAATCTGTGCAAGGTTAGACTTCTTCAAATCCTTCATAATTGTATTGAGAACGATTCTCTGACGGTTTGTTCTATCCCAGTCAGAACCAGCACTATCTCTATCTCTTGAATACCAAAGAGCCTGTCGTCCGTTAAGATGAACTACACCGGCCTTTGCAGTAATTTCGTGTCTTGTCTGAACCTGATTGTTCTTCCAGCTCTGCCAGTTTATATAGTCGATTTCCTCGTCAGTAAGCTCAAGGTCTATACCGCCGAGAGTATCTATAATATTTGTAAAGCTATCAAAATCAACTATCGCATATCTGTCTACATCTACGCCGAAATTATATTCGATAGTTTCTATTGCAAGCTCCGCTCCGCCGAGTGCATACGAGGTATTAAGTCTATGAGGAAAATATCCTGGAATTTCAACCCACAAATCACGCAAAAACGATGTCATAACGATGTCACCTGTTCTATTGTTGATAGAAAGCAAAATCATAGAGTCTGAACGACCATAAGCTTCGCCTTCAACTTTTTTATCTGCACCAAAAAGCATAATATTAAGAACATCATCATCAGATTTTAAGGTATCGGGAATAGTCCCCATATTATACGATGTTGTACTGCTTTCTGCCTTTGATGAGCTTGAACTTTTGCTTGAGCTTGAACTATTCTCTGGCAGTTTATTATAGTTTATACGGCTTATTGAGCTATAAGCATATATACACGCCGAACCACCTAATATAAATATAACTGAAACAAGACAGATTGCAATATTAGCAATCCACATTTTCTTGAATTTTTGAGATTTATTTTTCTTTTGGGCATTGCTTGAGGGACGACTTCTTACCTCAACCGGAAAATTGTTTATATCATCATAGCTTGAATATGACGAATCAGAGAAAATATCCTCAAAGTCATCATTCTTGTGATTATCTTGCATAAATTCATCACAACCTTTCTAATATTGCAGTGCATAAGCACATAGGATAAGATGTTTAAATCCCTTTCCATTCTTGTCATTATAGCTTATATATCGGCAAAATTCAACGAAATCCGCAAAAATCGGCGATATTAACAGAAAATTTCCTATTATAAATTTTCTACCGTCAATGAGAAATATAATAAATCCTAAAAACTTATATTATTGTCGGTTTATTCATTATATTTTTTAATTTGCTCATCGAGTGTCATTCCATATGATGGCATAAATTCTTTGATAAATTCTGCAAGCTCAGGTGTCATATTTTCTTCTATTATTTAGTTCCATTTCAAGATATCTTGAAATATCTTTCATATCCTCATAATCGTCTGCCCAAAATCTTATTTGTTTTTGTTCATCCCAAATATGTGGTAATGTTTTCATATGTTCCCATCTTATATTTTTTTCTCTTTTTAATAAAAAGACTAGTTTTTTGACTAGCCTATATATCTCTATTTCTTAAGAATGGTGGCAAATCGTCATCATCATCTTCGTTACTTAATACTTCTATTTTTTCTTTATTTGCACCATAAGGTTGATAAAGAGGTTCACTATCTGTTTCAAAACCTGTTGCAATTACTGTTACTATAGCTTCATCACTTAGTGCTTCATTTACAACTGCACCAAATATAATGTTAATATCTGTGTTAGCTGCTGCACGTATTACTTCTGCTGCATCTTCTGCTTCAAATAATGTTAAGCTGTTTCCACCTGTAATATTTATAATACAGTCAGTTGCCCCATTGATAGTTGTTTCAAGTAGTGGACTACTTACAGCTTGTTTAGCTGCTTCAATAGCACGGTTATCTCCAAAACCAACACCTATACCAATTAATGCTTGTCCTCTGTTTTCCATAATTGCTTTAACATCAGCAAAGTCTAGGTTAACAAGTCCTGGAACGCTTATTAAATCACTAATTGATTGAACACCAAGTCTTAGAACATTATCTACTTCTTTAAATGCGTCCATCATTGGAGTTGACTTGTCAATTATATCTCTTAATCTATCATTTGGTATTACTACAAATGTATCAACATGTTTCTTTAACTCATCTAGTCCAAGAAGTGCATGGTCCATTCTTTTCTTTCCTTCAAACTTAAATGGCTTTGTAACTATTGCTACTGTAAGAGCACCCAACCCTTGAGCAATTTCAGCGATAACAGGTGCAGCACCTGTACCTGTTCCACCACCTAAACCACATGTAACGAAAACCATATCTGCTCCCCTTAGAGCGTCTTCTATTTCATTTCTACTTTCAAGTGCAGCTTCTCTACCTACTTCAGGATCAGCTCCAGCACCTAAGCCATCAGTAATAGATGCACCTATTTGAAGTTTTGTTTCAGCTAAGCTTGTATTTAATACTTGTAAGTCTGTATTTGCAACAATAAACTCCACTCCTTTAAGTCCAGATTCTATCATTCTGTTGACAGCATTACAGCCGCCTCCACCTACACCAATTACTTTAATTTTTGCTATTTGTAACATTTCTAACGGATTACCTTGCATAATCTAACCTCCTAATTATCAAAAAAGTAACTATATACTTTTCCTATTATACTACCATCGTCAATTTTTTTCTTTTCATTAAATAATAATTCTTGTTCTTCTTCGCTTACTGTAGAAGCTAATTTTTCCCTAAATTTTAATTTAGCATTATATAATTTAATAAATCCAAGAGCACTACTGAAAGAATTATTTCTAACACCTAACTCACTTACTTTAGAAACTACCATATCTTTACCAAAGACTTCCTTAAAAACTAAGTTAAATCCATCTATCTCAGTTATGCCTCCTGTAACTATTATATAACTAATTTCCTCTTTTGTTAAGAGGTTAATTTGTTTTTTTGAAAGTTCTAGTATTTCTCTTAGCCTAGAATGTACTATATCACTTACTTCGTACTGATTTATTTTAATATTTTCTTCTGATTTTGTCAAGACTTCACATATATCATTCATACTTGATTTTTCTTTATGAGCTACTGCAAAAGTCTCTTTTATCTTTTTACTATCTTCTAATTTTAAGTCATATATGTAACTTATATCTCTATCAATATTTCTTCCACCTATATCAAGTACTTCTGTGTTAATAAGTGTATCTTCTTTTATAATACTAACTTCAGTTTTAGCGTGTCCTATATTTATAACTGCTACATTCTTATCTTTCATTTTATCAGTTCTAAATTCGTAGTAATCGCATATTCCTCCAAAAGATAAGTCTACTACTTTTACTCCTAAATTCTCTAAAATTGCAATTAATGGGTATATGCTTTTTTTAGGGGCCATTGCAAGCATAGTGTTCGCTGAAACTTTAAACGCTTCCATCCCTTTAGGGTCAGATACCACTTCTTTTTCATTTATTATGAAATACATCGGACTTACACTCACTAATTCTAAGTTTGGACTAACTCTATTATAGACACTTGCTTGTAAACTTCTAGTGATGTCTTCACCAGTTACTATAGCATCATCTCTTGAAATAGTAGTGTATCCTTCACTTTTAACAAATGATGCAAAATATGATGGTACACAAAGTATAACTCTATTAATTTTAGTCCCTATTACACTTTCTACTTCTTTAAAAGCCTCTTTCAAACTAAGAATAACTTCTTCATCATTTACTACTATTCCCTTTTTAATACCCTTACTATTAACCTTTGATACTGCTAGAACAAATAATTTTTCTCTATATATCTCACCAACAATTAATTTAATACTATTTGTTCCAATGTCTAAACTAGTTATTATTTGTTTCATATTACACTCCATATCTTTCTAACACTAATTATATCACTTTGTTTTATCATAATCAAATTTTCTCCTTG
>OHEU01000699.1_pt1 | contig 18501 bp, 6 predicted proteins | sample 1567341 | NCBI WGS metagenome assembly OHEU01 (sample SAMEA3879524, study PRJEB24766) | human gut metagenome | biome: human-associated habitat; feature: feces | place: USA | collected 1985/1987 | reverse complement strand
CCGACGGACACGCCTGCACCCGCGACGGACGTGCCTGCGACCGACGTTCCGGCGACCGAAGCACCGACCGATCCCCCCGCGCCCGCGCAGCAGTTCGTGACCGTCACCATCCGCTACTACAACACGCTTGGCGAGGAGATTGCTGACGCAAGCGTGGCGGAGCTGATGCCGGGAACGTACCACGTCACGCCCGCGTATGACAGCATTCCCGGCTACGAGCTTGAAAGCAGCTGGACGTCGTTCGAACTGACGATTTACGCGGACGGCACCATTGCCATCAACGGCGACGAAGCGACGGCGGAAGACCTTGCGTTCTATTACCGCCCGGTTCAAAGCGCTGCGACGGACGTTCCCGTGACCGAAGCGCCCACGAATACGCCGATTCCGACCGAAACGCCGACCACTGCGCCCACTGAAGCGCCGATTCCCGTCGGGCAGCCGGTCAACCGCTACGCGACCATCAACGGCAATAAGGTGGCGTTCCGCAGTGAGCCCTCGACCAGCAAGAGCAACACGGTCATCAAGCGCTTGGCGAATGGCTCGAACGTCTACGTCGTCAACGAAATGCTGAATGACAAGGGCGAACGGTGGAGCGTCGTCATGGTGGATGGGCAGAGCGGCTACATCATGAGCGAATACCTGAACATCATGACGCAGGCGGAAAGCGACGCGTATGCCGCATCCACCGGCGCAACGCCTGTGCCGACGGCAACGCCGATTCCGACCGAGACCCCGACGGCAATTCCGACCGAAATTCCAACGGAAGTGCCGACGGCAACCCCGACCGCCGCGCCGCAGAACGCGACCATCACCATCCAGTATCTGGACAGCTACGGCAGCCCGGTGGCGAATGCGCAGTCGATGGCGCTCGCCCCCGGCACATACACCCTGCGCCCGACGCCGACGAATTTGCGGGATGGCTATGAGCTGATTCCCGGCAGCGAGCAAATCACCCTGACTGTTTTCCCAGACGGCACGCTGAGCATGGATGCGGCGGATATTGCCTTCTGGTATCGTCAGGTGGCGACCGCTGCGCCGACGCAGACCCCGACCGAGGCTCCGACCCCGACGCCGACCGCTGTGCCGTACGAGGGCTATGCCGTCACTACGCGCGAAACCGAAATGCGCACCGGCATCGGCACGGGCAACTATGTCATGGCGACGCTGCAGGCGAATGTGCTGGTGTATGTGAATAGCCAGCTGAACACGGCGGGTGAAACGTGGGACATTGTGACCACGCTGGAAGGGACGTCCGGTTATGTGCCGGACGCGAACCTCCGCTACGTCACCGACGCGCAGGCGCAGGTGTACATTCAGCAGTGGAATCAGTCCCGCAGCACGCCCACGCCCAGCCCCACGCCGTACCTGACGCCTGTTCCCGCACAGGAGATGGGCTACGCCTACGCCGTGGGCAACAACGTGCCGCTGCGGCAGATGGCGGGCGACTTCAGCGCGATTGAGGCGTACCTGATGCAGGGCGAAGTTGTCTACGTCTCCGGGCAGGATTATCTGGGCAGTATGCCGTGGCACCGCGTGCAGTATAATGGGCAGTGGGGCTATGTGCGCTATGACATGCTCCGCTTCATGACGCAGGCGGAAATCGAGGCGTACCTGAACAACCTGAACGCCACGCCCGCACCCACGCTTGTCACCACGCCCCAGCCCTACGACCCGACGAACTACTCCAGCTACGGCTATGTGACTACGACGACCTCGGTCAACTTCCGTCAGCAGCCCAGCATGAACGCGAGCCGTATCAGAAAGCTGTACAACTACGCGTTCTGCTTTGTCCTCAGCACAACGACCGGAACGGACGGCGAAACGTGGTATCATATCCGCTACAATGACCAAGAAGGTTACGTTAACGGAAAATACTTCCATTGGATGACGGTGGAGGAGCTGGAAGAGTTCCTGCAAAGCAGCGAGTACATTCAGGGCATCCAGAACAACACGACGGGGAATGCTACTGCAAAACCGACCAGCGGTCTGATTCCGGAAGAAGACAAGACCATCAACGACTGGAAGGGCAGCGGCGCAACGGTCAGCTATGTGCCGTGGCAAGGCTTTTCAACGCCCGGCCCGCTGACTTCGCCCACAACTGCCCCCACGCAGGAAACCGCCACGCCGACGCCTTCCGCTTCGCCCACACCGACGCTCGAACCGCTGCCCACCGCAGCCACGACGTACCCTGTGGTGAACGAGAGCGGCAACAGCGGGCTGGTTATCTTCATCGTGATTGCAGTCGTGCTGCTGCTGGGCGGCGGCGGATTCGCCTTCATGCAATACCAGAAGAAACAGCGTGAAGTTGCCATGAAGGCGGCACAGCGCCGCGCACAGGCAGCGCGCAATGCGGATCGTCCGGTTGCACGTCAGGCGGGTCAGCCGCAGCAGATGCGCACAGGCGCGTACACGACCCCGCAGCAGCGTCCGCAGACGAGCAATGGCGTTTCGCCCGTGCAGGTGCGCCCGGCGACACCCGTTCCGCAGACGCAGGACATGCAAAACCGACCGCAAGTCGGTTATCGCACGCCGATTCAGCCCCTGACGAAGCCGCAGGAGACCCCGTCCACTGCCGCGCCGAAGAGCACGACGACGATGGAGAATCCGTATGCGCGCCCGGTGGCGAAATCGGCAGAGGAAGCGCCGCGCCATCGTCGCCGTACAGATCAGTATCGCCAGGATGACGACAGCGCAAACCCGAATGGATAACAGAATATTTGGCAGGAGCAGCACGATTTGCGGGTTGCTCCTGCTTTTTTTGCGAATCAACAATATTATGCTGTTTTTTTGTTTGCTAAGTCTGGAATGTTACATTGAAAAAGACGAACGAATGGCGTGGAAACAAAGAAAAACCGGTCGAAGATTTGCGTACACTGAACGAAAATTACGAAAAAACGAGGAAAGCAACAGACAAAAAAATATTCCTATTACGATAGTTTTAACATGTAAATAACAATACTCAGGAAACTAACAAGCCGTTAACAGGTGGAAATGACAAAATTGCCACACGAAAGTATGGCAAAACACACAAAAATGCACCAAATGAGAATAATAAATGTTATTTTTCCGCCTTGACAGTTGAAGATTTGATGGTATAATAAACCATGCAAGAACTCGAACTGTGATTTGCCGGAAATCTGGCGAATTACATATCGAGAAACAATAAATGAGTTACATGTGAGGGAGACGTGAACTGTGACAGAGAAGGAACTGCGGAAGCTGGGACGCGCGGAGCTGCTGGAACTGCTGCTGGAACAGGCACGGGAATTTGAAGCACTGGAGCAGCGGCTGAATGCGGCAGAAGCGGCGCTGCAAAGTCAGCAGCTGCAGCTGGAAACGTGCGGCTCGATCGCGGAAGCGTCGCTGAAGTTAAACGGCGTGTTTGAGGCGGCGCAGAAGGCCGCGGAACAGTATCAGCAGAACGTCGAGCGGCTTTGCCAGGAGAAAATCAGCGCGGCAGAAAGCCAAGCGCAGGAAATCCTCGCGCGCGCAAAGAAAGCCGCCAATCAGCAGTAAAGAAACATGGCAGAAGGGAGGGCGCGCAGGTGTCAGAAGACAAGAATCAGCAGAAAACGGGCAAACAATTGCTTAACGACACGCAGGAAGCGGCGGAACGCGCCCACCTGCTGCGGGAAATGAACCCCACATCCGCACAATTGGAAACGGAACTGAAGCATGAGAAACGCAAGCACAGCTACAACCGCGCCCTGCGCAGCACGCTCTATACGCTGCTGGTGGTGGCGGCGGTTGCGGTGCTGATTGCAACCATGGTCATGCCCATCCTGCAGATCACCGGCACGTCAATGACGCCGGTGGTCGGGCAGGGCGAAATCACAATGGTCGTGCGCGGGTCAAATCCGCAGCGCGGCGATATTATCGCTTTTTACTACAACAATAAGGTGCTGATTAAGCGCGTTATCGGCCTGCCGGGCGAGTGGGTCAACATCGACGGAAGCGGCAACGTCTACATCAATGGCGAACTGCTTGATGAGCCGTACATCACCGACCGCGCGCTGGGCGACTGCTCCATCACGCTGCCGTACCAAGTGCCGGACGGGCGGTATTTTGTTCTGGGTGATCACCGCTCCACCTCGCGCGACAGCAGAAGCACACTGGTTGGCCCAGTGTCCGAAGAGCAGATTATGGGGCGCGTAACGCTCCGCATTTGGCCGCTGAACCGCATTGGATTCCTGCAATAACGTAAGTAAAATACAGCAAGAAGAGGAACACAGGTTCCAGAATCGGAGGGTGCTGACATGAACCGCAAACTCATGGAATTAGCAGAAAAATACGTTGCGCAGCGGAAGCGCCGGATACGTCTGCTCAAGACGGTCACGGCGCTGGCACTCGTTGTCGCCATCTGCACGTCTTATGTGCTGATGATGCCGGGTCTGACGATGGCGGCGGAAACGTACTGCGGGCTGGAGGAGCATACCCACACGGCGGACTGCTATGTGGACGAGCTGACCTGCCTGATTTCCGAGCGCGAGGCGGAGACAGTCTTTACCGATATTATGCGCTGCAGCTTTGAGCCGCACCACCATTCCTCCGATTGCTATAATGCGCAGGGTGAACTCAGCTGCGGCTACTGGGATGGCTACATCCACGAGCATGACGAGAAGTGCTATGACAGCAACGGCGTTCTTATCTGCACGCTGGAGGAGCATCCGATGCACAAGCACACGGATGCCTGCTACAATTGGGAGAAGCAGCTGATCTGCACGCTGCCGGAAAGCGAGGGGCACATCCACACGGATGCGTGCTATCGGGCAAAAGAACCGACTTGCGGTCTGTTTGAGGGCGAAGGCGCACACACGCATGATGATTCCTGCTACGAGATGGTGCGCGGCGACCTGAAATGCAAGCTCTATCCCGACCCGGCGAAAGTGCACACGCATTCCGCGTCCTGCGTCGATGCGAAAACCGGCTACTACACTTGCGGCTACATTCAGGTGCTGCGGCATCAGCATACAAATGAGTGCATTGTGACGGTGACGGCGGAGGATTCCGGCCATCATCACACGGCGGACTGCTACGAACGCCACTATATCTGCGGCAAAGAAGAGCACACGCACACGGCGGATTGCTACTATGACCCGACCCCGAACCCCGATGCGACGGCAGCGCCCGAAGTGACAGCTGAGCCGACGGCAGCCCCCGAAGCGACGGCTGAGCCGACGGCTGCGCCCGAAGTGACAGCTGAGCCGACGGCAGCCCCCGAAGTAACGGCTGAGCCGACGGCAACTCACGAAGTGACGGATGAGCCGACGGCAACTCCCGAAGTGACGGCTGAGCCGACGGCAACTCCCGAAGTGACGGATGAGCCGACGGCAGCTCCCGAAGTGACGGCCGAGCCAACGGCAGCTCCAGAAGTGACAGTTGAGCCGACGGAAGCCCCCGAAGCGACAGCTGAGCCGACGGCAGCCCCCGAAGCAACGTCAACGCCCACGGAAGCGCCCACAGCAACGCCTGCGCCTACGGAAGAACCGACGCTTGCGCCGTCTGTGACGCCCGCGCCGACGGAAAACGCCGCCGAAACTGTTGCCCCGATGGACGAGCCGTCCCCGACACCTGCGCTTACGGTGATTCCGTCGATGGACGCTGATGCCGCGAAGCCGGACGACATGATGATGCCGTCGTTTGGACTTGACCCGGACTTCCAGATGATGGCGAACGAACCGCCTGCCGTCAGCGAGAGCGGCATGCAGATTACCAATATTACGGTATCGAACATCATACTTCCGGAAAATGCCAATGCGTACAACTATAGCTTCGCGGCGGACTTCAAGATTTCGGATGAAGCTATTCTTCGCCATGGCGAAGGCAACAAGATTATTATTCCGGCAGAGAATACGCATATCAAAACGGACAGTACTTCTGTCTGGTCGGGCACGGACGCCAAATTCAGCAATGAAAAGCCGGCGTTTAAGTTCCAGTATAATCCCACAACGAAACAAGTTGAAATGTGGTTCACCGACGAGTATATGGACTTTGTCCGAGAACACCCCAGCCATGACGACCGAACCGGCACCATGAAGATGAGCGCCGAAATCCGCAAGGACGATGTTAAGGATCTGGGCAACGACGACCTGACCATCAAGTTCGGCGGCGCATCGACCACTGTGAAGTGGGAGGACATCGACAGGGGCAACAACTCCATCCTCAGCGATTTGAGAACTTGGAAAAGCGGGGCTAATGTCAACTGGGAAAAAGGAACGATTGAGTATACCGTCAAAATCGAATCCACAAAGGGCACGAACGGCAAGAACGCGACTGCTCGAGACGTCATGACGGCGGTGAATAAGCAAATTGCCCTGACAAACATGACCGTCACGGAGGTTAAAGTACACTCTAACTGGAGTCAGGTGCCGGCTGTTGACTCTGCTTCGACAGAAATCAAGACGGACGGTACATGCGCCTGCGGTACGACGGGAACGCACATTCACTACGTTTATGCGAACACGACGGACGAAAGCGGCAAGGTCTATACCATGACGACGGACTATGTGCTGCCGCCGCTTTCGGCAAATGAAACATACGAAATTAAGTATGAATACACGTTCGACAAGGACGGAATGACCGGTGAATACGATCAGCTGACAAATACTTTCACTGCGCAGAGTGGCGGAAAGTGGGATCATTCCCAGAATTCCTCTAACAGCAACCCTACTGACGTTCAGATTAAAAAGCTGCAAAAGAGCAACTGGTACAACACCAATGAGGGTTGCATTCAGTGGACGCTCACCGTCAACGAAAACCGTTTCAACATCAAGGACAAGACGCTGACGGACACGATGTTCGACCAGCTTGTGGACGAAAACGGCAGTCTGCTGTTTTCGAAGACGGACGGCAAGGGCTATGTGTCGCAAATCACGGCGAATAACACGCCTATCACCGCTGAAAACTACACGGATTACTTCACCGTGGAACCCGGCGTGGACGGCAAACCGCAGCTGAAATTCAAGGACACCACCGCTAAGATCGTAATCCAATACAAAACGCCGGTGGAAGCAACCGCGCAGGATCAACAGATTACAAACACGGCGGAATTCGACGGCGAACAAAAGACAAGCACCGCGAATGTAGGGCAGGACAAGCGTTACAATGTGGTGAAGTCGGTTGACGCGAGTATGCCGGCGGATCCGACGAAGAACGGCGAATACACCGATGGTCTGTATCCGGTAGCGTGGAACGCGACGTACACCTTCCCGGCGACGAAGGATGTTCAGTATAAGCTGAACTTCGGCGATACGCTTGACAAGAAGGTGGAATGGAAAAACGGAATAGAAATCATGCAGCACTACATGACGGCGGCTCAGGCGCAGACATTGCTCAACGCCATCAAAGACCTCGATGTTGTGAAAAAGCATGATGCGCAGAATGTGCCGTACACCATTACGCTGCTGACCTGCGACAGTCAGGGCAAAAATGAAGGCACGATGCTGGTGTCTGCGGAAACGACGCTGACGGAAGGCTACTACTATGGTTTCCGGTTTGAAACGACGGGCGAAGGCGTTGTGCTGAACGACGCCAATACGGATGTGAACGCGACGACAAGCGTTACGCTCCCGTATCAGACGACCATCTATTTGGAAGAGTCCCGCACGAGCGGGGTTGACTTCAAGAACACGGCTGTTAACGCGGGCAAAAACGGAGACGCGTGGTACAAGGCCGCCCCGAACGACCTGGTGGAGAAGAAATTCGGCAACCATGGCGTTGGCGATTTGAACGGGCAGACCATCCACGAAAACGAGCTGTACTGGACCATCCTCCTGCGCAATGACGGCGTGGCGCACGACGAAATCACCCTGACCGAAACGCTCCCGCCGCACATTGTGGTGGATTACATCGAATACGGCGGCTCGAGGCTGATTCTTAGCGAAACGGACAGCACGAAGATGACCGTTGTCAATAAGAAGCTGGACAATGCCGGTACGATTCCGGATGGCTATGAGGTCAGCAACGAGTGGGGCGAGCAGCGCATTTCCATCAAGGCTGATTTGACGACGGTGGGCGAAGGCGCACAGCAGCAGAGAATCAACATCTCCATGAAGCCGAATGAGAATACCGGCGGTTCGGAAACGATCCTCAACGGCAAGTCGGATATGACCGTCAAGGTTCACTGCAAGATTGCCGACGACTTCCTGGCAAACGCGGTGAACGGCACTCTGGTGCTGGGCGTGCTGAACAACCAGCTGGATGTGAAATACGACGCGGCGCTCTATCACAAGGAGCAGAAGACCGAGCTGACCTATGAGGAAGAGACGGTCGAGGCGAAGAACGTCCAGAAGGGCTACAGCGTCAAGGGCGGCGACCAGCAGGCGCGAATCACCTACACCATTGACATCAACCAGGCCGGCGCGGAGCTGAATCCGGCATCCAGCACGCTCACGCTGACGGATACGCTGAGCTATGGCGTGGTGGATTCCTGCGGTGACTGGCCCAATAAATACATCTATCTGCGAGACGTCACGCTGGATGAAGGTTCCTTCAGGCTCTATGAGGCGTTGAAGGATGAAAACGGCAATCCGGTTCTGGACGTTGATGAAAGCGGCAATGGTCATCTGGTGCGCGGCGCAGAGATAGAGAAGTATCTCTGGAAGATGGAGTTCACGGAAACGGAAGAGGGTACATACAACTACCAGTATCCCGCGCAGGGAACGCCGAGTTTTGCCGGCTCGACGGCACAAACGCGGAAGTTGAACATAACCGTCACCGTTCCGGACGGCAAGGCGCTGATTCTGGAATACACGGCGCAGGAGAACATTCTGCTGCCGCCTGAGGTGACGAACGAGTACAACTTCAACGACGTGAGCCACAAGGGCATCAATCCGGGATTGAGCAATTCCGCAAACCTTGAAGGCAAAGGCAGCTCAAGCACCAGACTGGACAACAGCAATAACGACTACTTCAGTCAGGGCGGCGGCTACATCCACAACAATCTGGTCATCCGCAAGGTGGACAGCGCGAACACCTCGCTGCTGCTGCCGGGGACGGAGTTCACCCTCTACGCATGGAACACGTCAACCAACAAGTTCGAGGCGGTTGGCGGCGAAAATGGTAAGGTCTACACGGATCAAAGCGGTATGATTACTTACCAATACAATTCGGAGAAGCTGAACGAGCGTCCGCTCGACCCGAACGTCGCGTACATGCTGGTGGAAACGAAGGCAGTCGAGCCGTACCACCTCGTGCTGGAGGATCGCCCGCTGGTCGTCTTCCACATCGTTCCGAGAGCGGACGATACCGAAGAACACCCGGAGAGATACCCGGACGGTCTCAACAATGGCAACTTCGGCACGATTTCAAAGAGTCGGCTGCAGGAGCTCATGACTGCTTCCGGCATCAAAGGCGTGGTGGATGGCCCGCACACCGTCAACGGCTCTGCGAGCATCAACGTTCAGGTGAAGAACAGCAAGGACCGCCACGACATGGAGGTGCAGAAGAACTGGGCTGGCGACGACGCCCATGAGAATGCGCGCCCTGCCAGCGTCCTCGTGATGCTTCGTCGCTATGCGCTGACGCAGGAGCAGTATACCGACGTGCTGGACACGGATGCAACGCAGAATCCGCAATGCATCCTGTCTGCGGAAATGGTCAACAATAGCACGAAGGTTGCGCAGCAGTTCCCGGAGAATCAGGACGTTACGCTAACGCTGAACCTGCTTGATGGCGCACTTGACAACGCTGCGCGTATTGTGGCTCGCGTAGACGGAAAAGAAGTGGTCTTGGAACCGCAAGATACGTCGAGAAAACAGTTCGTTTACACCACCAAGATGACGCATCAGAAAAAAGTAATTTTCTGCTTGCAGTGGAAAAACTGGGAAGGAAAATGGCAGGACGGTCGCTACTATAACAACGTGAGCATCACGATGACCCCGGAAGGCACACCGGTTGACGAAGTGCCGACGCAGGTCACGCAGTTCACCGACGCGCAGTGGGCAAAAATTCGCCAGCACCCGGACGATGCTTACGGTGGTCGCGAGGCTACGCTGACGGCAGCGAACGGCTGGCACACCCAGTGGTCGCAGCTGGAATCCACCGGCGCGGACGCGAACGGCAACAAGCTCTACTACATTTACTACATCGTCGAGGGCAAAGTGCCGAGCTACACCACATCCGGCATCACCTACACCATCGACCCGAACGCCAGCAAAACCACCGGCACGGTCACGTCGACGCTGACCAACGTCTACCGCCCGGAGGACAAGTACGGCGAAATCAGCATCGACTTGTCCAAGGAATGGTACGCGCCGGATGGCACAAAGCACACGATTACCGAGGAATTCGGCGGCGTGCAGGTCGCGCTCTACAAGACGCGCTGGGATTACGTCAACGGCGCGTGGACGAAGGGCAGCACGGAACGCCGCGACACGGTTACGCTGGCAGAAGCGAACAAATGGAGCGCCAAGTTCGAGGGGCTGGAAACCTATACGGTCGCCATGGAAAACGGCGTTGTCCAAAACGCCCGCGCCTACACCTACACCCTCCGGGAACTGAACGTGCCGAGCGGCTTCTACTGCCAGCTGGCATACAGCGGTCTCCCGCAGCACCCGAGCGAGTACTTCACGGACGGGAATCCCGCCAATCCGAAGGCGGACACGCAGAACGCACGCGGCACCGCGACGCTGCGGAACTACGAGATCGCGAAGCTGACCATCGAAGCCGAGAAGCGCTGGGGTGAAGGCGCGAAGCCTGAAAACATGCAGGATACGCTGACCTTCCGCCTGACCCGCGAAAAGCAGGAGAACGGCGCGTGGGTCGCGGATGACAGCTTCCAAGCGGTCACGAGGGTCATGAGCATCAGCAGCCTGAACACAAGCAAGGTCGTGTTCGGCACTTTCCCGAAGTACGCTGTGACGGGCTTCGACGAGCAGAATCAGCCCATCAGGCAAAGCTACCGCTACAAGGTGGAGGAGGTCAAGTACCAAAACGAAGCCACCCTCCCGTTCAGCGTCAGCTATAGCCCGGCGGACGGTTTCGTGACGACGGAAGGCGATGCGAACACCAGCACCACCGTCACCGTGACGAACAACAAGCTGACGAGCGAGAAGGAAGGTCTGTACCGCTTCAACGTGGCGAAGCAGTGGCTGGACGCTTCCGGCAATCCCGCGGACAAGCCCACGCCGGAAGGCACGAAGGCGAAGATTACCGTGACGCGCACCCGCCATGTCTATGCCCCGGATACGGGCTGGACAGCGGAAACGCCCACCGCAAAGACGATCGAGCTGGACACCACGGCAACGTATACGGCGCTTTGGGCAGAATGGAACGAAACGCAGTCGGTTTATGCGCAATACAACGCCGACGGCACGGTGAAATCCGCGTGGGCGTACACCTACGAGGTGTCGGAAGCGGCGATTGACGGCTACTTCGGCACGCAGCATCTGCCTGCGGACTTCCCGCAGAAGCCGGAGGACTACTTCACAGACGCGGCACTGACCGATATCAAGGAGATTTATCGCCAGCCGCTGACGGACACGTTCCCGGAAGTGACCGAAAAGAACTACTACGTCGAGCGGTTCAACGTCAAGGTGGACAAGACTTGGGCGCGCTTCCGCGACAGGGATGAGCTGACGTTCTGCTTGATTCAGGCGAAAAAGCAGCTCACCTTTGACAGAAATGGCAATCCCATCAAGACGGCTGATCAGCAGTACACCTACGTCACGAAAAACTGGACGGAGGGCGGCGAAGAACCGGTCTGGGAGTTCAACAACCTGCCGAAGTACTACTTTACGGTGAATGAGAACGGCGAAGCGCAGAAGAAGCCGTACTACTATTACATCGTAGAGGGGTACGAAACGATCAATGGTGCGCTAAACCCGTATCTGTATCAGGTGAGCTACACAGGCGACGCTACGCTTGTCAAGAAAACAACCGGTGCGGTGAACCAGCCTGCAGACGGCGGAACGGCGAACATCCACGCGAGGAACCTGCCGGGGTATGAAATGGGAAATCTCAACCTCAATTTGACGAAAGAATGGGTCAATGTCACCAAGAAGCCGGAAAAGGTTACGCTCAACTTGACTGAGACAACGCATTCATGGACAAAAGAGGCAGGGTGGATAACTTACGACCCCAATTCGGATACCGTTGAAATAATGCCGGATGCGAATGGAAACTGGACGACAACGCAACCGCTGGAAGCGTACTCTGTTCAGTATAATCCGGACGGCTCTATTCACACGGCGTATGTTTACACCTATGAGCTGACGGAAGCCCCTGTGAACGGTACGATGCCTGTTTACAGCTTCTCGGAGAACTGGCCGAAAGAAGTGGGCGACGTCCTTGAACTCAATTCGGCTGGCGAGCCAATCAAGGCAAAGGATGCGTTCAAAGCCTCTTCGTCACAAATGGAAGGAAGCTTCTTAGTCACCATCGCGGACGCAAGCGCAACGATTCAGAACCTGCCGAAGGGGAAGCTCGAGATTGAGAAGAAGTGGGCGCCGGAGGTTGCCAATGGCAACCAACAAAACCCGCATCAGATCAAAAAAGTGAAGGTTCAGGTGGATCAGTATTACCTCGACGATAACCCATACGGAATCTGGTATCTGTCGAACGTCATGTACTTCGTCTACCTGACGGAAGAGAACGGCTGGAAGGCTGCCATTGACAATCTGCCATTGTACGGCTATAAGGATGGTAAGCTGGTTCAGTACCGCTACAGGGTGTCGGAAGCCATCGGCGGAGATCCTGACGTGTCAGACGAATGGGGAAATAATTACGGTTACGAGTTCTCCGGAGACGTACTGGTTGACGAATTCCCGAACAGCCAAAGGTTCTACCGCAGATACTACCTTGAGTTCAAGGACAATGTCAGCAACGTGACCCTGACCAACATTCCGCGAAGCATCACCATTGAAAAGCAGTGGACGGATGCGAACACATACGGTGAGGACGGCGAACAGCGCGACATCTACTTGGAAATTCAGTGGAAGAGCGCCGGCAAGAGCAAACTCTTTGACTTGTTCGATCCAGACTTGTACAACACATGCACGTTTACCTGCGAACCGGCTACGCTCACGGCGGAAAAGGTGACAATCAACGGCAAGAATTACCTGCATGTGTCCGGCGTCGTCCCGAAGACGGCGGATGGCGCAGCCTCCTGGCGCGTCACCATTTCAGACTTTTACACCTCCACCGCGGACGATACCTTCGTCATCCGCGAGGTGGAAAGCATGGGTTACCTGAACAACCTGCCGGACGGTCAGACGGAAATTCGCCTCAACAGCGTCGCCACGATTACCAACACGCCGACGAAGCTGAAAATCACCAAACAGTTCAAGCAGGCGTATTTCCCCGTAGGCAGCGAAAGCGAACTGCCGCTGAATGTCCGCAATACCGTCGTGTACCTGCAAATCTGGCGCGAAAAGCGTGACGGCGCTGGTCTTCCCCAACACGAACGCTACACGCCCTTGCTGGGCGCGCTGGAAGCGAACATGGACGCGACGATCTTGTCGGACGGCACCGTGCAGCTGACGGTCGGCACGAACACGCCGACGGACGCCGCAACGCTGACGCTGACACGCCTGCCGCGCTACTGGTTCGACAAGGATACGGGCGCAAGCGGCGAATGGTACTACTACGTCAAGGAAGTGGACGCGGAAGGCAACGAAGTCCATTCGGCTTCTGCCCCGACGAACGGCGAACGGCCGGAAATCAACCTGAACGTCAAGACACTCACCGTCACCAACACCCTGACCGACGTCAGCGCCCGCAAGGTCTGGACGTCGCTGGACAATCAGTTCACGCTGAATCCCGCGAACCTCCCGGACATCACGCTGACGCTCAAGCAGACCACCGCGGAAGCGGCGGCGGACGGCGACAAGATCATCGCGACCGTTACCCTTGGCTGGGACGCGGAAGCGGGGAAGGTCGTCACGAAGAATCTGGATGGCTGGCAGTTTGGCGAAGTGGTTGAATACACCGCGCCGGAAGGCAGCAAGAACATCTGGTGGGGCTACAAGTGGTACAATCTCCCGGCGTATGACGCGGGTGGCAACATCTACCGCTACTACGCCAAAGAGAAGACCCCGGTGGGCAGCGGCTGGCAGCTGGTGACGGACGACACGAACGCCACGAACACCGCGCCGATTCCCGCGAACAGCGAAAATCGCGTCTTCCAGATTACGAACACACCCATTACCTACACGCTGCCCGAGACGGGCGGCATCGGCACACTGCCGTACACGGCGGGCGGTCTGCTGCTGATGGCAGCGGCGGCTCTGCTGCTGGGGCAGGAAATCAAACGCCGGAGGGAAGGCTGCTGAGCAGTCGGCAGCCCCCCTTCCGGGGCAACTCAATCCGTATACGCGGGCGAAAGCCCTTGTATAAACATGGGGAAAAAAACGACGGGAGGAGGAATGAAAAAGAGCATAGCAGCTATACGTCAGGAGACCTCCCGACGTAGGCAACCCCGGTAATCCCCGAAAAACGTTTCCCAATGAATGAAAAACGACAACGAAAAGGAGAAAAACCATGAAAAAGTTTTGGGCAATTCTGCTGGCCATGATGCTCGTGCTGAGCATGGTCACGGTCGCGGGCGCAACGGAAGTGGAAAATCCGTCTACGGGCGCGGAAGGCTTTACGATTACGGTAAACCCGAAGGACGATGTGGATCACGAATACCAAGTGTACCAGATTTTCACTGCTGATGTTGAGACAAATGCAGGTGAAAAAGTGCTGACGAGCGTCAAGTGGGGCACAAATGCCAAGAACGATACTGATGCGGTCAGGACTGGCGACCCTGTTCCGGACGCTGTTCTGGATGCTCTGAAAGCTGTTTCGGGCACGAATCAGGAAAAGCTGGCTGAAATCACGAAGTACTGGAACGCTGACTCCACTCCGGTTGATACGTTCGCTTCCACCAAAGCAGCCCCCGGCACGAGCAAGAAGCTGACCCCCGGCTATTACCTTGTGCGGGACAATCAGGCAAAGCTGGAAGGCAAGGACGGCGCTGCCACACTGCTGATTGTAAAGGTGCTGGATCAGAACATCGTTGCGACTGCAAAGTCTGAAAAGCCCTCTGTGGACAAGCAGGTACAGGACGAAGTTGCTGATGCCGAAAAGAACGGCGGAGAAGTGAATCCGGAAGGCTGGGGCGAGAGTGCCGACCACGCGCTGTTTGAAAACTTCAAGTTCCGTCTGGTCGCAACCATTCCGGTCAATGCGGATTATAATGACTATCCGACGTACAAGCTGGTCTTCAACGACACCATGTCCAAGGGCATTACCTTTGTTCAGATTGATTCTGTGAAGGTGAACGGCATCGCACTGAAAGCTACCGATTATGTTTGCACTGCAACGCCTGGTCAGAAGGGCGCAGGCAAGGTTGGTGAAAATCAGGATAAGCCGTCTTGGACGCTCACAATCGAAGACCTGAAGAAGGTGATGAAAGAAAACACCAGCATCCTTGTTACGGACAAGATTACGGTTGAGGTTGTTTACACGGCGTATCTGAACGAAGAAGCGCAGGTCTTCAACGCGAGCGCAACCAGCACGGACAACAAGAACAGCGTCGATTTGGAATACTCCAACAACCCCAATGCTGATGGCATGGGCAAAACGCCGGAAGACCATGTGTGGCTCTTCACCTATGTTGTGAACAACACGAAGTATGCGAACACGGCTGACGAAGGCAAAGAACTGGAAGGCGCTGGCTTCACGCTTTATGACCAAAATGATCGTGTTGTTCCGCTGTGGAAGGATGCCGCTGGCAATTACGTTGTCGCAGGCACCACGAAGCCGAATGATACCTATACGGATGTCGCAAACAATGAAATGATTACGGAAGCCAATGGTACGTTCAACATCATCGGTCTGGATCACGGCACGTACACGCTGAAGGAAACCACGGTTCCTGCTACCTATAATCCGCTGGATCCTGTCACCATCACGATTTCGGCAGACCACAAGGAAGCTGCTGGCGGTGCAAGTGCAACCATGGAACTCACGGCGGCTTCTACGATGAACAACAAGCTCGTCAACAAGTCCGGCGCGACCCTGCCTGAGACCGGCGGCATCGGCACGACCATCTTCTACGTGCTGGGCGGCATGATGTTCGTGGGCGCGGCGCTCATCCTCATCGTTCGCCGCAAGGCCGAAGCGGACGAAATCTAATTTCTCTCCCGCAATTCGTTGAACATCCCCATGTTCTGATGAAACCCCTGCCGGGCGGTGCGCGCAATGCCGCCGCCCGGCATTCCCAAATGGGAAAATGAAGCATGTTTGCAGAAAGGAGGCGGCTCATGAAGCGCAATATGACAACCATTTTGCTGTTTGTGGTGCTGTTTGTGGGTCTGGCGCTCCTTCTGTACCCGTCCGTGTCGGATTTCTACAATTCCTTCCACCAGTCGCGTGCCGTAGCCACCTACAACACGGCGGTGGAGCAGGAGTCCAAGAAGGATTACGAAGCGGATTGGGCAGCGGCAAACGCTTATAACGAAAAACTCCGCGCACAGTCCACCGTTGATCGCTTGATCATGACCGACGAGGAGCGCGAGGAGTACGACGCGGTGATGAATGTCGGCGGTTCGGGCATCATCGGGGTGATTGAGATTCCGCAGATTGCCGTGACGCTGCCGCTGTATCACTCGACGAACGCCAACGTGCTTCAGGTCGCCGTCGGTCACATTGAGGGCACAAGCCTGCCGACTGGCGAACCGGGGACGCATTCCGCCTTCTCGGCGCATCGAGGGCTGCCCTCCGCCAAGCTCTTTACCAACCTTGACCAGCTCACCTACGGCGATACCTTCACCCTCCGCGTGCTGGACAAGGTGCTGACCTATGAAATCGACCAAATTCTCATTGTTGAGCCGCATGACGTCAGCGCGCTGCAAATCTATGACGGCATGGATTTGTGCACGCTCGTCACCTGCACGCCCTACGGCATTAACTCGCACCGGCTGCTTGTCCGCGGACACCGGGTCGAAACGTCGCTTGCGCAGCTATCCGTGCGCATCTCCGCGGACGCACTCGTGATTGACCCCTACATCGTCGCGCCGATTGTCGCCGCGCCGATGCTGCTGATTCTCCTCATTCTCATGCTGGTAACGACCAGCCCGAAACACAAGAAGCGGAAAGGAGCTGAGCGGTCGTGATGAGCCGCAAACCCTCGCGCCTGCTGGCGCTTGTCCTGCTGACAGCATTGTGCTGCCTTCTGCTTGCGCCCTGCGCGCTTGCCTTTGAACGGGTGGATTTGACGCACCCCTTGACGTTCGCCATTCAGGCGGATGACAACGAGGATGATGCGCACCTGCCCGGCGTGACCTTCCAGCTGTATCAGGTGGCGGACATGGACGCGGACGCTCGGTTCGCCCTGCGCAGCCCGTACAGCACCCTGAATATCGACATTAACGCGCTGAAGAACGCGGCGGACTGGGCAGCTGCGTCCGAAGCGATGAAAGCCCTTGCTGTGTCCGAAACGCCTGATTTCACCGGCACGACGGACGAAAACGGTCGAGTTGTCTTCGCGGGACTCAACCCCGGTCTGTACCTTGTTTCCGGCACGCCGGTCATCATCGGCGGCTGGGCGTACAGTTTCCAGTCCTTCCTGACCTCTGTGCCGACGCGCAATGTGGACGACGAGTGGCAGTATGACGTCCTCTCCACCATCAAGCTGGAGCGTTCCCCCGCGCTGATTGACCTTGAGTGCGTCAAGGTGTGGGACGACGACAACCGCGGCACATATCGCCCTGTGCAGATTGAAATTCATCTGATGCAGGACGGTCAGCATATCGACACGGTGATTCTGAACAGCGAAAACAACTGGCATCATATCTTCAAGGATTTGCCGGCTGACCATGTGTACACCCTCAACGAGATTCTGGGGGCTGATGTGTACTACGAGCCGGAATATTCCATCGAAAACGGCGTGTATGTGATTACCAACCGCCGCACGGTCACGCCGACCCCGACCGCCCCGATTCCCGAAACGGGGCAGCTGTGGTGGCCGGTGCCGATTCTGGCGGGTGCGGGCATGATTCTGTTCGTCATTGGCTGGATTCTGCACCGGAAATGGAGCCAAGAGCATGAAGAACCGTAAGGGCAATTTGCTGATGACGCTGGGGCTGGTGCTGATTTTGGCGGCACTGGCGCTGGTGGGCTACAACCAGTGGGATGCCAGCCGCGCGCAGCAGGAGTCGGATGATGCGCTGATGGCGCTGGAGCAGATTCGCATTCAGCGGCAGATGGAATCGCAGCAAACCGCTGCACCGCCCGTAATCACCGCGACGATGATGCCGACAGACACACCCGCGACGGATGCGCCGATAACCGACGCGCCGACGGCGGATGCCACTGCAGCGGATACCCCGGCAGCATCCACGCCCTCCGTAACTGACGCACTGACGACCGACATTCCGCGTGATGACGTAACCGCCACGAACACCCCTGCGACGAGTGTGCCCGCAACGGTGAATCCTGCGACAAACCAGCCGAATCCGACAAACGCGCCGACGGCAGGGACTACAACGAATCCGCCGAAGCCGACGAGTGCGCCGA
>OHEU01000697.1_pt1 | contig 18560 bp, 18 predicted proteins | sample 1567341 | NCBI WGS metagenome assembly OHEU01 (sample SAMEA3879524, study PRJEB24766) | human gut metagenome | biome: human-associated habitat; feature: feces | place: USA | collected 1985/1987 | reverse complement strand
GGTGCCTATTTTTGAAGAATATACCAATAAGAAAAAGAAGACAATGGAGCAATATAGATACTATACTCGGACGGAGCTTCGTGCCCAGGCCGACAGTCGGCAGATCGAGGGGCGCGTGTTCCTGTACGGTTCTCGCTCGGTGCTGCTTCCCGACTGGGACTATGGCAGCGTGTTTGAGGAAATCACTCCTGGCGCTCTGAGCGAGGACGTGATGCGGAGCAGCGACATCGTGGCCTGCCTGAACCATGACCCCGGCCAGATGCTGGCCCGCAGCATGGACGGCAAGGGCAGTCTGCGGCTGGAGCTCGACGACGAGGGTCTTCTGATGCGCTTCGACGCTGCCAACACCCTGTGGGGCGACTACGCCCTGGAGAGCGTGCGGCGTGGCGACTTTGCCGGGATGAGCTTCGGATTCTACGCCGACAAAGACACGTTCTCCTACTCGAAGGAGAAGGACCAGGACGGGAAGGAGTACTACGTCCGCCATTTGGACAAGATCAGCCGGATGTTTGACGTGAGCATCGTGACCCATCCCGCCTATCCCGCCACGAGCGTGAAGCAGCGCAGCGCTGGCGTGAGGGACGGTCTGCTGGCCGCTGGTCTGATCGAGGCTGAGGAGCCCGCCCTGGTGCGTGGCGACTATGACACTATCGGCGCATGGCTTCGCCGTACTACATAAATTCACCAAAACAAAAACAAAGACAGAAATGACAAGAGAAGAGTACATGGCGGCCATCCGCCGCCGCAGTGAGATTCGCCAGGAGATGGAGACGCTCCAGCAGACCCTGGCCCGCGAGAACCGCGACATGACCGACGCCGAGCGCCAGCAGTTTTCTGCACTCAGAGCCGAGGACGACGCGCTGATGGTCGGCTGCGTGCAGTATGAGAGCGAGCGCAGCAGCGAGCGCAGCCGCCAGTTTGCCGAGCAGCGCGCGCAGGACAGTCAGGAGGCCAGCTTCGGCCGCCTGCTTCGCAGCATCGCCAGCGGCCGCGGCATCCCCGAGGACTTGGCCGCCTGCCGTGACGAGGAGGGTAACTTCCGCTTTGCCTACAACCGCGCCGACGAGCAGCTGCGCGCCGATACCATCCAGCAGGCCGCGAGCACGAAGAACATCACGCCCGTCTATATCCAGGACTACATCCGCGAGCTGACGCCTCAGACCATCATCGGCCAGGTGGGCGCCCGCATTCAGAGCGGCATCACGGGCCAGTGGAACTTCCCGACGGTGAAGGGTCTGAAGGCTACTTGGTATGGCGAGAACGACGCCGTGACGCCTCAAACGATGGAGTTTGGCGTGAAGACCATCACGCCGCACCGTCTGCCGATCCGCGTGGACATCTCCAACCGCGCCATCAATCAGACGGCGGGCGCTATCAGCAGCCTCGTAGTCGAGACGATGCGCCTGAAGCACACGCTCGCCCTGAACGAGGCCTTTGTCGCCGAGACCGCCGCCGCCAACGCCCGACCAGTCCGCTGGCCAGCATTCCCGAGGGCAACACCATCGCCGCCACGGGAGGCAGTTCGACGCTGACGCGCCAGCTCTTCCTCGACCTTCGCTCGAAGGTGAACGAGGCCAATGTGCCCGTGAACGCTCCCTGCTTCCTCATGGACTGGAAGGCCTACGCCGAGCTGGCCAACACGCCCATCGACAAGGGCAGCGGCCGCTTCCTGCTCGACCTCTCGACGAACACGATCGACGGCGTGCCCGTGATTCCGACGAGCCTCTGCAAGAAGGGCACGATCTACTACGGAAACTTCGGCTACGCCCTGGTGGGTCAGTTTGGCCCGATGACCATGGGCATCGACACCACGTCCGTGAGCGTGCTCTCGACGAACACGGTGGCCATCGTCATCAACTCCGAGTGGGACTTCTTCGCTCCGTATCCTGAGGCATTCGGAAAGATCACCTACACGGCAGCATAGACCAGGGCGGGCCCGCTGGTTTTTCAAAAATATATTAACGAAAAAGGAAAAAGAACATGGCAGTAACGCAAGAATATATGAACGGCAGCAACGTGCTGTTTTCCGTCGGAGGTAAGGCCCTGGGGCATAGCACCACGCACTCCGTCACCTTCAACACTGAGACGAAGGAGCGCGGCGTGAAGCCCCCCATGAAGGAGAAGACGAAGAAGGCCCTCTTCAGCGGCAAGGGCGTGACGAAGATGAGCATCAGCGTGCATGGCGAGGGTTTCCGCTACAAGGGCGAGGAGGAGCTCAGCCTGGACGAGGTGCGCAAGCTGTGGGGCGCTGGACAGAGCGTGGATCTCTCCTGCTTCGAGCGCGAGGGCGACGCTACGCCCTACCTGAAGGGCAAGTTTGTCATCACGAAGGTGGAGGAGACGAGCCCCGCGCAGGACGACGCCACCTTTAACGTGGATTTCGAGAACGACGGCGAGCCCGAGGTGTATCCCGGTCAGGATGGCACGGCCTCTCCCGGCGCTGGCCACGCCTGATCGTGAATAGGGAAACGATTCCATAATATAGCATTCGCTTTACTTTTTTGATTTGATTGATCGGGCGGGAGCGGGTTTCCTGCTTCCGCCCTTTCTCATTAACTAACCAAGGACGAAGACCATGCCCAGATATATCGACGTGGATAGTGCTATCCACTTTAGCCGGCTTCGCTACGCGAGCGACCTCGACAAGGAAGAGGTGGCCCAGTTTATCGACGCTGCCGAGCAGACGCTGGCCGCCGACTTGCAGGTGAGCGACCTGAAAGAGCTGGAGACCGCTCCCGGTGCGCTGCCCGCTGACCTGAGGCAGGCGCTGCTGATTCTGACGGGTGACAACTACCGAGAGCGTGAGAGCGTGAGCGCGGCCCAGCTCTATCGGAGCCCGCACTACTGGCACCTGATCTACGCCCATGTAAACTACCAGGCCCATGATTAGAGCAGGACTGCTGGACGAGGTGTGTGACGTGGTGCGCTACGAGAAGATCACGGACAAGTTTGGCGCCGACACGGGAAGGTGGACGGTGGTGGCCGAGGGCGTGCCCTGCCAGGTGACGCACAAGAATAGCGGGTTCGGCGAGCTGAACGGCGAGGTGGTCTATCAGCATGTGACGACCTTCGTCTTCCGCTATACTGACGCCATGCGGGAGTATGACCGACTGCGCTGGGACGGCAAGACGTACCAGATAGAGGGTATCGACCGGAGCCGGCGTCGGCTGGGCGAAATGCCCGTGACGTGCAGCCTGATCGGGATGACCGACGAGCTGCCGTGAGTTTTCAATTATAATTTTTAGAAAAAAATAGATCAAGATGAGTGAAACTATAGTAAACATCCCGCGCAGCTCTCTGAGCGCCGGGTCTGCTATCTACTCCGTATTGAAGGACCTGCTCGGCGAGGGCCATGTGCGCCCCGTGGTGAGCGAGAACGAAGTGACGCTGCCGCTGGTGACGTTTCGCCGCGTCGATGTGCGGTCGCTGGACGACAAGGGCCGCAGCGGCTACGACGAGGTGTGCTACGAGGTGGTGGTCTTTGCGAAGACCTACGGCGAGGGCGTGGAGACGATGGAGCGCGTGAGGAAGCAGCTCGTGGGCCGTATCGTCGCCAGCGAGGAGGAGGAGGACGGCTTCGCCATGACCATGGACTGCGTGAAGGTGGTCGGCGGCGAGGAGAGCTGGAAGGATGGCGCCTTCGTGCAAACCATCCGCCTGTCGTATCATGTGGCGCTGGGGTTGGTGAAGCAGAAGATGGTCTATGAGTACACCTTGAGCGCAGCGAAGTGGGGCACGATTATTATCCCATTCAGTTGCGCGAAGCCCGACGGGCTGAAACTGTACGAGGCGCTCTCACTTGACGAGAACGGGGAAATCGTCGTGAATGAGGTCCAACGTTTCGAGGCCAATACTCCATACATCGTCGGAGGAACTCCGGGACAGTATAGACTGGAGGGGTATGCCGGTAAGCATGGCGAGAAATATACCAAGGGAATCCTAACGGGTGTGTATGTGGAGACTAATCCGCCTGTTGGTTCTTTTATTCTTCAGAATCATCCGGACGAAGCTGGTGTCGCTTTCTACATAGTGCCCGAGAATGTTACCGTCTGGACAGGTCCAAACCGCTGCTACATCGAGCCCCAGGAGGGCGCAGGAGGCTCTGCCAGTATGCCGGGCGGCGGTAGTTCGCAGCCGGCTCCAGTGAAACCGAAGCGCACGCTGACGGTCCGCTCGGCCAACGAGAGCCAGGGTAGCGTCTCGGGCGGCGGCACCTTCGACGAGGGCAGCACGCAGACCGTCCAGGCCACGCCGAAGACCGGCTTCGCCTTCGACAAGTGGAGCGACGGCAGCACGCAGAACCCGCGCACGGTGAAGCTGACCTCCGACCTCACGCTCACGGCCTCCTTCAAGACGGCCACCACGGGCGGCGGAGACCAGGGTAGCGGCGGAGACCAGGGCGGCGGCACGCTGGGCGACTGATCCACGGGGCGGGTCGGCAGGCCTCACGGCCAACGAGCAGCAGAACGTCTGCTTGTAGCCACGGCTCTTGCAGCCACGTCTGCACCAGTCGCTGACCCTGCCACCCGCCCTGCGTAAGGGAGGAGGACGAGCCCCAGGGGCTTCCCACGGGCCACCCGCCCACGGCGCCTACTAAAGGAACTTCGCCATACGATCGGAACGACCTCTCGCTACCTCGCCCTCTCCCTTATCGCCTGCTGAGAAGGGAAAACAACAAATACAACATTTACAACATGGAACAACGCGGGGTGACAACACGCTACGCGTGTAACAAGCCTTCTGCAAGGTAAACAACAAGATACAACAGCTTCGCGGGGACATGCGCAGAACTGAGCTTGCTCAAGTTATGCCATGGCGAGAAAGAGTGCCATGAAATGGAATAGCTTCGCGGGGACACATGGCTAAGCGGACAATACTATGCAGGAAATGCGTCAAGTTGTGAGCAAGGCGAAGCGTTGTAAATGTTGTTTCTCTACAAGCAACCTTTGGCCTCGAAGAGGCAATGTCCTGGCGAAGCGTTGTTACTTGTTGTAAAGGTTGTTTTAGTTGTTTTCTTAACTTATCCTAATGACATTAAGGATATTGAGTGGACAAAGACAAACTTGGTTGTAAAATATTGTAAAAGTTGTATCGGTTGTCTTCTTAGCATGTCCTAACATTGTCAAAGAAATGAGAGAAAAGACTTCATTTGTCGAACCCTTAAACGAAAAGAAAAATCATGGATGAAAAGAAAAGACAGGTATGGCGGTTCGTCATTCAGACCGCCATTTCGATCCTCACGGCCATCGCCACGGCCCTCGGCGTGACGAGCTGCATGGCAGCCGTGTAGCCACGGCAAAGTATGGGGCTTAAAGCAAGAAAAAAGTTTCCCCCTCTAAGACGTGAATCTCGGAGGGGGAACGACTTTCTTGATTATAGCTTTCTTGATCTTCTGACAGGCGGCTAAATGCCCTCGACGATCTCGGCCAGCCAACTGGCAAAGCTGTCGGGGTGGGCATGGCCAAAGGCCTTGAGGCGAGCCAGGGGCGACGGGGCGGGGGCGTCCTCGTCGTGGCGGACCTCCGTGCGCTTCGACTGCTCGCTGAGCTTTGTCGTGGCGAGGTTGCGGAAGGCACGGCGCGCGCGGCGTAGGCTCTGCATGTCGGCATTGAGGAGCTTCTCGCTGTTGTCGTCGGAGAGGATGGGCCTCAGTACGCTGGATCCGCCTTCGTCCCTCTCCGCCCTCCGTCCGGCCAGCAACAGGACCAGCAGGTCTTCGTTGAGGAAGCGCGATTTCTCCTTGCCCTCCCCCTTCTTCCGTGCCAGTCCGATAATCTGCAGGATCGACTTGTCCTCACATTGGCCCACGGCGTCGTAGAAGGAGGAGACGCAGGTGGCAAACTGCTTCCTCACTTTCTCCTTGTCCCTCGCCTCGGCGTTGGCCTCGAAGTCCTCGAGGATCTCCTTGGCCTGGAGGAGCGTCGTGGCGATCTTCAGGCGCTGGTAGGCGTTGGAGACCCTGATGAGCATGGGCAGCGCGTCCAGGAATGGTCTGTCTCCCATCTCGGCCAGTTCTCCCACGAGGGCTTCGGCCCTGGCGACGGCCTCGCGGAGCAGGCGCTGCGGATAGGGCGGCTCGGGAGCCTCTTCCGACAGAGCGGCGTGGTAGCGGTCGCGGGCGTGGGCGAGTTCGCCAAGGAGGAGGTCGCGGCAGTGGCGGGCGATGCCCTCGCGGTTGATAGCGCGCAAGATACGGTCGGCCTCCTCCACCTTCTTCTCCCGGCTCATGGGGTTGTCTCTTTTGATCGGTGCAACCTTGCCCTCCTCATTGAGGCAGAGATCGCGCATGGCGAGGAAGATCTCGCGTCCAGCCCCCTCCAGGTCGGCGAGGAGCAGATACTGGTCGTAGCGCTTGTCGATCCCCTCGGCCTTGCTCATCCATTGGGCGTTGGCGCCGATGGTGCTGGCCGTCTGCTCGCAGAAACTGAGCGCCGTCGTCTCCTCCATGCCCTCCCGGGCCTCGTCCTTGCCCTGCATCAGCCTTTCCGTGGCCGCCACGTATGCCTCGTAGCCCTCCCATTGGTGGCGCCGCATCAGCGCCACCTGGCGGTTGAGGCAACCGATGAGGATGGACGGCAGGTCGATCGTGAGGTCCTGGATGCTACTGTTGAGCCGGTCGAGGATGTCGCGCTGCCGGATCTTGTCCCTCAGGCCCAGGCCCGTGACCTGCTGCTCCAGTTTGTTGAGCCGCTGAAGATAGCGCTCGAGCTGGTCCGTCTCCGCGTCGAGGGTGTGGGCCGTGGTGTCGCCTCCCGTCTCCGCGTTCTCCTCCGACCGGATCGACGTCCGCAGTTTGGCGATGCGCATGAGCATGCGGCGCTTGGCCACGGCCAGTCCGAAGAAGGACCACAGCAGGACGATGGCGACGATCGTGAGGACCACGAGGCAGGCGATGTTGGTGCGCGAGAAGAGCACGCGACGCTCAAACTGCACCGTGGTGTAGCCCCGCTCCAGGTTGTCCTGCCTGTGGAGGCTGGTGTCGAAGGTATAGACGCCGCAGGAGGATCCGGCATAGACGCGCCCGTTGACGGCGATGCAGGCCTTGGGGTTGAAGCGGATGTCGGAGAAGTAGCGCTCGTGGTCGGCGAGGGAGATCAGGCCATAGTCGGGGAAGCCGTAGGCATGCGTGGCGTCGGCCACGGCCAGTCGGCGCATGGCCGTGAGCGTGTCGCAGACGCGCAGCTGCTTCTCCGTGCCGCAGAGCAGCCGGTGGTTGGTGAGGACGAAGAGGCTGTCGGCACCCGAGGCCGTGGGGAGGACGGCGATGTCGCGGACGAAGGAGAGCCCTCGGGAGGCGGCCAGGTGGCGAAAACTGCCCTGGCGCCCGACGAAGAGGCCGTCGTTGAGCGTGGCGAGGAAGAGGCGGCCCGAGGACGTGGGGGCCGAGAAGGCCGTGATGAACGGGTCGGCGATGGTGGAGGCCGAGGCGGAGGGGAGCTGCAACTGGCCCTTCTCCCGGCCCAACTGCTGCAGGCCGTCGCGTATGCCGACATAGACCCCGGAGGCGTCGTGGCCGATCGCCGTGAGGTCCTGGCCGGGCTGCGGCGAGACCTTGCGGTCCCAGGAGAGGAGCGAGTTGAGGAGGTAGGAGGAGTAGATGGGCGCGGTGAAGACGCGGTTGCCGCTGTCGGCATAGTAGAGCGTGCCGTCGGCGATCGTCATGAAGCGCACGTCGGAGGATCCGCGCGAGAGGTCCTTGACCTGGATGGCGGTCTGCTCGCCGATGTGCTGGCGAAACAGGTGGGAACCGACGAGGTAGTAGATGAAGGGGCCGTCGTGGCAGGCGTAGCTCACGTTGCCGATGTCGCTGAAGAGGTCCTGGTGGTGGCCGACGCGCAGGAGGGCGTGCTCCGTGACCAGCAGCGACTGGCCGCGGGCGGGGTCGTTGGCGATCACGTTGTGGCAGAACGTGCGCACGGGCCGGGGGAGGGGCGCGCGCCGCGGCGTGAGGCGGTCGGCAATCTCGTCGTTGGAGAAAAACTGCACCGACGTGCCGTCGAGGAGATAGTTCATCCGCGTGGAGGACTCGTGGAAGCAGGTGTAGGCCGGATGGGAGAGGCGCGACTTGCCCACCAATCGCCCGTCGGGCAGCAGGGCCTTGATACTGTCGCCGCAGAGGGCGAGGATCGTGTCGCCGCTGAGCGAGAGGGAGGTGCAGTTGGCCCGCAGCAGCAGGTGGGACTGGCGCCGCCGCGTGTCGATGGACAGTACGCCCGAGGCACTGGCGCAGACGAGGTTTCCATTGTGCAAAGGGCGGATGTCGCTGACGACCAAGGGGCGGAAGGCGCCCTCGCCCGACTGTATCTCCCAGGAGGCGTGGAGCGCCTGCATCGTGTCGTTGGGGGAGAGGAGGAAGAGACCGTTGCTGGTGGCGACGTAGAGGCCCGAGGGGTCTTGGTGGAGGTCATAGACGGAGTAGTGGGTGCCACGGCCGGAGCGGGGAAGGGCATACTGGCAGAGCAGGACGAGCGAGTCGCCCTGCAGTTGGCAGCGGACGACGCCCATGTTGCGCGTGCCCACCCAGAAGGTCGTGCCGTCGTGGGGCTTGGCAGCGGAGTCGGCAGGCTGGTCGCGCAAGACCTTGTAGATGCGGTCGAAGGCGGTGAGCCAGCGGCGCGTCGTCCCCTGGTCGGCATCGTAGGCATAGACTACGCCGTCCTCCGTGCCGATATAGAAAAGGTCGGGCAGCGTCGCGTCGGGGGAGATGGAGGCCAGCGTCTCGTCGAAGAACAGCTCGTTGGCGTTGAGGGCCGACGGATCCTGGCGGTGGCAGGCCACGATCGTGACCAGGAGGAGGGGGAGACACAGGGCGCGCAGCAGGGCGCGGCGGTGGATGCTTCTACTCATAGGTGTGGTGGTTAAAATCAAATCAATGGTGGTGGTGGCTACATCATCATCCCTGGGGCGGTGGCTACTCCTCGCCGTTGGCCTCCAGGAGGCCCTTGACGTTTTGCTCCTCGCCTACGATCCACAGCACGTCGCCCAGGGCGAAGCGGTAGTTGGGCGTGATGATGGTGAGGTTTTTCTCGCCCTCGTCGAGTCCCACCACCATGCAGTTGTACCGGTCCCTGATGCCGCTTTCGCGCAGCGTCTGGTCGAGGAAGGGGCTCTTCTGGCCGACGATGATCTGCTGGAGGCGCATCTCCCGCTTCTCTATCTCGGCGTCCTCGTCGTGGACCTCCGTCCGCATGGCTTGGGCGAAGCGCGTGAGCTGGTCGTCGTCGCCTATCACCTGGAGCTGGTCGCCGGGGAAGAGGGCCACCTCGCCGTTGGGGATATTGATGCGCTGGCGGCCGCGGAGGATGCTGCTCACGTTGACGCCGAAATACTTGCGGAAGTCGAGCTCCGCCAGTTGCTTGCCGGCCCAAAGCGAGTCTTCGGGCACCTCGCAGAGACTCATGTGGATCTCGCGGTCGAGCAGTCGGCCCTCGTAGAGCGGCCGTTTGCGCCCGAGGGCCTCGGCCTGGATCTCGCGGCTTCGGAGGTTTTGGACGAAGAGGCGCTCGAGGCGGATGCTCCGCTTCTTCAGACTGCGCGAGAGCACTATCAGCACGATCGTGCCGAAGGCGATGGTGATGAGCAGCGCGTCGGCGAAGCGCGTCAGGTAGTTGGCGATATAGAAGATGTAGGCGGCGGCGATGGCCAGTCGGACCAGGACGGTGAAGACGAGCGGGGGGCGGTTGGTGCGGCGCTCCGTCCAGAGCGTCTTGAACTCCTCGGAGTGGTTCTTCTTCATCATGAAGGCGCGCAGGAAGGGGGCGATCATCAGCACGGTGGCGACGCCGCAGACGGCATTGCCGGCCCAGTGAGACCCCGTCAGCTCTGTGGAGAGCTCGCGGCAGAAGGGCAGGGCGAAGGAGAACATCAGCGCGACGACGGCGATGGAGAGGATGCCGTAGATCAGCGTGTTGACCACCATGGCGCGCAGGAGGCGCTTCCAGAGATGGCCGGAGGAGGGAGTGGCGGGGGCGCCCGTGCCGATGTGTTCCAGGCGGCGGCTCCACTGGCGCGGCAGGTGGCGTGTGAGAAGGTTGCAGCACGGATCATGTAAGGTGTGAGGAATGTTGTGATGACGGAGACCGCGACTACAACCGGATAGAGGAAGTCGCCGATGACCCCCAGGGAGAGGCCCAGCGACGCTATGATAAAGGCAAACTCGCCCACCTGGGCCATGGAGAAACCACAGCGCATGGCGTTTTTCAGGCTTTGGCCGCCCAAGAGGTAGCCCATCGTGCCGAAGACGGCCTGGCCGGCGAGGATGGTGAGGACGAGGCAGAGGATGGGGACGGCGTAATCGACGATGATCAGCGGATCGACGAGCATGCCGACGGAGACGAAGAAGATGGCGCCGAAGAGATTTTTGACCGGTTCGACGAGGCGGATGATCTTGTCGGCCTCGACGGTCTCGGCAAGGATGCTGCCCATCACAAAGGCTCCGAAGGCGCTGCTGAAGCCCACCTTGGTGGAGATGACGGCCATGAGGCAGCAGAGGCCGAGGGCGACGATCAGGAGGGTCTCGGCGTTCATGAGCTTGCGCACCTTGCGCAGCAGCAGGGGGATGAGGAAGATGCCGATGACGAACCACAGGACGAGGAAGAAGCCTATCTTGAAGACGCTGCCGAGCAACTGGCCGCCGTCGGGCGAGGAACCGTTGGCGATGGCGGAGAGCATGACCATCATCACGATGGCGAGGATGTCCTCGAGGATGCAGACGCTCATCACGGTGGCCACGAAGCCCTGCTGCAGCAGCCCCATGTCGGAGAGGGCCTTGTAGATGATGGTGGTGGAGGACATGGCGAGCATGCCGCCCAGGAAGATGCAGTCCATGTGGCCCCAGCCGAAGCCCTTGCCCACGGTGATGCCGAGCAGGATCATGCTGAAGACGATGGTGCAGGCAGCGATGACGGGACTGGTGCCCATCTTGAGGATCTTCTTGACGGAGAAGTCGAGGCCCAGGGAGAACAGGAGAAACATCACGCCTATCTCGGCCCACATCTCGACGTCGCCCTTATCGACGACGCTCATCGTGTAGGGCATGTGGGGAGAGACCAGAAATCCGGCTACGATATAGCCCAGCACAAGCGGCTGGCGGAGCTTCTTGAACAGCAGGGTGACGGCTCCGGCCACGACCAGGATCAGGGCCAGGTCGCTCACGAGATGGGGAAGGGAATTGATAGGCGCCTCGCTTTCTTTTCTTAGGTTGGTATGTTGTGTCGGAGGGACGGCCCAAGGAGGGGGCGGGGTGGAGAGAGAAAAAATAGTTCTCGTGGATGGTCAGCAGTGGGGTTCGCCTCCGGCAAAAATAGTGTGATGATACACAGACCGTGATGATGCACAGACAGGGGGTGGGGATAAGGATGCTTTGCGGCGAGACGCGTCGCCACGCCACAAAGCATCCTCAGAGAAGAGGGGGAGCGGACTAGTCGTTGTAGCCGGCTGCCAGCTCGCTGATCTTGATGACCACCTGCATGGCCTTCTCCATCACCTGGATGGAGACAAACTCATAGGGGCCGTGGAAGTTGACGCCGCCAGCGAAGATGTTGGGGCAGGGGAGGCCGCGGTAGCTGAGTTGGGCGCCGTCCGTGCCGCCACGGATCGGCTCTACCTTCGGCTTCACACCCGTCTCCTCCATGGCCTTGAGCACGAAGTCGATGACGTGCATATTGGGCTCGATCTTCTCCTTCATGTTGTAGTACTGGTCGGTGAGGGTGATCTCGAAGACGCCCTCGCCGTACTTCTCGTTCATCTTGGCCACGCAGTCGGCGAGGAACTTCTTGCGCTGCTCAAACTTCTGACGGTCGTGGTCGCGGATGATGTAGGAGAGCTTGCCCTCCTCGCAATGGCCCTCGATGGACAGGAGGTGGTAGAAGCCCTCGTAGCCCTCGGTGGTCTCGGGGATGTCGGTGGTGGGGATCAGGGCATTGAACTCGGCGGCCAGGCGGGCAGCGTTGATCATCTTGCCCTTGGCGTAGCCCGTATGGACGCTCACGCCGTGGATGATGATCTTGGCAGCGGCGGCGTTGAAGCACTCATACTCCAGTTCGCCGATGTCGCCACCGTCCATCGTGTAGGCCCACTCGCAGCCAAACTTCTCCACGTCGAAGTGGTGGGCGCCCTTGCCGATCTCCTCGTCGGGGTTGAAGCCCACGCGGATCTTGCCGTGCTTCACCTCGGGATGGTCGCGCAGCCAGCACATGGCCTGGACGATCTCGGCGATGCCGGCCTTGTCGTCGGCGCCCAGCAGCGTGGTGCCGTCGGTGACGATGAGGTCCTCACCCTTGTGGGCGAGCAGCTCGGGAAACATCTTCGGCGAGGAGACGATGCCCGGAGAAAGCTCGATGTCGCCGCCGTCGTAGCTCTTGACGATACGGGCCTTGATGTTGGCGCCACTGGCGTCGAGGGCGGTGTCGTAGTGGGCGATGAAGCCGATGGTGGGCACGGACTTGTCGGTGTTGGCGGGAAGGGTGGCGTAGATGTAGCCTTTCTCGTCCATCTCGACTTCCTTCAGGCCCTCCTTCTCCAGCTCCTCTTTGAGGTAGCGGGCGAAGATGAGCTGCTTCGGGTTGCTGGGTACGGTCTCGGACTCATCGACCGACTGGGTGTCAAACTTGGTGTAGTTGATAAATCGTTCTGCTATTTCCATAAGTTCTGGATGATTTTGGTATTCTTTTTTGCAAAGATACGGTTTTTCTATGATATGGCAAGGGAGTGGGCGTGGAAATTTCTAAAAAACAATGGAGAGCCCGCGTGAAAACAAAGGATAGGACGTGTAAAACAATGGAGCGGGCAGGGTCGGTAGGGGCAAAACCAATAAACCCCCTGCCTTGGAAGACAGGGGGATATGATAGCTTATGATAAGATTTCTTACTGTGCGGCCTTCTCGCCCTGAGCGGGAGCACCCTGGGCAGGAGCGCCCTGAGCTGCACCCTGTGCGCCACCCTTCTGGGCGGGAGCAGCCTGCTTCTGCTGGCTGGCACCGAAGTTGGGCAGGTTGTTGGGGTTGGAAGAGCTGCTCTCGGCTGCACGCTCGATCACGCTCTGATCGGTGTTGGCAGAAGGAGCTACGTAGGCGCAGACAACGCTGAACACGACCATGGCAATAGCCAGTCCCCATGTGGCCTTTTCGATGAAGTCCGTCGTCTTGCGCACGCCGAGCACGCTGTTGGACGAGGAGAAGTTAGACGCCAAGCCACCACCCTTTGACTCTTGAATCATAACGATTCCGATCATCAGGAGTGCGGCGATCACGATAAGAATCACAAATAATGTGTAAAGTCCCATTTTTTATCTTTTTGTCTTTTATTTTTATTGTTCGTTCAAAATCAATTTCTGTAGAAACCGAATTTGGTCTGCAAAGTAACGATTTTTTTTTGGATATTCCAAATATAATCGCTGAATAATTTCCAGCGCCTTGGAATATCTGCCCTGCTTGATGTAGATACGCGCCAAAGTTTCGGTGAAATAGCTTGATCCTTCGTCCTCCACGGTTTCTTCCTCGGGCTCGTACTCGGTTTCGTCTTGTAGAGAAATTTTACCTTTCTCCTTGTTGATGAAGTCGTCGATGAGTTCCTGGCCCTTGAGTTGGGGGGTCTCCTGGGGGGCTTCGTCTCCAGCCTCCATGAGGTAGGCCACGTAGTCGATGGTGGCGTCGGCGGGGGTCGGCTTGCGCTTGACGACGGGCTGGTCCTGCGGCTTCGGCTGGGCCTCCTCGCCCTCCTCTCCGGGGAGCTGGTCGAGGAAACTGTCGATGAGCGCGGCGGTGCGGTCGCCCTCGGGGGCGTTCTGCGCGTCAGCTTCCTGCTTGGCGGCTTCGTGTTTGGTAGCTTCGTGTTTGGCGGCTTCGTGCTCGGCGGCCTGATCGTCCCGCAACTGGTAGTGGGGACCTTCTGTCAGGTCGAAAAGGCGCTGGCGCTCGGTGATATAGACGGCGGCCCTACGCAGCTCCTCGTCGAAGGTGGGATCGTGGAGCAGGTAGAGGTTCTTGAGCAGCAATAGCCGTGCGGGCTGGTAGTAAGGATAGCGTGCGAGCAGACTGCGCAGCTCGTAGAGGGTGTCCTTGCCCAGCCGTTCGGGGTGGCGCGTGAGGGTGGCTATGTTTATACTCATGATGTGGTGCTGATTGGAGGAATCCGTAAATGGTGGTAGCTGCCGTACATGGGTGGCGTGGGAAGCAGGGCTACCAGTTGGCCACGGTGGCATTGAATATCTGGTCGGTCAGATCCTTGACCATCTGCTCCACCAGTTCTTGCTGCACGTCGTTGAGGTTGCGCGTGGTGGGGTAGGAGGAGGTGGCCGTAAACTGGCGCTCAAAGTCCTCGGCATGGTTCACGTTGTTGGTAAACCGCACGTTGACCGTGATGGAGAGTTCGGTCTGGGCAGCGTAGCCCTCGCTCGACACCGACTTGTTGCGCTGCTGATACTGCGTGATCTCGCCCTCGATCTGGAGGTCGCCGTCGCGACGGACCTGCTGCAACTTCGTGTGGTTGGCAAACTGGTCCTTGAGCGCATTGTTGAACATGGGGCCCATCGGTCCCCACACATAGGCGGAGCGGATGGGGAAATCGGCTATCTGGATGGTCTTGGTCTTGGTGTAGTCGATGCTGGCGCCGTTGAAGGTGTACTTCGGAACGCAGGATGTCGCCAAGGCCAGCAGCATCCATACCACCACGGCCGACACGCAGAGGTGGGCGGCGAGGCGTGGGGTCCTTTGATTCTTATCGCTTCTCATGCTTTATTTCTCTTCAAGTCCGTACTTCTGAACGTTTTTATTATTATTCAAGTCCGTACGCTTGGACGTTTTATTTGTCTTCGAGTCCGTACTCCTTGATGCGGCGGTAGAGGGTGCGGTCGCTGATGCCGAGTTCCTGGGCCGCTTTCTTGCGGTTGCCGTTGTTGCGCTCCAGCGCCCTGACCACCATCTGTCGCTGGTTGTCGTTGAGGTTGAGGCTTTCCTCCTCCTTCTGCGGGCGGGTCTCCTGTATCTCCTCGGCCACGGCGTCCTCCACCTCCTTGTCGTCAGGGCGGAAGGCGTCCTGGGTCGTGGCAGGAAGCGTCTGGGCGCCCTCCGTGGCCAGGTGGCGGTAGTGGGCCGTCTCTTCGAGCTCGCGGTAGGTCTCCAGTTGCTTGCGCACGTTGTTGAGGTCGCGGCGCAGGTCGCTGACGTTGCCACGGAGCTCGTAGAGGATCTTGTAGAGGATCTCGCGCTCGCTCTCGTAGCTATGCGATCCTTGCCCCTTATCGACGAGGGCCAGTTCGGTGCTCTCCGTGTCCTGGGGGATGAAGCGCAGGATCTCCTCCCGGTCGATCACTCTCTTCTCGGCAATGACCGACATCTGCTCGGTGATGTTCTTCAGTTGGCGCACGTTGCCGGGCCATTTGTACTTGAGCATCACCTGCTTGGCCTCGTCGTCGAGCGTGATCTTCGGCAACTTGTATTTCTCGGCCATCTGCATGGCGAAGAGGCGGAAGAGCAGCAGGATGTCGTTGCCACGCTCGCGGAGGGGCGGCAGGTTGATGGGAATCGTGTTGAGACGGTAGTAGAGGTCCTCGCGAAACTTCCCCTCGCTGATGGCCTTGCGCATGTTGACGTTGGTGGCAGCGACGATGCGGACGTTGGTCTTTCGGATCTCCTGGCCTCCGACGCGGATGTATTCGCCCGTCTCCAGGACGCGGAGCAGGCGGGCCTGGGTGGCCATGGGCAGTTCGCCGACCTCATCGAGGAAGAGCGTGCCCTTGTTGGCAATGCCAAAATAGCCCTCGCTTTCGCCGATGGCACCCGTGTAGGATCCCTTCTCGTGGCCGAAGAGTTCGCTGTCTATTGTTCCCTCGGGAATCGAACCACAGTTGATGGCGAAGTATTTCTCCCGCTTACGGGGCGAGTTGTCGTGGATGACGCGCGGGATGATCTCTTTGCCCACGCCGCTCTCGCCGATGATCAGCACCGAGAGGTCGGTGGGGGCCACTTGCAGGGCCACGTCGAGGGCACGGTTGAGCGCATCGCAGTTGCCCACGACGTTGTATCTTTGCTTGATGATTTGCAGTTTACTCGTATCCATTTCTTACCATAGTTGGGGTTAAAAAAAAGCCGGCAGGCTTGTCGCCCGATTCTTTCTCCCGTTTTTTGCTTCTACTCCTTCTTCTCCCTTTTCTCCTTTTGCGTCTTCTTCTCCTTCTCCCTTGTCTTCCTCTGCTTCTCCCTTTCTCCTTGTTGCTTCTCCTCCTTTGCCTTTGCCTTACTTTTCCTTGTCTCCTTCTCCCGTTTTCTCCTTAATATAATATATAGGCAGAGTGGGGAGAAGTCAGGTCGCCAGGGTCGCCAGTTTGGAGTCTTGTGGGTCGCTATGGGCAAGGCGGCTTCTCCGTCGGCTTCTCCCGCAGGCTGGTGCGGTCGAGCTTGATGAGCAGAAGGCCGATGGCCGTCCAGATCAGTTCGCGGATGCGTACCAGCAGGGCGACAAAGATGCCCGCCGTAGCAGTCAGACCCAGTCCTGAGACCGACATCAGAAAGCCTCCCTCGCGTCCGCCGAGCTGCAGCGGCATGAAGAAGAGCATGTTGGCGAAGAGCGTCGTGAAGGCGATGATGAGGATGCAGTCGATGTAGTTGACGCTCGGGTAGAGCACGAGCAGGATGAACATCACCTCCAGGGCCGAGCAGACGCGACAGGCCAGTTCCAGGAGCACGACCGTGAGAAACGTGCGCGGATTTTGGTTGTGGAGGGCTGCCACCTGGCGGTCGATGTTGTCGAGTTGTTCGCGATGGCCCTCGATAAACCGCCGTGCCCAGTGCTTGATGCCGGGAATGTGGCCGAGAAGTTTCATGCCCCTCACGGCAAGTCCGCGTCGGTAGCCAGCAAGGAAAAACCAGATGCAGAGGGCGCAGAAGCCGCCTGTCAGCGAGAGCATGATGGCCATGAAGGTGTTCAGCTCTTGCGTCAAGACATAGAGCACGATACTCAGCATCCAAAACCAAAAGTGGCTGAAGATGTGGGTCATCACGTAGAGCAGTACCGAGGCCGTGGCGCGCTCCGTGCCGATCTTGGGCTTAAGGACCATGATGCGGTAGGGCTCGCCGCCCATCAAGCCTCCTGGCGTGGCGTAGTTGAGGGCAAAGCCTGAGACGGTGATCTTGTAGAGCCACCAAAAGCCCACGTGCGCTCCGGACGTCTCTTGCGTCCCTCGATTCTCTTGGTACCCTTGAATCTCTCGAGTTTCTTGATTCTCTTGTTTCTCTTGAGTTTCTTGATTCTCTTGAGCTTCTCGATGCTCTCGCGCAGGATCTCTGCCACAGCCGTCAGCGCATCCTTTGCCTTCTGCTTCTCCGTCTCCTTGTCTTCCGGTTCGTAATTGACGAGATAGCCATCGAGATTCTGACCTGCGAGCATGATCTTGCCCATGGCAATACCGGAGATGACGCCTTTACCACGAATGATTTCTGCCATTTTTCGTTCCCCCTGAAAATTCCCTGCATTCGCGTGCATTCCCTGCACATACGCAAATGACCTCCCTCCCGCCGGAGCCGGAGGAAGGTCATTTGCCTCTTCTGTTCTCTTGCCCGATTGAGCCTCGAGATTATTCCTCGCCGAACTTGGAGTCGATGAGGTCTTTCAGAGCCTTGACAGCCTCTGCTTCATCCGGGCCATCTGCGATGATCGTGACTTCCGTGCCCTTGACGAGGCCCATGCTCATGATCATGAGGATGCTCTTTGCATCGATCGTCTTGCCCTTAGCCTGCAGCTGAATCTTGGACTTGAACTTCGTAGCCGTCTGAACGAAGATGGAAGCCGGGCGAGCGTGGATACCAGTCTTGTTTTCAATCGTAAGCGTTTCCTGAGTCATTTGAACCTCTCCAATCTTAAAACCATTAATCTTACTTTCCCTGTCGTTACAGGAACATAATCAGCACTTATAAATAATGCAAGATGCGTGCCAACTTTTTCCTCCAAGCAGGATTTTTTATCTTGACCCGTCAGGCCTTGTACACAAGGCTTCCGAGATCATATCGTCTTTTGCTTTCGGATTGTTCCGCCGCTATATGACGTCCTCCGATATGGGTTTTGGTAAATTTTACCAAAACTGCGATTTTGCTTGGTAATTTTTACCAACGTTTGGTGAATTATACCAAGCCATATTTCCGTGCCTTGGCCGCTACAGTCTTGTGGCTGATGTGCAGCAGCTTGGCCGCGCCGTTGAAGCTCGTTCCCTGGCGAAGGGCGTTTGCAATGATCTGCTTCTCGTACTCTTCCCACGGGAGGACGGTGTCATCGGCAAGGCTCTGCACCTCGCGTCCGGCAATGTCGCCTTTTATATAAGAAGGCAGCATGGCTGTCGTGATGAGATCCGTGTCCATCAGCGTGATCACGCGCTCGATGACATTCTCGAGCTCGCGGACATTGCCGGGCCAGCGGTAGTGCATGAACATCTGCATGGCGTCCGGCGTGATGCCGCGCACCGCCTTCTTGTTCTCCTTGCTGATCTTCTCGATGAAGTGCTCGACGAGCAAGGGGATATCGTCGGGGCGGTCGCGCAGCGGCGGCAGGATGATGGGGATGACGTTGAGGCGG
>OHEU01000686.1_pt1 | contig 18729 bp, 12 predicted proteins | sample 1567341 | NCBI WGS metagenome assembly OHEU01 (sample SAMEA3879524, study PRJEB24766) | human gut metagenome | biome: human-associated habitat; feature: feces | place: USA | collected 1985/1987 | reverse complement strand
GCCGTAAGAAAGCCGTACTCGGCGCTGACACAGTTAAGCTGTACAGCGTGAACGACAAGGTGACAGTGACAGCCAAGACCGACACAGGCTACTTCAAACTTTCTGACGGTAGCTTTATCCACGGCGATTATCTGAGCGACAGCAAGACCGTTATACAGACTACAACGACCGCAAAGAAAGCGGAAACACCAAAGCCTGCGACCACCACCACAAAGAAGCAGGAAAGCAAGCCGGCTGAAACTAAATGGAAGTTCACAAAATCCGACTGTGAGTACATCATAGAAGAATGCTACAAATGGGCTGACAAGAACGGTTATAAGTATAAGAGAGTGAACGAAATTAAATACCCGAACGGCGGTTATTGGGATTACTCAAATGGTGAAGAAGTTTGGGTTGATGTAAAGAGAAACTGCCAATATGGTGAAGTGTATAAAAACAGCAGTTGGGATACCACTTATAAAACTGTGGGTCACCCATACTTTTGGGGATCAGCAAGAAACGAACAAGTGATAAATAAAAATGAAGAAATCATTAGTACAATTACTTTTATGTGCAATGATATTAAGTATTACAATGAAGAAGGATACACTCCAGTTTTAGATTTTACACCATACAGTGAATTTGTTTCATACACAAAAGACAGACCGGGATTTATAGGCTGTTCAAACTTAGTAGACGATGGAACAATAGATTATATTTTGTTTGTGATATATGGCGCATAAAACAAAAACACCACATTTTTTGAGGACTATGTAACAACTGCTTGCAGTTGCTGATATAGTCCTTTTTGTTTGTAGAATTAAGCATCAAGCTTTTTCCGAACAAGATAACGTTCGTTTTCTATTTGATTAATTAGTTGAGAAACTTCTTGATTAATTGTAAGTTCTTCTTTTATCTGCGTAATCAATGAAATGCTGTTTAGAGAAATGTTGTCGAGAATATAAGACTTAAAGCTGGTGGTGGAGTAAATCATAGTGAAAATCTGATATTCTCCGTTATAGCCTTGAAGGATTATATGTAATATTGAATAATTAGGGCTTTTTTCGTTAAATTTATTTAAATTGAATGAAATATATTCCTTTTCAAATTCAACAACAACAATGACTTCGCCTGATTGGAAATAATACCCTCTGTTACCGGAATATTCAGGTGTATTAATTTCATGTGAAAACGCTGTTATATCTATATTGCCGTTGTCAATTGCGGCAAACACAACTTTTTTGTATTCACCGGATATAGAAAGTGGATCAAAGTGTATTGTATAAGGCGTAAGGTTATATCTGAAATTGGGTGTTTCATCGCATACTACATCGTCAACAACAACAGGAGTATCAGCTGATAAAAAATAATTCAAATGCGAATTTTTTATGCTGAATTCATTAGCGATTGTTCCTATCCAAATAGAAATATATAAACTCAATAAAGAGACAAGGAGTGAAGCGAATGCTAATCCATTAGATAACAATTGTGAAGACTTGGCAGTCCCATCGCTTTGTCTTTTATGTAACTTTCTTTTTTTGCTACTCATATTATTACAACTCCTTTATAATGTTATTGTGAGTATTATATCAAACTGCGATATAGTTGTCAACCGACAAATAAATTTTAATAGAAAAAATTCAAAGCTGTCTGAGAAGGCAGCTTTTTTATATATAAAATTAATTAACGAAAGGAAAAAAGAAAATGAAAAAAGTGATTAAAAAACTTGCTTCATTGTTGATGGTAACTGTATTTGTTATCACCGGCACAACATTTCAAATGCTTGCAGGGGCATTGTCCGAAAGTGTTATTAACGGAAAACAGAAACTTTACATTTCATATTATCCGTACAGTTATAACTTTTCGGGAAGTGGTCTTGGAACATCAATTTACGGACAGTTTGTTAAAATCAATGTAGGCTCAGCAAATGGTGAATATGCTTATTGTATGGATGCGGAGGCAGATAGCGGTATAACTGGTACTTCTATTTTTACAGCTGAAGATTTTAATTTGTCTGACTGGGTAAAACGCAATTATACATCTAATCAGATAAAACTAATGAAATATGCTGCGATATACACAATTAAAAACGCATCGGAGACCAAATACGGTTATTCCAATGAGGTAGAGAATATAGCAAGCCAAATTATTAATTGGACGATACTGCATAATTGGTTTAATACCTCATCAGAGTCAAGTGTACTGAATGTGTATACAGCTAATATGCCGTCAAGTGTAGCAAGCAATGTAAAGGCTTGTTACAATAAAATCAAAGAACAAATATTATCACACAAAACTATTCCAAGTTTTGCAGTAGGCAAAGGACAGACACCTACGCCAAAGAAGATGACAACAAATGCTGACGGCACATTTTCTATTACGCTTACTGACAATAAAAACTGCTCATCATATTTTGACTGGGCAAAGGCGCTTAATAACTCAAAATACAAAAATTATTTATCGATTACTACCAATTCTGCAGGTAAATTGGTTATAAAATCTACAAAACCGATACCAAAATCGGATGAGTTCGAGCTTACCGCCAAGAAAACCAAAAGCAAATATCAAAACGAGCTTGATACGGCTTCACCGGTAGCTTTGATAGTCGATGAAAGCCAGTTGAGTGGACAGAATGCTGTTGGTTATACAAATACCGACAACGACCCCGTTACTGCTTCAATATCCTTGTACACTGATACTATTGGCACAGCTCAAATAAAAAAAGTATGGCAGCATAATAACGATACCTCAAGCACCAAAGCTGATAACAGCGACATCTATTTCACGATAAAGAACAGTTCGGGAACTGCTGTAAAGGCAACCGGTTCTGCGGGTAGCTATACTTATTCTGCAAGCGGATCTGTGAGCCAGTTCAAATTAAACTCAAGTAACACTTTTTTAGTAAAATCGTTACCTGCAGGAACGTATACCGTTACAGAACACGGAAAGAATTCAGACGGCTCGATACCCTATTACACCCGTACAGGCGGTGTCAGCAAGACGGTAACAGTAACAGCAGGCAGCACAGGAACGGTAACGTTCACCAATACCCGTAACACAGGTACAGGCGAGGTTATAAAGACCTGGATCGATACCAACGGTAACGCCATAGCCGCAAGCAACAACGTTGAAAGAAATAAGCAGATATATTTCCGCATCAAAAACGCAGACGGTAAATATATCACCGTCAGCGGTACGAAGTACAGCGGCTCATATACGTTTACAGGAACATCGACTAAAGCTACATCGCTGTATGTTAAACCCAGTACAGGTACTTTCACTGTTTCCGACCTGCCTACAGGCAAGTATACCGTATATGAGTACGGCTCACCGGATGGTTATTCTGTCAACAGAGCATCTCAGACAATTACCATATCAAGAGATAAAACATCGTCCGTGTCTTTCGTAAACAGCGAGGATAGCGGTACGGCTCAGATAAAGAAAGTATGGCTGTCCGATACAACACTGTCAGCTTCAGAAAAAGCAAATCTTGAGAAAAACGTTTACTTTACTGTCAAGGACGCTAATGGTAAGTATATCAAGGTTACAGGCTCGGCAGGAGCGTATGTTTATGCCGGCACTCAGACTTCCGCAAATAATATGAAACTCAGCGGCAGTAAGTTTAATGTAAGCAAGCTCCCTATGGGAACATACACTGTAACAGAGATTAATAACGCAAGCGGTTACAATCCGAAAACGCAGACAAAGACGGTCACAATTGCCAATAAGGGCGAAATAAAGGCAATATCATTTACGAATAAATCAACGCCAGTTGTTGTGATAAGAAAGCATTTCTCCGATGAGAACAATCTGACAGAAGCACAGCTCAAAGAACAGTATGCTAAGGTTACTGTAAATCTGCAGGTGCTTGGCTTCGGCGGAAGTGTTTCCTCGAATCCGCCTGCAGGCTACTATGTAGAATTTACGGGTTCAAACGGTAATTACACATACAAAGGGCTTTCGTCAACCAAAACATCAGCAACAAATCTCAAGCTGAATGAAAACGGCGAAATGACTATATCGTTCGGCACTAACACCGCTCCGTATTACTTAGCTGTCATTGAAACGTACAGCGGTACGGATTACGATGTTGATAACCGGGACCAGCGTATTGACCTTGGTGACGGTGATCCGAATGCTGTAATCGACCTTGATGACATTGAGCTTGACAATCAGCTTAAGACAGGTTCTGTGCAGATTGACAAGCAGTTTTTAAATGAAAACGGTGCTATAGAAAATATCCCCGATGACAAACTTGCCGAGGTCGCTTTTAAAATCAAGCACAACGGCAAATATCTCACCTTTACAGGTAGCAACGGTATCTACACATATAAAGGCGAGAACAATACGGGTACTGAATTAAAGCTGAACAAAGCCACATATAACTTTATTGCAAATGAGCTTCCCGCAAGACAAGAATACACAGTGTATGAAGTAAGCGGTACAACAGGTTACAGCTTCTCAATCGACCCCGTGACTTTCACTATCACTCCTGCCGGCTCGGTTAAAAAGGTATTCACCAACAAGGCAATGACGGGTACGATAAGTATTGTAAAGCATAGTGCTGACGGTGTACTTTCCGGCTGGCAGTTCAGAGTAACCGGCACAGCCAAGACCGGACAGAGCTACGATCAGACTTTTACTACCGACGCAAATGGTAATATCACGATTTCTAATTTAAGAATCGGTGATTACAAGGTTACAGAGGTCAAGACAGGTAAAACGGTTGGTTACATTACCGAGGAAAGCAAAGACATTGAAGTCAAGACCGATACTGTAACAACAGTCAATATCGAGAACAAGCCGTATGCGAATATCGTTATCAACAAGGTAGACGCAAAGACCGGCGAAAAGGTAAGCGGTGCTACATTTGGTATTTACACAGACGCAGAATGTGAAATTCCTGCAGAGGCATATACATCGGCTACAGATGATACTCTGACAGACGCTGTAATCACAGAAAGTGCGACAGGCAAGTACACTTGCAATTTCCTGCCGATTGAGAGCAAGAACGGCACAACTTACTATGTAAAAGAGCTTATTGCTCCCGAAGGGTACTACCTTGACACAAACGTACACGCAGTAACACTTAAAACAGCAAACGCTACTGTATCGGTAAACAACGAAATCGGAAAATCCGACTTCAACGAATATCCTTACGGTCACGGTGCTGTAATCAAGGAATGGAAACTTGATAACGGCACAGCAGATATGACAGCCGATGAAATCGCACAGATGAAAGCGGAGCTTGAAAAGAGCCTGTATTTCACTGTAAAGGACAGCAACGGCAAGTACATCACAGCTACAGGTGCAGACGGCGTATACACATATAACGGCGAAAGTACATCAGAATTCAAGTATGTTCTTCAGAACAGCACATTTACAATCGCAGAACTGCCTACAGGTGACTACACCGTGACAGAATTCAGCACACTTTCCGATTACACAATCAAGTCGGAAAATCCCGTGAAGATAACTGTAGCAAGAAATCAGACAGCAACGGCAACGTTTGTAAACGAGCGTGACACAGGCACAGGCAAGGTTATAAAGGTATGGAAGCAGTTTGATACAATGACAGCCGCTGAACAGGCTGAAATCGAAAAAAATGTATACTTTACCGTAACCGACAGCAACGGTGCTTATCTCAAGGTTAAGGAAAGCAACGGTAGCTACATCTACTGTGGCACACAGAAAACGGAAACAAAATTTGCTCTGAAAAACGGTGCGTTTGTAATCGCAGAACTGCCGACAGGCGAATACACGGTAACTGAGTTTAACAACGCAAAGGACTACAGCCCGAAGCAGCAGACTCAGAAAATAAAAATCACCAAGAATACAGCGGCAGTGCTGACATTTACAAACATCCGTGACACAGGCAACGCAAGTATCGTAAAGAAATGGACAAATCCCAACGGGCTGACAACAGCTCAGAAGGCAGAGCTTGAAAAGAATGTGTACTTCACCGTAAAGAACGCTGACGGTGCATACTTAAATGCGGTATCAAAGAACGGCAAGTATGTATATAACGGCAGTCAGACAGCTGAAGCACGCTTTATGCTGACAAACGGCAAGTTTGAGCTTACAGAGTTGCCGACAGGCAAGTACACGATAACCGAAATCAGCAACGCTGAGGGTTATCTGCCCAAGACGCAGGTCAAGACGATCACGGTAACTAAGGACGCAACTGCAAGTGCAGAGTTTGTCAATAAGGTCATTGTCGGCAATGTCACATTGACAAAGGTCGATGAGGACTATCCCGAAAATAAATTGACGGGTGCTGTATTTACAGTTTACAAGAGCGATAAGAAAACCGTAGTCGGCACAATGAAGGAAACCGAAACAGGCGTGTACCTTCTTGAGGGACTTGTTTACGGTGAATACTATGTACAGGAAACAAAGGCTCCCGAATATTTCGTCCGTGATGTGAATTTCTACTATTTCCAGATCGTAAATGACGGCGAAACCGTAGAAGTTTCCAACGATGAGCTTGGCAAGGGTACGTTCATAAACTCGCCGGCAAAGGGTGAAATCAAGATTGTAAAAACCTCATACGACAACAAGGTCGAAGGAATACATTTTGAGGTAACCGGAAAGACGTTCACAGGTCAGTCATTCAGTAAGATCTACACTACTGATGAGAACGGTATAATCCGCATTAACGATTTAAGAGCCGGTGAGTATACCATACACGAAGTTAAGGATGAAGCGTCAGCAGGCTATCTTTTGCCCGAAGATAAGCAGTTAACGATTGACCGTGACGGTGCAATGCTTGTTGCCAATATGCACAACAGCAAGCTACCGGACAATCCCCCGACAGGTGCAAGCGAGGACAGCTTTACGCAGACGGCAGTTATTATTATATCAATGGTAATGATGAGTGCTGCTGTGGTGCTTGTGTTCCCGTTATCGAAGCGTAAGAGAAAACGCTAAGAAGCATTAAATTTTATTGTCACCGGGCGGCAGAAAAGCTCTGCCGCCTTTGTGGTGACTTATGGAGGTAAGATATGAAAAGAAATCTGCTATCAAATTCTCATTTTAAATTGCTGTTTTCAAATTGCGATAATGCCAAAAATGAGAAAAAAACGAAACCCTACTATTCTCAAAACGAGATACGACTTACTAACTTAGATACCGGAGAGGTTTATTCAACGAAAATAAGGCAAGAGTATTCGGACGAAAGAACAACTTGTTCCTTTGCTATAAATCAATATCTCAAAGAGGGGAATTATTTGATAGAGTATTTATAAGTTTGAAAGTGTGCTAACGGTAGCACAATTGCAGAATTGATCTGTGCTACCTGTAGCACAATTAAAGGAGGGTGAAATGGCAAACAAAAACAAATTGCGGCACAAAAACAGCAAATCCGTCTTAAAGACCAGTCTTATACTTATCTCCGTTATAGGTGTAATCACATTCCTGATTATATCTTATCTGATTTACAGCTTACAGTGCTACGCATACGACAACAACATATCATCGGATAATTTAAATTTGTCGGTGCTGATAAAATCTATGCCATATTGGACTAATCCAACTTTTACAGCACCTTTTGACATCGGTGCGATAATGCAAATGCACGGTTCTGTTTGGTATATTTACGTTGTTGCTTTGTCACTGCTTGCACTTATGCTGTTCAGTAAAAATTACGATGATTACAAAGGCGTGGAAGCCGGAAGTGCCGATTGGGCAACAAAACGTGATGAAAAGGAAAACAGCGATGAAACCGGTATTCCAATCGGAAACAAGTTCTATGTTACCGTTAACAATCCGCATGGACGTTACTATGAACCGCATAATCTGAACGAAATACTAATCGGCGGTCCCGGTGCAGGAAAAACATTCAGAAAAATCAAACCTGATATTATTCAGATGTATGGAAGCTATGTTGTGACCGATCCCAAAGGTGAGCTTTACAGAGATACTGCAAAGCTACTTATGGATAATGGGTACAAGGTGCGTGTGTTTAATCTGATAAACATCAAAAAGACCAACGCATACAATCCGTTTGTTTATATCAATGATGAGCAGGATATTGTTGTTTTGGCAAACACCTTTATTAACGCCTCTGCCGGCGACGATGATAAAGAAGATTTCTGGTCGGGTTCGGCAAAATCATTACTTACTGCAATTATGATTTACCTTTGGAAAGCTGAAGGCGAGGTGAAATGCTTTGGTCGTGTAGTCAGACTGCTTAACAGTATCACATATAAAAATGGAAGAATAGACGAATTGTGCGAATTGGCTCGTTGCCTTAATAAACACTCAATCGAGCATCCTTGTGATGCTGCTACAATTAACTGGAACGGTATCAAAGGTACTCCTGAGGAAACTATGGGAGGTATCGCAAAGACGCTCTCAACACGTCTTGATTTGTGGGCAGTAGAAGATGTCAACGACCTGACTGTAATTGATGAAATGGACTTTGATAACATCGGCGTTGAAAAGACGGCTATATTTCTGATAGTTCCTCCTGCTGATACAACGTACAAGGCTATTTGCAATATGTTCTATTCACAGCTTTTCTCTCGACTGATGTACTGTGCTAATTTCAAGCATAACGGCAGATTGCCATTGCTCGTGTCAGTCGAACTTGACGAGTTTGCAAATATAGGACGGATACCGAATTTCGATAAAATCACTGCCGTTATACGTTCAAACAACATCAGGGTTTGCGTTGTCTTGCAGTCGCTTCCTCAACTAAAGGCTTTGTATAAGGAGAATTGGGAAAGTATTATAGGTAACTGCTCACTGTTTACTTATCTCGGCGCACCTGATTTAGAAACCCGAAAGTACATAGTAGAAAAGCTCGACAAGACTACTGTACGAATAGACACAAGGGGACACAGCCAAGGAACAACAAGCGGCAGCAGCAGTTCAGATAACGAAAGCTATCAAGGTCGTGATTTACTGACTACATCTGAACTGCTAAGAGCGTTCAAGGCTTCACCGAAAATCAAAAAGAAATACGGCGGATATATGATTGAGTTTCTCGACGAATATCCGCCGTTTTGGTTATATAAGTTTGACACATTATCACATCCGCTTATCAGTAAAGTCGGTAGCTCTTTTCCGAGCGGAATACCAAACAATACCGATATAAATGAGATGTATTCTGATAATGAGCAAATACAGAAACTCAAGGAGGTGAAAACAAAAATGGCACAGCTTATGGAACAGTCAGTGTCAGAAGAAAAAGCAATGCGTGAGCAGTCCGAGCAGAAACAGGCGGAACAAGAACGTGTCGAACAAGCAGAACTACAGCGACAGTTTGAAGAAGCCGCAAGAGATGCTCAGCTTAGTGAACATCAGAGCGTGCTTGCTGAAATCGACGAAGAAGAATTGATAGCCGATTATGAAATTCCGACTATCGACGAATTTATAGGATAGGAGGCATCTATATGGCACCAATGTTAGAAGATGAGATTATGCACGATGCTGAAAAGATGAACAGTAAAGTTGCCGGCATAGCTCGTACAGGCAAACAGATATATGACTTCATCGAACAGTTGAAACGTGCGAAAAATGCTGCTCCGGAAAATTTAGATAACGGTTTACCGTTTTCTTTTTCCGGTCAGATTACCGACCTCAGCTATTTCAATACGAATGATATTCTGCCAAAAGAGGTTATAGACAGTATCCCTGATGCTGAACTGAAAGAAGCTGTCATATCCAATCTCGAACTGGCGGAAAAGCAAGGTTTGATTGATGTAGATCTGAATAGCGGTAATATAACGTTGACAGATAGCGGCAGAGAGTATATCAATAATCCAAACTTCATTCGTGCGGCTAACATAGACAAAGCACGATCGGCTATTCGTGCAATGGAAATTCAGCACGGATTGGAAAACGATACAATCAGATACGGTATAACTCTTGAGGGTACAGATCGAGATTTGCAATTCTTCCGATTTGCGTCTAACCTTGACCTTGAAGAAATCACGCTGTCGCCCGATAAGAAAGCGGCTCTGCAAGTTATGGAAAATATCTCTAAATGGGAAAAAGACGGGCTTGTGCAGTACAATTCTGACAACACAAGCATATCACTTACAAAGCTCGGTCAGAAAAAGCTATACAGTGATTTGGCAGACGGTGTTGATTTGATTGACGAATCGGTAATAGCACCAAAGAATCTTTCATCCGGAAGTTTATCAAATGCCGGTGCGGGTAGTATGGCAACGCAAGCAACTTCTCAAACTGCAGTTCAGACTACACAGGTTGCTTCGGCAACTGCTACACAAGCTACTACAGCCGGCGCAACTCAGGCAGCTACTACAGCCGCCACTACAGCCACAACAGCGGCTTCGTCGGCTGTACCGGTTGCCGGTGCAGTAGTGGTTACAACAAAAGTCATTTCAGATACGGCTAAAAAAATATCAGATGCGATAATTCGCAGATAAGGAGATTTTATTATGAAAAAGGCATTCAGAAAAATAGCAAAGGCAATTTCAATCACAACCACAATCCTTCTTTCAAGCGTATTCCTTGCGTTTTCAGCATTTGCCGAAGGTGGTGGCATTGGCGATGCACCCTCTTCTGTAAACACTGCTACATACAAGACCCTTGTAACACTCGTTTTTTGGGTTGTACGCATAGTCGTGCTCGGTTTAACTGCAATACCGGGACTGGTTAAGATTGCACAGGGCGTCGGAAATGAGGATGTGCGTGAACGCAACGGCGGCATATCGCTATTGGTAATCGGCGGTGCTCTTTTTGCGGCAACATTTGCGATTGAGGCTTTATTCTAAGAGAGGTAGATATGAAAAAAATCAGCATCTTTCTTATATGCAGTCTGCTGATGATTTTCGGTTTATCATTTTCTGCCTGTGCGAATGCAGTAACAACCGGTGGAGTAACAGCAACAGCTGTTGCTCCAAGAGCGGTTGACAGCTCAGGAAATATAATTGATGTATCAGAAAATATAAACCACGTTGAACATACGGCTTTTGCAAAAGAAAACGCCACAACGACAGAAACCACCACCACTAAGCCTGCATATAATCAAGAAGAAATGAAAAAAGATCTTGAAGACCTTGGTAAAGAAGATATGGCAGCTTCGGCAGTAGGTATCTTTGCTTGGGTAAAAGGTCTTGTTGACTGGACACAAGGTATTATAAACACACTGGGAATATACATTAAAGCCGGAATAGATAGTCCTTGGGGATTCGATCTTAACGGTTTCGTTGATTTATTTGCACCGTTTTTCAAAACTATCGGATATGGCATACTTGTACTGCTGTTCGGAATTAATTTAATTCATTCTGCTATGCAGTTTGAATTAGTTAATTACAAAGGTGTTATAAAAATTCTTGTAGGGCTTTTATTGGCAAAGTTATGGGTAGATTTATCAACAGATATTTGTATAGCCCTTATCGATACCTGTACAGATATTGCGTCAAGTGTATTTACAAGTGCTGATGAAATGATAGTTTTTCCGTCATTTGATACGCTTAAAAGCACTGATACGGGATTATGGATTATCGGCGAACTGCTTAATCAGTTATTGGATATTGTATTGCTTGCTCCAATTATAATCGTCGCCTTAGCAATATTAATTATATGCGGGCTCATAATGATAAAATTAATGCTCCGTACTTTTGAGTTGGCACTATATTGCAGTGTATCACCTGCTTTTTTTGCATGCCTGTTAGGTGATGCGACAAAGGGATATTTTAAGCGTTTTATTGACGGCTTGCTCAGCTCGGCGCTCTCGCTTGTATATATGGGATTAATATATCTTGCAGGATCGTACTGGTGCAAAGTTCTCACAATGAATAATGTAGGTGTAGATTCGCCTATGGACGTCTTGGTTTGGCTGTCTTCGGCCGGACCGAAAGTTTTAGTAGTGCTTGCTATGGGATTTTTAATCTTAAAGCCACCGCTTGCATTACGTCAGCTTACAGGAGGTTCTTAATGATAAAATGCAAAGTAACAAAGAAAATTATGCAGGAACCCGGAACTGTAATGGGCTTTTCAATAGGGCAGGTGATAATGCTGATTGTAGGATGTGCTGCTACAATCGGCACGTTGCTTTTGCTGTGCTGGTGCTGAAAATCAACATTGATATAATTATGTGGGTCGTATTTTTGGAACTCGTTTTATTCATCGGACTTGGAGTAGTCCGTATTCAAGGGTTGACTGTATTGCGATTTATTGCTTCAAATCCCACAAAAAAGCGACCGTTTGACAGTAAAGGAGTATTCAGTGATGTCGATAATCGATAATTTATTTAACGGCTGGGCTAAAAAGAATGTGCCGTTTGGTTATGAAAAACGAATTGTTATGCCAAAATCCGCACAGGATACAATACCATTTTATGAAGTGTACGATAATGGGTTGTTTCTTACCGGAACAAACACATTTACATTGATATTCGCATTTTCAAATATAGATTATTCTTTGCTCCGTGACAAAGAGCAAGAAGAAACCTATCAGCGTTATCAGCGTTTATTGAATGCACTTCCGGTCGAAATCAACTTTCAGGAATTTATTATGAATTCTTCTGTTAATACCGCAAAGCTCAGGGATATACTGATAAGCAACAATGAAGAGATCTCCGGTGATTTACTGGATGATTACAATAAAAATCTTGAAACGTATATCACAAAGTCCGAAGACGCAACAAGTGAGAAAATAACTCTTGTTGCAATGTCGTACACGCCTAACGAAACCGTAGATAATGTAAACATACTGTTTCGTTACTATCGGGAATTGCAAAATTTCTATGCGGCAATGGGCAGTGAAACGCATCAGCTTATGCCTGAAGATGTGTTTGCTATCCTTTATGAATACTATCACCCATTCGACAATACTGAATTTCTTTTGCCGAATGATATATATTCACGTGGCGGATCCATAAAGGACTATATTGCACCATCAATGTTTGCATTCCGCCCCAAAGAAATTGAAATCGGTAATTCGTATACAAGAATAATGTATATGGCTCGATATGACCGCACGTTAGACGACGAGTTTATAAGAGATATTCTTGATAACAATTGTAAAGTTGCCGTTTCAAAGCATATTAGGCATATAGACAAATCCGAAGCACAGGATAAGGTTAAAGACAACATATACTCACATCAAGGCAAAATTCAGGCACGCCTTGAAAAAAATCATAAAAAAGGTCTTAATTTTGTGCCATATCATTGGATGGAGCGTGAGCGTGAGCTTGAGGATTTGCAGGAGCGACTTTCCGATACAAACTGTGAGCTTTTCAAGATAGGCGTATATATCTCACTGTCTGCGGCTACAAAAGATGAGCTTGACGAGCTGACAGAAGCAATACGCTCTAAAGGTAAAAAACATCAGGTAGTTATTGATTGTTTGGTGCGTCAGCAGGAAAAAGCGCTTAATTCCGTCTTACCGTTTGGAATAAATCATTTTGATACCGCCAACGGAAACAGCGTTAACACTTATGTGTTATCGGATGCCGCAGGTATACTGATACCATTTTCTGCACGGTCATATTTTTCAGACACCGGTCTTTGCTACGGTATGAACAAGCATACAAACGCTATCATTGTTCTTGATCGAGCAGAAGAAATGAACGCTAACGGCTTCATTCTCGGTACATCGGGTTCGGGCAAATCTATGTACTGTAAATCCGAAATCATAGATACCATCATACGCTACCCGAAGTCAGAAAAGATAATTATAGATCCTGACGGAGAATACTATCCTATCATCAAACAGTTTGGCGGAGATACGCTAAAATTATCGGCTGATTCCGAAACGAAGATTAACATATTCGACACTGATATAAACATCAGCGAAAACGGCACTTCTGCTGTCGCAATGAAATCCGAACTGATTATGTCAATCATAGAAACAGCACGAGGCTTTCCCCTGTCTGCGGCAGATAAGTCAATCATCGACAGTTGCGTCAAAGAAGTTTACGCTGATTATGTGCTTAATAACGGTAATCCGGAATTCATACCTACGTTTGTTGATTTTTATAATGCTCTTATAAACAAAAAGCTACCTGAAGCAGATCAGATAGCTCTTGACATTGAGCTGTATGTTAACGGCAGTTTTAATACGTTTTCGGGCAAAACAAACATTCATACGGATAACAAATTGTTATCAATTGATATATCCGATATGGGCGAGCAGTTGCGTCCTGTAGGCTTGCAGGTTATTCTTGAGTATATATGGCAACGTGTTCGTGACAACAGAACAAAGGGCGTTCAGACTTGGGTATGGGTCGATGAATTCTCAATAATGTTCAACGATGGCAACGACAAAGAAACAGTGCGTTCTGCCGACTTCTTTCAAAAGGTTTTCAAACGTATAAGAAAATACGGCGGTATTCCTACAGGAATAACTCAAAATATTACTGAAGTGCTTGAATCGGGTCAGGCGAGACTTATGCTGTCAAACTCAGAGTTTGTTGTTTTGCTTCAGCAGAAGAAAACCGACCTTGATAAGGTGATAGAGCTGTTCAACTTATCTCCGTCACAATCAAGCTACTTGAAGACCGGCGAAAAAGGCACAGGACTGATTGTAAGCGGTAAAAAGATTATACCGTTTGACAGGCGTATATCAAAAGACAGTTCTATCTATAATCTTTGTCAGACTGATTTTAGGAGAGATGTTACATGAAGAAATTCCAATTGAAATACTCTGCACCTAAAACAAAGGTTAACTCCGCCGGAAAGGTTGAGCAACAAAATCAGAAAAAACCGGACCGTTATTGTGCTACCTGTAGCACAATAACGGATATAATAAGCAAAGAACCGCAATCGGAAGAAAAAAGTTATAAACTGACAGGTTCGGCACTGTTTAATAAGATGTTTTCGGATATAAAAAAAGCTCATATCCCTGTATGCTCATTTTCCGTATATGACAGCGATTTTACTCATTGTTACGGAAGCAGAATAAACGACAGAGCCGTACTTTTACGCTGTTTTTCTTTACCGTCAGTTACCGTTATCACGGCGGCTGATGGTATTCTTTCAGATCCGGCTCTGCGTTCTCGGCTTGTTTACAGGCTTTACCTTTCGACAAACAGCTATCTTATGATTATATTTGATTCGTTTGCTTACGAAACATTTAAAGATGAAAATTTAAAGATTATATCATCAATGCTTGATGAATTGAAAATTACACTAACACAGCAGAAGGCGGTGAATAAATGAACCTCGTTATAATTGCGGGAAAACGCAGTGTGCGTCCTCTTGAAACGGCTCTAAAAAAATCGGAGCAAACTGTAACAGTGGGTAAATATACTGCTGTCAAGCCGAATACTGCGGCTGAAATATTCGAAAAATACCGTCCTCACGGTATTTTGATCAGTGATGATGCTGCGTCAAAAGGCGTGTCGCTGATAGACTTTCTTAGCATTGTAAAAATGCGTTACGGCTATATGCGTGTTATATTTGTTTGCAATAACACCGATAGCTTTAACAAATATGCCTCTGCTTTATATTCGATAGGCGTATATGATATTGTTATGGGCTATGATCCTGCCGCTATAGATAATGCTATTTTATTTCCCAAAACGGATAAGCCTGATATTTTGATGTCAGAAAAGCCTTGTGATACCGAAATACATTATCCTAATCGGCAATTCTGCGAATACAGCAATTCCTTCGGAAGTATGAATTTGAACTATAAAGGTGCTTGTGACAGCTCTTATTCGGGACAAACAGTGCGATTAGATGAAAGCTATGAACGAATCCAAAGAGGAAATGTTATTATATCAGTATTCGGCTATTATTCTCGTTGCGGATGCACATATACAGCATTTGACCTTGCGTTTTACTTACGCAAATATGAAAATGCAAAGGTGTGCGTAATTACATCAGTGACAGAAGAATTGTGTAACTATTTTACGGTTGATATTAATGCAGTTAATCAGAACGGTTTGAACATTGATGATGTGGTTATCTATTCGGACTTCAATAAGATAAGCGGAACTTTTGATTATATCATCTGTGATGACAGCACTAAGTATAACAATAATGCGTACATACACATTTTGCTGTGCTCAGCGGCAGATTGGGATATGCCGATTTTAACGAATTATATCAACGATGTTATTATCCCGAATAAAGTAGACGTAAATCTATGCTTTTTTCCCGTAACGACAAATAAGTTTATTTCCATTAATAAACAGTTGATTAAGTCAGGATTTAAAGCGTATATGCTCGAGCCTTCGGACAACTGGATGGCAACCAACGCAAATAACAATAACGTTTACAGCAACATTCTAAAAGCCTATATTATAAGTTGATTGTGCTACAGGTAGCACAATCCGGAAAGGAGAAATTATGATAGTAATTTATGCCGAAAAATACAGCCTCGGTCGGACAATAGCCGAGGCTTTAGGTGCATACAAAAAAACAGTGAATCCTAAAGAATCGTCTATTGCACACTGGGACTTAAATCTTAACGGTGAGCAAGCAATCCTTTGTCACGGTGCCGGTCACTTATGCGGTTTAGCTCCGGCTGAAGATTATGACGAACGTTATAAATTCTGGAGCTTCGATAATTACCCGATTATACCCGAACATTTTATTACAAGAGTAAAAGATAATAATTATTCCAGGCTTGCTTGTGATTATGTTAAGCAGTTCTTTGATAAGGCGGATCTGATAATCAATGCCACTGACGCAGACCGTGAAGGCGAATTGATTTTTGCATATTTATACGAAGTCTTGCATTGCACAGTACCATACAAAAGAGTGTGGATAACAGATTTAACGCCTTGTAAAATCAGAAAAGCATTTGCCGAGTTGCGGTCAGCTCAAGAGATGAAGCCGCTTGAAAATGCAGGACGCATACGATCCGCAACAGACTGGCTTGTGGGCATTAACACATCTGTTGTAGCTACATTGAAATTCGGCGGAGCTGACAATGTGTTCGCCTGCGGACGTGTAAAAATGCCGACACTTGCAATGATTGTTAAGCGTGAACGGGAAATAAGCAATTATATTAAAAAGCCGTTTTATAAAATAGTTGCCAATATCGAAGCAAATGACGGTGCAAAGTTTACTGCTGAAGCAGCAGATAAATACGATACCGAAACGGCGGCAAAGACTGCTATAGATGAAATTAAATCAAATACAGCAAAAGCGATTAAAGTCGAGGTGTCGCAAAAGCAGACAGCCGCTCCGCTTTTATATAACACTACACATTTGCTTGCAGATTTATCAAAGTGTACGGATCTCACAATTGATATGCTTACAAAGCTCGTTCAGAGCTTGTACGAAAACAGATTGATAACATATCCACGTACAAGCTCAGAGCATCTTACAGACGCAATGAAAGATGAAACGGTAAAGATAATAAAGCTACTGTTTGAAATGCCCGAATTTGCTAAATATGCTATTCCTGTTGACAAATTTGCACCCTGTACACGTCGGCATTATGATGACAGCAAAGTTGATTCGCACACCGCTATTACACCGACCGCTCTTGTGCCGAATGATTTAAGCGGTATGTCGGAAAATGAGCGCAAGGCATATACTTTACTTGCATTATCAGTTATCCGTACCGTTTATCCGAAAGCAGTCACAGAAAACATCAAAGCTGTTTTTCAGATTGATAATCAGCTGTTTACAGCAATCGGAACGAATATAATCAATCCCGGTTGGTTTGCTGTTGATGCAACGCCGGAGGTAACCGGGTTGCCCGAAATCGTTAAGGATAACGATTATAAAGTTATCGGTTTCGATGTCAAAGAGGGACAAAACGAGCCGCCGAAATATTACACCGATGCGACATTGCTTACAGCAATGGAGCTTGCCGGAAATAATATCACAGACGAGCAGACACGGAGCTATATAAAACTGACAAAACGTGGTCTTGGTACAGCCGCCACACGTCAGGGCATAATTAAGGAACTATATGACAAAGGGTATATTGCCCGCCGAACCCGGAAAAACGGTAACGCTGTCAAAAGCATTATGCCGACCGAAAAAGGTATGTATATAATCAATACGCTCGAAACGATAGTACCGGATATGTTGTCTGTTGATATGACGGGCGATATGGAAATGGAACTTGATAAAATTGCCCGAGGAGAATCTGACGGCAATAATTTTCTGTATGAATACAAGAAACTTGTGATTAAGTGGGTCGAACAGATTAAAAACAGTGACACATCAGCAATGACGGGCAATACGCTTATTTGTCCGTTGTGCGGTAAACCTGTAATCAAGAAAAAAGTCGGCTGGTGCTGCACCGGTTACTCTAAAGATAATCCGGACAGTTGCAAGTTCTATATTGCAAATGAGATTTGCGGTAAAAAAATATCAGACGTAATCGCAAAAGAGCTTATATTAAAACGTGCAACATCTATTATCAAGGGCTTTACATCTCAGAGCGGAAAATCATTTGATGCAAAGCTAATAATCAAAGATGATAACACTATTGGCTTTGAGTTTCCCGAACGCTTAAAATGCCCGATTTGCGGAAAAGAAATGGTCAAAAGTTCAAAAGGTTGGGTCTGCACCGGCTATAAAAGCGGTTGCAGTTTTTTTATAGCCGGAACTATATGCGGAAAATGTATCACAGAAACGATTGCGGCTATGCTGTGTGCAAATAAACGCACAAGGATAATAAACGGGTTTACATCAAAGGCGGGCAAAGCATTCTCGGCGGCTCTTGTTGTTAAAGACGGCAAGATTGATTTTGATTTTCCCGCCAAGTCGCAGAAACGGAACAAATAAAACCTATGAGCGTTCTTATAACAATTTTATTAGCCGTAATTATAACACAGGCATTCCGCATTCGACGTCTGAAAAA
>OHEU01000685.1_pt1 | contig 18755 bp, 23 predicted proteins | sample 1567341 | NCBI WGS metagenome assembly OHEU01 (sample SAMEA3879524, study PRJEB24766) | human gut metagenome | biome: human-associated habitat; feature: feces | place: USA | collected 1985/1987 | reverse complement strand
TTTTTTTTGAATGGTTTTAGATTGTTGTTTCATTGAGCCCTCATTTCTTTGGAAATCATTTTAGGAACGGCAGACATAACGGATACCGTCAAGAATCTGTTCATCTGTCAGTTCGCGGTAGATATAAGCATTTCCAATCTCTTTTAACAGAATAAACTTAACCTGGTTTCCAACCATTTTTTTATCGGATTTTGTTGCGGAAAGAACTTTTTCTGCGTTAAATCCATCCATCTGTGTTGGAAGTTCAAAAAGCGATAAAGCATTTTGTATTTTCTCAAAATCTTCTTTTGAAATATGGCCAAGCTGCATGGACAGATAAGATGCCGCAACAATACCAAGTCCTACACATTCTCCGTGGTAAAGCGAAAAATCAGAAAGCTTTTCAATGGCATGACCAATCGTGTGTCCAAAATTAAGGAGTGCACGCTCTCCCTGCTCTTTGGGATCACGTTCGACCACATCACGCTTGATATTACAGCTTATGTAGATCATTTCTTCTAAAATTTCAGGATCTAATGCCCAGATCTCTTTTTCATGAGCGATGAGCCATTCAAAATAAGAAGCATCCTTGATCAAGCCATGCTTGATAATCTCTCCCATTCCGGAAACAATCTGTTTTCCTGGAAGAGAATGAAGCACTGACAGGTTCATATAAACTAATTTAGGCTGATAAAATGCACCGACCATATTTTTATACTGCATAAAATCAATACCCGTTTTGCCGCCAATACTGCTGTCCACCTGTGAAAGCAGTGTAGTTGGAATCTGTATGAAATCAATGCCCCGTAAGTAAGTTGCTGCCGTAAAACCGGTCAGATCACCGACTACACCTCCACCAAGTGCTAAGAGGATGTCCCTTCTGTCGAAGTGATTTTCTATCAGAAACTGATATAACGCACCTACGGTATCCGTGTTTTTGCTTGCTTCACCTGCAGGAAAAATATGTAAAAATACATTTGAAAATACCGCAGAAAGCTGATCCTGTACTTCCTTTGCGTATAAGGGTGCTACATTGGAATCTGTGACAATACAAAGTTTCTGGTCAGGACTGATTTTGAGTCTGGTCAGTTCTTTACAAAGATCCCCAAAATCTTTTTTTAATTCAATCGTATAGATCACATTTGTTCCATCTGTAACCGGTATACTTTTTGACATAATACTCCTCCGTTTCTGCATTTTTGCATATGAGTGTACTGTTAACTTTTATATAGCTGATATTTGATTTTCAGACGTCCTTTATTGGTTTCTCCTGAGATGGAAATAAAATGAAAACGCCCATGACCGCGCACGGATATAATATCATCCGGCTTGCAGATATAGGTTGGTGTCTGAATATTTTTTCCATTTACAAATACACGGTCTGCGCGGATCAGTTCTAAAGACTGGCTTCTGGATAAACGGTATACACAGGCAATGACAGAATCAAGTCTGTTTGAGGTAATGATGACATCTTTATCGATCATCTCCTGATGCGAACTGATTTCGTCTGTACTTACAACACTTAAGCGCACCAGTGTATGACGAACTTTTGTGAGCTGTTCCATAAAGTATGGAGCCACATTTTCCTCACACAGGATATAATAACAGCCGTCTCCCATCAGAATATCACCGATCTTTGAGCGGTCTATACCGAGTGTCATGACAGATCCAAGCAGGTCACGGTGACCTAATTTTTCTGCAAACTTCGGATAAGCGGGTTCCACCTTTAATGCCGCAATCGGGTATGTCCATTCATAATAAAGAGCATCAGGAATAAAAGCAATTATCTGACGCTCTGCATAGGAAACCCCGCCAAAACTCTCCGTCTTTGTGGCAAATTCGGATTCACACTGGTGGTAAATATTCAGTTCATTTAAATTAAGGAAATCGCTGAATAAAACGATTCCCTTTCGGTCAGCCTGTCTGGAAAGATCCAACAGACGTTTTTTACAAAGTTCCTGCTCATTCATAATTAAAAATCGGTCTGAATACCCCTTGTCTCAAATGAATCCATTAAACTAAAAAATTAAATCTTCCGCCGATTTTATTCTCCTCCGGTTTGGTAGAATCCCAGTCAATATTTTTGATCTTATCCAAAAGTTCTTCTTTTGAATTTGCCTGAACCGTAGTTTTTCTTACTTCGGTTTGTTTTGACTGTTCCTTTTTCTTTGCCTCTTTCTTCTCAGCAGCTTTCTTTTCCTGAAGCTTTTCAAGATATTCTTTCTGACTGGCTGATGATTTTTCTAACTCTGCAAAGAATGTGGTAGTTCCGTCACTATTAAAAGAGATGCCAAATTTTGTAATTTTTGTATCAGTATCTGCATTGCCGTTAGTCTTACCGAATACTCTTTCAAATCCGAACTGGGCATTGATTTCATCTGACATACGCAAGGCTCCCTCAATGCTATGCATTTTTTCTGCATAATATTTCGGATCTGATTATTTACACCTTCAAATCAACCTTGTTCTTTTTTATAACTTCTTTATGCTTTTTCATCGAGAATACTTCTTTTTCTTCCTTTGTATCCTTTGCTTTTTCCAACTGCTTCTGTAGGATTTCTTCGGCTTTTTCACTCATATTCTAGAGAAAGGATTTTACTTTTGAATCTTTATGTCCTATTGCCCATGAACTAATATTTCCATCTTTATCTATTGCCCATCCCTGTTCAACTCTCCATCCAATATCTGCTTGTTGCTTTGCAAACTGCTCATCTAGTTTTTTCATGTTACCAATTTCTTTTATGTACTCATCTTCTAAGTCTGAATCATTTGCCATTTTTGTTAAAAACTGAGGAGAAATCGCTACATTCGTGGTAGTTGATTTACCATATTTCATCCCCGGACTATAATTTGCTGATACAAAACTATAATTGTCAAATTTTTTAGAAAGATAGGGAAGTTCATCCGCTGCAGTTTTTCGGGTTGTCCCTGTCTTTACATCTTCTATTTGCTCCACAACCTGCTTTTCTGTGGTTTCCTTAGCATTATTTTTCCGTATATTACCGGTATAAGCATTTGTGCAAATATTAGAGTAATTGTTTACACCTGTAACTGCCATACTAACATCTCCTTTCGTATGACAAAGCTTTCATTACCTTTTATTAGCATAATAATCCCAAATACCATTAAGCATTTTCCGATCACCATCTGATACATTCAGATTTAGCCTTAAATCTTTCCAGTCACCCGAATACTGCTGCGATAATTTCTGGTTATCCGACTGGATGGCGGATAAAAATGCCTGATATGCCGAATTTTGGATAACCCCCTTTTCTTTAGATTTTGCAGTATTCTCCTGGTTCTCACCTATGTTCTGTTCATTTGCTGTCTGTTCACTTCCTTTATGGTAAACTACCGATGGGGTAAAATCCTGTAATTCTGACCAGATTTCTGTTGAAGTTGCCATAAAATTACTGTGATTTTCATATGCCTGATTCAGCATATCCAGTTCTTTTTCTTTGGTTAATTCCTCAATTTTGCCCGATTCTGTCACATAATACTCCGGCTCATAATCTTGTTCCGCATATTTTTCTTCAATGCTGTTTTTCATTTTGTTATATGCTTCTGCCATTCTGTTTACATGATGTTCAAAGGAATCAGTTTTTACACTCTCTGTATCTTCTTTGACAAATATATCCGTCACTTCCTTCTCAAAACGGTTCTGATAATCCATAGAACTGACAGAAGATAAATGTCGAAAGCTCTCCTGCCCTGTTTTGGAAATGGAAAGTGTATCTGTATACTGTGTCATTTTCTTTTCTAAATCTGCCGGAACATTTTGCTTTGTATTTTTCCTGCTGTTATGTTCGATTGCAGAATATGTAATATTTGTATTATTGTAAATCTTCATAGCTGTTTCCTTCCCAGATAAATACCATTAGACTCTAATATCAATCGGCACATACCTTTTAATTGTGTCTGTTTGTACCATTTCTGCTGCCTCTAAACTATCTGTAGCAAGCTGCTCCTGCAAAACCTCGTCTGGAAGTTCTTCCATATTCTCCACAGTTTTTTCCGTCATCTGCTCTGTCATTTCTTCGGTTGTCTCCGAAAGTTCGTCCATGATTTCAGACATCATGCCCTTGTTTTCCTCTGTTCCAAGAGCTTCATCCACCATTTCTTCCTTTCGTTCTTCTTCTGTTTTAGGCTTATTCCTCTCAGCAGCTTCCGCAATCTTTTCGCCATGTTCTTCTGCCTCGTCCATGACATGAAACATCTGTGAATTATTATACTCCTGATTTGCTGCCGCAATTTCATCCTCATAATTATGAAACATTTCCAGCTTTTCAGAGATTTCTTCCAAACTGTCAGCCTTTCGGTTTTTCAAATTTTCTTTTTGTGCTTCAAAAAAAGCCACCTTATTATCCCGTTCCTGCTGTCGCTGCAATTTTTCCTGTGTACTTTTCAACATATTAGAACTATTAAATCTATTTATCAGTAAACCTCCACCGGATAAATTGACTGTAAAACTCATCTGGTTCCTCCTTCCCGACAAATTAATACAAAAGATTTTTCTTCTTGTCATTTAGGCTTAACATACTATACTTCCTTATCTATCTTACGTGACGTTAGAGAGGAATCCGTTTTAGAATATGTACCATTGTTTGTATACGTTGCACTTGCCCGGTTTGCAGCATTTGATATACCAGCTGCTTTCTGGGCTGTTTTGCATGCAAAGGAATTGTAACCTGTAAAAACCGTTTTCAATGAACTGATATCTGCTTTCTTCAATTCATCTTCATCCAGCTCCAGCTTATTCCCCTTTCCTATGGTAATACCTATTTTAGAAAGTAAATGACTGGTTTTGTCTGTCATGCCTGTCATCCATGAAGCATTTCTAAGGACATCTTTTGTATTGGATTCTCCTGCCTCCTTAACAACATCATTATAATCATCAATAAAAGATTTCACTTTTTTGGTAATTGCATCCCAGTCATAATCCTCTACCTCTGTTTCTTCCCCGGTCTTTTCATCCTTCTTTTTTATTTTCTTTTTTTCCCAGAGTGACGCATCGTTTAGTGCATCTGCTGATTTTTTCAGGGAATCCGCACTTGTTTTCATCAGTGTAAGCTTCTGTGAAGTATCGCCTTTACCCGATAATTTTTCTGCATCCTGCTTTGCATAATATGCTTTCATAAGTTTTCCATAGCTTCCGTTTTTAATCGCAGCATAATCAGAAAGCATATTGGTGTTTCCTACGGATGAACTGTCGGAAGTTCCTCCAAATAATGCGGAATAATCTACATTGCTGTTATATTTACTTGTGTAATCACTAAAACTCTTAATCTCTGACATAATACCATTCTCCTTTACCAACTATAAACGAATATCAATCGGTGTATACACTGCCTGCTGTGTTGCATTCTGTGCATTTTCCAGAGTCGGTGTTTCTACTGTCACCTGTGTTTCCCCTTTGATATCCGTATTCTTTACGCTGTCTGTCTCCTCTGCCGCAGCCCCCGCAGATTCCTGTGTTTTCTCGGATTTATCAGTATTGTTCTTTGTTGCAGTGTCTTCTGTATTGCTGTTCTCCGCTTTTGCAGCTTCTTCTACTGATTTATTTGCATCTGCAAGTGTAGACATCTGTGCTGCTGTCGCAGACTGTGCCTTTGCCTGCAGCTCTGCCAGTTCTTCTTCCTTCTTCTCAGTATTTCCTTTTCCGGCATCCTGTTTGATTTCAGATTCAAGCACACTGGCACGTCCCTGTATCTGTGTTGCCATACTTCCCTGCACCTTTGCCTGTTTCATGGAAGAATCTGCGGAGATCATCGCCTGCATACTTGCCTGTGACAATCCGGTGTCTTTCTTTTTAGAAGTGTTACTTGTTCCAGCCACCATATCATCCATAGATGACGAATTTTTACTCTGCTGTTCCTTTCTCTGCTCGATCTGGTGCTGTCTTAACTGCTGATTGAGATTGTTAATCTCCTGCTGTATCTCCTGACGCTTTTTCATCTTATCCTCTAATGACATTTCTTCATTCGATGATAAATCCTGTAGCTTCTGCTGTGCATTTGCAATCTGATTCTGAATATTTTTACTTACAGAATCATTCCCCTGTGTCATTCCCATTGTTCCTGTCTGCGTATTTGTCCCACTAAATCCATTGATTCTCATCGTATTGGCCTCCTTGAGCTTAAATTCTGAAATCCGTTTCCTAAAAAATCTGTACAACATGATTTCTCTTTACTGATTTTTCGGCATATCTTTCTTCACAATAAACAGCGATGTTGTGAACCGCCCTTTTTTTGTTGTGAAGCAAATAAAAAGCACCTTGAAGGTGCTTTTTGTCCTTATTCTACCTGTAACATAATACTTAGAACCACTTCCTGATTCTCCTGCTCTAAAGATATATCTCCCATATACATCCTTGCAACCCTCCGGATATTATGCAGTCCAATTCCATGCTCCTTCCCGGATTTCGTTGTTTCCGGCAGATCACTGTCCTTATAATTTAACTCTCCCTCATATCTGTTCTTTATGGTTATCATAAAAATACTGTTTTTCCGAAAAGAAGAGATACTGATATAAGGATTTTCTCCACTTACATTTTCCATGCAATTATCCAGTGCATTGTTTAAGATCACGCTTAAATCAAATGCATTTAATTTCGTATCCCCCGGATAATGAAAATCTGATATAAAACGAATCTGCTTTTCCTTTGCTTCTCTTAACTTTTCCATCAGAATCACATCAATGACAGGACTCCCCGTTTTTATCTCAGGAGATATTTCATTCCACTCCTTTTTCAAATGCTCCATATATTCTGCTGCATCATCCATATGATTCTCTGCCACAAGATGTTCCAGCATCTGTATATGATTCCCCATGTCATGACGCAGGCTGCGGATATCCTGATACAGCTTTTCCACTTCCCCGATATGCTTTTTCATATCACTGACCTGATTTAATACCAGCTCCTGCCCTGTCTGTTCTTCCTGTGCCACCTTCCAGTTTTGAAACATCGTAGTCATAACAAGAATTGCTATGATAGAGATAAAATAATGCACGAAGCTTAAAGCTCCATAAAATCCATAGGTATCTGTCAGGCTCTTTCCTGTATCTTTTTCATAAATATTCAGATAATATTGCAGAATGCCATATCCTGTAACTCCCACAAGAGAAGGTATGATGAGCATTACCAGCTCTTTAACGCTCATTTCATCATTTTTGTATACATATGCTTTATTGATCAGACCGATTGCAACTGCAAGGAAAACGATACAAAGCACAATATCCAGAATTCTCGTTCCAGCATAAAGTACATATTGCAGCCATTGTCTTCCTGCAATCGTATTCCCAAAAACCAGAGCTTTTGTGATAAAATCATCCAGTCTGCCTGCCATTGCAACCGCAAGCCAACGGATAGAAAAGAATGTCACTGCAAGAAATATTTTCTGATAGATGTTTCTTCTGTCCTGTACATACATCACAAGAAATGCAGCCACAACTCCCAGCATATATGCAGAAAAATTGCCAATCTGCTGCGGTATCAGATACAGCACAGACATAATACCAATATAAACAATACTGACCAGAGCAGCTTCCTTTTTCTTTTTCATATATGGATATACAAAAACACCAAAACAGATTCCTGTAATAATCAAAATTGCAATAACAGAAAACTTCGATGTGATCATCCAACATCTTTCCACTAAACTCATCTGACTTCATTTCCTTTCCTCTGGTTATACTTCAGATATTGCTTCACAAACTCCGGATAATTCTTTTTTGCAATCAATGCAGTTCCATTTTTCATAGTTACACAAGTTGCATCATATTTTTCTACATATTTAAAATGCACAAGATAGGCTCTGTGTGTCCGGAAAAAATCTGTTCCTGCCATATCACTTAATTCCTGTAATTTACCATAGTATTCAATATCCGTACTTCGTGTATGGATAATAACTTTCCGGTTATACACCTCGGCATACACAATATCACGCAGAAAAATCTTTATATGACTTCCGGCGGTCTGTACCATGATATACTTTTCGTCTTTTTCAAGTCTGGAACTCCTTTTTATGTTATGGACTGCCTTTGTCACAACCTCTTTCAATTTCTCATCGGAAAATGGCTTAACCAGATAATGAAATGCTCCGACATCAAATGCCTGAAAAACATACTCCTCTGCTGCTGTCACAAAAATGAGTATCATATCCTCATTGTCCTGACGAAGCATCTTTGCCGTTTCCATCCCATCCATTCCCGGCATCTGAATATCCAGAAAAAGAATATCCGGCTTACTGCCACTTGCGATCAGTTCATCACCCGATAAATATTTATCTATAACCGCATCTGGCAATAACTTTTTTATCTTTTTCTCCAGTATCTGAACCATAGATACTTCATCATCACAGATAGCTATTTGCATGTTGTCACTTCCTTTTTGTCTGATAAATATATTTATTATATCGGACGAACAGATTGTATGTGCCACAGTTGTTGTGAAATGACCTTTTTTTGTTGTGAAAAGGGGCAGCAAACCATTATCGGTTTACTGCCCTGTCTGTATCATATCGTAAATCCTTTTGCCTGTTTCTGCAATGTACTTCTATCTCCTTTCTGCCCCTGTCGCTGTAAATAAAAAGAGCAACTAAGATTTTGCTTCTTAATTGCCCTATTCTAACCTGTTAAATTCTTGTTGAAACGATATCCTACACCCCATACCGTCTGTATGTAGATTGGCTTGCTTGGATTATCCTCTATTTTTTCCCGTATGTTGCGGATATGGCTCATGATGATGTTGTAATCGCCGGAATAGGATTCCTTCCAGACAATATCATAAATCTGCTCCTTGCTGAACACTCTGCCTGGATTCCTTGCTAATAAATGCAATATTTCAAATTCTGTAAACGTAATATTTACTTCTTTCTCACCACGATATACTAACCGTTTTGATGCATCTATTTCCATTCCTTCAAAGGCTAATTTTTCACACGCTATTTCTTCTTTTAACTGTGTTTTATTTTCAAAACTTCCCAATGCAGACATAACTGCATTTAATACTACTTCTTCATCTTCCTCAAGTGAAAGCAACAGTAACTTAGCTATAATCCTCACTCCCCAATCTATTGCTCAAAATATTCTTCAAGACATATTCCTCTTTCATAAATTTCTCGTGCCGCATCTACTCCTACATATCGATAATGCCATGGCTCATAGCTTGTCCCTGTAATCTCCTGTTTCCCTTGTGGGTACCGTAATATGAAACCATAATTATGTGCATTTGCGGCAAGCCACGTATATACCTCATCATTTGAGCTCTTTGATTTATCAGCATTAATATCAACTGCAATGCCTAATTGATGTTCACTTGTTCCGGGCAAAGCTACCCATTCCTTAGCAGTTCTTTCTGCTCTTGACTGTGAATATCCTTCATTTATATAAGCCTTTATCTTATCATCTAATATTTTCTGCTGTTCTTCATAAGTTCGATAGCCTTCCCGAACAACCGGATATATTCCATCTTTCCTTGCTGCATCAAACATTTCTTGTAAATACGGATATATCCTGCTATCCACCTTTTGACCATTCGATAATTCTGTTAATTCCACTCTATAATCTTCCGGTATTTCATTCCAACGGTTTACTACAATTAAATACCACTCCTCCGAAACCGGAATACTATGTAAATTCCCTAATCGAGAATGAAATTCGTGAAATAGATTACATAGTATCAAAAGCAAGTAAACTATGATAATTCCTTTCAACCATTTCCCTCGTAACTTATTTTTTTTATCTCTTTTCTTTGCCATATTGTTATTTATGCCTTCATCCTTCTTGACCAGCTCTTTATAGCGAATGGCATACATAGAATACCAATCAAGACAGGAATTGTAATAAGTAGATATGGTGACCAGATAAGCTTCCCAAAAATACTAAAAGTATTAGTTCTGAAAATATCTGTTGAACTTCCTACCAATGGTATTAAATCCAATGCTTTTTGCATTCCATAAGGAAGATATTCTGCAATCATCATTGGTCCATATACAACAGCCAGACTAAGCAGTAAGGTAAGTACATTATTTTTTACAGCCGCTGATATAAACATAACAATTCCGGCAAAACCTATTGCTCCAAGCAGTACAAAAGCATATTCATAAATTTCTGCCTGCAGCATATTCATAGGTGCAACAGCAATCAGCTTGATATTCTGAATCGGCATATCCCATCCGGCAGTTCCCATAAAAAACAACTGTGATATAACAATTGAAACAGCAAGTAATGCAAATAACTCCACTGTAAACGCTAAACCAGTAAGAATTTTGGCAAGAGCAATTTTCCCCCAACCATTTCGAGTCGTCAATACCAGTGTGCTTGTATTATCATGCCATTCGCCAGCAAATAAAGAGGATAAAACAATACCGAGAAACAAAGCCATCACAACTCCCAGATCCGCAACCATACTACCAAGAAGCGTTGACCAGCCTTCTACCCACTCATAACGAAATGGTTTTTCTACCTTTCTCTCTATCTGATGTAAATACTCTTTTTCAGCTCCTACCTGACCACTGACCTCCAAAAACTCATCAAGCACCTGCTGTCTTCTTTCATAGAAGCCTGTTAACTTATCCGGATCAACATAGCTTATCATCGTTTTATAATTACTGGTATCTCGAAGCTCCGGATACAATGTTCCGAGCCAACTATTAACTATCCGCCAGTCTGTCTTTTCCAGTTCTTCCTCCATACCGTCAGCTTCCATTTGCTGATAATCACTTACTATTTGCTGCAAAGTTTCATCCGTCAATTCTCCACCAAATGAAAGCGCATATCCCTGACTATCCTTTATTACTGTATATCCATCAAAATTATTGCCAAAAGCACTTGTATAGTCATCTGAACTGCCAAAACTGAACCATTGAAATGAAAGTATGCTTCCAAAAATTACATAATAAACAAAACACAACAACACACATATTTTAACAATTTTCTTTCGCCATAACTTTTTATGCTCTAACCAAAATAGTTCCATTCTATTTCACTCCTTCCTCTGTGGAAAAATAAAATAAATAAAGATCTTCCAATGTAGCTTCACAAGGCACCGCTCGCTCACTAGGCATATTGTCTGAAATAATACGCAATATAATTTCTTTTCCTTCGTGCCGTAAATTAGCAACCGTTGTTTTTGTCTGCCATTGTCTAGCTTCTTGTGGAGAAACAGAAAGCTCCCAAACCTTACCATTTGCCTTGTGAATCAACTCAGGAACCGTACCCTGCAATACAAATTTTCCTTTTTTCATCAATAGCACTTCATCTGCTATTGCTTCTATATCCGATACAATATGTGTGGAAAGAATTACAATTTTATCGCCTGCATACTCTGAGAGCAGATTACGAAAACGGACACGCTCTTTCGGATCAAGTCCTGCAGTCGGCTCATCCAAAATCAAAATTTTCGGATTATTAAGTAACGCCTGTGCAATTCCTACTCTTTGTTTCATACCACCGGAAAAAGTTTTTACTTTTTTGTTTGCCACATGGCTTAAATCAACCACTTCCAACAATTCAGTCACACGTTTTTTTGCAACATTCTTCGGTATTCCTTTCAGTGCTGCAATATACATTAAGAACTCCATCGCAGTATAATTTGGATAATATCCAAAATCCTGTGGTAAATAACCCAGCACATTCCGGTAATCTGCGCCCATCGAAGTTACTTCTTTTCCATCCAGCAATACCTCCCCTGAGGTTGACTCCAAAACAGCACATAGCATACGCATCAATGTTGTTTTACCTGCACCGTTAGCCCCCAAAAGACCATATACTCCCGGCTTTAAGGTTGCACTAACACAATCTACCGCTATTTTCCTGCCATACTGTTTTGTTAAACGATCAAGCGACAATTCCATACATTTTTCCTTCCTTTCTCATCTCTGCAATATAATGAATTTCATTTATAAAGAACATAGCAAAAATCAAAAATGTAACAATCCACACCCCCACTGCTGATGTTTCATATAACCATGGCAATATTCTTGCTGACATCCCCCAACAAATGCAGGAACCCAGCATTACAATCGCACATATCTGTAAACTCTGTTTCTTTTGCAAACGGATCAAACGTAGCAACGCAACCATACACACTAAGTACGGAACCAGGCAGTATAGAACCATCTGTCCAATCTCTTTATAAGAATTTTGCAAATAAACTTCCATACACAAAAGAATTGTTATACACACCAAATTAGCAGCCCCAGCCAAAACCAGCTTTGCTAACGTGATTTGGGCACCAGAAGCTCTTGTTACCGCTTCAATCTCGCTCATTCCATAATACTGGCTTTTAAAAATTGCTGGTATGATAGACAATACAAACAGCGGCATAAAAATTGGTATATTCTTTGGCACGTCTGCAATGCTGGCAATTGTTAAACAAACTATAAATAACGTTACTGCCTGCAAACCAAATATTGGAATACCTTCAAAGCGAAATACATCTGAAAGATAGTGAAAGAAACCTGTCCTCGGTTCTGCCCTAGTCACTTCCTGTTCTCGTACAATTTCAGTGCAAAGCTTAATTGTTTCCTCTAATCTTTTAGGCTGTACTTCCTCTCCTAAAGATTGCTGTAAATATCCCTTCAACTTTTTATCTTTCATTTTCCTGCTCCTTTCTCATAATTTTTAAAGCATTACGAACCCTGCTTTGTGCTGTTCGCATATTGCATCCCATCACTTTTGCAATCTCTCCAAAACTAAGTTGTTCTCCAAAGCGTAGAATGACTGCTTCCCTTTGTTCTGATGATAAAAAATTCAAAAAATAGCTTATCTCTGCCCTATCCTCTAGCCGAACTATGTCGTTATACTCATGCACTATATTTTCTTCATCTTCTAATGGATAAAACTCAACCTTCCTACTTTCATCAATACATAAATGATTTGCAATCGTGTATAGATAAGCCTTAAATTTCTTTTTCCCTTTATATCCGGATAAATTCTTAAACAACTTCAAAAATGTTTCCTGAGTCAGGTCTTCTGCTTTTTCCAGATTAGAGCAATGCCACCTACAGTAACGTAAAATAGATGTATAATAGCGTTTTATCAATTCTTCTGCTGCATTTTCATTTCCAAGTAGAATCTGTTCCACTAATTTGTCATCACTCAACACGCATCAGACTCCTTTCCATTGAATATCTGTATATATATAATAACGGGTTATGCACTTAAAATGATTAAAAGATTCCTCATTTTTTCTTAAAACGAATTAAACTATTAAACCAATATTTTATCTCAACCCCTTTCAGAAATATCAAATAAATCAAACACTACCTTTTTCTCCGCTTAGAGTAATACTTCCCACACCACACAATCCTGCACCGGAAACTCTGCTTACATTCATACACACACTTCTTGCACTGGTCATTATACTGTATCCTGTTCTTATCATTCAAAAAGAACATCCACAACCTTTTTTCGTTTTTTATGCCCTTTAAGCGTATCAAAAGATATGCAAGGCATATTTCCCTGTCACTTCATCAGGAACGCCTTAAATCGTCCATTTCTTGTCAGAAAAGGCAATCAGTGTTCAAACCGATTGCCCCCTCAGATGTTGTGACACTTTCTTATTCCGTCTGTATCTGCCGGAATGCTGCTTCAAAATGTGCTAAAGCCTTATCCCTTTCTGTCTGCTGTTCCTTTGTCAATGACCGTTCATAATCTTCAAATTCTTCTGTCCCGTTGACCTTTGCCTTATCCACAATCCAGCAGAATTTCCATTTATCCAACAAGTGATGATACAAGTCCTCTGCATTGTCGTAGTTGGAATTATTCTCAAAATATCCATCCATGTAATACTCCAGTACAATAAAGCCGAACCTAACATCAGCACCGTTCCTTTCGGATCAGTGACAACATAAGACGAGTGCATCTGCATCAGGTTAGGCTTCACAAAAAAGCGAGTCTTACTGGAACCGGAACCACCGATAACAAGAATATTTTTATTTCTTGCATACTTCGGCTCTTTCGGTCTGCCGGACATCATCAGCCGTTCCGTCTGTGTCAGAAGGACATTATTTTCAAACACAGAATCCATATATGGCTCTATGTCCTTGTCATTTCCACACCTTGCGGAACCGTATTCTACACCCTGTCGGAACTTCTTGGCATTCTTGGCTTTGTAATACACCACAAGTCGGAGTGCCATGCCGCCTGCCACACCAATCAGTAAATCCCTTGGGTGGAAGCTGGGCAAGGGATTGGCAAACAGATTATCAAAGCGGTTCATGACTGCCATCATCTTATCGGAAGCATTTGTCCCCTCCGATACTCTCCACAACCATGCAACCTTGTCACAGAAATACCCAGCAAAGATATAGGGCAGATTCAAAAGCACTAGCTTCTTGGTATCCATACCTCCTGCTTTTGCTTTCAGATTTTTCGGGATTTCCTTCAGGTCTTTGGTTATGCCTTCAATGATGTTACTCAAAGGCTCTGCCCCCTGTACTTATTCATTTTCCGGCTCCGTTCTCTGTTCTTATTCTGTGATACTGCATCCCTAAAGCGTTTCAGTTTCTCCCTTACGGAAGTCCTGCCCTTTCGTTTCTCATTACCATAAACAAATTCCTTGAATGCCTGTGCTACTGCATCGGCATCCCTGTCCTTGAAAAATACCACATATTTCGGCTGGGCCGTTGTCTTGTCTTTCTTGACGGCGAAATCAACATTATATTTACGAGCTACCCGCTCAAAGGATTTGATATTGCCGTCCGTCACTTCGATAGACGAAACTCCCACGCCTTCGCCAACCAGCTTTTTCACAGAAGTTTTACCATGCGTTTTCTGTGCTTTCTGCCTGCGGTGGTTCAGATACATCCGCATTGCAGCCTTCAAGACGTTGGCATCCAATTTAGCGGTCTTAATTACAAGAGCGATTGTTTTCTGCGTTACTTCCTCTTGCATAAGTACCTCCGATATGTATTTCCATGTGCGTATGCTCCGCTAAGGTGGAACATATAGCCGATGTAATAAATACCTCATAATTCTCCTTTCCGCTTCTGGACATCGTGTCTAAAAGCAATAAAAAAAGGGCAGCTATAAATCTCTCGACTTATAACTGCCCTGACGCTGTATACTTATTTAACCTAACTATAATTTTTCAACCTCTACACTTTGAAAAACTTGTAAAGGAAAAGAATCTACCATAGTCCTTATTTTGGGTTTTTCTCCAAATATCTTTTCATAAAGTTCCTCACTTACTTCTTGTTTACAAACAATGGTCATTTCTTTTTTTAACTCTGTCATAATATACTCATAAAACCCTCTCATATTGTTTGGAATCCACTCATTTACAAGTGTGCATACGTCAATATTATCAATAACATTTTCATCTACGCCGTACTTTAAAAGAATTTTTATTAGATTCTCTCTATAACAAGGTTTAATAATTTCTACTTGCCTTCTATTTTCCATTGTCTTTTTAACATTTTTTATCTGATAATACGCACCATCCAAACACAATTTTTCTAAGTACCAATACTCATGCGTAACTGCAGCGTCAGGTACAAGACTATTATCATATAACTTTTTCCACGAAATCAGTTTTTCATCAAATAAGTCTACCTCTTTTTCCCAAACAATAATAGATACTAAATCTGTATTATCACATGGTTCTAATATTTTTCCTATCGAATTTATACACCCAGTTATAGAATCACTAAAGCAAATACGTTGATATGATTCATCTTCTCCATTCATCGGATTCTCTGGCACCCTAGGAATAAAAACTTTATGTAAGGGTTCCATAATATTAAAGCTCACATGAAATAATCTAATCTTTTTTTCCATTAAGAATTTTCCTTTATCAATTCCAAAACTCTCTCTAGGGCTAATTCGTTCGTCCATTTAGAAGAATTATTCAAGTAATCAAAATATTCATTCTCTGTGGCAATCGTTATTATATCCGTACTCCTTATCAAATCTGCTATGATTGATTTATTCTTTTCAAAATCTTCTTCACAGTTAAAAAAATCCAAATCCATATCTAAAATATATGGCTTTTCCTTAGCCCTATCGCAAAACATTTTTACATCATTATCTCCAACATAATTATCTAAAACAAGATAATGCTTATATCCTTCAGAATAATCTTGCTTGTCCTTACAAACGCAAAAAAAATCCAAAATGTATTCCATATTATAGCCAACCGATATATGTTCATCATGAAACACATATAGTTTTGTCATTTCTTCAATTTTGTCTATATCGTATTTATGTTTTATATACATCTCATATATTTTTCTCTGTTCCTCATATGAATTTACCCTTGCCATATCTCCATTGCATTTTCTATAAGCATACTGTGAAAAAATAGGTCTTGTATCCATATGATAGTCAAAAGTTATTAAGCGATATTCCTTTTTGGTTATCGCACAATATTCCGCCCATACTGGTAATACAAAATTATGGCTCTTAACTACAGAAACTTTCTTTTTCTCAAATAAATAATTTTTTCTATTATTCTCTAAATTCTCTTGGCGTATCATAATATTCTCCTCATACAAAGTCTATCTCAAAATAGTCCTGCAAATAATTTTCTAACCAATCATACTTTTCTTTTATTGATATGCTCAACTTTTCATCTTCACGCTTTTTGCTTCTTTCAATTTGGCATAAGCGAAAAATCTTCATAGCAGTTTCATCTGAATCCGGTATAAAAGAAATGCTATTTAAATAATTCAAATAATACAATCCGTCTGTATCTTTTCTAATAATCTCCCCATTCATTTCTCGTTGCATTGCATTATCTCGATACATTTTTTCATTATAATCCATAAGCTCTTGCGCATACTCTGGATCAATAATTATCCTTGGAAACCTAGCTTTTTTTGCCTCGAGAAAGTAGGCTTTATTCATACCTGGTCCAAACCAAACATTTCTTTCATTATCATAATATATCTCACCATAAGTAATGGCTCCACGTGCTATAAATCCATTCTTTAAAAATTCATATAACATTTTCTCTGTATTATAACAAGCAATGCACATTAAAGCATTCATATTTTTTCTCTCTTCTTCCACTCCTTCTTTATAATCGTAAATTATATATGCACAATCAGAAAATACATGAATTTCTCTTTTATATATAGTCCACGGATGTGCTGTATCCAGTTCTTTTTCACGTTTTACAGCCTCGCTGAATATCCTCATAATATTATACCACTCATCAAATCCTTCCCTATCTTGAGAGCCTAAAATATCAACAAATATTATTACTGCTTTTCTAAATCCTTTTTCCATTGCCTATTACCTTTTTTTCATTCAAATTTTCTTTTGCTCCTAGTACAGACGATACATTGTGCATAGTTCAACAAATAGTCTTCCATTTTGATTTTTTATATTATCCAATAACAACACCTGAAACAAAACATCTCCCACATTCTCCAACCTTACCATTCCATATTCTTTCTCTGTAAAACCATCAACCTGCATATCCTGCATGGCAGCCTCTTTCCTTTCCACCAGACAATGCGTATACAATGCCATGATATACTTGTCCGACATCAAGAAGGCATATGTTTCGTTCCCTTGATATGTATATCGGCACTTTTCCAGATTTTCTTGCGGTATATCGAAATAACATCTGACCGTTTCCAGATATACATCTCCATTATACTGCGGCTTTAGCTTCTTTGCATACCTTCTGATTGTTAAGAATATATTATTTCTTTCCATGGCTGTCTTTGTTCGCTTGAATACAGGCTTTTTTCCTCGCAGGTCCATATAAACATTATTTAGGATAGTCTTTCCGGCATACTGCTTGAAATCACCTATCCGCAACAAATACAATAACACCTCCAGCAATTTCTCTTTTGATGTTATCTCCTAATACGAATAATCTCCAAATTCAATATGATCCAGCTTCAAAGGGCAGCTCCCCTTCGCTATCTCACGCTCCATTACCCTGTTAATATCTCTCATTGATTCCATCTATATATCTCTCCTTCCCGCTTCTGGACATCGTGTCCAAAAGAAAAAAGAGCAGCTATAAGTTTTTTTGCTCATAGCTGCTCTAACGCTGTTTAACTTTATATCAATTTATTATCCTTCTTAAAATATTAAATACTATTATATCCGCATTCTATCATCAACTCTTTAATTTGTTGTAGATAATTAACATAATACTCACTCGAATATGCTTCATTACAATTTGTTCTTATCCACTGCAATTTTTTATATAATGATATATTAGTTTCATACCGTGTCTTATATTTTACATAATATGAATTTTTTACTTTCTGTCTTTTTAGTGCCTTACCCCATTTTTTTGCTTCCTTATAGCACTCTTTTTCAATGCAATATGATGGTACTTTTAATCTCGCAATATATTTATCCGAAGAATTATAAATATCACTCAAATAAGCTATCTGCATATCTAAAGACTGATACACATACCGAATATCTTTTATCCTTTTAGTATTTCTTTCACTTTGCTTGAATTGAAAAATTGTATCAAATATTACAACTGTCATCATGCTTTCTTTCAGTGTGTCCAAAAAATATTCTTTAACAATATTCATATCAATATATGTAAAGGTTTCTTTATTAATTTTAGCAACAAAAGCAAATATGTTTGATACGATATAATCCGTCAACCCATTTGAAAAAATGGATGTCATTGCAATCAGATATACTATTGCTGATGCAACATAAAAGCCCTTTCTATACTTAAATTTCGTTAAAGACACAATACAAATCACAACAAACGAAAGATACATCGCCATTTGCAATATATTATCATCCAACTTTGCCATATTGTGTATATATTCTGAAAGACGTTC
>OHEU01000684.1_pt1 | contig 18756 bp, 10 predicted proteins | sample 1567341 | NCBI WGS metagenome assembly OHEU01 (sample SAMEA3879524, study PRJEB24766) | human gut metagenome | biome: human-associated habitat; feature: feces | place: USA | collected 1985/1987 | reverse complement strand
AGAGCGCGGTCGTAGAGTTGGCTCTTGAGAAGCAGCATGGCCTTGGCGCGGTTCTTCGGCTGGTCGCGTGTCTCGGTGTTCTCGATGAGGATTTCCTCCTTCTCGCCTGTGTCAGGATCCTCGTATTGATAGCGAAGGCGTACGCCCGACTCCACTTTGTTGACGTTCTGTCCACCAGCACCACTCGACCGGAACGTGTCCCAGCTCACCTTGGCCGGATCGACATAGACCTCAATGGTGTCGTCCACCAATGGTGTGACAAAGACGGAGGCAAAACTCGTCATGCGCTTTCCCTGTGCGTTGAACGGACTGACGCGCACGAGGCGGTGTACGCCATTCTCGCTCTTGAGGTAGCCATAGGCATACTCGCCCTCGATGGTCATCTCCACACTCTTGATGCCGGCCTCGTCACCCTCTTGAAGATTCGTGACTGTCACTTTATATCCCTGTGCCTCGCTCCAGCGCATGTACATACGCATGAGCATCTGGGCCCAGTCCTGGCTCTCCGTGCCTCCTGCTCCGGAGTTGATCTTCAGAACTGCGTCCATCGGGTCCTCCTCCTGGCGCAGCATATTGCGCAGTTCGAGTGCCTCGATGGCTTTGACAGCCTTGTTGTAGAGGGCGTCCACCTCCTCTTCGCTGACAATCTCGTCTTTGAAAAAATCCACGGCGAGTGAGAGTTCGTCGGTGAGGGTGCTCACCTCCTTGTAGTCCTTGAGCCATTTCTCGATGCCCTTGACCTTTTTCATCTGCGCCTCTGCACGCTTGGGGTCGTCCCAAAAGTCAGGCGCCTGTGTGCGGAGTTGTTCCTCCTCGTATTCTATCTGCTTCTGATCGATGTTCAAGTACCGGTGCAAAGCCTCGGTGCGCTGTTGCACATCTTTCAGTTGTTCGGCTGTTATCATAGCTTTCTCTGTGTGATGGTGTGGAGGCTACTCCTCGTACATTTTGTCGATATCCTCCGCGTAATTCTTGTAGATCACTCTTCGGCGCAGTTTCAGCGTGTTGGTCAGTTCGCCGTTCTCCATGGAGAAATGGCGGCTGACGAGCTTGAACCGCTTGATCTGCTCGTAGGGAGCCAGTTGTTGCTGGAGCGTCATGATGCGCTCGTTCATCATCTCGCGCACGGTGGTGTTCTCGCACAATTCTTCTCGTGAGCTATAGACCACCCCGTTTTTGTTCGCCCAGTCCTCCAGCGTGCCAAACTCCGGCACGATGAGGGCGGAGACAAACTTCCGCTGATCTGCAATGACGACCACTTGATCGACAAATTTGTCCACCAGCAGCAAGCCCTCCACCATCTGTGGGGCGACATATTTTCCGTTGCTGGTCTTGAACAAGTCTTTGATGCGTTCTTGGAGGAACAGCTCGCCGTCCTTCATGTAGCCTGCGTCGCCCGTATGGAAGAAGCCGTCGGCGTCGAATGCCTCCGCATTGGCTGCGTCGCGCTTGAAGTAGCCCTTTGTGATGGTTGGGCCTTTGAGCAGGATTTCGTTGTTCTCGCCGATCTTGATCTCGATACCCTCAATGGGCCGACCTACGGATCCGACGGTGAACGGTTTGCCCAAATGGTCGCAGGACACGGTAGCCAGACTCTCGGTGAGGCCGTAGCCGACATCGAGGGGAATGCCGATGGAGTGGACAAACTCCTCCACCTCCGGTGAGACATAGGCTCCTGCCGTCGGGAAGATATGCGGGTTCTCCAGACCGAGCTGCTTTCGTATCAGGCTGAGCACAGTGCGGTTGTACACCTGGTATTGCAACTCCAGATGGATCGGCACGCGCTTTCCGCGTCCAAGGTAGTACACGTTGCGCTTCCGTCCCACGGACATGGCGGCTTGCATCAGCTTGCGCTGCACGGGCGACGAACTCTCCATGCGTCCTTTGACAGCAGTATAGACTTTTTCCCAGAATCGCGGCACCGCCGACATACATGTTGGATGGGTCTCGCGCATACTGTCCTGGATTTCCTTCGGATAGGTGTTGACGATCAGCTGTGCGCCGACAGATATGCAGAGGTACGACCATGCGCGTTCGAAGATATGGGTGAACGGCAGGAAGTTGATGGCGCGGTCCTGGTCGTTGATAGGCACGCACTGCTGGTTGGCTGCCAGGCCTGCGTGGTATTGCCCATAGGTGAGGATGACGCCCTTGCTCTCGCCCGTCGTACCACTGGTGTAGAGGATGTCGCAGATGTCGTCGTCGCTGGCTTCAGCCCACAGTTTCTCCACCTCCGACTGTCTTGGCAGGTTCTCGCCGAGCTTGATGAAGTCGCTGAAGTAGAGAGCGTTGGGGTCGTTGCTACTGATGCGCACACTGGGATCATAGACAATCACGCGCTCCAGTGTCGGGCAGAGGGCGATGACCCTGTGTGCCTTGTCATATTGCTCTTGCTCTCCGACGAACAAGAAGCGCACGCTGGCGTCCTGGATCATGTATTGTATCTGCTGCTCGGAGCTCGTAGCATAGAAGGGTACTGTTCTGACGCGCACACCATAGGCTCCAAAGTCCGTGTACAGGTACTGGATACAATTCTGTGAGAACACGGCTATCGTGTCATGCGGTTTTGCGCCCAAATTCAACAAGGCGTTGGAGACCTGCTTGACACGTGTCGAGAATTGGTTCCACGAGACGCTCTTCCACTTCAAACTGCCAAAATTGCGAAATGTGATGGCTGGTTTTGCGCCGTAGTGCTTGGCCACTTCGTGGACGAGAACGGAAAGATGACTATTCAACTGCATAGCGTATTCTTGTTTACTATGCAAAAATACCACATTTTAACCGAATTTGAAAATTATTGGGAGACTATTTTGTCTTGGACCGCAAAAAAGCGTCTCTCGTAATGCGGTTTGTAGCGATCCATAAGCTCTCTATGAGGCATTGAGGCCAGGGTGTCAGCCCAGAAAAATGATGACCCACATGGCTGTTTTTTCCCACCTCTTGGCCAGGGTAAAAACTACTTCAAAAAAGGATGTTGCCTTCATAGCCCGATGAAGTTATATTCATCGGCTTATGAAGTTAACTTCGTTGGCCTATGAAGTTAAGTCCATAAAAAGGGGTGAAAAATAGCCTTGGCCGCCCCTTGCGCCAATCGGCCGTTCGTTTGCCAAAAAACACCATTTTTGCTACTACTGCGCCACGACCGTTTATACCCTTGGGTGCGTATCAAAACAGCGATTGGAAAACATGGCTGCTTCCCAATCGCTGTTCTAAATCATGCGTTCTGTTGTCTGTGTCTTTTATCGGAGCCACGACTCCGGATTGAGCTTGGCAGTCTCCTTACGGAGCTGGAACTGCAGTACGCCGTCCGATCCTACCGTGCCCAAAGTCTGTCCCGTGCCGACCTTCTGTCCCTGTCGCACACTCACGTTGCGCAGGTTGGCATAGACGGTGATGTAGGCACCGTGGCGCACCATGACGACCATCGTGCCACCATAGCCGAAGATGCTACTCACCTCGCCTTTGAAGACACTCTTCACGGCTCCTCCCGCGGCACCCTTGATATTGATGCCCGAGTTGCTGAGTTTCACGTTGGACATACCCTCGACGTTGTAGTTGCCGAAGTGGCTGACGATCTTTCCTGCCAGCGGCATGGGCAGTCGGCCTTTGGCGTTGGCGAAGCTACCCGTCATCGCCATATCCGCTGACGAAAGGTTGGCATCGTTGGCTGCATCAGCTCGCTGCTGTTCCGCGCGGACGTCGCGATCATGGCGCTGCTTCTCGGCTGCGGCCTTGCGCTCTGCTGCCTGACGGTCGGCCTCTGCCTCCCGGGCCTGTTGCTCGGCCCGCTGCTTCTGTTCCTCCGCCTTCTTTCGTTGTTGCTCGGCGTCGCGTGCACGCTGCTCCGCCTTGGCACGGTCTTGTGCCCTGGTGGCTGCCCGAGCCGCTTCTTCGGCCCGCTTGCGCTCCCGTTCTGCCTTCTCGGCTTCCTCCCTGGCTTTGCGCTTTGCCTCTGCTGCGCGTCGCTGCGCCTCCGCCTCTCGGCGTTTGGCCTCGGCCACACGGCGGGCGTTCTCCTCTGCAGCTTTCTGTGCCGCTGCGCGCTTCCTCGCGAGGGCTTCGGCACGTGCCTTGGCCTGAGCCGCACGTTCCGCTGCGCGTTTCTTCGCCTCGGCGGCTGCGCGCTCCCGCGCCTTTTGAATCTCGATGTTGATCAGGCGGTCGATCTGTGCGTCCAGGGCCTGCTGCTTCTTCCTGCGTTCAGTGATCACGCCCTGAAGTACCTGTTGGTCTTGCTTTAGCGACGCGACGACACTCTCTTGCTCAGCCTTCTTCTGGGTGACGGCGGCCTGCGCCTGTCGTCCCTTGTAGCGGAGGTTGTTCTTCTGCTGTCGGATTTGTCCCAGTTGCGCCCGCTTCTCGTCAATCTGTTGCTGCTGTTGCTGCAACTTTTCGCCCTGTGCCCGTTGATAGGCCGCATACTCGCGGACAAAGCGCAGACGGCGGTACATCTGTGAGAGGCTCTTTGCAGAGAAGATAAACATCAGTTTGTCCTGGATGCTGCGGTGGCGCGCCATGTAGCGCATGGAGCGGATGAAGCGCGCACGGCGTTCGCCCAACTGCAATTCCAGGTTCTCTAGCTGCGACTTGAGGATACCGATGTTGTTGTCGATGCCATCAATGTCGTGGGTGATGTGGTCGATGTCGCGCTGATGCTGCCCGATCTCCGTATCAAGTGTGATGATGCGCTTCAGACGGTTGTCAACGTCGCGCTGCTTCTCCTGATACTCGGCCTCGTGCTGCTTGATCTCCTGCTTGATACGCTGGTTCTCCTGCTGTAAGCCCTTGATCTCCTTGGTCGCTGTGTATTTCGGTTGCTGCGCAGCAGGTTTCTGGCGCGGCGTACCCTTTTCCCTCTGTGGTGCAGGCTTTTTCTGCTGTGGCGCGGGTTTCTGTCCGCGTTTGTGCCGTGGCTGTGCCGGCTGCGCCTTCTTGGTGGGCGTATGGCGTGCGGGCGCCTTGCCCTTGGCCTCCGTCGGCGCATGCTTCTTGCGTCGCGTGTGCGTGCTTTGTGCCGTGGCGGTCTCCAGCGTGCAGCAAAGGGCGACGATAAGGTATAGAATCAACTGTTTCATTTAGAACTGGATGAGTTTGCCAAGCACCTCCTCCAAAGGCACTTGCTGATATTTCCCTGACAGCGAGGTGCGCTCCTCCCAGTTGGCGTCGGCTTTGACGTCGCTGAGTGTGAGCATCACGCGGAGTGTCATCTGCTTTCCCGTCGCTTCGGTCTGGGCCGTCACGTCGTGGGAATATGGAAACTGCTTCGAACCGAAGGCTTTGAAGTCGCCGTAGTTCCATCGTAGTGTCGAGGTGCCGTGGGCGATACTCTTGTATGTGATGAGCGAGGAGAGGATTTGCGCCTTGTCCTTCGACACCGTCCACTCATAGTCGAGCTTGCCATCGTGGAGTCTTACGGGCACATTGTCAGTACTTCCTATCTCTGGTGTGAATCTGCTGAGCTGCGCCTCTCCCACGCGCTGTTCTCCAGGGAGCAGCAGTTGGTTCCAGAAGAGCGACTGGAGGGAGTAGAACGTGATGCCGTTGTCGCGCAGGAAGTCCACCTCGTCGTAGGTCGTCTTGACATACTGGTGGTGGTAGCGGTCCACGAAGAGCACCCCCTCGGGTGTAAACTCGATGCGTCCCACCTCTGATCGTAGCACGGGAATGAGCAGTTGGAGCCGGATGACGTTGTCCTTGCGCATTCTCAGGATGCCTGGTACGGAGATCGCGTTTCCGTTGCGCTCCAGGGTGAAGGTGAGGTTCGACACCAGGTTCTTTTGATAGAGGGCATTGTCAGCCACGCGCTGCATAAAGCGCAGGCCTGTGGCCTCTTTGTCCTTGTCTGCATGGACGGTGTGCCCTTTCTCCATAGCAGGGACCTCTCCGCCCACCTGCCGCTGCGTGCCACAGGCTGCGGCCGCCATCATGAGCGAGGTGAAGAGCAGGATATGTCTTGTTTTCATTCTTCTATGTATTTTTTGAGTTCTATTTTCCGTCGCAGGATGGCGTTGTCCTCGTCCTCCTGTGCTGCCTTCTGCCACATCTCCATGGCCCGGTCTGTGTCTCCCGCCATGTAGAAGATGTCACCGCAATGCTCCACTACTACGCTGCTAAGCGTGGAGTCGCTCGCGATGGCTCGTTCGGCGATGGTCTTTGCATCGTCGTAGCGTTTCTCCTTGAAGAGAATCCAGGCGTAGGTGTCGAGGAAGGTAGCGTTGTCCGGTTCCTTCTGTACCGCCTTGAGGCTCATCTGTTCGGCCTTTTGCAAGTCGGCGGCAGAGTCGAGGGAGAGGTAGTAGGCGTAGTTGTTGAGTGCCCCGACATTGTCCGGTGCATAGTGCAGACAACTATCGTAAGCCTCGTAGCAAGCCTTGTTCATACCCTTCTCGCGGTAGATCTCCCCCATGAGGGAGTAGCAGTCGGCCATCATGTCCGAATCGGACTCCTCATCGCGCAGTTCGACGGTCTTCTGGAGGGAGGCAAGGGCCTCGTCGTTTCTCTTGAGCTGAAACAGAGAGAAGCCTTCGAAGTAGCAGAGCTGCTGGTTGTCGGGGGTGTATTGCAGCGAGGTCTTGCACAAATCGACGATCTCGTCAAACCGCTCCTCCTCTGCAAGGTTCTGCACGAGCAGTCCTTGCGCCATCTCGTTGTCTGGCTCCACGGCCAGTGCCTGGCGATAAACTGCGTTGACCTCGTCCCTTGGGAAGTCGTGTCTCACCATCACCATGGCTTTGATCAAGTAGATACCCGCGTCTTCCTGTGGGACGGAGAGGGCGTCGTCGAAGATAGCCATTATCTGGTCGTTGTTCTCGTCCTTCAGTTGTCGTGTGGCCTGCAAGATGAGTGCGTAGCGGCTCTCCTGGGGAGTGTCCTTGTCGCGCAACAACTGCCTCAGCAGGGTCTGTCGCTTCTCCTTGCGGTGGGTGGCCTGGTAGTAGTCGAGGAGCAGCATTCGTGCCGAGACGTTGTGTGGCTCCTCGGCGAGCACACCTTGGCATACCTTGTATGCCTCCTTGGTATGGCCGTTCTGTAGCAGCCAGTTGCCCAACATTAGCTTGTAGCTGCTGTCGTATGGATTTTTCTCTACGAGGTCTATCAGTACCCGTTTCGACTTCTCGCTCTCTCCCTGCATGTCGTAGATCTGCATGCGGGTGAGGGCTGTCTGCGCACTTACTCCCTCGATGCGCTCCATGCGGTCGATGACGTCGAGCATTTGGTCGTATTGCCCTTCTTCGCCGTAGAGCTGGTAGAGGAGTTGGAGGATGTCTGTGCGGCTTTTGTTGCCCTTGTAGAGACGCTCATAGACCGTGATGGCGCGCGCATAGTCCTTGCGGTTGATGAGCATTTGCCCCAGATACTCCAGGTAGTTGTTGTTGGTGGGGTCGAGGGCCACGGCCTTCTCGTAGCATGCCAGCGCTTTCTCGGGCTGCTTGAGCATGAAGTAGAATCCGGCGAGCTCGTAGTGCACCTCGGGAGCGTTGGGGTTGATTTCCAAGGCATGGCGGAAGAGGTCGAAAGCTGCCGCAAAATGCTCACGCTCCTGCTGGAGAAGGGCTTCGAGGTAGAAGTAGCGATATCGCTGCTGGTCGTTGTCGCTCAGTGTGCGGACCACGGTTTCGCCCTGCTCGGTTTGTGCCACAGCCTTGGGCATTGCCACGGCCATCAGTGCCGTCAGCATCATCAGGCGTGCTGTCGGCCACTGGCGCAGGAAAGATATATTGCCCATGTGTTATTTCCTCCTTATATATATAATATGAGAAATCCTATTCGCTTACTGTGCTTACTCCACTCCCGTATGGCCATAGCCGCCAGCTCCGCGCTCCGTTTTGTCGAGCACTTCGACTGCGGTCAGCACCGCCTGCTCGTGGCGTGCGATGACGAGTTGCGCGATGCGCTCTCCGTCGTTGACGGTGAAGGGATTCTGCGAGAGGTTGATGAGCAGCACCATCAGTTCGCCACGGTAGTCGGAGTCGATGGTTCCCGGAGAGTTGAGCACCGTGATACCGTGCTTCAAGGCCAGTCCGCTGCGGGGCCGCACCTGTGCCTCATAGCCTTCGGGCAGCGCGATGTAGAGCCCCGTGGGAATCAGGCGACGCTCCAGGGGCTGGAGAGTGAAGGACTCGGGAATGTTGGCGCGCAAATCCATGCCCGCACTCTGTGCCGTAGCATACGCGGGCAGCGGCTGCCGCCCCTTGTTGATGACCTCTATCTTGACCATAATAGCTGAATAATCGGCAAAAGTACAAAATTTCCCTTACAACACCGTCCATTTTAGGAAATTTTAGTTTTGGGCGTAAGGACAATGGAAAGCGGGGAGACCGCCTGCCCTTGTTCTGGCAAACTGTCTCCCCGCTATCTTGCGTCAGTTTTTTTCAACTGGCTTACTGCGGATTGATCTCCTGCAACAGGCGGTCGGCATGGCCCCACTTGTCCATCAGGTAGAGCATGTAGCGCACATCGACACCGATGCAGCGTGCAAGCTGGCGGTCGAAGTTGATGTCCGAAGCCAAGCTATCCCAGTTGCCATCGAAGGCGAGACCGATGAGCTGGCCCTTGCCGTTGAAGATCGGTGAACCGCTGTTGCCACCGGTGATGTCGTTGTTGGTGAGGAAGCAGAGCTGCATCTTGCCCGTCTTCTTGTCCAGGTAGCGACCGTAGTCGGAAGCCGTCATCAGCTCACGCATCACGGGCTGTGCGGCATATTCCTCGACCTCTGCGGCACGGTCCATCTTGGTGACGATGCTGGCAGCGTCGGTGTAGTAGCCACTGTCATGGTTGCCCATGCGGAAACCACCCACCTGGCCGTAGCTCAGACGCATCGTGAAGTTGGCGTCGCTATAGTGGGGCAGATCCATCTCCATCTGTACCTTAGCCTCGCAGAGCTTCTTCTCCTGAGCCTGAATGGCGATCTTCAGCGGGAGATACTCACCAATGATCTGGTTGTTCACAGTGATGATGTCGTTCATGGCCACAACGGCGGGATCCTGCTGTACTCTCTCCATGTCTTTGATCATGAACTTCTTGCCCTTCTTCAGCAGCTCCGATTTCTTGTAGAGCCACTCCGTGTAGCGTGCGAAATCGCCGTTGAACTTCGCCTGTACCGTGTTCTTGAAGAAAGCGGGCCAGTACTTCTGCGGCACCTGCTCGTAGTAGTTCTTCAGCATGGCGGTAGTCAGTTCCTTGTCGAGGGCGAGGTTCCACTCATCGCTATTGTCCTCAAACTCCACATACTGCTTCTTCGGGTCGTTGCCGCCCTTGACCTCCATGCCGCGCATGGTCCACAGGCGCAGTCCGCGGTTGAAGAGCTCTGAGACACCGAAGAACGACTCCTGGGCATAACCCAGCGCGTGGGCGGGTTCGGCGCAGTCGGCGTAGGCCTTCTTCAGTGCGTCGAAATCGACGTTCACATACGGGTCCTTCGATGCGCCCGAGGCGAGCCACTGCTGAATCTTCCGCTCGAAGGAAGCCTTGTCGCTGATCAGTCCGATGGAGTCGATACAGTGGTTCATACCGATGGAGTTCTTGTAGTAGTTGGCTGCTCCCACATAGGAGTCCTCATACTGGATGCGCGTCTTCTCGCTCATGGCCATGTGCTTCTTCATGATGCCCAGTTTGATGGCGCGGCTCTGAATGCGGATGGCGTTGCCGATATCGCGACGCTCCTGGATGCCGTAGCTGGAGAGGTAGCGGTTGGTGGAACCCGGGTAGCCGATGGTCATGGCGAAGCTGCCCGGCTCATAGCCCTGGAGGCTCACGGGAGCCCACTGCGTGGGGTGATAGGGCACGTTGTCCTTGGAGTAGGCTGCAGGACCGTTGGTCTTCGGGTCGGCATAAATGCGGAAGACGGAGTAGTCGCAGGTCTGGCGCGGCCACATCCAGTTGTCGGTTTCGCCACCAAACTTACCCATCGACTTGGGTACGGTGAAGACCAGACGCACGTCGGTGAAGTCCTGGTACGTCATGGCGTAGTATTTGTTGCCCTCATAGAAGGGCTTCACGACGACGTGGAGCGTGGGATCGATAGCCTTCACCGAGTCGGTCATGGCGTTCTCCAGCGAGTCGAGGAGCTCGCCTTTGCGCTCGTAGGTCTGGCCGTTGAGCATAGCAGTCACCTTGGGGGTGATGTCGGCCTGATGCTTCATGAATGAGACGAAGAGGTCCTCGTTGGGCAGCTCCTCCTCGTAGGTCTTGGCATAGAAGCCATTGAGCATGTAGTCGTGCTCCACGGTGGAGTGGGCGTTGATGGCAGAGAAGCCGCAGTGGTGGTTGGTGAAGACCAGACCGTTGGGGCTGACGACAACTCCAGAGCAGTAGCCGCCGAAGTTGACGACATAATTGCTCAGTGCGTCGGGAGCACCGTAGAGACGGTCCTGACTCAACTCGAAGCCTTCGGCCCGCATCTGCTGATAGACGGCCTCGGGGAGGTTGTAGAGCGTCCACATACCTTCGTCGGCCTTCGCCTGCGTGCCCATAGCGAGCAGCGCTGTGGCGAAAAGAAGTGATTTTTTCATACCTTGATATTGATTTTTGCGTAATATATTTTTAGGCGTAACTATATAAAAACGCGTATGCGCGATGATTATTGTGTTGTGTGCTAAAAAACTTAGCTGACGCAGCCCGTCAAAACGGCAAAGGCAAAGGCGCATAAAGCGTCCTTGCCTTTGCTGTGCGTTGTTGTGTCGAGGCTATTTGTCGAGCTTCCACGTCACGCCGTCCTTGGTGTCTTTCACCTCGAAGCCGGCTGCGGCGAGTTCGTCTCGTATCTTGTCCGACGTGGCCCAGTCTTTGTTCTTCTTGGCCTGTGCGCGCAGTTCGAGTACCATATCGACGACCTTGCCGAAGGCGTTCTCCCGAGCGGAGGAGTTGTCGCCCTGCTCGCTTCTCAGTCCGAGGATGTCGAAGATGAAGATGCGCTGCACGTCGGCAATCTCCTGTATGTCCTCTGCCGAGAGCTGTGATTTGTGGTCGAGCGCGCTGTTGACGACGTGGCATGTTTCGAAGAGCACGGAGATGACGGCTGGCGTCATCAGGTCGTCGTTCATCGCGTCATAGCACCGCTGGCGAAGTTGGGCGACAAACTCGTGCGACTTCTCGTCGCTTTCGCTGGCGGCCTGCACGCGGGCCAGGTCGCTGACGCTGTCCATGAGGCGCTTGTAGCCCTTCTCGGCGGCCTGCAGGGCCTCGTTGCTGAAATCGACCGTGCCACGGTAGTGGGCCGAGAGGGTGAAGAAGCGGATGGTCATCGGCGAGTAGGGCTGGGTGAGGAGCTCGTTGCTTCCGGTGAAGAGTTGTTCCAGCGTGATGAAGTTGCCAAGGCTCTTGGCCATCTTCTGTCCGTTGATGGTGAGCATGTTGTTGTGCATCCAGTACTTCACCATCGGGTCTCCCTGCGAAGCCACTGCCTGTGCTATCTCACACTCGTGGTGCGGGAAGATGAGGTCCATGCCACCTCCGTGGATGTCGAAGTGGTTACCGAGGTATTTGCGTCCCATCGCCGTACACTCGCAATGCCAGCCAGGGAATCCGTCGCTCCACGGACTCGGCCATCGCATGATGTGCTCGGGGGTGGCCCGCTTCCAAAGGGCGAAGTCCACCTGGTTGCGCTTCTCGCCGATGCCGTTGAGCTCGCGCGAGTTGTTGATCATGTCGGTAAGGTTGCGTCCGGACAGGATGCCGTAGCGGTGGTCGTTGTTGTACTTCTCCACGTCGAAATAGACGCTGCCGTTGCTCTCATAGGCGTAGCCGTTGGCGAGAATCTGCTTCACCAGCTCCTCCTGCTCGATGATGTGTCCCGTGGCGTGGGGCTCGATGGAGGGCGGCAGGCAGCCAAGCTGTCCCATCGCGTCGTGATAGCGGTTGGTGTAATACTGTGCTATCTCCATCGGCTCCAGCTGCTCCAGCCGTGCCTTCTTCTCAATCTTGTCGTCGCCCTCGTCGGCGTCATGCTCCAAGTGGCCCACATCGGTGATGTTGCGCACATAGCGCACTTTATAGCCGATGTGCTGCAGGTAGCGGAAGAGTACGTCGAAGGTGATGGCGGGGCGCGCGTGGCCCAGATGCGGGTCGCCATAGACGGTGGGTCCGCAGACATACATGCCCACGTGGGGGGCGTTGATAGGCTGGAACCGCTCCTTCTGGCGGTGCAGCGTATTGTAGATGACCAGATCTTGCATTGTCTTTCAGTTTTTATTATCTAAGTGCAAAGGTACTGCTTTTCCCCGTAATTACCGCCATATCCCGTGAAAATGTGCCAAAACGCCCTTGGTCAGCTCTTCTAAAGGTCGTAGTAGTGAAGTCCGTAAGGACGTAGAGTTTTGGTGTTTTGAAAAATAATAATAAAAAAGATGCTGAAAACTCTTTCCAAATTAAGTATATTTCCGTACTTTTGCACTCGCTGACGAAAAAAACAACGAAGTAATGAATCATTCATCCCACTACAACCCTCAGCACCGTCATCTCTTGCGGTTGCTTTTCGCCCTCGTACTGTCCTGTGTCGTTGTGCCCTCCATGGCGCAAGTCGGCGAGGAAGCAGCTCTGAAGATGAGCGACGTTGATATGGATTCGCCCACCTTTCGCCCGACCGTACATATAGGAAAGGCCCTGGTGGATGGTGACAGTGTGCAGTATGTCAAGACCAACAACGTCTATGTGTTCCCCAAGATAGAGTTTAAGACGCCCGAGGAGCGTGCGAAATTCTACCGCCTGCTATACAATATCAAGAAAGTGCTGCCGATCGCCAAGGAGTGTCACCAGATCGTCATCGAGACCTATGAGTATATGGAGACGCTGCCCAACGATCAGGCACGCAAGGAGCACATGAAGCTGGTGGAGAAGGAAATCAAGGCCACCTATGGACCGCGCATGAAGAAGCTCACCTATTCGCAGGGCAAGCTCCTCATTAAGCTTATCGACCGCGAGACCCACTCCTCGGGTTATGAGTTGATCAACGCTTTCCTCGGTCCTGTGCGTGCAGGTTTCTATCAGGCTTTTGCCTGGGTGTTTGGCGCATCGCTCAAGAAGCGCTATGACCCGATGGGGGCAGACCGCCTCACCGAACGCATAGTCCTGCAGGTAGAGGCAGGCCAGCTATAGTATTGTCGGCGCCTTGGCATAAGTATGGACAAGGCGCCAACAATGCTTTTGTCAAATTGCTCAAGGTGGAGACAACGCTTATGCTTGGTGGTATAAGCTAAGGAGGATTCATCTGCCATGCAGTCGCCTGTGGTTTTTGTTTTGCATGGAAAACGATGAAAAAGTTTAGTTTTTGAAAACTTTTCATCAAAAAGTTTGCTGTTACAAATATTATTCGTAAATTTGCGCAGTCTTGCAGAAGGTTTGCCCTGGTTTTTGCAGCACTGAGTAGGGTAGTCCTTTGGCATGGCAGAAGACTGGACGGCGCTGGCAGCCTGATAGTTTATACTTTTAGGACAAAAATGATAGTGCTGTGAAAAGAAATGCCCTATGAGAACTTATTGCTACATCGTATCCACATGGTTGTGTACACTCTTGCTTTTTCCCCTCGTCACCCACGCTCAGCGGAATCCTGCAGGGAAGTTTTCCCGTGCAGCGATGACCCTCCAGCCCCGAGGCACGGTGCAGGAACCGTCGGCGGTCCTTCGTGCCGATGACGAAATACCGACCAAGACGGTCATAGACCAGCATTTTGACCTATGGACGGCTGGCACCAACGCCACCCCCGATGGTACGATGCTGGGTGGAGGCACTGTCAACTACGCGTTGCCCGAAGATATGATGGGTGTGCGTGGCTGGACGGGCAACGCCGTCTATCAGGCAGGCCAGGCTTGCGCCATCCGCATGTACCTCGACTCGTATGACGAGCAGCGTGGCGGATTTATCAGTACGCCAGAGATGGACCTCAGCGGCGACGTCGTCCTTACCTTCCGTGCCCGTGCGCTGAAGGCCGGGGAGAGTGGTATCATCCGCGTCGCATTGTGCGACAACTATGAGGGACCTGTTGACGACCGCGACTTCAACGTCAGCGACGCATGGCAGGACTATACCTTCAGTACTGATCAGGCGACGTTCAACCCGAACAATATCTTCCAGTTTTCGGCAGAAGACGTAGAACTGCTCCTTGACGATATCGTCGTGACGCGCAAGGCCAACAAGATTCCCGCACCAGGCATCCTCACCCCCATCAACCACTCAGCCACCTCGTTCACGGCGCGCTGGAACTCCACCCCGACGGCAGCCTCCTATCTCCTCCACGTCTATCGCAAGGAGATGCCCAAGGACTATGTCGAGCCTGGCACACTGACGGAAAACTTCGACGGTATCCGTCTCAAAGCCGATGGCAAAACCATCGACCAGTCCAACCCCAACTATCCCGAGGGATGGACGATCAACCTCTCGTCGGCGGGATCGCAAGATGTCTATACCACCGAGGGCGACTACTGCTCGGCACCGCTCTCCCTCTGTTTCGACGCGGAGGGCGACGAGGTCGTCTCGCCCGAGACGCCCGCTCCCATCACCTCGTTCTCATTCTGGGTGAAGCCCAGTTCGATGGACTATGAGACCGACTACACCTACTCCCTGTTGCAGGTGTCGGTATATACGGAGAAGAAAGGATGGACCCCCGTTGCCAACATGCCCAACTACTATATGGAGGCTGCTGGCGGTCGCTACTCCTTCACCCACGACCAGATTGGCGACGGCGTGAAGCGAATCAAGTTCTTCTTCATACAGAAAAATTCCGTCAGCTTCGCCCTCGATGACGTGCAGATGGACTATGCCACCCAGACCGTGCCCGTGGGCCAGCTCGACAAGGAACTGACCGATACCTGCTACACGATGGAGATAGACCCCAACTATGAGTACTACTACAACGTGCGGGCGAAGAACGGCAGCGTGATGTCCGTGGCAACACCCGACATGTGGGTGGATGGCATCCTCGGCGTGAAGGTAGAGGCCAAGGAGGCCACGGATGTGTCGAAGACCGCTTTCACCGCCAACTGGACCGAACTGCACAATGCCGATAAGTATAAGCTCAATGTCATCAAAATTCTGGAGGCCAAGGAAGACGTGAAGGATGTCGTCGTGCTCCACGAGGATTTCAATGCCATCGACCAAGGAACGATGGACAATCCCTACAATCCTTACACCTATGTCTATAATCTGGCCGACCTCGGCTATACGCCGACGGAGTGGGTCCTCCAGTTGCCCTACCTTGTGGAAGGAATGGCAGGAGCGCAGCAGACCAATGTATGGATGGGACTGGCTGGGCTGGTCACTTCTCCCACGCTCGACCTCACCTGTGATGGTGGAGCCTTCGATGTCGATGTCAAGGCTTACAACACTTATGCTGGCGACACGCTCTTTGTGATGCTGATGAACAAATATACCGACAGCCAGGCCATCGATCATCGCATCATGCCGCTGAAACTCGACGGTACGGGTATGACCTCGGCTACTATCCATTTCGACGCCACGGACAATAAGGCCCTGCGTTCGAATGTGATCCTCGCCTTTATGAGTATGTATGGACAACCCTACTTCATCGACGAGGTGACCATCCGTCAGAATGTGCGCAAAGGCGAAACCCTCACGGCGCCCTACGCGTCGCTCTATCCCACGGCGAGCGCTTATGAGGTGGCGGACCTCGATCCGCAGTATAGCTACGCCTATGAGGTGACGGCGATGGCCACGAAGGACTATACCAACTACGTCTCAGAGACTTCCGATCGAGTCTATGTGGGCAAGTCTGTCAATGCCATCGACGCGCTTGCCGCCGATGCATCGAAGGTCAGCGTGCGTGCAGGTCAGGGTAGTCTGACCGTTCGTTCCGATGCTGCGGCCATCGAGGTCTATGACCTCCAGGGACGCAGTGTGGCACGTGCTGAGGCGGGCCTCCATACGTTCCGCCTTGCTCCTGCGGTCTATCTCGTGAGGGTAGCTGGAAAGACCGTCAAGGTGGTCGTGCCGTAGTGACGCAGAAATCTTCGCCCCATCATGGCAAAGGCAGTATGACCCACTTGGTCGTTCGTGCATTCCCATGATGGGGCGATTGTTTTTGGGTGTGTGAAGGGCTATGCGCAGCAAGCAAAATCATGCTGGGATTTAGTTGCAACCCACTCATCATCTTGGTTTTCGAAAAATGCCCCAAGTAAGCAAATGTTGCCCTTTTGTAGAGAAATAACGTTAAAATGGTTTGCCAATTCAACTAAAATGCTTAATTTTGCTGACAAGTTGCGCAGCAAGCCAACTTTAACCAGAATAGCGACAGACCATTATGGATAAAATCGACAAATTAGACAAAAAGATTCTCGGAATCTTGTCCGCCAATGCCCGCCTTCCTTTCAAGGACGTGGCTGCAGAGTGCGGCGTTTCGCGAGCAGCTATCCACCAGCGTGTGCAGCATCTCATAGAGAATGGAGTCATCACGGGCAGCAGTTTTGAGATCAATCCCAAGGCGCTGGGCTACTCTACCTGCACCTATGTCGGAATGGACTTGGAGCGAGGGTCTATGTACCGCGACGTGGTCAACCGTCTGCTCTCTATTCCGCAGGTTGTGGAGTGCCACTTCACCACAGGTCCCTATACGATGCTCGTCAAGCTCTACGCCAAGGACAACGAGCAACTGATGGACCTCATCAACGGACAACTGCAGAGCATCCCCGGTGTGGTGAGTACAGAGACGCTGATCTCCCTGGAGGAGAGTGTTCACCGCGAGATACCCATTGATATCGAGAAATAACGCATGGTCAAGGCGGGCAGAAGGCTTAGGCACACTCCCGCCTTGATGCTTTTATGATCTGGTATAGACGATTAAAACATGGATTTTTCCCTCTCATCACATCTGGACGCTTTCTATGCGGAGTTTCCCGAAGGGCACAAGCAGCCCGTCATAGGACTCACGTCCAACTATAACGACTCCAACGAGATGCTGGCCAAAGCCTACTATGAGCAGGTGATACGTGCCGGCGCTACGCCACTCCTCATCCCGCCGACTACCGACCGCAACGTGATAGTCGGTGTGCTCGACCATATCGATGGACTGCTGCTCACGGGTGGTGCCGACGTCAACCCTCTCTGGGTGGGCGAGGAACCATCGCCACGTTTGCACAACATCAACGCGCGACGTGACCTCTCGGAGTTGCTTCTCACCCGTCTTGCTGCCAACCGTCAGATCCCCATCCTCGGTATCTGTCGCGGCATACAGGTGCTGGCGATGGCTTTGGACGGGACGGTGCAGCAAGATATCTATGAGGACTATCTTCCCACGGGACCTGCGGGATCCCTGGGCCCTTCTACCATCAAACATAGCCAGGATGCCGTGCAGGCTGAGCCGACCCATACCGTGCGCATCGAGCGCGACAGTATCCTCTTCTCCTTGTATCATAAGGAGCGGATGGCGGTCAATTCGTTCCACCACCAGGCTGTCAAAGACCCTGGGGCGCGCTTCCGCACGACGGCAGTGGCTCCCGATGGGGTGATAGAGGCTATCGAGAGTACGGAGTTTAAATCTATTATGGGTGTGCAGTGGCATCCTGAGCATTTGGGTGACGAGGGACAGCGCCTGTTTCGCTGGCTCGCCGATGAGGCTGCGGAGTTTCAGAAAGCCAAGGACGTACACCGTCGTGTGCTCACACTCGATACCCATTGCGACACACCGATGTTCTTCCCGCAGGGGGTGGACTTTGGACGCCGTGACCCGCGCATCCTGGTGGATCTCCACAAGATGAGCGATGGACGGCAGGATGCCGTCACCATGGCGGCCTACCTCCCTCAGCCGAAGATGGGAGAGACGTTCTCGTCCAAGATAGATCTGGCGGGAATCATGCGCTATAACCCACGCCTGGCGGAAAAATACGTCTCCAACCTTCAAACAACGGTGGGCATAAGCGGCAGTTCCATTTCCCCCGCCCACTATGCTGACCTGATCTTCGACAAAATAGAGGAGATCGTAAAGGCCAACCAGCGTTGTCTGAGTATCGCACGTCGTCCGTCCGATCTCTATGAGGACAAGCGGAAGGGACGCAAGTCGATTCTCTTCGCCATAGAAAATGGACTGGCGCTGGAGCACGATTTGGCCAACGTGAAGCATTTTGCCCAGCGTGGCGTGACCTACATCACGCTCTGTCATAATGGCGACAACGATCTTTGCGACTCGGCACGTGGGTGCAAGACGCATGACGGCGTGAGCGATTTTGGAGAGAAGGCCATCCGTGAGATGAACCGCTGCGGCATCATGGTGGACCTCAGCCACGCTGCGGAGAAGAGTTTCTGGGACGCCCTTGACATCAGCGCCAAACCTATCGTCTGTAGCCATGCCAACTGCCGTGCGCTCTGCGATCATCCGCGCAATCTCACCGACGACCAGTTGCGGGCCTTGGCACAAAAGGGTGGGGTGGCCCACATCACGCTCTATCATGGCTTCCTGCGCAAGGAGGGTGGCGAGGCCACCGTGCTCGACGCCATCGCTCACCTGGAGCATGCCATTCGTGTAATGGGTATTGACCATGTGGGTATCGGTACAGACTTTGATGGCGACGGTGGAGTGCGTGGCTTTGCTGACTCCTCGGAGGTGATCGCCTTCACCCGCCGCCTGCTACAGCGCAGGTATAGTGAGCGCGACATCGAGAAGATATGGGGTGGCAACTGGTTGCGTGTCATGGCTGCGGTGCAGCGGTAGGCAAAAGCCGTCTTTATTATCTATGATATAAGGAGAAATGAATAATATAATTCAAGTTTCGCAAGTTCCTTAGCTTGCTATCTTTAGTTCATAAATCTGTATAA
>OHEU01000674.1_pt1 | contig 18958 bp, 20 predicted proteins | sample 1567341 | NCBI WGS metagenome assembly OHEU01 (sample SAMEA3879524, study PRJEB24766) | human gut metagenome | biome: human-associated habitat; feature: feces | place: USA | collected 1985/1987 | reverse complement strand
ATTACAGTATAACAGTCGCCGGGCATATCAGCAATGGTATTTGCAGGGCGAAAGTCCCGCACCTGCTCGATGGGATACGTCCGACCATCGCCCCATGTGATCTGCCGGGGCTGCATATAGCCGGTTGCGTCAAAATCAGAGTTCACCTTCACATAGACCTTTTCTGTTTTACGGCGGCAGTTTCGATTCATTCCTCACAGCTCCTTTGCAAAGTCCACAACTATTTATCTTATTATAATAAATCTTTACGCTGTTTTCAAGAGAAAGCACAACAATTGTTAGCGATGCAAAAAAATACAGCTATATTTCAGTGTGAAGCCTGAATATAGCTGTATTTTTTTCTTTATGGATGATTTAATTGTTCTCCTCAAAGTTCTCGACATGCTCCATGACCTTTTTGAAAACTTCGGGGCTGTACTGTGGAGTTTTACAAGGCAGATCTTGATCTCCAGCTTCAACTGATTGCGGACGTTCTGATTGTTCAGCCAGTCAGCAAACGAAGATTTGGTGTCGATAATCTCTTTGACCTTTTGCGCCAGAGTCTTGCACTTGTCGTTGATGACAGCACCATCAACCTCTTTATCGGTTCCGTATTCAAAATCATACCGGTCCCGCAGGGCAAGGAGAATAAAGATAAAGAAAGGAAATTTTTTGTTTAACTATTCTCACTATTATTTGATTTAGTGATTTTTTTCTTCTTTGGAGAAACCAGTTTGTGACCGGAATAAATGGACATGCCCATACAAAGCAATGAGGAATAGGCAAAGTATTTATGCGCAGTCATAGATTTTTTGATTCCAGAATAAATGCATCCCAACATACAGAAAAGTGCGCCTAAGGCCCAGTATTTATGTGATTTCATGGTTTGATGCCTCCTTTGATTTAACTGATTCAATTATATCGTTTTTTTACGAAAATGCAAGCATTACCGGGAACGCTTTCATGTGGATGCTGTGACTGCCGCTACGGTCATGATCGGTGGGCATTACGAACAAGGCTCACATGTAGCATTCGACTCCGAATATCAGCCGGCACACATATGAGGACGGAAAATGTAGCAGCTTTAAAAAAATTGCTTTTTTCTGCTCAAAGTGCTACAATCGGAATATACCGAATACAAAGGGAGGAAAGCTCCCATGCCAAGACCGCCACGGTGCCGTCGAATTTGTGGCGTACCACAGGTCGATACATTCTGTCCCAACGGGTGCGGGAATACCGAGCCGATCCTGCTGACGCTGGACGAATACGAGGTCATTCGGCTGGTTGACTTGGAGCAGCAAACCCACGAGCAGTGTGCCGCTCAAATGGACATTTCCCGCTCTACCGTGCAGGAGATTTACGAAAGCGCACGGAGCAAGATCGCAGCGTATCTTGTCCACGGGAAACCACTGCACATCACCGGGGGAAACTACCGCATCTGCGGAGGACAGGAGACAGCTCACTGCGGCCGTTGCTGCCGGATGCAGAGAGCCAACATGGAAAATTCAGGCAAACTTTCAAAGGAGATTCCATTATGAAAATTGCAGTTGCCTATGAAAACGGTCAAATCTTTCAGCATTTCGGTCACACCGAGCAGTTCAAGCTTTATGAAGCTGTGGACGGCAAAATCACTCATGCGAAAGTCGTTGACACCAACGGCAATGGTCACGGCGCACTGGCAGGCTTCCTAATGCAGCACGGTGTGGACACTTTGGTTTGCGGAGGCATCGGCGGCGGTGCGCAGGCAGCTCTGGCCGAAGCGGGCATCAAGCTCTACGGCGGTGTCAGCGGGGACGCTGACGCGGCGGTGAGCGCATTGCTCAACGGAAGTTTGGGCTACGATCCCAATGTTCACTGTGACCACCATGACCATGAGCACGGCGAGGCTGGTCACTCCTGCGGTGACCACGGCTGCGGCAAGCATAGCTGCCATTGATATGGAACGCACACTGACACAACTTCCGTTCTGGTCATCCTTGACCGAACGCGAAATGGACACACTACGCCGAAGTGCCTTTGTCCGTCATTATAAAAAGGGTGCGTTCGTTCACAGCAGCGACAATGAATGTCTCGGAATGCTGTTTATTCTTTCCGGCGAGATTCGCACCTATCTTCTCTCTGATGAGGGGCGGGAGGTAACGCTGTTCCGCCTGTATCCGGGCGAACTATGCGTGCTTTCCGCCTCCTGCGTGATCAGTCAGATCACCTTTGATACGCAAATGACTGCCGGAATGGATACGGACGTTCTGATTATCCCTGCAAATGTCATTGCTGCACTCAAGGAGAAAAATCTCCATGTCCGCTGTTTTCTCTATGAACTGGCAACGAAACGGTTTTCTGATGTGATGTGGGCGATGCAGCAGATCATGTTCAAGGGGCTGGATCAGCGGCTGGCAGAATTTCTCTTTGCCGAAGCTGAACGTACCGGCTCCGACACGATACGTATGACCCATGAGCAGATCGCCCAGCACATCAGCTCGGCACGGGAGGCAGTGGCACGGATGCTCAAAAGCTTCTCGGAGGACGGACTGGTGGAGCTGAAGCGTGGTGCAATCACGCTGCGGGATAAGAACAGACTAAATCGTCTAAAATAAAAAGGAATGTGACTTCGTCACGGAATAAAATCATAGATTTGCTACAATAAAAGCAGAAAAGCAGGAAGGAGTATCCACCATGAAAGAAACGAAATACGCAGGAACTCAAACCGAAAAAAACCTGATGGCTGCCTTTGCCGGTGAGTCCGAGGCACGCAACAAGTACACCTATTTTGCATCCAAGGCCAAGAAGGAAGGCTTTGAGCAGATCGCGGCACTGTTCCTCAAAACCGCTGATAATGAGAAGGAACACGCCAAGCTGTGGTTCAAAGAACTGAACGGCATTGGCGACACCGCAGAAAACCTTCTCTCCGCCGCTGAGGGTGAGAACTACGAGTGGACGGATATGTACGATGGCTTTGCCAAAACTGCCGATGAGGAAGGCTTTCATGAGCTGGCCCAGCGTTTCCGCCTGGTAGCCGCCATTGAAAAGCACCATGAGGAGCGCTACCGTGCCCTGTTGCACAATGTGGAGATGGCAGAGGTCTTTGCCAAGAGTGAGGTCAAGGTATGGGAGTGCCGCAACTGCGGTCACATTGTGATCGGTGAGAAAGCTCCGGAGGTTTGCCCTGCTTGCAATCATCCCCAGAGCTATTTTGAAATTCACGCAGAAAACTATTAAAGAAAGAAAAGGAGAATTATCATGGAGCAGAAGTTTTACATTTGCAAGCATTGTGGCAACATCATTGCCAAAGTTAAGGACGCAGGCGTCCCTGTCGTCTGTTGCGGCGAGCCGATGAGCGAGATCGTCCCCGGCACCACTGACGCCGCCGTGGAGAAGCACGTTCCTGTCTGGACGGTGGAAAACGGCATCGTCCATGTCAAGGTCGGCTCCGTAGAGCACCCCATGCTGCCGGAGCACTACATCGAATGGGTATCTCTCCAGACCAAGCAGGGCAATCAGCGTAAGGAACTGCATCCCGGCGAAAAGCCGGAGGTCTGCTTCGCTCTCTGCGAGGGCGATGAGGTCGAGGCGGTCTACGCCTACTGCAACCTCCACAGTCTGTGGAAAGCGTAATTCACCTTCTTAAAATCCGGTGCTCAAAAAGCACCGGATTTTTTTATCAATGTAACCTCGTCACAGAAAAAGACTTTGTCCTGCGGTATGATAAAGCCACAATCAAGAAAGAGCTGGCGAACATGAAAATCAAGCTCAATCCCGATCAGGAGATTGTCAGCACCATCAGAAAAGGACTCAAGCGCGCCGGCGGGTACTGCCCCTGCCGCAGGGAGCGCACAGAGGCAACCAAATGTATGTGCCAGGAGTTCAAGAATCCAATTGCAGATCCGGGCTTCGAGGGTCTGCCACTGTATGCTCTATTACAAATCCTTGTAGGATTAAGGGAGGAAAGCTATGCTGTCAAAGAAACTGGCTGCCATAGATAAGACGCGGTGTGTCGCCTGTGGTGTGTGTGAAAATACCTGTCCACTGGGGGCCGTCAAGGTGCGCCGTGGCTGCTACGCCGCCGTGGAGGCGGAACGCTGCGTAGGCTGCGGCAAGTGCGCAAAGCTCTGTCCCGTCGGCTGCATTGAGGTGAAAGTGAGGGCTGACGCATGAAAGCAAAGCATTGGTACGATTACCTGTGGGTATATGCCATCATCTATTTTGCACTGGGCTTTTTCAATATCCTGTTCGCGTGGCTGGGTATGATCGATTTTCTTCTGCCGCTGCTTTTAGCTATCTTTGGCGGGAACAAATTCTTTTGCAACCACCTCTGCGGACGGGGTCAACTGTTCAGCAAGCTGGGGACAGACCTTAAATGCTCCCGCTGCAAGCCCACGCCCCGCTGGATGTCCTCCAAGTGGTTCCGTTATGCCTTTTTGCTCTTTTTCCTGACGATGTTCGGCAACATGGTGTTCCAGACCTATCTGGTCGCTGCTGGTGCTACGTCCCTGCGGGAGGCCATTAAGCTGTTCTGGACATTCCGTGTGCCGTGGAGCTGGACTTATACAGCCGGTACGGTCACTGACTGGGTGGCGCAGTTCAGCTTTGGCTTTTATAGCCTCATGCTGACCTCTCTGCTGCTGGGTCTGATCGTTATGGTGCTCTACATGCCCCGCACATGGTGTGCGTTTTGCCCGATGGGAACCATGACGCAGGGCATTTGCAAGCTGAAAAACAAAGAATAAACAAAGATAACAGAACGGAGCCTTTCTCATGGCTGAACTGAAAATTACTGCTGCGAATTTTGAAAATGAGATACTGCATTCCGACAAGCCCGTCCTGCTGGATTTCTATGCGGACTGGTGCGGACCGTGCAAAATGCTCTCTCCCGTACTGCATGAGCTTGCCGAAGAAAAAAGCGGTACGCTCAAGGTGGGCAAGGTCAACGTGGACGAGCAGATGGAGCTGGCAATGCGTTTTCAAGTATCCAGCATCCCGATGCTGGTCGTATTCAAGGATGGAAAGGCCGTTGCCAAATCGGTCGGCGGCCATCGGCCTAAGTCGGAGATTGCCGCAATGGTGGAGGGCGCAAGATGAAAGTTGTGATCGTAGGCGGTGTGGCGGGCGGTGCTTCTGCCGCTGCCCGCATCCGCCGTTTGGATGAACACGCCCAGATCATCATGATCGAGCGCAGCGGCTATGTGTCCTATGCCAACTGCGGTCTGCCGTATTATGTGGGCGGTGTGATCAAGGAGCAAGAAGAACTGACACTGCAAACTCCGGAGAGCTTCTGGGACCGCTTTCGCATTGATGTACGGGTACAGCAGGAAGTAACTGCGATCAATCCCACAGAGAAAACCGTCACCGTTCACGCATTGGATAGTGGAAAGGTCTACACGGAAACCTATGACAAACTGCTTCTTGCCCCCGGCGCAAAGCCGACGGTTCCTGCGCTTTCCGGCGTCAGCAGTGAGCGTGTTTTCACGCTGCGCACCGTGGAGGATACCCTCCGCATTAGGCACTTTGTAGAGGATCAGAAGCCGAAAAACGCTGTTTTGGCTGGCGGCGGCTTTATCGGTCTGGAAATGGCGGAAAACCTTACAGAAATGGGCGTTTCTGTCACCATCGTTCAGCGATCCAATCAGCTATTAGCACCACTGGATGCGGACATGGCGAGCTTTGTCCATGCGGAAATGCGCAGACACGGCGTGACTCTGCGGTTGTGGGAAACCGTCACCGGATTCCGACAGGACGGAGATTCCGTGCTGACTCTGTTGGAGAGTAGTGAGCCGCTGCATTCGGATATGGTGTTGCTGGCCATCGGTGTTACCCCGGACACGCATTTAGCAAAAGATGTCGGTCTTGAGCTTGGTATTCGTGGAAGCATCGCTGTCACCGAACGGATGGAAACCTCCGTGCCGGACATCTATGCTGTGGGCGATGCCGTAGAGGTCACCCATTTCGTGACCGGCCAGAAAGCGTTGATCTCGCTGGCGGGGCCTGCCAACAAGCAGGGACGCATTGCCGCTGACAATATCTGCGGCGGCAACAGCCACTTTACCGGCTCTCAGGGTTCGTCTGTTCTGAAACTGTTTGGCTTGACAGCGGCCTCCACAGGTATCAATGAAAAGGCAGCGCAGGCAGCAGGAATCGCTTACGACAAAGTCGTACTTTTCCCAGCATCCCACGCTGCCTATTATCCCGGCGCACGGTCAATGGCAATGAAGGTACTGTATGAAAAAGAAAGCCTGCGGCTGCTGGGTGCGCAGATCGTTGGCGGCGACGGTGTGGACAAGCGTATTGATGTACTGGCAACGGCCATTCGCGCAAAAATGACAGCTTTGGAACTGACGGAACTTGACCTTTCCTATGCGCCGCCCTATTCCTCTGCCAAAGATCCGGTCAATATGGCCGGTTTTATGATCGAGGATTTGGAGAGCGGGAAAGTGCAGCAGTTCCATTGGAATGATATTGAGGACTTGCCCTGCGATGGCAGTGCGACGCTGCTGGACGTCCGTACGGAAGGCGAATATCGGCGTGGGCACTTGAATGGATTCCGCAATATTCCACTGGACGATCTGCGGGAGCACTTGGACGAGTTAGAGCGGGACAAGCCTATCTATGTGAATTGCCAGACTGGGCTTCGCAGTTATCTGGCCTGTCGGCTTTTGACGCAGTATGGTTTCAGCTGTTCCCATCTCTCCGGCGGATACAGTTTTTATCAGGTCGTAACACAAGAGCAGCAGACAGCGCGGAGCGCCTATCCCTGCGGAATGGAGAAACTATGAGTGAAAATTTATTTGGCTTGACGGTTGCGGCAGATAAAGGCTTAGATGATCTGCAGTGCCAGCGCCTTTTAAGCGAAAATCGCAGGTATCAGGAAGTCATGCTGCAATACCGATGTGCGCTGAAAGCACTTGAAAGCAGGTTGGAAATTCTGAACGAAGAGTTTTCATTGCAGCATGACCGCAATCCGATAGAAAGTATGAAAAGTCGCTTGAAGTCGCCGTCCAGCATTATGAATAAGATGCAGAAGCGCGGACTTTCTCTGGATTTTCCGACCATGCAGGCAAATATCATGGATATTGCCGGTGTGCGGGTGATCTGCTCTTTCGAGGAGGATGTGTTCTTTTTGGCAAAGTGCTTAAAAGATCAGTCTGACATTGAAATCATCACGGAGAAAGATTATATTTCACACCCTAAGCCAAATGGCTATCGCAGTCTGCACCTGACGATCCGGCTGCCGGTATTCTTTGCGGAAAAAGAGATCCATGTGCCAGTGGAGATACAACTCCGTACAATCGCTATGGACTTCTGGGCAAGCCTTGAGCATACCATCCGCTACAAGAAAAACTTGCCGATAAATGCTGAAGTCGAAACTGAATTGAAAGAGTGCGCCGATTCCAGCAGAGAATGGGACAGAAAAATGGAACATCTACTGCACATCTTAACATAGTGCGTCGGATATAAAATGAAAAGCACGCACTTTGGTGCTTGCCTTGGACTTGCCAGGGACCGCCTTATCCGCCTTGGGTGGGCGACCCCTGCGAGCCCCAACCAATTTCTCCGCTTTCTGGTTTTCAGGCATAGTCTTTTCTGCTTTCGGCGGACTGCCACGGCACAGCTTTTTCGGCTTCTATAATTGTAAGGAACATGGCTTTTCGCTGAATGGAAAGCGAAGTTGACCCGGGCTGGGGCGGTCTGTATGAAAGCAATATTTTTTTTGAAATAATCTTGACAAAATTTATCAAGATTGATATGATAGTATTAACAAGCAAGCGAAAAGAGGATGTGGAGCATGATCATCACCAAAGAGACGGACTACGCGCTGCGCATTTTGCGGGTGCTGCTGGACGGGGAGAAGCATTCGGTGGCCGAGATGTCGGAAACGGAATTGATCCCCAATCAGTTTGCCTACCAGATTCTGCGCAAGCTCTCCGCCGGCAATTTGGTGCGGGTGAGCCGCGGCGCTCTCGGCGGCTGCGCGCTGTCCTGCGATCTGGACGCGACCTCCCTCTACGATCTCATGGGGGTCGTGGGGGAGCGGGGCATCCTGTGCGCCTGCATGGAGCCGGGATATGAATGCCGCTGGCAGGACAAGCATGGGCGGTGCGCCATCCACTGTCAGCTGGCGGCCTTGCAGCAAAAGCAGGACGAGGCGTTCCGTGCCGTGAGCCTGCGCAGGCTGCTGACCGGCGGATCCGATCCCCAAGATACAAGCAAGCTGTAAAATTTTAAAAGGAGGTACCCGTATGCTGTTTCAAACCACGTCGGCGCACGAAGAGCTGCGCGCGAAGATCCGGAGTTTTGCGGAGGAGGAGATCAAGCCCCTCGCATTTTTAATGGATCAGAACAATGAGTTTCCCGAGGAGGCTGTCAAGAAGCTGGGTAAGCTGGGCTGGATGGGCATTCCCTACCCCAAGGAGTACGGCGGTGCCGGTCTTGATGCTCTGAGCTACGCCATCGCGGTGGAGGAGCTGGCCCGTGTGGACGGCGGCACGGGCGTAATCCTCTCCGCCCACGTCTCCCTCGGCTCATGGCCCATTTTCGCCTATGGCACCGAGGAGCAGAAGAAGAAATATCTGGTTCCGCTGGCCAAGGGCGAGAAGATCGGCGCCTTCGGCCTTACGGAGACCAACGCCGGATCCGACGCCGGCGGCACGGAGACCACGGCGCTGGATAAGGGGGACTACTACCTCCTCAACGGCGGCAAGATCTTCATTACCAACGCCCCTAAGGCGGACACCTATGTGGTTTTCGCCGTCACCACGCCGGACATCGGCACCCGGGGCATCTCCGCTTTCATCGTGGAGAAGGGCTGGAAGGGCTTTGAGTTCGGCGACCACTATGACAAGATGGGTATTCGCTCCTCCTCCACGGCGGAGCTGATCTTCAACAACGTGAAGGTTCCCAAGGAAAACCTATTGGGCAAGGAGGGCGAGGGCTTCAAGATTGCCATGTCCACGCTGGACGGCGGACGCATCGGCATCGCCGCGCAGGCGCTGGGCATCGCCCAGGGCGCGTTTGAGCACGCGTTGAGCTATTCCAAGGAGCGCGTCCAGTTCGGCAAGCCCATCGCGGCCCAGCAGAGCATCGCCTTCAAGCTGGCGGATATGGCAACCAAGCTGCGCTGCGCCCGGTTCCTCATCTACTCCGCGGCGGAGCTGAAGGAGCAGCACGCGCCTTACGGCATGGAGTCCGCCATGGCGAAGATGTACGCCTCGGACATCGCGCTGGAGGTCACCAACGATGCCTTGCAGATCCACGGCGGCAGCGGCTACCTCAAGGGCATGGAGGTGGAACGGGCCTACCGCGACGCCAAGATCACCACCCTCTACGAGGGCACTAACGAGATCCAGCGGGTGGTCATCGCCTCTCATCTGTTGGGCAGGCTGGGCAAGAGCTCCGGCGGCGAGAGCCGTTCGGCGGCCAAGAAACCCGCGCCCATCACCGGCATTCGCAAAAAGACCATCTTCCGGGAGGGGGATGCTGCCCAGCAGGTGGCCGACCTTGTGGCGGCGCTGAAGAAGGATGGTCACGACTTCTCCGTGGGCATCCCTATGGATACGCCCATCCCGCAGGCGGAGCGGGTGGTCTCCGCGGGCAAGGGCATCGGGGAGAAAAAGAACATGAAACTGGTAGAGTCGCTGGCCAAGGCCGCCGGCGCGGCCATCGGTTCTTCCCGCCCTGTGGCGGAGACTCTCAAATATCTGCCGCTGAACCGCTATGTGGGTATGTCCGGTCAGAAGTTCACCGGCAATCTGTACATCGCCTGCGGCATCTCCGGCGCATCCCAGCACCTTAAGGGCATCAAGGACGCCTCCACCATCGTGGCCATCAATAAGAACGGTAACGCGCCTATCTTCAAGAACTGCGACTACGGCATCGTGGGCGATGTGGAGGAGATCCTGCCCCTGCTCACTGCCGCGCTGGATAGCGGCGAAAAGCTGCCCGCGCCGCCCATGGTAAAGATGAAGCGGCCCACGCCGCCGAAGCCCGCCCCCATCGGCGACCGCTACGTCTGCAGCGGCTGCGGCTACGAGTATGTGCCGGAGTTGGGCGACGAGGACGGCGAGATCGCGCCCGGTACGCTCTTTGAGCAGCTTCCCGCCGAGTGGGTGTGTCCCGAGTGCGCGGAGACGAAGGATCAATTTGTAAAGGCTTGAGGCCGTGAAGGAGGCAAGATAAGATGTATTGCGTGCGTAAAGTAACGAACGACCTCTACTGGGTGGGCGCCAACGACCATCGCCTGGCCCTGTTTGAAAACTGCTTTCCCATTCCCCGGGGCGTAAGCTACAACGCCTACTGCCTGCTGGATGAAAAGACGGTGCTCTTTGACACGGTGGACTGGTCTGCCTGCCGCCAGCTTTTGGAAAATCTGGCGTATGTGCTGGATGGCCGCGAGCTGGACTACCTGCTGGTCAACCATCTGGAGCCGGATCACGCCGCCTGCATCGAGGAGATCCTGCTGCGCCATCCCAAGGTGAAACTGATCTCCAACGAGAAGGCATTCATGCTCATGCGGCAGTTCGGCTTCCATGTGGACGGACATGAGTGCATCGAGGTGAAGGAGGGCGACACCTTCTCCTTCGGCAAGCACACCGTCACCTTTGTGGGCGCGCCTATGGTTCACTGGCCGGAGGCCATGGTGACCCTCGACGTCACCGACGGCGTCCTCTTTTCCGCCGACGCCTTCGGCACCTTCGGCGCGCTGGACGGCAAGCTGTTCGCCGACGAGGTGGACTTCGAGCGGGACTGGCTGGACGACGCCCGCCGCTACCTCACCAACATCGTGGGCAAGTACGGCCCCCACATCCAGCTCCTGCTGAAAAAGGCCGGCGGCGTTTTGGATCAGATCAAGTACATCTGCCCGCTCCACGGCCCCGTGTGGCGCAAGGATCTGGGCTGGTTCATTGAAAAGTACGACACATGGAGCCGCTATGCCCCTGAGACCCAGGGCGTGCTCATCGTCTACGCCTCTATGTACGGCAACACGGAGAACGCGGCGCAGGCGCTGGCGACGTCGCTCTGCGATAAGGGCATGAGCAAGGTGGCGATGTACGATGTGTCCTCCACTCATGTCTCCCAGCTGATCTCCGAGGCGTTTAAGTACAGTCACATTGTCCTGGCCTCTGTGACCTACAACCTCGGCATCTACCCTGCCATGCATGACTTCCTCATGGATATGAAGGCACTGAATCTGCAAAACCGCACCTTTGCCATCATTGAAAACGGCTCATGGGCGGTGAAGTCCGGTGACCTCATGCAGAAATTCGTCAACAATGAGCTTAAGAACATGACGGTGCTCAACGAGCGGCTCAGCCTCGCCTCGTCCATGGGCACGGACAAGCGCACTGAGCTGGAAGCACTGGCGGACGCCATTCTGGAATCTATGAAGTAACTGGCAGGAAAGCCAAAACCAAGACAACAGACAACAAACAGCCCCACCGCGTCGGCTGCAGAAAAACCGGCTTTCAAAAACAGAGCGGGCAAGCGTGATACTGCGCTTGCCCGCTCTTTGCCCAAAAGGACATGAGAAGTGACCGGAGAAGATGAGAGGATCGAAATGGAGATCAGAAAACGAAACGGGGAGTCTGTTCCCTTTCAACAGGAGAAAATTTTCAACGCCATGAAAAAGGCGTTTGACGGACAGGGCAAGGAGATCGGGAGCAGAGAGATGGATGAGATCCTCGCCACCGTTCTCAACAATCTCTCCGTCACAGTGCCGCTCACCGTAGAACGTGTGCAGGACGAGGTGGAGCGAACGCTCATGGAGCGCGGACACTATGAGGTGGCCAAGGCGTACATCCTCTACCGCGAAAAGCGGTCTGCGCTGCGCCGTGTCCGGCATACCATCGCGCGGACGGTGGGGGATGACACGCTTGACGAGGTGCTGCGCCGCATCCAGATGGATTTTACCGAGGAAGTCTACTCCCTCGCGGCGCTTCAAATGAAGTTTGAGAGTTTCTGTCGTCTGGGCATGACGGAGGATGAGCGGGCTGAGGCACTGACCAAGGCGGCGGTAGAGCTGACTACGGCAGAGGCACCCAAGTGGGAGTTCATCGCGGCGCGGCTTCTGAACCACTCCTTTCGCTGTCGCAACGCACAGGAATGGGAGGGGCGCGGCGTCGGCGACCTCTATGGCAGGCTTCGCTATCTGACGGATAAGGGACTCTACGGTGACTATATCCTTGCCCACTATACCCACGAGGAGATTGCCATGGCGGAGGACTTTCTCTGCCCGGAACGGGACGAGCTGTTCACCTACTCCGGCCTTGACCTGCTGCTCAAACGCTATGTGATCCAGTCACGCAGCCGCGTGCCGCTGGAAACACCGCAGGAGATGTTTTTGGGTATCGCGCTGCATCTTGCTATGAACGAAGGCTCTGACCGCATGGGGTGGGTAAAACGCTTTTACGATATGCTCAGCCGTATGGAGGTCACGATGGCGACACCTACCATGTCCAACGCACGAAAGCCCTACCATCAGCTTTCAAGCTGCTTTGTGGACACTGTGCCGGACAGTCTGGACGGCATCTACCGCTCGCTGGACAACTTCGCAAAGGTCTCTAAATTCGGCGGTGGAATGGGGATGTACTTCGGTAAGGTGCGCGCTGCAGGCAGCACCATCCGCGGCTTTCAAGGGGCGGCGGGCGGTGTTATCCGCTGGATCCGGCTGGTCAACGACACCGCCGTGGCGGTGGATCAGTTGGGGATGCGGCAGGGCGCTGTGGCGGTTTACTTAGACGCATGGCACCGGGATCTGCCGGAATTCCTTCAACTGCGCACCAACAACGGCGACGACCGCATGAAGGCACATGATGTGTTTCCCGCCGTGTGCTATCCGGATCTCTTCTGGCGACTGGCGGAGGAGAACATAGACGCGCCGTGGCATCTCATGTGTCCGCATGAGATCCTCACGGTCAAGGGCTACGCACTGGAGGATTACTGGGGTACAGAATGGGAGAAGCGGTATCTGGACTGCGTCAATGACCCGCGCATCGAAAAGCGCAGCGTCACCGTCAAGGACATCGTGCGGCTGGTGCTTCGCTCGGCAGTGGAGACCGGCACGCCCTTCGCTTTCAATCGCGACAGTGTAAATCATATGAACCCAAACGGCCACACGGGAATGATCTATTGCTCCAATCTCTGTACGGAGATCGCGCAGAACATGGCACCCATCGAGCACATCAGCACTGAGGTGCACACGGAGAACGGCGACACAATAGTGGTGACGGCCACACGCCCAGGTGAGTTTGTGGTCTGCAACCTGGCGAGTCTGTCTCTCGGTAATCTGCCGGTGGAGGACGAGGCCTATATGGAACGCACGGTGGAAACGGCCATCCGCGCACTGGATAATGTGATCGACCTCAACTTCTACCCGTTGGAATACGCGCGGCTTACCAATCAGAAGTACCGCAGCATCGGCCTGGGCGTCAGCGGCTACCACCACATGCTGGCAAAGCGCAGCATCCACTGGGAGAGCGATGAGCACCTTGCCTTCACCGACGCAGTGTTCGAGCTCATCAACTACGCCGCCGTCAAGGCGGACACAGCACTGGCACGGGAAAAGGGTCGTTACGCGCTCTTTGAGGGCAGCGACTGGCAGACGGGCGCGTATTTTGAAAAGCGGGGTTATACCTCCGAAAAGTGGCGGGCGCTTGCGAAAACGGTGGCGGTGCAGGGAATGCGCAACGCCTATCTGCTGGCGGTCGCACCGACCTCCAGCACATCTATCCTCTCCGGCACGTCGGCGGGCATAGATCCAATTATGAAGAAATTCTTTTTAGAGGAAAAAAAGGGCAGCATGCTGCCCCGCGTTGCTCCGGAGCTTTCTATGGACACATGGTGGTACTATAAGGCAGCGCATCTGATCGACCAAAGCTGGTCGGTACGCGCCGCGGGCCTTCGCCAGAGACATATTGACCAGGCGCAGAGCATGAATCTCTATATCACCAACGACTATTCCATGCGTCAGGTGCTCAGACTGTATTTGGAGGCGTGGAGGGCCGGCGTCAAGACCATTTACTATGTCCGCAGCAAGGCCCTTGAGGTCGAGACCTGCGAAAGCTGCTCGTCATAAGGAGGATAGCATGACGGAACTGAAGAAAAAGCCCCTCTTTAACCCGGAGGGCGACCCTGATGTGCGCCTGCGGCGCATGATCGGCGGCAATACCACCAACCTCAACGACTTCAACAATATGAAGTACGCTTGGGTCAGCGACTGGTACCGGCAGGCCATGAACAACTTTTGGATCCCTGAGGAGATCAATCTCTCGCAGGATGTGAAGGACTATCCCCGCCTGCTGTCAGCCGAGCGCAGCGCCTACGATAAAATTCTGAGTTTTCTTGTCTTTTTGGATTCCATTCAGACAGCGAACCTGCCTAATATCGGCGCCTACATTACCGCCAACGAGGTCAATCTCTGCCTGTCCATTCAGGCGTTTCAGGAGTGTGTCCACTCACAGAGCTACAGCTATATGCTCGACACCATCTGTTCCCCCGTGGAGCGCAATGACATCCTCTACCAATGGAAAACGGACGAGCATCTGCTGCGCCGCAACACCTTCATTGGGGACTGCTACAACGAGTTTCAGGAGCGGAAGGACGCTCCCACGCTGCTGCGCGTGATGATGGCAAACTATATTTTGGAGGGCATCTATTTTTACAGCGGCTTTATGTTCTTCTACAATCTCTCCCGAAACGGGAAGATGCCCGGCTCGGCGCAGGAGATTCGCTACATAAACCGCGATGAGAACACGCACTTGTGGCTGTTCCGCAATATCATCACGGAGCTGCAAAAGGAGCAGCCGGAGTTGTTCACCGCCGAGAGCGTACAAGCGCTGCGCGAGATGATGCGTGAGGGCGTGGAGCAGGAGATCGCATGGGGGCATTATGTGATCGGCGACGACATCCCGGGGCTGAACCGGCAGATGATCAGCGATTACATCCGCTATCTCGGCAACCTCCGCTGGACGAGCCTTGGCTATCCCGCATTGTATCCAGGCTTTGAGAGCGAACCGGAGAGCATGGAATGGGTCAGCCAGTACGCCGACGCCAACATGGTCAAGACCGATTTCTTTGAGGCACGCAGTACCGCCTACGCCAAGAGCACCGCACTGATAGACGATTTATAAGAAAACCAAAGACATCAGAATAGGAGATACTACTATGAATTACAGCGCTATGATTCAAAATCGCAGATCCGTTCACGCATTCCGCGAAAAGGAAGTTCCGAGCGAGGCTATCGGCCAGCTCCGATCCTACTATGAAAAGACCTGTCCCCGTCTTGTCCCGGAGATTGCAACGGAGTTGATCGTCTTGGACAAGGATGCACAGCCGGCGCTGGAGAGCTCAGCGGGCTATAATCAATTTCTCATCGGAGCACCGCACTACCTGCTCCTTATGTCTGCCCCGCATTCCTATGCGGCCATCAACGCCGGCTACATGATGGAAGATCTCGTCCTCAAGCTGACTGAGTTGGACATTGACACCTGCTGGATGACCTTCACCGACAGCGACAAAATCAAAAAGGCACTGTCTCTCGCCACCCCGTTAGAGGTGGCGGCAATCGTTGCCTTTGGCTACGGGGAAAAGACCGCAAAAAAGCTGCGGCTGAATATCCTAAGTATGTCTCAGATCGATGTGCGGGCCGAGCAGCAGTACTACGCGCCCAAAAAGGGCGTGCACGATTTGGTTCACATGGGGAGCTGGAGCAACAAGTCTGGGCTTGACGAGATGATGGACTTCTACGACGATATGCTCTGGCAGTCCTTCTACGCCGCTTCGCTCTCCCCCAGCTATCTCAACCGTCAGCCCTATGGCTTCCTTGTGCAGGATCACAGCATCTATTTGGTGCAGCAGGAGGATGCCTACACCGATAATTTGGATGCCGCATTGGATCTCGGTATTGTCATGCTCCACTTCTCCGCCGTCGCCTCCCAGTGGGCGGGGCAGGTACGCTGGGAACTTTCACCTGCTGCGCCCGACGGCCTGCCGGAAGGACTTCGCTCCGCTGCGGTGTACCACATGTAACGACTCTGGGGGAAGCAAGGCAACGGTAAAATGCGCGACCGTCGATCCGCGGTTGAGCGTATGTTTCATTAGAAAAGAAGAACCTATCAGTCAGAGTCTGAGTAAGGAAAATAGGAGGTATTTTTTATATGGCTATCCAAACGGTAACAGATGCCATCCGCTATGTAGGGGTGGATGATAACACATTGGCACTCTTTGAAAACCAGTACCCCGTCCAGCCTATGGGAGTGAGCTACAACTCCTATGTCATTCTGGATGAGAAGATCGCCGTGATGGACAGCGTGGACGCACGGGCGGCGGAAGAATGGCTTTCCAATGTGGCGCGGGTGTTGGAGGGGCGCAGCCCCGACTATCTTGTGGTCACACACATGGAGCCGGATCATTCCGGCAGCCTCATGCGGCTGGCACAAAAGTACCCGGAGATGAAGATCGTGGGAAACGCGAAAACATTTACCCTGATCAAGCAGTTCTTCGGCACAGGTGCATTGTCGGAAGACCGTATGCTGGAGGTTGGCGAAAGAGATACGCTTTCCTTGGGTTTGCACCGGCTGCGCTTTCTGCTGGCGCCGATGGTACACTGGCCGGAGGTGATGACGGCGTATGAGGAAACGGAAAAAATCCTGTTCTCGGCGGATGCCTTCGGACGCTTTGGCTCACTGGAACGGACTGCCCGTGCCCCCTGGGTGCCGCAGGCCCGACGGTATTATTACAATATTATCGGGAAATATGGCGCACAGGTGCAGGCTCTGCTGAAAAAAATCTCCGCGCTGGAGATCAAAACGATCTGCCCGCTCCATGGCCCCATGCTCACAGAAGACTTGGGGGAGTATCTGCGGCTCTATGATCTCTGGTCACAATGGAAACCGGAAGAACCGGAGGGCATCCTGATCGCTCACGCATCCATCCATGGAAATACTGCCCATGCGGCGAAGACCCTCAAGGGTAAATTAGAGAAAAAAGGCGTACAGGTCAACATATGTGATCTCACTGTGACAGATCTTTCCTACGCTGTTGCCAGTGCGTTCTACTGCGGGAAGTTGGTTTTAGCCAGCGCCACCTATGACGGAGGACTGTTTCCGCCCATGAGGGAGTTTTTGGAACATTTACGGACAAAGGGATTCCGAAACCGCCGGGTTGGCCTTATTGAAGACGGCTCTTGGGCACCTGATGCCGCGCGGCTGATGCGCACCAAATTGGAGGAGATGAAGGATATCCACCTTTACGAAACGGTAGTGTCTCTGCGTGGTGCATTGAACCAAACCAGCGAAGCGCAGATGGACGCTCTGGTGGCTGAGCTCTGCGCAGAATAAGCTGCAACAAACCGCAGCTATTCTCGTACAGATGATGGTCTTACTCATCTGCTTTATGTCCCAAGGGCAGAGTACCGTCATCTCAGGTTGAGGTCACGATGTGGTGTGGGGCGAGACCGGAGTCTTGAGAATACCCAAACAAAGGAAAGGAGCTGACAGATATGGCAGCTATGAACATGAATCAGGAGCAGTTTGAGCAGGCGATCCGGGAGAAAAAGCCCGTTTTGGTGGATTTCTGGGCGCCCTGGTGCAGCTACTGCCGGAGGATCGGCCCCGCGTATGAGAAGATCGGAGAGGAATACGCGGACAGCCTCGCCGTCGGCAAGATCAACATTGACGAGGAGCCGCGGCTGGCGGGGGCCGAGGGGATCGAGGACATCCCAACTCTGGTGCTGTACCGGAACGGAAAGGCCGTGGATTCCATCATCGCGCCCGGCTCAAAGGCAGAAATCGACCGTTTCATTCAGGAAGCCTTGGCGAAATAACGGAGGGTTCAGATATGAACAACAATCATGTTTATGATATGCTCGTGGTGGGCGGCGGCCCGGGCGGCTACACCGCCGCCCTGTACGCGGCACGGGCGGGGCTGGACACCATCGTGCTGGAAAAACTGTCCGCCGGTGGGCAGATGGCCCTGACCGAGCAGATCGACAACTATCCCGGCTTTGAGGACGGGATCGACGGCTTCTCTCTGGCGGAGAAGATGCAAAAGCAGGCGGAGCGTTTTGGGGCACGCAGCGAATACGCAGAAGTCCTCCGCATGGATCTGACGGCGGTTCCCAAGCTCGTGGAGACCAGCGAGGGGATCTTCCGGGGGAAAACCGTGGTGCTGGCCACCGGTGCGGACCCCAGAACGCTGGGCGTTGCCGGAGAGACGGAGCTGTTGGGCCGGGGCGTGGCCTACTGCGCCGCCTGCGACGGGATGTTTTACAAGGGCAAAACGGTGGTCGTGGTGGGCGGCGGCAATTCCGCCGCGGCAGATGCCCTCCTTCTCAGCCGCGTGGCGAAAAAAGTGATCCTCGTCCACCGCAGAGACACCCTGCGGGCCACCAAGATCTATCACGAGCCGCTGGCACAGGCCGAAAACGTGGAATTCCGTTGGAACAGCGTCGTTTCCGCGCTGCTTTCCGGGGACAGGCTGACCGGCGTCCGCCTGCGGGACACCGTCACCGGTGAGGAAAGCGTGGTGGACTGCGACGGCGTATTTGTCAGCGTGGGCCGACAGCCCGCCACGGCGCTGGCGGTGGGTCAACTGGCGCTGGACGGCGGCGGCTATATCGTGGCCGGAGAGACCACGGAAACCAGTATTCCCGGCGTTTACGCCGTGGGCGACGTGCGGACGAAGCCCCTCCGTCAGGTGGTCACCGCCGTGGCGGACGGCGCGGTGGCAGTCCACATGGCGGAAAAATATATCGCGGAAAACCGATAAGGGAGGTAGATTGAAAAAGCCATGTTTAAGGTCAGGCCGGATACGACCGCAGTGGGGATGCCGACATATCTGCAAGGCAAACTGCCAGAGTGATGGCAGATAAGATAACCCATGTAAGATCGGGAGATATGTTGTCTCTCCATATCCAGTCCACGCAACAGTGAGCAACTGAGTCAAAACCACCGGCTGAGCCGGTGGCTTGAGTAAGCCCTAGAAGGGCATAATA
>OHEU01000653.1_pt1 | contig 19375 bp, 10 predicted proteins | sample 1567341 | NCBI WGS metagenome assembly OHEU01 (sample SAMEA3879524, study PRJEB24766) | human gut metagenome | biome: human-associated habitat; feature: feces | place: USA | collected 1985/1987 | reverse complement strand
CATTTTGGAAGTTGTTTTTCTATACTTTGTGTCACCTATCTATTGTAACATAACATATTTTGTGAATTTGGTCTTATACAAAATGACCTTTATACTATATTATATGGGATATTATTGACGGATAACATTGCTGTCCGTTTATGGATATCTTGGATATTTGCAAAAATTGTTTATGTTACTAAAAGTGACACAGAAAAAAATTTAGAAAGATGGTAAAATTAACTTGAAATATCATTTGAGAAGTGCTATAATTTAAGGAGCAAGATATGTAATAAAATTTTCCATTATTGGTCATACTTTCGCAAAGATTGCGGAAACACTTTACATTAGAAAATTTTGGACATTATTTTGCAGAAACAACAATGCAAAGAGGGTTCTTTGCACAAAAAATTTATCACGAAAGGATGATAATCATGGAATTTAAAAAGACAGTGGCAGGAATTTCCGCTGCTGCTATCGCAGTAACTCAGGTCGCTGCGGTCATTCCAATGAACACATTCGCTGCAACAGAAGATGTAGCAAGCGCTAACGTTCAGTTTGCTTTGAACTACAAGGCTGGCGGCAAGACGAACAGCGTTACAGCTGCAGCAAGCGAAAAGACAGCAACAGTAAATGCTGACGATATCGCTTCCGTAGAAGACTTCGGTCTTTCTTTCAGCGGTGCTATCACAGGTGCTGATCTTGCAGACGGCGACAAGTACACATTCACAGCAAACGGTCTTACCGTTACTGCAAAGGAAAAGGACACAAAATCTGTTGACACGACCGGCACAGTTTGGGTTGAAGCTGATGGTGTTGACCTCGACGGTACAACTGCTGCAGGCAAGCTCGATGTTGAGAATGCAGGTGCTGTTGGTGATACAGTTACTATTGCTTACACCAAAGCAGATACTGATATCAAGGTAGTTGACTCCAATGGTGTAGATATCGCTAACACAGCATCGGAAGAAGGAAAGTTCACTTTCGTTCTTACAGCTGATTCCGCAAGCAAGTTCACTATTTCCGGTGACGGCGTAACGGTTGGAAGCGTTAAGGTAACAAAAAAGACTGAAACTCAACTCAGCATTGGTAACCGTGCTCTCACAACAGAAATCGGCGATCAGACGGTTACCGCAACAGGCGGTGTTGCCGGTGATGAGGTTACTGTTACATTCTATGAGACACCTGATTTCGGCGGTGTGGGTAGCCTTACAATTGCAGGTGTTGACGCAGCAAATAACGGAAGTCCATATACTTTTGAACTCACAGAAGACATGGTTACTAACGGATTCACGGTAAGCGGCAACGCCTATACTATCTCCGAAATCAAGCTTGTACATACAGAAGAAGCCGATCTTAATAAGAGCGGTGAGATCAAGGATACAAAAACTCCTGCTACAGTAACAGTTGCAGCTGACAAGTTTGCAGATGTTGCTCTTGTTGACGGCAGCACCCTTACTGTTGGAACTGCAAAGACCGGTGAAAACGATGGTACGATCACCATTAAGGCGGGCGACGTTGTTATTACAGAAGGTACTGCACCTGCAGAAAGCTATACACTTAACGCAGAGCAGGCTGCTGCTGTAAAGGCAAACGGTCTTACTATTACAGGTTCGGGCATCAAGCTCGCCAAGGTTGACTATAGAGTTAAGGGCGAAACAACAAAGGGTCAGACAATAACTCTCTTCTCCGGTTCTGACAGCGTTGTTTGGTCTGAAACCTATGCATCAGAAACACAGACTTGGGAAACACTTGTTGAAGATACCGCAAAGACAACCGTTTCCACAGACAAGCTTACTCTTGGAACTCTTGAGGCATTCAAGGACAAGTACGAAAACATCACAGCTACTTGGTCTGAACTCACAGCTGTAAAGGTAACTCCTGACGCACCTACAGAGGTTCAGGGTACACTTCCGTTCAGCACAGAAACAGACCTTTCCAAGAACTATATCAAGTTCGGTGCTGTAGCTGACGCTGCAAAGGACGGCACTATCACAGTAGGTGTTAAGGACACTGACGGTGCTGCTGTTGTTCTTAAGGACGCAGACGGCAACAAGCTTGATGAAAAGGCAGTTACAAGCGATGCAACTTCCGTAGTATTCACACTTACAGAAGAGCAGGCTGCAAAGGTTGCACAGGGCTTTATCATTGCAGGTACAAAGGGTACAGTTACTTCTGTTGCTTATAAGGCTAAGGCAGAAGAAACTGATCCTGTTGACAAGGATACTGTTGAGATCTGGAAAGGTGAATTCGATCTTGGCGAATGGACTAACAACTTTACAGAACTTCCTGCTTATTCCAAGGCTGAAAAGAACGGCACATTCACTATCAACTACACTGTAAACGATGGCGCAGAGTACGCACAGTTAATGTTGACAGATAAGGGCAGCGAAGCAAATAGCTGGAAATGGACTGACCTTACCGAAGCTGAAAATCTCGTAATACCTTCAACAAACCACAGCTATACTCTTACAGATACAATTGCTGATTCCATTAAGAACGGCAGAATCGTTATCAAGGGTGCAAATGTAACACTTACTTCCGTTACATACAAGGCTCCCGCTTCATCCGGTGAAGACAAGAAGGAAACTGTTCTCTTTGAGGGCAGCACCGATATGGGAACAAAGTGGGGCAAAAACGAGCCTATCGCTAAATTTAATGCAGTCAAGGGCGGCACTATCACTGCCGAATTTGAAGAGGGCTCAACTGAATACTGGCAGCTCAAGTTCATGGACAGCAGCTGGGAGGTTCTTTCCTCTCCAAAGACTAACCAGTGGGGCAGCGTTGAACTTGGCGCAAATGCTACAAAATACTCATTTGATCTCAATGCTGCTGATGCCAAGGCTGTTTCAAGCAATGGTATGATCGTTTCCGGCTACGGCATAACACTTAAGAAGCTCACTTACACAGCTCCTACAGGAGAAGTTGAAGAAGATAAGCTCGCTATCAATGCAGCAAACTTCCCTGATGCTAACTTCCGTAAGGTATTGACAGCATACAGCTCCGAAAAGGTAAAGAACGTTCCTGTACTTACCGAGGCAGATATCGCAAAGATCACAGACCTTGGCAATGAAAAGACTGATGGAAGCAAGGTCGAAGCTGAAAACCTTGCAAAGGTTGTAAACTTCAAGGGCATTGAAAAGCTCACAGCTCTTAAGTCCCTCACACTTACAAACACACAGAGGAATTTCAAGGCTCTTGATCTTTCGGAGAACGCAGCTTTGACATTTGTTGATGTAAGCGGCTGCACAAACCTTGCTGATCTTAAGCTCCCTGAAACAGCTGCTATCGAAACACTTCTTCTCCAGAAAACAGCTATCACAGCAGTTGATGTTTCCAAGTACACAGGTCTTAAGGTACTCAATGTTTCCGATACAAAGCTCACAGCTCTTGATGTTAAGGCTAACACAGAGCTTGAAACACTTGCTCTTGCAAATGTAAAGGTTGCTGAACTCGACGTTAAGGCTAACACAAAGCTCAGGACTCTCGATGCTGCAAACTGCGGTCTTACAAAGATCGACGTTTCCGCTAACACACTTCTTGAAGATCTCGATGTTTCGGGCAACAGCCTTATCACTCTTGACCTCACAGGTCTTACAGCTCTCACAGCTGATAAGTTCAAGGCTGACAACAACAAGAGAAATATCGGCACGGTCATTGACGGCGAGTATGATCTTAAGGATCTCGTTGCTGAAGGACTTGTTGTTGATAACATGACTATCACAACTGAAGGCGTTACACGCAATAAAAATGTTCTCACAGGCGTTAAGGGTGATGTAACATATACTTACGAGACAGGTCTTGAAACAGAAGGTCTTGACAAGGTTACATTCACACTCGCTCCCGAAAAGGTAACATCTTTCAACTTCTATGTAAGCGCCAACGGTTCTAATCCTGTTGTCTGCGAAACCTGGAACGACGTTCTTAATGCAATGAACGACAAGACTGTTGACTACACAGTTATGATCGCAAAGGACAACGTTAAAGTTGACGCACTCAAGTTCCCAACAGCTGCAAAGGCAAAGAGCGTTACAATTTCAAGCAATAACAGAGATGCTTTAACTATCATAACAAAGTCCGCTTCCGTAACTCTCCCGACAGATGTTACACTCGCTAACGTTAATATTAATGCTGTTGACAAGAACGGCAAGCAGGCAAAGAGCTTCACACTCTCCGCAAGCAAGAATCTTACCATTGACAATCTCTCTATCAATGCTGAAAAGGCTGTTATCAAGGGTGCTGCAAAGTCAACTCTTACGATCGGCGGTATATTGCCCAACAGAAATGTGGTTGCAGATGCTGAGATCACAGGCTTTGGTACTGTTGCTGTTTATGACGGCTGCGAAGTAACATTTGACAAGAACGTTAAGGTAAAGGATCTCAGGATCGGCGGCGGTGCAACCGCAGTATTCGGCAGCAATAATGCAACCTTCACAAACGTTATTACCGATAATGAAAGCACAATAAAGTACAACACAGCTGATTACAACCCTGTTGCTGTAACAGGCAATATTTCAGGCGAAAACAAGCTCAAAGTTGGCATCAGCTATGAGAAGAGCGCTGCTTCCGCAGAAGAGGGACAGGATCCCGTTCTTGAAACAGTCACCAAGTTCGCTAAGGACGATGTTGTTCTCGTTTCCAAGAGTGCTAACCTCGCCGCTGTTGACGCATCCGAATCTCTCCTTGAAGGCGCAACACTCGGCAGAGATAAGTCCGACATTAAGGTAATGGATACCGTTGCTACAATGAACGGCGTTAAATACGCACAGTGGAGCGATATCACAAGCACGATCGCTGCTGTTGCAAAGGCTGACAAGAACTTTGCTAAAACTGCAGTATATAATATCGCACTTTCCAAGGAACTCGATGCTAACGGCGCACTTAAGATGCCTGCAGCAGGTACATTCGGCACACTCATTATCAGGAGCGATGCTGATGCACAGACACTTAAGTTCACAGGCAATCTCACACTCACAGGCAAGACAATATTCGAGAATGTTAAGCTTGAATCTGACAAGATCGTAAATAAAGTTGCTACAGCTGCTGACTTCTCGATCTCCGCAGGCAAGAATGAGCTTACTCTTAACAACGTAACAACGGCTGATAAGGCAAGCATCAAGACTATCACTTCAAGCGGCGTTGTAAACCTCGACAGAGTAACAGTCGGCACAGTAAATGCTGCAACAGTCAACGTTACAAAGACTACCAGCATAGTTCCGGGCGCAGGTGCTGTCAACGATGCTGAAAAGACATGGGAAGGCAAGGAAGTTGCTGCAAGCTCCGTAACAGTTAACGGCAACCTCACTGCAAAGACCGCTCTCAACCTCAAAGGCGACAATGCAAGCCTCACAGTTAAGGGCGTTGTAAATGCAATGTCTATCGAAGCTGAAAAGGAAACTGCAACACTCGCAGTTTACACACAGCCAAAGGGCAAGAACGCACTCGTTATTGGCAAGAACGGTGTAACAGCCGCATCCAAGAGCCTCCAGTTCGTTCTCGTTGATTACACATCAGGAAAGACCGCTCATATCACCGAAGACGTTGTTCTCGGTACTATCGCAGGTACTTATGCTGACGAATTCATTCCTTCCAACGATAACCTTGACGCAGAAGATTCTTACTATATCCTCAAGAGCGGTAAGAACCTCATTGCGAAGTCCAAGGATGCTGCTGCAGATTACGTTACCGTAAAGATCAACGGCAAGACAGCACGTTACAAGACTGTTGACGAGGCTATCAAGGAAATTTCCGCAACAGGTAAGTCCACCGATGTCGTTGAGATCACTATCACAGGAACGACATTCACGGGTGCAATTGATAAGCTTCCGCTCCCAACAGCAGGCAAGTACAAGACACTTACTTACAAAGCTGCTGATGCTGTTGCTGTTAAGGTAACCGGCGATCTCGCACTTACAGGTAACCTCGTCCTTGATAATGTTGACATCGAAAAGGTTACAAAGGACGGCAAGTCAACTGCTGCATTGAACGTAAATGTCGGCAAGTATGAGCTTTATGCTAACGGCTGCTACCTGAATAAGACAGCTGATGCTGCAGAGGGCAGTGGCGAATACAGTGCGGTTGCTAACATCAGCGGCACAGGTAAGTTCACTACAGGTATTGACATTGTTGTAAGCGGCAAAGTAAACGGTATAACACTTGTTCTCCAAAACAGCAAGGTAACTCTCGACGGAGATAAGGCTGCATTCACAGGCAGCATCGAAGCAAACAGAAACTGCACATTCTCCTACACGAATGCAAAGAACGTTAAGTTCGTCAATATCACAGGCGACAGTGCTAGCAGTCTTAAGCTTGACGGTGCGGCAGTTAAGGAAAATGCAGTTCTTGCAGCTATCACAGGCGACTACACCAAGGATGCTGTTATTGCAGACGGATTCAAGGTAGTTCGTTCCGGCAATAGCCTCAAGGCTGTAAAGGCTGAAAACGTTGTTGAAGTTAAGGCTTACAGCAGTGAATCTGATTTTGAAGACGAAAATGTCGACAAGGTAAGAGCTTATGACTCCGTTGCAAGTGCAATGAACGACATTTCAAGGATCAAGAACAAGGAAGCTTGCTATAAAGTTGCTGTAAAGACCGGTGATGTTCTCGTTCTTCCTAAGGCTAATACCTACCGTGGAATCGAACTTACAGCAGATAAGGCTGCAGAGATCACAACTGCAAGGGATCTTACCCTCACAGGTAACCTTCGTCTCAGCGACAATATAACTCTCAATAGGGCTGACAAGAAGGCAATGACAGTTAAGCTTGGCAGCTACGCACTCATAATCGACGAGAATGCACACGTTGCATATGACGCTGAAAAGAAGGTAAGCCAGTTCGTAAATATCGACGGCAGCAAGGGTGCATTTATTGCCGACGGTGATATCACAGTAAGCGGCAAGGTTAATGTTGATCACTTCAAAGCACCAAAGACAACTCTCGTTGACAAAGCATCATTCACAGCTGCTAACATCATTGCAGAAGGCGGCGAATCGCTCGACTACAATGTTAATATCGCAAACAAGGTCAAGATCGGTAATATCTTCGGCAAGGGCAATATTGTACTTAACGTTGACGGCGAGATCGCAGATAAGCAGATCGCTGTACTCACAGGCAACTATGTTGCAGAATCTGTAACTATCGGCGACGGTGAAACTTATGTTGCAGTTCCAAAGGGCAACAAGCTTATGGCTGTTGCAAAGGCAAATGCAAAGGCAGCTGCATTGACATTAGACGGATCGACAACATACTTATTCGACACTTATGAGAATGCTGTAAAGGCAGTTGCAAAGCTTGGCGATGCACAGGCAGAGATCGAGATCGATGTAACAGACGTTCAGCCTGTAAGCGGCAAACTTACACTCCCAACAAATGGCAAGTATAAAACACTCACAATCACTTCCGATAAGGCTGTTACACTTAAGGTCAACAGCGACATTACCCTCACAGGTAACCTCATTATTGGCGGCAAGGTAACCCTCCAGAAGAAGGAAGGCACAGCAAAGGATCTTCTTAAGTTCAAGTCCGCAACGGACAGGAAAACAAAGAAGGCTCTTTACACCGTAACGGTTGTTGACAACGCAAAGGTTGTTAACGGTACAGTTAACGGCGAGCCGATCGTAAATCCGGAACCCACAGAACCCGAGCCTGTACAGAAGGAAACAGTTAATGGCACACTTCCTTACAGCGGTGATGAAGTTGACCTTTCCGCAAAAGTTCTGAAGATTAATAAGGCTGACGTTGTTAGATACGGTGCTATCACAGTTACTCTTAAGGCAAACGTTACAAGCGCTATCGTTCTTAACAATGCAGACGGCAGTGAGCTTGCAAAAGCTACTCCCAAAGCAGAAGCTACTTCTGTAATTTTCACTCTTACAGCTGAACAGGCTGAAAAGATCACAGCTAACGGCTTTACTGTTACAGGTGATGCAGGCGTTGTAACCGGTGTTAAATACATGGCTCCAATTCCCGCAACCGAAGAAAAGGGCGAAAAGATCGGTACTCTTGACTACTCCGATTCGGTTGACCTCACATTGTATGTTTTGAAAATAAACGCAAAAAGTGATGTCGCTGCAAAGGGTACTATTACAGTAACTCTTCAGGATGCTGTAGAAAATTCAATCGAGTTCAGAAGGACAGCAGACGGCGATGCTTTAAAAACTATTGCTCCGACATCGGGAAGCAATACCTATACTTGGGAACTTTCCGATGAAGATGCAGCTTACATCAAGGGAAAAGGCTTTTACATCTCTGGAACAGCTGGCGTTATAACATCTGTTACTTACACAGAACCTAAGCCTGCTGTAACTCCCGGTAAAAAGGTTGCATATCAGGGTTCCCTTAACTACAACGGCGATGGAATTGACCTTTCAAGATTTCTTTTGCAGATCAATAAAAAGGCTGTCGTTGAAAATGGTACTATCACTGTAACTCTCAAAGAAGAAGTTACAAGTTCCGTTATTTTCAAAAAAACTAACCAGACCGACGTTATTAAAACTGTAGCTCCGACATCGGGCAGCACTACCTATACTTGGGTACTTTCTGCCGATGATGCAGCTTACATTGCAGAAAACGGATTTGTCATTGACGGAACAGAGGGCGTTCTGACATCTGTTACTTACACAGCTCCCGACAGTTCCGATATTGATGACAACGGTTCGGAGGACGTCTGAGCTTCTCAAAGCAAAAAGCTGAAAAAACAGCTAAATAACAAAAAACGGGCAGTCTATCATAGGCTGCCCGTTTTTTTATGATATTGTGTTTTTTAATAAAAACTATTGACTTATTAAACAAAATATCGTATAATAAATGTATAGAAATTTATTTTTTTATGAAATTATTGCAGAAAGGCGGAAACCATTATGAGATTAAACGGAAAAGTCGCTGTTGTTACAGGCGGAAGCAGAGGCATCGGTTTTGCTGTTGTCAAAGCTTTTTTGAAAGAGGGCGCTTCGGTCATTCTTTGCGCAAGCAAAAAAGAAACAGCCGATAAGGCGGTTTCCGACATAAAGGCAGAATGTCCCGATGCAAAGGTCGAAGGTATTTTCCCGAACCTCGCCGACTTTGCGAAAGTAAAAGAAACAATGAACGGCATTGCCGAAAAATACGGCAGGATAGATATTCTCATCAACAATGCAGGCGTTGCCGATATGATGAAATTCTCCGATTATACCGAAGAAAATTTCGACAGGGTAATGGATCTCAATCTGAAAGCTGTATTCAACTGCTCGAAAGCGGCTGCGGATATTATGACGAAGCAGGGTTCGGGCGTTATCCTCAACACCTCATCTATGGTAAGTATTTACGGTCAGCCGTCGGGCATCGCATATCCGACATCAAAATTCGCGGTGAACGGCTTTACGCTCTCGCTCGCAAGGGAACTCGGACCGTGCGGAATAAGGGTAAACGCAGTTGCTCCCGGCATCACCGAAACGGATATGATGAAATCCGTTCCGAAGTCGGTGATAGAGCCGCTCGTTGCTCAGATACCGCTCAGACGTCTCGGACAGCCCGAGGATATCGCAAATGCTTTTGTTTTCCTCGCTTCGGACGAGGCTTCATACATCACGGGCGTTGTTCTTCAGGTGGACGGACTTGCACGTTCATAATATAATACAAAATAAAAAGGACGCTGTGAATTGTGCAGCGTCCTTTTTATTTTGTCACAGTGTTTCTATCAACTCGCGGATAGCCTTTTCTGTGCGCTTTATCTCATCATAAAACTCCGAAGCGGATATGCGGTATGCTCCGTTGCCGAGGATTATCGTCTGTTCAAGGTTATCCGAGGTCGCAACCCTCACTCGATGCTCCTTGCTCAGATCGTGCGTTGCTTTTTCGATATAAGTATCGGCGGTCTCGGCTTCTTTCGTGTAAACGACAGTGATGTTGTTGACCTTTTCGACTTCACCGACCGAGCCTTTTACCTTATATGCATCAAAGACAAGGATAAGGCTGCACTGTCGGAAGCCCTGATAGTTGCAGAGCATATTTATCAGCATACTTCGGGCAAGGTCGAGATTTTCCTCGGCGGCTTTTTTCAGCTCGTCCCATGCGAAGATTATGTTATATCCGTCAACGAGGAGATATTCGGGACCTTTCGGGATAGGTGAAGCCTTGAACTTTTTCGATGAAGCAGGCTCTTTTTCCGTGTACATCGCGGTGCGCTTGTCACGCTTTATCGGGCCGTATGTCCGCTCGAATATTTCCATAAGCTCCTTGTCCTCGACAAGTCGATCACGGTAGGAGCTTACCTGCTGTCTTGTTATCGGCTCGAAAAAGTCATCGTTTCGCTCTTTGAGTGCGCTTTCGAGGTGCATATAGCTGCCAACCTCGTTCCATTTTACGTTAAAGCCTGCACCGTGAGCGCAGAATACCGAGTCAGCGGAATTGTCGAGGTCGCTTTCGGGGTCATAGCCTGCGGCGGCGATGATCTCATCTTGGTTATGGCACGGGAAATAGCCTTTTACCGTACAGATAAGCCTGCCCCTGCCGTGGGTGTAACCAATAACGTCCGAATGGTAGTCCTGCATTTCCGAAACGGGAGCGTTTCCGATTATGACCGTCGTTTCGCCGTTGGAAATGGGCGGCTCGAATTCGCCGCACATCTGCTGAATGTCCGTCAAGGCTCTGCCGACGTTTTCGTTCGGAATTTCAAGTCTGAAATCATAGCGAGGTTCAAGGAGAACGCTTTTCGCTTTCATAAGACCGTTGCGCACGGCTCTCCACGAAGCCTGACGGAAATCACCGCCCTCAGTATGTTTAAGATGCGCTCTGCCCGAGGCGAGGGTTATCTTCACATCGGTCAGCGGCGAACCCGTTAGAACGCCGAGATGCGTTTTTTCCTGCAAATTTGAGAGAATAAGCCTTTGCCAGTTCTTGTCGAGGTCGTCCTCACGGCAGGAGGAACAAAACCTAACACCGCTCCCCCGTTCCGCAGGTTCAAGGATAAGATGCACTTCCGCATAGTGACGGAGCGGCTCATAATGTCCCACGCCCTCGACCTTGTTTTCGATAGTTTCCTTGTAGGTTATGCCGCCGTTGCTGAAATCGACATTCATTCCGAAGCGTTCGGCAATGATGCTTTTCAGTATTTCAAGCTGGATTTTGCCCATTAAGGCAATGTGTATCTCCTGCAGCTGCTCGTTCCGGACGATGTGGAGCTGAGGGTCTTCCTCCTCCAGTATGCGAAGCTTGCTCAAAGCAGTGTGAGCGTCAACATCGGGCGGCAGGTCAATTCTGTATGAAAGCACGGGTTCTATCACGGGTGAGAACGAGTCACGCTCCGCACCAAGTCCCTGACCCGTTACGGTTTTTGTCAGACCCGTTACGGCGCAGACAGTTCCCGCCACCGCTTCGTCAACGGCTTGGAATTTTGCACCCGAGTAAATTCGTATTTGATTGACCTTTTCCGTCCATCTTTTGCCGAAGTCGCTCACGGCGGTACGGACTTTAAGACTTCCGCCCGTTATCTTCATATAGGAAAGTCGGTTGCCCTGACCGTCATCGGCAATTTTGAAAACCTTTGCGCCGAACTCGTTTCCGAAAACGGGCTGTGCGGTATAGCCGCACAAGACTTCGATAAATTCGTCAACGCCGATATCTTTAAGTGCCGAGCCGAAACAGCATGGGAAGATCCTTCGTCCTGCTATAGCCGAAACGATGTCCCCGTCATTTACGCTCCCGTTTTCAAGAAACTGCTCCATAAGAATATTGTCGCACATCGAAACTGCTTCATAAAAGGCTTCTGAGCTTCTGTCAGCGGAAAAATCAACAAAGCCTGTGCCGAAACGCTTTGTCAATTCGCCGATAAGGTCGGAGTTCCGATTTTCGGAGATATCCATTTTGTTTATGAATAAAAATGTCGGGATATTGTACCTGCTCAGAAGCCGCCAGAGCGTTTCGGTGTGGCTCTGAACGCCGTCCGTACCGCTTATGACAAGCACTGCATAGTCAAGCACCTGCAGAACACGCTCCGCTTCGACAGAAAAATCGATATGCCCCGGCGTGTCGAGCAATGAGATTATGCAGTCACCGCGTTTAAGCACTGCCTGCTTTGAAAATATGGTTATTCCCCTGCTTCGTTCGAGGGAATTGTTATCGAGAAAGGTATCTCCGTGGTCAACTCTGCCGAGCCTGCGAATTTCGCCAGTTTTGTACAGAAGCATTTCGGAAAGGGTCGTTTTTCCTGCGTCAACGTGCGCAAGTATTCCTATTGTAAGACGTTTCATCAAATCACCAATCAGCGTTTTTTTATATTTTAGCATATTAATTTGTTTTTTTCAACTGCTAATACTGATTTTAAGCAAACACGCAGACAAAATCGGCACATCATCCGTTCAGCCGTGAGCCTGAGGCTTATATTGGTGAATTTTCAAGCCCTATGCTGTTAATTATCGCACTGCGAACCTCTTCGGTAAGGCTCTCATCTGCGTAAAATCTGATATCTGCGCTCAGACCGTTTCTTGTTACGATGTATTCATAAATTTCCGTGCCGTAGGATATTTTATGCACCATATAGTCGAAGCCTCCACCGGCTGTTGTTTCGTCTATTACTTCATCATCGGAGGAAAAAGAATAGTCCCGATCTTCGACCGCATTGTAAACGCTGTCTATCCGAAATATAGGCTTGCCGTAATAATATCCCGAGCTGTCTATAGGTGTCCATTCGCTCGGCATCCTGAACGAGATCACAGCCGTTCCGTTCTCATCGTCCGAAGTAACAGTTCCGTCTGCGTTAAGTGTTACTATCGGCATTTCCGCCGTGATATCCTGCATTGCATTTATGTCGATCACAGTGTGAACAGGTGCGATGCTTACCGTTCTGAGAATATCCTCCGCTTCTGAAAAGCTGAATTCTTCGTCGCCGGAAAATCTGAACACCGCATAATATCCGTTTTGGTGAACAACGAAATAATGTGTGTCATATACGCCGTCATGATCCTCCATTGAGGTGTGGATATAATAGCTGTAAGGGTCGTTCTCACCGCCGTATTTCTCGTCAAGCTTTTGTATCTCACGTCCCGAAACCATATCAGTCAAAAAGCCCTCGGTCATAAGTCCGCAGCTGTCGGGATAAACGACATTCTGTTCAAGCATTTTTTTGTCGCCGAGCATAAATAAGCCGTATCCGTCAGCGACCCAGTCCTTGGGAACGGAAAAGCGAATGTCAACGATCTCTGCACTTCCGATAAAATTGTATGCGCCGTATTCATCGGGGAAAACTATCTGACGTTTTAATGATATCTGCTGTAAATGTGTATGTACGAAAGCAGGCTCGTCAACTGTATCATCATCGGAAACGTCCTCGGGTTCTTCGTCATTCAGTGTCATCGTGAGGAAATATGCAGGCTGTTCAAGACCGATATCACTCATGGGTTCGCCGCCGTACTCAACTGTCACACTGTCGCCGACATTGGCGAAATTATTTCCGATGAGGGAGCGGCTGTAAACTACAGCAGGCTCGTTTGCCTTGAAAAGCCCCGAGTCCTCTTTCGGTATAATGACATACTTCTGCCATTCATAACCCGTTATCTGTTCGTTGCCGCTGACCTCGGAGATCGTTGCCGTAAACTGTCGGGGCGAATAATTAACCTCATCAACGATACGGAAGCCGTTTTCGTTTGCGGCGGTGATGATGTATGACTGCACGAAATTTCCGTCAAGCCTGTACTCCGCAAAAACTTCAACAATGCTGTCTTTTTCATTCACATTGTACTGCTCCGAAAGCGGCGGCAAGGTGTATTTCCAAGCCTCGTGGAAAAAGCTGTCCTGCTGAACAGTGAGCGTGAAAATATCATCATCGGGAACGTTTTTGCCGTTGAGATAGGCTCTTGCCGCATCTGTCGGATTGGTGAATTTTCCCGTAACATTGCCGCCGGCGGCTTTGAGCCGATATATCTCCCAGCCGTATTGTACATACCAAAGCTCATCGTCCATTACAAAAATATAGCTGTCAAAGCCGTCCGTATCGGTGAAGATTTCAGCGCAGTATTTGTTTTTGCAGTCGGAAAGGTGCTTTGCTCCGTCCTGCCAGCCGATGCCCTCCATGCTGTTGTATGTGCTGTCCCATTCTTTGTCGGTGAAAGGTATCTCCATAGGCTCGGAAAGCGTGTATGTATGCATCATATTCTCGCCCGATATCGTGAGCGTTCCGTCCTTTATTTCGTACGTCCAGCCGTTGTTATCGCCAAAGTACGAGTTCTTGTAAGGCGCAGTGTACAGAAGCTTATCCGTGACGTAAGTTCCGTTCGGTATAGGCTCGAAAATGCTGTCCTTTTTCACCGCATTTGTCAGCAGGCAGACTGCGGCGGCAATAACTGCGATGACCGCTGAGACAACGGCAATGACCTTCGGTTTTTTCGCACCGAGAATGCCTTTTATGCGGCTTTTTATATTGCTTTCGCCGAAGCTGAGAACACCGCCGAGGGAGAGCCTGTTCTGTTTGAGCGAAATGTTCAGAAGTGCGTTTGCGTACGCCTTTTTCACGTCCGCATCAAAGCTTCCGAGCGCCTTTTCATCGCAGGAAAGCTCCATATCCTTTGCCATGAGCCGATAGGAGAGCCACACCATCGGGTTGAACCAGTGAACGCAGAGCGCCGCCATTGCGATGAGCTTCACGATATAGTCCTTTCGGTCAATGTGTGTCTGTTCGTGTGCGATTATGTAAGGTCTGTCCCCGTCGGCGAGGTCTTCGGGGAGATATATGTGCGGTTTTATCAAGCCGAAAACGAACGGCGTTTCGATGCTTTCGCAGGTGTAAACATTTCCGTCCGAAAGCTTCGCATTCCTCACCTTTTTCCTGACGGAAGCATAAGAAATCACTGAGTAAACAGCCATTGCAAGCACTCCGAACGCCCAGACAAACGCTCCGACAGCCATTGCGGTCTGCATCGGGTTTGCGCTTGCGGTCGGCTGTGCAGGGGGAAGCTGTTCGCTTATCGCATTGTTCACGGGAGGAACGGAAACGGTTATCCTCGGCTCTGCGGCATATTCAATATCGTTCGGGATAAACTCCATCTGCCCCGATGATATCGCAGGCTTTTCGGGAACAAGCACGTTGAAGATGCTTACCGCCGATGAGAACGAAAACGGGCACAAAAGGCGTATCCCGAGTATCGCCCAAAGCAGATAGGAATACTTTTTCGGGAGCTTTTTCATTGCGATGCGCAGGATAATTACTGCGGCGGCGATGTATGCGCCCGTTATGCTCATATTGAGTACAGTTCTGAAAATTTCCGTCATATCTATCACCTCTCCGTATGATCATCAATGAGCTTTTTCAGCTCTTCAGCCTCTGCTTTGGTTATCCTTTCTTTCTGCAAAAACGCCGTCAGGAACATCGGCAGTGAGCCGCCGTAATCCTTTGAGATAAGGCTCTCCGAACGTTCGGTCAGCACCTCTTCACGGGAGCAGAGCGATGTTATCACGGCATTTTCGCTTTTAACAAAGCCTTTGCCCGAGAGCTTTTTTATAACGGTATAAACGGTGGATTTTTTCCAGCCGAGGCTGTCAAAGGCACGCGTCACAAGCTCGCCCGAACGTATCGGCTCGTTTTCCCATATCAGCTCCATAAGCTTTAACTCGCTGTCCGGAATTTTCATATAAATCCCCCTTTCAAGCTTTGGTCTATAAATATAGACCCGTCTGTTAAGCTTAGTCTATCACAATAGACCGCATTTGTCAAGAGGTTTTCTGTTTAATTTTCGGCGACATTTCCTGCAAAATAATGCAGATATGCACACCAAATTTCTACTGTAATATGTTACAATATTATAAAAAGGTAAAAAATATATTGTTATAAAATTATAGATATGCTATAATAGAAAATATAAAAAGGGGGGTGACGATATGCCGCAAAATATCTGCGGAAACTGTTTTTCGGCAATGAAAGGAAACAAGTGTCCGCACTGCGGATACACGAGGGAGCAGACCTACAGAGAGCATGATATCCTTTCCGTGGGAACTGTCCTCATGAACAGATACGTTGTGGGAAAGCTTCTCGGCAGGGGCGGCTTCGGCATCACCTACCTTGCTTATGACACCAAAGCGGAACGCGCGGTCGCCGTCAAGGAATACTATCCCGACGGAACGGCGCGGCTGCGTTCGGCGTTCTCTGCATTGTTCTGATAGTTGTTCTTGTGATGAAAAACAAAAAGGGCAGTTCTGCTCCCTCCCCTGCACCTGCCGCCGGTTCGGCTGTTCCCGAGGTCGGCGTTTCGCACACGGCTTCCATAACGGGAATAAAGGGCATTATGGCAGGACGAAGCTTTCCTATATCGGGCAGTGCAGTTATCGGGAGAAACCCCGAAAAATGCACGATATGCTTTCCCGTAAACACTCAGGGAATATCGGGACTTCACTGCGAGATACGCCGTAACGGCTCGGTATATGAGATAATCGACTGCGGTTCAAGCTGCGGAACATTTCTCGGAAGCGGACAGAAGCTTGCCGAAAACGTGCCGACCGCTCTCCCGTCGGGAATGTATTTCTACCTCGGCAGCACAGAACAGCTTTTCCAGATCAACTACTAAAGAGGGATACTATGAGGATAGACACTGCCGTTTATTCCGCAGAGGGCGGCCATGATATCAACGAGGATTCCTATCTTTGCAGCACGGAAAAGGGCGTTTTCATCGTTGCGGACGGACTTGGCGGTCACGAACGGGGCGAAGCCGCTTCCGCTGCGGCGATAAGATTTTTCACAGAGAACTGCACGGGCGGCTATGACGACAAGCGGATAGCGGAGCTTCTCAAAGGCGCAAACAACTGCGTTTACTCTCTCGGCGAGGGCAGAACTACCGCAGCCGCAGGCTTTGCCGAAAAGGGTATGTTCCGCTTTGCAAATGTCGGCGACAGTAGGGTGTATTATTTCAGCAAAGGAAAGCTCTCAGCGGTGACGAAGGATCACTCCGTCTGTCAGGCGGCTGTCGATATGGGAACGATGAGCTTTTCCGAAATAAGGGGCAGCGAAGACCGCTCAAAGCTGCTGAAAGTCCTCGGCGAGAAAGAGGAGCTTGAACTGAAACGGAAATATCCGCCGATAAAGATCTGCAACGGCGATGCTTTTCTTGTGTGCAGTGACGGCTTCTGGGAATATGTTTACGAGACCGAGATGGAGATCGACCTGCTTAAATCGGCAAGGGCGCACGACTGGGCAAAAAATATGCTCAAACGCCATATCCGCCGTGCCAAAAACAAGGGCGACAACTACACAGTCATCTGCGGCATATTTCATCTTGACAAATAAAAAAACTGCGCTCCGCACGGCGTACAAGCTTTGTGCGGAGCGCAGTTTTTATTCGACAGTTTTTTCCTGCTTTTTATTTATGTAGATGAAGAAGATAACATTGAGGATTATTCCGAAAACCGTTGCGGCAGGTGCGGCAAGACCTATCTTTGTAAGGCTTGCATTCGGCTGTATGCTCATAAAATATGCGAGCGGCAGACGGACAAGCAGTGTCTGTGTAAGTCCCTGTATCATTACCCAAAGCGTTTTGCCGCTGCCGTTGAAGTAGCCTATCATACTGAACAGTATCGCCGTGACGATGGTTTCGGGCGCAAAGCCTTTGAGATAGTCATAGCCGTTCTGTACAACGGCGGCATCAGATGTGAAGATGCCCGTCAGCAGGTCGCCCCTGAACATTACAAGCACAAAAACTATACAGCCGATAACGACACCAATACCCATTCCCGTGAACATCGACTTCTGCGCTCTTTTCACGTTTCCTGCGCCGATATTCTGCGAAACGAACGATGCCATTGACTGCATTATCGCACTCGGGATAAGCATTGCGAAGCTGACTATCTTGCAGGCAACGCCGTAGCCCGACGAAGCCTCCAGTCCGAGCCTGTTCACGAATGCGCAGAGTGCAAGGAACGATATCTGCGTAAGGCACTCCTGAAATGCGAGCGGAAGTCCGACCCTGAACGCTCTTCCGCACTGTTGATTGATCCTGAAATCGCTCTTGGAAATGCTGAACGGAAGCTTTCTTTTTTTGAGGATAAGCAAAGCGAAAACAACGCTCGCCGCCTGAGCAAAGACCGTTGCGAGAGCCGCGCCCGAAGCGTCCATTTTAAAGCCTGCGACAAGCACAAGGTCGCCTATGATATTGACAGCGCAGGCAACCGCAACGAAGATAAGCGGCGAACGGCTGTCGCCCAAGCCACGGAATATCGCCGCAAGCAGGTTATACGCAACGATGAAGAAAATTCCTCCGCCGCAGATACGGACATAAGCCGCAGTTGCATCGAGGGCTTCTTCGGGAGCTTGCATAAGCGCCGATATCGGCTTTGCAAAGCATATCATCACGACAAAAAGCACGGCGGAGATCATTGCAAAAACGACCGTTGAGCCGCCTATGACAGCACCTATCCCCTCCTGCCTTTTTTCGCCGATATAGCGCGCGATAAGCACCGTCATTCCCATTGCAAGCTGAATAAGTACGAACGTTACAAGGTTCAGCACCTGACTTCCCGTTGAAACAGCCGAAAGTCCCGCAGTCGTGCCGAAGCGTCCGACAACGAGCAGATCGACCGCGCCGTAAGCCGCCTGCAGGACGAGCGCGCCGAGTATCGGCATCATAAAGCTTACAAGCTTATTCAAAATTTTTCCTTGTGTGAAATCCGATCTTGCATTATCCAAGTTTTTTCTTCCTTTCGCTCATTACTTTATAGAATTTTTCGACGGCGGAGATCATTCCGTCAGCTTCTTCGTCCGATATCGAGTTCAACTCCCCCGACAGTTCGAAAAAATAGATCTTGTCGTACCGCTCGGACAGCTCCTCGCCCTTTGGCGTGGCGGTGATGTAGGTTATCCTGCCGTCCTCGCCCGAGGAAAGCTTACGTAGGTAGCCTTTCTCCTCCATTTCCCTCACGGTTCGGGTCACGCCGGGTCGGGGAAGTCCGAGCGCTTCGCTTATATCGGAGATCTTCACCTTTTTCCCAGTCTGTTCGAGCCGTCTTATCGTATCGAGATATTGGATATACGACGGCGCAACGCCATTTGGCAGTTCGGGCAGGAGTTCCCTTATCCTTTTCGCCAGATAGCAGGCATCAAGCATTTTCTTTACCTTTTCGGGTGTCATATTGCCTCCTATAGTTATCTATGATAATTACCAACGATAATTATATACTTATATTTATGATTTGTCAAGAGAATTCTTTGTTGCTTGATTTTAGGACGATATAAGAGAAAATATTTGGCATATATACACATTATCTGAACTTATAATTTGTTAAAACTGCCGAAAGTCAAAAAATATTCTGATTTTTTGAAGTAATTTTCCTTTTTCAAACGTTTTTTATATAAAGGCAAAGCTACACACAAAAGCGGTACAATGCCGATCTAATACTAAACACCAATAAAATACAGGAAAAAATCTGCGCCGAAATCCAATATAAA
>OHEU01000646.1_pt1 | contig 19471 bp, 20 predicted proteins | sample 1567341 | NCBI WGS metagenome assembly OHEU01 (sample SAMEA3879524, study PRJEB24766) | human gut metagenome | biome: human-associated habitat; feature: feces | place: USA | collected 1985/1987 | reverse complement strand
ATATAGACCGAAAAGACGAGCAAAGATTACCAAGTTATTTTTTAAGGATTACTTAATAATTCTGAATGTACGGGGGCTCCGAATCTGCCTTCCTTATCTACCGGAATGAGTACCAGATATGACGGGTTGAAGAAATATTCCGAGTTGAATGTCTGTTCCTCGGAACTGCTGCGGTATTTGATGGTCGGCATCTTGCAGACGGTCTCGCCCAAGTTCGTCACCGCATCGAATACTGACTTTTCCATGAGATACATGTAATATCCGGCGCAGTCCCCGGACGGGGTTACCGTGACACTTGCTAAGGATGAGCCATAATAAGATTCCACCTTATTGATTGTCAATGACAGATTTACGTCGCTGGTCTTCTCGTATGCTTTTGTGTGGAAGCGTACTGTTGCCGGTTTTCCATATCCGTCTTTCTGGTCGGACTCCGGAAGAACAATCAGGATATAGTCCGTATTGTACTGTAGCCTGGATCCCTTGATGTCATTGTCGCTGTAGAGTGAAATCGGATAGCTGCTCTGTTGTCCTATGAGCTCCTGCATCACGTAATTGTCAATGCTGCTGTCGTATTTTTCTGCGAAGTCCTTCATTGTGACGAAGTTGTACTTGCCGTTCCTGAAGTTTGTTCTCTTGACGGTGAAAACGGCAGAGGTGAAGGCTACCTCCTTGAGTGCGACGTCCACTGAAATGTTGTTCATGTACTCGAACTGACTGCTTGTGCTGAACTCCTTGGACTGGACACTGCCGATTTTGCCGTTCACGTCGTATGCAAACGAGAAGAGCACATAGTCCGTGTTCAATGCAAGGTCGCGAACTTCCAGTTCTTCCTTGAAGTTCGTTATGGATGTGATGCTGTAGTCCAGTTTCTTGGCATCCAGTTCCTGCTGGGCATATGTCGCAATTCCTCCTGCTGCATCGACTTCTGATTTCAATGCTACTCCGGTGTAGTATGCCACAGGTTCTCCCTGCTTGGTGAGTTTGACTGTCAGTATGTCCTCATTTATGTCCGGATCGCCCAGAAGAATGGCTGCATCAGACTGTCCGATGATGTCTTTCTCAGGAATCTCAAGTACATGCTCCACTATAGTGCCGTAGTCGTCGCAAATATAGTTCGCTCCGTTCTGGATTACCGGAACGGCGTAGAGGAGAATCCTGTCTGACTTGCTTGAAAGCCTTGTCTTGTTCCATTCCTGGAAAGAATTCCTTCTTATATCAGGATTCAGGATTGCCGTCTGGAGGTAATAGACAAACTGCTCCTTGGAATCCACCTTGAATTGTACGGACTCTTCATTGACATAAGTCTGCTCCGGGTCGAAAACCTGCAGGAAATAGGTCGGGTATTTCTGTGTGTCAACATTGGTCTTTATGAAGATTCCGTGGGCGGTCGCTACTGAAGTGATTTCGCCGAAAGGCACGAATACGCCTGTCCTGAAGTCCTTTTCAACTGTCTCGGCAGCAACGTTATCCGCATTGTATGCGATGACGGAAATCCTGTAGTCCGTTTCAGCCGTCAAATCCTTGACGGTGAAGTTCATTGAGGGATTGTCCGGTACGACATCTATCATTTCAGGCTCGGAACCTGCAGCGGACACGCCGAAAGAATATGAGACGGCGTCTTTAACCGTAATCTTGAATGTTACTGAACTGTACGTTATATCGTTTATCTTGATCTCCGCGCTGGCCGGTGCTGCCGGAGTCCTTTCCGTTCTGAATGTCTTCTTGTCTTCTTTGGAGACATCACCATTCTCATTGTAAGCGACTGCTGTTATCTGATAATCTGTTTCCTGTGTCAAGCCTTCGCACACGATTGTCTTGAGGCCAGATGTCTCGATGACAGTGAACTCTTTCTTCCCGGCATTGTCCGCGTCTTCAATACGGTATCCGACAGACACCGCATTGGTGTGTGTCAGTTCGAACTGCACAGAAACATCTTGCGGCACGATGTTCTGTATCTCGACAGTCGCCGGAGGATAGTTCTTAGTTTCCTCCTTGCAACCTGCAGCCGCCAACGCCAGTACGCTCAATGCGGCTAAAAGATGTTTTTTCATAATAAGAAAATTGGTAATACATTTATATTGTTGTAAGTCTATGTCTTTCACGGCATTCCGCCCACACAATCTCCATCCCGCCGATTACAAATTTAATTATTCTATGATAATCTGCAACATTATGACGTGCTTTTATTGACAAAAAGATTTCTGCGGTATGTTTTTCTTTCGTTTTGTAAGTGAAGTGATGGCTGTAATGATATTTGCATCCGCCGTTACGGGCGATTAGTTGTGATTCGGTGAAGTCTTCTCAAGTATTTCTTAACTTGCCTTCTATGTCGGTAAAATTTGCTAAATTTGTATGTTGGCAAGACTGATGATAGGAAATGAACAGCTTTACGGAAAACACTCGCGTGCAAGTGCCGGCGGCATTGCACTTATGTCGTCTGGGGTATACCTATCTCGATGACATCTCAGATTATAATCCTGACACAAACATTCTGACCGGCATATTTCTTCGCTCACTCAGGCGATTGAATCCCGAATTGGATGAGGCTGGAAGCCATCAGATGCTTGACAAGATAGTCGGAATGCTTCGGAATGATGATCTGGGCAAAGAGTTCTATACCTTACTCTCTGCCAACAGTGGTCTTAAGCTTGTCGATTTCGAGAATGCTGGCAATAACGAGTGGCACGTTACCACTGAATTTACATGTGAGAATTCTGACACCGGTGACAGTTTCCGTCCAGACATAACTTGTTTTGTGAATGGGCTTCCGCTTGCCTTCATTGAAGTCAAGAAACCGAATAATCACGATGGAATTCTCGCTGAAAGAGACAGAATCAACAAGAGAATGTCCAACAAGGCATTCAGGCGCTTTATCAACATCACGCAGTTGATGATTTTCTCCAATAATCAAGAATATGATAACGACAACCGTGTTCCGATTCAAGGGGCTTTTTATTGCTGCATCTCAGAGAATAAGGCGTTCTTCAATGTCTTTCGCGAGGCAGACAAAAACTTTGTCTCTTCTTATCCTTATGAAGAGGTTTCAGAGGAACTTGAGAAAAGAGTTCTCAAGCATCGCAACTGTGTAGTTATTAAAAATCTTCCTGACTATCAGACTAATAAAGAACCATCTACTCCTACCAACAGAATTCTGACATCGATGTTGAGCAAGGAGCGTTTCCTGTTTCTCCTCCGATATGGTTTTGCCTACGTGAACAAGATGACGGAAAATGAAGACGGCAGCAAGAAGGTTTCTTTGGAAAAGCACGTGATGCGTTATCAGCAACTGTTCGCATCTTTGGCCATCAGAAGAAAATTAGCCGCTGGAGTCAAAAGCGGTATCATCTGGCATACACAAGGAAGTGGTAAGACCGCACTCGCATACTATTCTGTGCGAAGCCTTACAGATTTTTATGCTCAGAGGCAGACTGCCGTGAAATTCTATTTCATCGTTGATCGCATCGCTCTTATGGAACAGGCAAGCGATGAATTTGCAGCGAGAGGACTGATTGTAAGAACTGCGAACAGCAGGAATGAACTGATGAAAGATTTCAGAAGTATCGACCCTGTGGAGAACAGCGTGGGCAAGCCTGAGATAATGGTCGTCAACATACAGAAATTCAAGGAAGACTCTGAGAAGATCCAGTTGGACAATAGTTACAGCACATCTCTTCAAAGGGTGTTCTTTATAGACGAAGCGCATAGGGGCTACAATCCTGAGGGGAGTTTCCTTGCAAACCTGCTTGAAGCTGATAAGGATGCCGTAAAGATAGCTCTAACAGGAACGCCTCTTCTTAAGGAAGAAAGAGAGTCTTGGCGTGTCTTCGGTGACTATATCGACACATATTATTACGACAAATCAATCTCTGACGGATATACCCTGAAGTTGATGCGCGAGCCTGTAGAAACGGTCTATAAGGAAAAGATTAAAAGCATATTGGACAAGTTGGCCGGAGGTGTGGAAATCAAGAAGAGCGACATTGACAAGAACAAAATCCTTGAGCACGATAGTTATCTTAATGCTCTTCTTGACTACATAATCACCGACTTCCGCCGTTTCCGCAAGGAACAGGATGATGAAAGTATCGGTGCGATGATAGTTTGCAGGACAAATCCACAGGCAAGAGAAATGTATCGTCTGTGGCGGGAGAGATTCTCACGGTCTCTGTATGTCGAGAAGAAGCAGGAAGAAAAACTAATGATGCTCGAAGACCCGATGATTTCATATGGTTCTCCCAAGAAGCCTCTCAATGCTTCTCTTATATTGCATGATGAAGGCGACAAACTTGAGAGAAAGGCCTATATCGAAGGGTTCAAGAAGCAGAAGTCAGTAGATGTGCTGATTGTCAATCAGATGCTTCTTACAGGTTTCGATGCGCCGAGGCTCAAAAAGCTCTATCTCGGCAGGAGCCTTGACGGACACGACTTGTTGCAGGCGCTTACAAGGGTCAATCTCCATACAAGGACTTCAAATATGGCTACGTGGTTGATTTTGTCGATATAAAGGAAAATTTTGAGACAACCAACGACCGTTATCTAAGGGAGTTGAACCGCACTGTGGATACGGCGGATGTCCCAGTCGATGCACCAGTAGGTAACGTGATTATCGAGGACAAAGAGGCTGTTATCTCCAAGATGAAGGAGATAAAGAATATCCTTTTCAACTTCACATGTGAGAACCCGGAGGATTTTCGCAAGGAACTTGACGAAATCAGTAGCAAGGACACTTTTTATGCACTCCGTTCCACTCTTAATGAAGCGAAGGCTATAATCAATCAGGTCAGGGCATTCGGTGACGAGGAGCTTAAGTCAAAGGTTGAAAAACTGGCGGTGATCGGCATTCCAACCCTGATTTCGGAGGTAAGTCACCGTATCGAACGCATCAATTTGATGGAAAACACCGAGCATATGGCTGATGTTTCGGGCATCATAAACATAGCTCTCTCTGAACTTGATTTTGAGTTCAAGAAAGGAGTCCCGGAGGAAATGAGAATAGTCGTGAATGACATCCGTGAGCGTTGTGACAAGGTGCAGGCCGAATTTGAGGCTAATTTTGACAAGGGAGAGGATAAGTATGTGATTCTTGCCGACCAGTTCCGCGAATACTTCCGCAAGAAGGGTTTTGTGCCACAAAACACGGCGGAGGCGAAAGAAAGCATCGATTATATGGATACTGTAATGGCAAAAATCCGTGAAATCAACAGACGCAACAATCTTCTGAAGAAGAAGTATAGGGGAGACGAGCGTTTTGTGCGCATCCACAAGAGAATTGAAGAAGAGAATGCGAAGAGGGAGAAGCCTATAATCTCTTCCGGAGAATACGAAATCGCAGAGAATTTGTCACAAATGAAGTCGCAGATAGACAATATGATATACCTTAATTCCCATATTGTCGACAATGAGGATGCATTCAAAAGGGATGTGCTTGCTATTATCGGCTCCAAGTTGGTTGATATGGGCATACCGGCCACGCTTTCTGACCGCAAATTCATCAACAATCTTATTACAGCAGAATATTTTCAACAGAGAAACTATCTATAAATGAGCGATATAAACATTACAGAGTCAACGGTAGCCTTGATTGATTCACTCAAGAGTACAACGGCAGAGTTCGGTCTTGCTGGAACAGGAAGTGAATATAAAATTGTCATAGAAATCTTCCTTTATAAATTTTTCAATGACAAGTTCGGTTATGAAGCCAAGAAGGACAAGGTCTATGGAGAGCGGTTGAGGCGAGCGGAAAAATGGGATGCCGAATATGACACTTTTACAGACGAGGAGGTGGAAGACCTGTTCAGCTATCTTCCATCTTCGGTGCCGAGACTGAAGCCGGAGCACACTCTTGCTCATCTCTACAACGCCACAGGTAAGGGCGATTTTTCTACCCTTTTAGATGCGACGCTTATCGACATCGCAAAGATTAATTCTGACACGTTCTCGGTTTCCACATCTGGAAAGAGCCGTGTGAACATTTTTTCGGCTGTTACATCCTATGTGACTGACACTCAGAAACGAGACGAGTTTGCAAAGTCACTGATGCGCAAAGTGGCTTCGTTCAATTTCGAAGATGTCTTTACTGAAAAATATGATTTCTTCTCAAGAGTGTTCGAGCATCTTCTCAAGGGTTTCAACAATGCGGGAGGAGGAAAATACGCTGAGTATTATACTCCGAGAGCTATCGCTCAAGTAATGGCAAGGCTTCTTGTCGGGGACAATGCTGAACTGCGAGGTGTGACCTGCTACGATCCGTCAGCTGGAACGGGAACATTGCTTATGGCTCTTGCACACCAGATTGGGGAAGATCGCTGTACAATCTATAGCCAGGACATTTCCGAAAAATCCAGTGAGATGCTCCGACTTAATTTGATTCTTAACAACTTCGCGGCTTCGCTCCCAAACGTAGTGCAGGGAAATACACTTCTTGAACCGTCGCACAGGAATCCGGACGGCGCGTTGAAGAAGTTCGATTTTATCGTGTCTAATCCTCCGTTCAAACTTGATTTTCCGGAATATAGGGACACTTTGGCAGCTGACGGAGTCAGGTTCTGGGCTGGAGTCCCGAATGCTGTAGCCAAGATAGATCCGGCAAAGCCGAAGATGGCTATCTATACCTGTTTCATCCAGCATGTCATCAATTCTCTGAAATCGACGGGTAAAGGAGCGATTGTCATTCCTACAGGATTTATTACTTCCAAGAGCGGGGTGGAGAAAAGGATTCTGGAGAAGATTGTGAATGAAAGGATTGTCTATGGTTGCGTGTCGATGCCGTCTAATGTCTTCGCCACCACGGGAACTAATGTCTCGGTACTCTTTTTCGATAAAAGTGCAAGTTCAGACAAGGTCATCCTTATCGATGCGAGCAAGCTGGGTGAGGAGTACAAGGAGGGCAATAATCAGAAACGACGCTTGCGGGATTTCGAGGTGGACAAGATTGTGGAAGTATTTCAGAACAAGGAGAGCGTCGATGATTTCTCCGTTGCAGTGACCTATGACGAGATTAAGGAGAAAGGTTATTCCCTTTCCGCCGGGCAGTACTTCGATATCAAGATTGATTATGTGGATATTACCGCAGAGGAATTCAACAAGAGGATGGCCGGTTACAAAGCTGAGCTTACAGCGCAGTTTGAAGAAAGTCACCGTCTGGAAGCGGAGATAATGAAACAGCTGGATAGTCTTAAATTCAATGAATGAGAAAAAAGAGAGTCGCCAATCTTACGAGCGGCGACTCTCTAACGGACGAGATGAAGCTAATACTCACCTACTTTTTGCGGTAGTGGGCCATTACATAAACTTTCTTGCCTCTGATCACCCTAAAGTGGCCGCGGACAAGTACTTGTTTATGAAAAACTTCCTTGTGATCATCATCAAGGCGCTTTTCCAAGCTGATAGTAATTTGGATTTTCATTTAACAAAATGTTTGATAGCAAGATTGGAAGCTGAAAGCGGCTTAGTGAAAGATTACTTCGCCCGTTATACTAAAAAACAGGGCAGAATATTAAATTCAAACCCTGTTATTCTATCAGCTTGGAGCTTGCCTCTCCTTGCTTTGAAAATCCATTGACAAAGGTAAAAAGAATTATTTGATTTGCAAAATATTAAGAAATGGGATTACAGTTGTGTCAATTATGCGAAATTGCATATTTTGTGACAGATAAAATTCCACTGGAGAATGTACTGCTCACAGATTATGTTACAACAGACTCTTTACTTCCGAATAAAGAAGGACGATGTGTCGCGCAAAATCTTCCTCCGCAGAAGTGTGCTCTTACTCACTATAAGTGTGGCGATGTTTTAGTCGCTAATATTCGTCCATATCTTAAGAAAATTTGGTTTGCCGATAGGGAAGGTGGAGCTTCTGCTGATGTCCTTGTTTTTCGGGCGAAATCTGGTCATTCTCAAGAATTTCTATACGCATCGTTACTTCAAGACTCTTTCTACGACTATGTTATGAAAGGCAAAAAAGGTAGCAAGATGCCTCGTGGAGATAAGGATCAGATCATGCGATACTCCATTCCGAAACTCTCTTTAGCAGAGGAGGCGTGTATCGGCAATATGATACTATCATTTTGCACTAAGATAAACGTCAATCGTCTGATAAATGATAATTTACGAGCAAGCCGAGTGCAGAGCCAAACGCAGTTTGAGCTATGCCGAGGCGCAGCCGTAAATGCGGACGTTAGTCCGAATTTATCGATGCTTGACCATTCATCAAAAGGGGCAGAAGCTCGTCTCGTTGTTTAGTTAAAACATTGATTTCTTCACCGATTATCATTTGTTTGTCGAATATCGGTTCACAAACTTTCTCAAACTCTGAAATGACAGACTTCGTAGGAATAACAACAGGGAGATTGAATAGTTCGTCCTTTGTAATGGACCCAAATGTTGTACCTGCGGAGTTCATTCCTTCAAACTTTAACCTAAAGTCATTCATCAAATAGTATAGATGGGTAATAGAACCTATTTTTGACGATAAAGCAGAGAGACCACGACCAATGCAACAATCATTATTTGCGATATTCAATGCTCCAACTGGTGCTCTTACGCTCATAAGAATATCGCCCTTATTGGCGCATCTATTTGGCGACGTGGTGTATTGGCGAATTGAAGGAAAGCGAAGCCCGAAATCTGTGCTGCCTTGATAGAAAATAGAGCCTTCCCCCAATTCATTGTAAGAAGAACCATCTGGCGATTGTCCCATTGTAATATTAGCTACATCAGATAATATTCCATTGTTCCATCCTTGCGGTATCATCCGCTTTAACTTCTCATTCCACACCATAGCTCCGCCACTTGACTTGTACGGCTTGCCATCCTCATTAAGAAAGTCAAACTGCACAAACCAATAGTCGTAGAGTTGCTTTGCCATCGCCTCTAAATTATCATTTATCAGAGTTTACATCCGTCTTTTGTCAGGTAGTCCAATGCTTTTGCCTATGTGTTGAATATCGCGCCCTTTCCACCGGCGCCTTGACTATTACACAACTGTTGAGTAATTTCTCCAAAGTCGGGATTCATAGGGCCTTCATTTTTGAACATCTGGGCCGGTTTGCATTTCGACCTTCTTGACAGCTGCTGATTTTTATTACCTGCTCCTAATGTGTTGACTGTCAATGTTATACTGGATTATGTCGGCTTGACGAGCCTGTCAAGGCCCCCTTTCGAAACCACCTCTTGACATCTATCGTGTAACGCAAATGATTGATTATTAGATGATAACATGGATACACTGCTGTCAAGAGGGTCGAAAAATACGTATGGGTCTCCGCAATTTGCCATCTCGTTCTACTTAGAACGTCTCCGCGGCTTCACGAGAAGGGGCCCGCCGCGCATGCGGTGGGAAAGTCAGCACCAATGGGGCGTACCGGTCCGCAGGCCCCGACCGGCGGGCATTGGATGCATATGGCTACTTTCCGGGCACTTACATGCTCCAGCGACACATTACCAAACCACCAGATTACTGCAGGCAATAACATATAAGAAGCCCGTCTCTTCAAGGACATTGTCCAGGACGAGACGGGCTCCGTAAACATATGAACGTAAATGGTTACTGAACTTCCTTGATGATTTCCATACCCTTGCGGATAGCCTCCTCATTCTGAGGAATGAGGTTGTGGTGACGTGCAGGGAGAGTCTTGCGGAGTGCAGCAAGAACGCTCTCGATCTTGACTACAGGACGGATCTTGAGGAGACCGCCGAGTACGATCATGTTGAAAGTCTTGATAAGGTTCATCTCTGCGGCAGCATCCATAGCATCGATTCTGTAAACCTTGATATCCTTTCTTGTAGGAGGCTCAGAAATGCCGTATCCGTCGTAGATGATGATTCCGCCCGGCTTTACCTTTGGCTCGAATTTTTCGAGTGATGGCTGGTTCAGCACGATGGCGATGTCAAAACTTGAAAGAATAGGAGAGGAAACAGGATCATCACTTACGATGACAGTAACATTGGCTGTACCGCCACGCTGCTCCGGACCATAAGCCGGCATCCATGTAACTTCCTTGTTCTCCATCAGACCGGCATAAGCCAGAATCTTACCCATCGAAAGGACACCCTGTCCTCCGAATCCTGCGATTATTATCTCATCTGTCATAGCCTTGTCGATTTAAAGTTCAACACCTTTATCCTTGAGGTCACCGAGCTGGTAGAATGGGAACATGTTCTCCTCCATCCACTTGTTGGCCTTCTCAGGACTCATCTTCCAACCTGAGTTGCAGGTGGATACAACCTCTACGAGATTTGAACCCTTGCCCTGCATAGAATACTCGAACGCCTTTCTGATAGCCTTCTTGGTACGGTTGATGGACGCAACATTGTGAACGGACTGACGTGTAACGTAGCATGTACCTTCGAGGTTTGCAGCAAGCTCGGTAATCTTGAGAGGATAACCGTGAAGTGAAACCTCTCTACCATAAGGGCAGGTAGCCGTTTTCATACCGAGGAGGGTAGTAGGAGCCATCTGACCGCCGGTCATACCGTAGATAGCGTTGTTGATGAAGATGATTGTGATATTCTCCCCTCTGTTAAGAGCATGGATTGTCTCGGCAGTACCGATGCAGGCGAGGTCACCATCACCCTGATATGTGAACACGAGTCTGTCCGGCCAGAGGCGTTTTGTAGCACTGGCAAGTGCAGGCGCTCTACCGTGAGCAGCCTCTTCCCAGTCCACATCAATATATTTGTAAGCGAACACTGCACAGCCTACAGGAGAGATTGCGATGGTTTTGTCAGTCATTCCCATCTCCTCGATTACCTCTGAGACTATTTTGTGCACAACTCCGTGGCTGCAACCAGGGCAGTAATGCATCGGAGTGTCATTCAATAAGGTAGGTTTCTTATAGACAACCTGTCCTTGCTCGATTATTTCTTCTCTTGTCATGGTCTTTAGAAATTAGAAAAGACGTTTGATTGCATCCACAACCTCGTCAGGGTCAGGAATGATTCCGCCCAGACGGCCGAAATGCTGAACCGGTACGCGTCCGGCTACAGCGAGACGGATATCCTCTACCATCTGTCCGGCATTGATCTCAAGTGAAAGGATGCCTTTCATCTTTTCGCCAAGCTTCTGTACTTCCTTGGTAGGGAAAGGCCAGAGGGTAATAGGGCGGAGGAGTCCGACCTTGATGCCCTGTGAACGTGCGATCTCGATACTCTTCTTTGCGATACGTGCTGCGGAACCGAATGCTACGATTGCATACTCTGCATCGTCAAGCATATATTCCTCGAAGCGCACCTCGCTCTCCTCGATTTTCTTGTATTTCTCCTGGATGCGGAGGTTGATGATTTCCATTTCCTCAGAACGGAGCTCAAGAGAGGTGATGATATTAGGCTTTCTGCCGCCGAAACGTCCGGTCGTAGCCCAAGGACACTCTTTCCTGATTTCCTCTTCTGTGCGGCGAGGCTTGAACGGAGGAAGTACCACTTTCTCCATCATCTGTCCGATGGCGCCGTCAGCGAGAATCATCGCAGGGTTACGATAGCGGAAAGCCAACTCGAATCCGAGGTCAACGAAATCTGCCATTTCCTGGACTGATGCAGGTGCTAGAACGATGAGATGATAGTCTCCGTGTCCACCACCTTTGCATGCCTGGAAATAGTCAGCCTGGCTAGGCTGGATGGTTCCGAGTCCCGGACCTCCACGCATAACATCCACGATGAGAGCCGGAAGTTCAGCTCCTGCCATGTAGGAAAGACCTTCCTGCATCAAGCTGATGCCTGGGCTGGAAGAAGAAGTCATAACCCTCTTGCCGGTGCAGGCTCCACCATAGACCATGTTGATAGATGAAACCTCACTTTCAGCCTGGAGAACAACCATTCCGGTAGTTTCCCAAGGTTTCTCTACAGCCAAAGTCTCGAGGACTTCAGACTGCGGGGTAATCGGATAGCCGAAATAGCCGTCGCAACCACAACGGATCGCTGCGTGGGCAATGGCCTCATTGCCTTTCATCAATGTGATTTCCTGATCTGCCATAGCTTAGACTGTTTTAAGACGGTAAACGGTTATGCACCCGTCAGGACATACTGTAGCGCATGACGCACAGCCTGTACAGGTGTCAGCAAGAACCTCATGGGCGAAGTTGTAGCCCTTACGGTTCACTTCCTTGGTCGTCAGAGCAAGGACCTTGAGCGGACAGGCGACAACGCAGAGATTGCATCCTTTGCATCTCTCGGTATCGACTATGGTCGCTCCTTTCATTTTAGCCATAATACCTTTTTGTTTATTGATTGTACATATCCTTGTTGTAGAAATCCAGAATTTCGTTCGCTATCGCATACGCGTTAGCCGCCGGGCTTTCAGGATTTATCGCCATGGCCTCCAGATAGTTGTTTATAGCCAACTGCCAGTCGCCTTTCTTCCTGTGGGCATTGCCCAGAAGATAATAGGCGCGGTCGGATGGTTCCGGAGAAGAGGTGATATACTCTTCAAGCAGACGGATTGCCTCGTCAGTCCCGTCTTCTACAAGAATTTTTTCTATTGAGTCTAATTCAAGCATCGCTTAGTCGATAAACATACACCAGTTGTGTGTGTCTTCTTCAAGACCCTTCTGGATGCCGATGATGTGGTTGTAGAGTTTCTCGCTGGTAACGCCGCATTTGTCACCTGAAGGGAATCTGTAGCGACGTGAAATATCCTGGCACTCAAGTGCAGGTTTGTCGTCAATGCTGCAGATCGGGGTGATCACAACAGCTGTGCCGCATGAGTTCACCTCATCGAATTCAGCAAGCTCTTCTACCTTGATAGGACGAATTTCCACATCCATGCCCATGTCGGCAGCCACTGTACGGAGGCTCATGTTGGTGATTGAAGGAAGAACGCTTCCTGAACGTGGGGTTACATATGTGTTGCCCTTGATACCGAAGAAGTTTGAAGAACCGAACTCCTCGATGGTTGTCTTTGTAGCTGTGTCGAGGAACAGGAGCTCACGGTATCCGGAGTTGTGTGCGAGGTTGTATGCGTGCAGTGACTGTGCATAGTTTCCGCCGAGCTTGTAGCATCCTGAACCATGTGTAGCGGCACGGTCATAGTTTCTGGAAATGACAGCATTTCCTGGAGAAAGGCTCTTGGCTCCAGAATAAGTACCTACAGGTGAACACATTACAGCGAACATTACGTCCTTTGATGATTTGATGCCCAGCTGCGGGTTGATACCGAAGAGTACAGGACGGAGGTAGAGGGATGCACCTGTGACCTCATATGGAGGAAGATATTCGATGTTCTCTTTGATACAGCGTACGCACATTTCGATGAACAACTCCTCTGACGGGTACGGCATGTCGAGATATGTAGCGCTGGATGCCATTCTCTTGGCATTGCGGTCCGGACGGAAAAGTCTTATTTTGCCGTCAACACCACGGAACGCCTTAAGTCCCTCAAAGCATGAAGGAGCATAGTGGAAGATTCCCGCAAAGCAATTGAAAGTAATGTTGAAATCCTCTGTCACAACAGGAGATTCCCATTTTCCGTCAATGCATCGGCTATATACCAATGCTTTTGTCTGAGTGTAGCTGAAAGACAGCTGGCTCCAATCGATATTTTTCATTATAAAAAGTATATTGTTTAATCTTCAATGATTCTGTCCTTGTTATATGTATGGATCTTGGTCTGTCCGGAAAGGATGATGTATCCGTTCTCGGCGAGACTGTTGATCTCATCTTCTCCAGGGTAAACCTCTACCGGTGCGATGAACTTCACTTTGGCAGTAATCGCGTCCATGAGCATCTTGCTGTGGGCGATACCTCCGGTGAGAAGGATTGCGTCCACCTTGCCGTCAGCAGTTGCCGCCATGGCAGCGATATACTTGGAGATGTTCAGGACGTATGCCTTCAGGAAGGTCTGGGCGAGTTCATTTCCGGATGCGGCCATGTTCTCGACATCTATCATGCTGTTTGTTCCGAAGTATGCGACAGCACCACCGCGTCCGATAAGTTTCTTCTGGATCTCTTCCTTGGTGTATTTGCCGCTGAAGCACATGTCAATCAGTTCGAAAGGAGGACAGCAGCCCGCTCTTTCCGGAGTGATAGGGCCGTCACCTCCCAGACCGTGGTTGGTGTCGATTACTTTGCCGTTCCTGTGGAGAGAGATGGTGGCTCCTCCGCCCATGTGGGCTACTATGAGGGTTGCATCATTAGTCTTGCGTCCATGCTCACGGAGATATCTTCTGACGATGGCTCTGGAGTTCAGGGCGTGGAAAAGAGTCTTTCTTGTGAACTCAGGAATGCCTCCCATTCTGCACTCAGGCAGCATTTCGTCTGCCATAGGAGGGTCAGCGATATATGCAACGCATTTGCCGAAGCGTGGAGTGAGATGCTTTTCATCTCTGATCTCGTTAATTTCTTTGGCAACATCGTCGGCCAGGATGGCACTCAGGTTGCACGCATGGTTTCCGTCACGGCAACTCTGGAGGACATCACGCATGTCCTGGTTTACGTTATAGACTCCTGTAATTACTGGGGTAATGAGACCACCTCTCGCCATCACGATATCGACATCTTCAAGAGGAATGCCTTTTGATGCCATGAAATCCTTGATTGCCTGATGACGCATGTCTGACTGGTCCATTACGGAAGGATATTTGGCAACATCCTCAGCGGTGTGCTCCAGTTTGGTGTCGAAGACGCGGACTCCGTCGGAAAAGTATCCGAGTTTCGTGGTGGTGGAACCCGTGTTTATGATAAGAATGTTCCCTTTCTGAAGGGTGTCTGTTGGTTGTGTCTTGTTATCCATCGGATGTAAGGCTTAATTTTGGGATTAAGTTATTACATTTTTTTTAACAAAACTAATAAAATCGACATTTTTTGTAACCTTTTAAGTCTTTTGACAAAAAAAATGATTTTATTACCCCCAGTTTTGCTTAGTAATCGTTATTACCCGTGTGAGGGCTTGCCATCTCTGGCCAAACTGAGTCGTCCGTTAAAACAAAGGACTGGACAATCTCTTCACCACCCCAAATATACGTATTTTTTTGCTTATACGGTATCGCCTGAGGAACCATACGACAAAAACAAGCCGGCTGGAAATACCAGTCGGCTTGTCTAAAATATGTATTACTGGAAATTATTCAGCAACAACTTCGAATTTGAAAGTGCCCTTTACATTCTTGTAGCACTTAACCTCAGCCTCATACTCGCCAAGTTCCTTGACAGATGAAAGGATTGTGATATCCTTCTTGTCAACCTCTACACCTGCAGCTACGAGTGCCTCAGCAAGCTGGGCGGTTGTAACTGAACCATAGATCTTGCCGTTCTCGCTGACCTTTGCAGAAACCTTAACTGAAACTGCTGCGATCTTGGCTGCAAGAGCCTCAGCATCAGCAACGAGTTTAGCCTCCTTGTGAGCTCTCTGACGTACAGTCTCTGCGTGCTGTTTCTTTGCAGACTCAGTAGCGAGGATTGCATATCCCTGAGGAATAAGATAGTTAAGAGCGTAACCTGCTTTAACCTTAACGATATCATCTGCGTGACCGAGATTAGCCACTTCTTTCTTCAAAATGATTTCCATATTCCTGTCTCCTGATTATTTAAGAAGGTCTGTTACATACGGGAGAAGCGCGAGTGAACGAGCTCTCTTGACTGCCTGAGCCACTTTTCTCTGGAATTTGAGAGAAGTTCCGGTGATACGGCGAGGGAGAATCTTACCCTGCTCGTTCAGGAATTTCTTAAGGAACTCAGCGTCCTTGTAATCTACATACTTGATACCTGCTCTCTTGAAACGGCAGTATTTTTTCTTTCTAACCTCAACTGTAGGAGGGTTCAGATAACGGATCTCGTTATTCTGCTGTGCATTGTTTGTCTGTGCCATATTCTGTCCTCCTTATTATTTTGCAGCCTCAGCAGCCTGTGCAGCAGCCTTAGCCTGCTTGTTTGCTCTTCTCTTCTCTGCGTAAGCAGCGGCATCCTTGTCAAGAGCTACTGTAAGATACCTGATGATTCTCTCGTCACGGTGATACTGTGTCTCGAGTTTTGCGATGAACTCAGGATTAGCCTTGAATTCGATAAGGTGATAGAATCCTGAAGTCTTGTGCTGGATGGCATAAGCAAGCGGCTTAAGTCCCCAGTCCTCTTCGTACACTACCTCGCCGCCGTTCTTGGCGATGAAGTCAACGTACTTGGCAACCGCTTCCTTCATCTGAGCCTCAGACAAAACGGGAGTTGCAATGAAAACGGTCTCGTACTGTTTCAACATAATTAATAAAGTTTAAAATATTCTTCCAGCGCACTATGCGCCAAAAGGACTGCAAATTTAGGAATAATTTCTCCGAAAACAAAATCTTTGTATAAAATTCCCCGAAAACTATGCATTATGTTCAACTTGATGTTATTTTTGCAGGATAAATCAGGAAATCAATGCCGATTTCCGCGGATAGAATAATGTTCTGACTCTCTATCTGACGGGAGGAAGACACTCAAATGTCTTTAAACCAATGAGACACAATATCTTAGTTACCGGTTCCAACGGACAGCTTGGAATGGAAATCAGAAATCTGGCCTTGGGACATGACGTCGTCCCCGGCAGAGAACACGACAATACATGCAGTCGCATTGTCAATGCCGACGACTGTTTCCTTTTCACGGCCCGACATGAGGTGCCTTACATGGAAACTGAAATCCTCGACATCACCGACCTCGACGCGGTGCGGGAAATGATAGAGGTCAATGCCATTGACACTATCGTCAATTGTGCAGCATACACCGACGTAGAGAAAGCGGAGGGAAACTTCGAAGAAGCTGACCTTCAGAACCATATCGCCGTAGATAATCTCGCCGAAGCGGCAAGGGAATTCGGAATAACATTGATACATATCTCCACCGACTATGTTTTCGGCGGTGAATCATCCAAACCATATACGGAACTTGACGGCACCAGTCCTCTGGGCGTATATGGCCTGACCAAACTGGCAGGGGAGAGGGCCATCCTAGATTCCGGATGCGACCATGTGATACTGAGGACATCATGGCTGTACTCACCTTACGGAAGGAACTTTGTAAAGACCATGAAGCGTCTCACTGCCGAGAAGGATGAACTGAACGTCGTCATTGATGAAATCGGCACTCCGACATATGCGCGCGACCTCGCGCAGGCTATCATTGACATAATCCATTCGGGGAAGACGGACATTTGTTCCGGCATTTACAATTATTCGGGTGAGGGGCTCTGCTCCCGTTTTGACCTTGCCTACGAGGTCGGGCGCCTGTGCGGAAATGTCTGCAGACTGAAGCCTTGCCTGAGCGTGGATTTTCCGACCGTAGCTGCAAGACCACACTATTCGGTGCTGGACAAGACATTGATAAAGACCACTTTCGATATCGAAATTCCGCATTGGACAGAATCATTGCGCCATTGCATCGGCAGGATGAAAAAGATGCAGGAAGGGGAGTGATCGCAGGACACCTAAAAGACATTGACAATGCTGGACAAGAATAGCAAAATTTACGTTGCCGGCCATCGCGGACTGGTGGGCTCGGCGATATGGAACAATCTTCAGAAGCGCGGATATACCAATCTCGTGGGACGCACGCATCAGGAACTTGACCTCACGGACCAATATGCCGTTCAGAAGTTCTTTGATGAGGAACGTCCTGACGCTGTGGTACTTGCGGCCGCTTTCGTGGGCGGCATCATGGCCAATTCTCTCTACCGGGCCGACTTCATCATGCAGAACTTGAAGATGCAGTGCAACGTCATCGACTGTGCCTATCGCTACAAGGTGAAGAAGTTGCTCTTCCTCGGATCTACCTGCATCTATCCGAAGAATGCGCCGCAGCCGATGGGGGAGGACGCGCTGCTCACCTCGCCGCTGGAATATACCAACGAGGAGTATGCCATCGCCAAGATAGCAGGACTGAAGATGTGTGAGAGCTACAACCTGCAGTATGGCACCAACTACATCGCCGTGATGCCGACCAACCTCTATGGGCCCAACGACAACTTCCACCTGGAGAACAGCCACGTGCTTCCAGCCATGATGCGCAAGTTCTATCTGGCCAAATGCCTGCACGAGAACGACTGGGAGGCCGTGCGCCACGACATGGAGAAGCGGCCTATCAACCCGCCCACCACGCTTGCCGAGACGATCGGCGAGGGCAACGTGGGAGGACAGGATTCGGAGGATCGCATCCTCGCCGCCCTCCAGTTTTTCGGTATAGAGGCCAACCGGGTGACGCTCTGGGGCGACGGAACGCCGCTGCGCGAGTTTCTGTGGAGCGAGGACATGGCCGACGCCAGCGTCTATCTCTTGCTCAACGTCGATTTCAAGGACATCATTGGCATAGAGAAATACTCCAGCGTCTTCTACGGGTCGCGAACGGACGGCGCGGTCGATCGCAACAACTCCGAGGGACGAGGGGGCGCCATCCCGGCCTTAGGGGAGATACGCAACTGCCATATCAACGTCGGAACGGGCAAGGAACTGACCATCCGCGCGCTGGCCAAACTGGTGGCGCGCACCGTCGGATTCAAAGGTACTATCGTCTGGGACTGCGACAAACCCAACGGCACGCCGCGTAAGCTGATCGACGTCTCGAAGCTCCATAGCCTGGGATGGCAACATCGTGTGGAGATAGAGGAGGGTGTGGCCCAGCTCTACGACTGGTATCGCCACGCGTAATAAAAAAAGATAAAAAAGCATAAAAAAGTAGCAGGAGCAGGCAGACAACGCGTCCCCGCCTGCTCCTGCCATTTTGCATTTTGACGACTGCGAAAGGGCAAAATGGCGAAGTGAAAATGAAAACGTAAGGTGTAAGGTGTAAGGTCGCAGAGGTGCAGGGTCACAGGGATGCAAGATCACAGGGCTACAGGGTGCAGGGACGAATCGCATATCTTTGTGTACAATATTTTTACCCATTTTTCTATCAAATCGCTCCCGATTCCTAATGGTTTCCGCCGACTGAGCATGAGGAAAACACTTCCTTTTGAGACCTTGAAGCCTCACATGTTGATAGCGACATGACAGGCTTCGTCTGTCGTAAACTGGCTGTTCTGCTGCTTGTAGATCTCGACAAAGGGCATTTTGGAGGGGTTCGAGAGACATTCGAGAGGCATTTTTAGCTTCATTTGACGGTAAAACTGCGAAAAAGACGTGTGAACAGGGGATTTTTCACGATAAAAGCCTTCTTTGTGGAATGAACGAAAAGAGAGGGCGTTTTTCGAATAAAAGAGGGTAGTGTGTTTAGATTTATCTGTCAATGAGATAGTTACAACTTGTTTGCTCTATTTTTCATGACTCTTCCGAAAACGGCTTCCGATGGCTCTAAAAGTGGGTCGAATGGTTGTTTTTACTGCTTTAGCGACTGCCGCAAGGCATGTTTTAGCTTGTCGATGCAGTCTATCGACCCCATCAAGTTACGCATTTTCTTTGGATTCTCTTCTCTTTTCCCCCAGTTTTTCGAGGTAAAAGGGCGGGAGAGATGTATTCTTGATTTGTTAACCCAACTTGCAGCTTTTAGTTCACACGGTATACCGAACTCTTAAAGTTTG
>OHEU01000643.1_pt1 | contig 19496 bp, 12 predicted proteins | sample 1567341 | NCBI WGS metagenome assembly OHEU01 (sample SAMEA3879524, study PRJEB24766) | human gut metagenome | biome: human-associated habitat; feature: feces | place: USA | collected 1985/1987 | reverse complement strand
TTTTTTCAATCCCCGATGCGAAATGTAATAACCGGCCAATAAAGAACCCAACACAAAAGCTGCTGCGCCATAAGTGCCATAATAGATACCGATCTCCTGTTCACTCAATCCTAATCCGCCAATCTCTCTACCCGCTTTCAGAAACAACGGCACGATCTTCATCACGAAGCCCTCGCCCAGACGGCGGGAAAGCTGCCCCAGAAGGGCTTCTTTCCCCGGGCCGGGCAGATCCATCTTGTTGAGAAAGACGAAGGTGGGGATATGATACCGCCGCAGCAGACGCCAGAGGGTCTCGGTGTGGCTCTGGACGCCGTCGGTGCCGCTGACGACCAGCACCGCGTAGTCCAGCACCTGCAGCGTCCGCTCTGTCTCGGTGGAAAAATCCACATGGCCGGGGGTGTCCAGCAGAGTGATGCCGGTGCGGCCCGTCTTCAGCAGGGCCTGCTTGGAAAAGATCGTGATGCCCCGCGCTTTTTCCAGCGTGTCGGTGTCGAGGAAGGCATCCTTGTTGTCCACCCGGCCCAGCCTGCGGATGCTGCCTGCACGGTAGAGCATCGCTTCGGAGAGAGTGGTCTTGCCGGAGTCCACATGGGCGAGGATGCCCACCACCAGCTGTTTTTCGCTTTTTTCTGCCATGTCTTCCGCCCTCACACTGCGCCTGCGATGAGGCTGATGATGAGCAGCGCTGCGCCCAAGATCAAATTCGAAAGCATACTGCAATAGATGCGTTCCTCCGGCTCCAATTCCTCGAAGGAGACGATGCGCTCGTCCGCAAAGTCCACAATGGACTTGGTGGCGTGGAGCTTCTTCTTTTTGCCCATGTCCTTGAACTCCTCACCCAGATGGTGGACGGTCACGCCGTCCAGACGGAGGTAGTTCACCCACGCCCACGCCAGCAGCACGACGCCCAGCAGCAGGGCCGGGGCCTGCCACATCGTGAATTTGCCGTCGCTGACGTAGCGGTCCCACAACAGCATCAGGACGGCCACGACCGACACCCGGGTGACGGATTTATACAGAACGGGGCGGAACATATATTTTTGATACATCGAGATCAGCTTTTTCATCCAAGGACGCTCCTTTTATAGAAGTAACATTCTTTTTTATTGTAGCATGATTTTGTGAAAAAAGATAGCCGCTTTGCGTTTTCCAACTTTCGTTGTATCCATTCGTCCTCTTGTAAAGGTACGACTTCTTTCCATTCTTTACCGTTTTTTTGCCGTCATTTTTCAGAGAAAAGCATCCGTTACTATTTTGTTTTTATTTTAGGGCTGTATGTCATTGACTTCTTTTGCCCACAATGTTAGAATACGAAAGGTGCGGCCCCGGGCGCTTTGTGCGTTTTGGCACCCGGAGCGCGCCGTTTTTTGCATTTAGGATAGGAAAAAAGGAAAACAATATCTCGGAGGAGCGTATCTCAATGAACATCGATTTTGAGTCCCGCAACATCACCCGCCGCAGCTTCCTGAAGGGCGCAGGCGTCGTGGGTGCCGCCGGCCTGCTGTCCGCCTGCGGCGGCAGCAAGTCCAACAACTCCGGCAGCACGGCTGCTTCCGGCGTGGAGGCCCCCAACTCCACCGGTGCCACTCCCCTGAAGGAGTATATCTCCTGGGAGTCTGCCAACCGTGAGATCGAGAGCTGGAACCTGCTGTACAGCCAGACCCTCAGCGACGCCAACGTCGTCACCAACCTGTGGGACGGCCTGATGAGCTTCGACTGCTACGGCAAGCTGGTGCCTGCCATCGCCACCAGCTGGGAGGCCAACGAGGACTCCACCGTCTGGACCTTCCACCTGCGCGATGACGTGGACTGGGTGGACTGCAACGGCGAGGTGAAGGAGCACATCACCGCCACCGATTTTCTGGTCGGTCTGGAGTGGGTGCTGAACGCCTCCAAGAACGAGGCCAACAACACCTCCATGCCCACCCTGTACATCGTGGGCGCTGAGGAGTACTACGAGAAGACCAAGGATATGGGCGCTGCCGCCGCCGACCTGCGCTATCAGGATATGCTGGACGCAGGCGTGGGCATCGAGGCTCCCGACGACTACACTCTGGTGTTCACCTGCAAAGATCCCTGCCCCTACTTTGACACCGTGGCCTCCTACACCAGCTTCTACCCCGTCTCTGAGGATCTGATCAACGAGCTGGGCATTGAGGGCTTCCGTGCCTGCGATTACACCAACATGTGGTACAATGGTCCCTATGTGGTGGAGGAGTTCATCAGCCAGAACACCAAGAGCTACATCCCCAACCCCAACTACTACGCTGCAAACGACTGCACCCGTTTCGAGCATCATACCGTCACCATGATCCCCGACCTGTCCATGGGCCTGCAGCTGTACGAGAACGGCGAGGTCGATAACATCGACCTGACCGAGTCCAACCTGACCACCATCACCTCCGACTCCAACAACGAGCACAACAAGTTCCTGTGCGAGAAGCGCCCCACCAAGTACAGCTACCAGATGCACCTGAACTTCCAGCGCAAGGATGAGAACGGCAATCTGGACGAGAACTGGAACAAGGCTGTTTCCAACCGCGCATTCCGTCAGTGCTTCTACAAGGGCATCGACTTCACCAACTACTACGCCCGCACCAACAAGATCAACCCCCTGAAGTGCGAGAACGACTACTACACCATGAAGGGCCTGTGCTACAACACGCAGGGCGCTGAGTACACCACTCTGGTGGCCAAGGAGATGGGCTTCGACACCGAGAAGTACGATGGCGAGACCATGATCCGCCTGCGTGCCAACGGCGGCGACATCTCCGCCCTGAAGAAGCAGGCCATGGAGGAGCTGAGCGCCATCGGCGTCACCTTCCCCGTCCACTGCTACCACTACATCAAGAGCGGCGACACCACTGCTCTGGATACCGCCACCGTTCTGAAGCAGTGCTTCTCCGAGAGCCTGGGCGATGACTTCGTCGTGCTGGACATCGGCACCTACGTCTCTTCTATTTATAAGGAAGTCCGTAACGTCCAGCTGCACTCCATCCTGCAGAACGGCTGGGGCGCTGACTTCGGCGATCCCGTCAACTTCCTCGGTCAGGAAGTCCTGAGCGACGACAACGCTTACTACGCTCAGACCACCTCTTGGATCGCAGCCGTCGAGGCCGACCCGAAGGATTACCAGAAGGAGCTGCTGGCTGATTACCAGGAGTTCACCGATCTGGTCACCGAGGCAAAGGCCATCGTCACCGATACCGATGCACGCTATGCCGCATTCGCAAAGGCTGAGGCTTCCATGCTGAACAACGCACTGTGCATCCCCTGCCTGTACGAGGTGCTCTGGTGCCTGACCCACGTCAACGAGTACACCAAGATCAACGCCATGTACGGCCCCTGCAACTACAAGGCAATCAACTGGGAGACCCGTCAGGGCGACGGCTACACCACCGAGGAGTACGAGGCTTTCTCCGCTGCTTTCGATGCAGCAACCAAAGCCTGATGATTATTTTATAAAGGTTTGGTTATCATGTTAAAATACACCGTCAAGCGGCTGGCTCAGTCGCTCGTCACGATCTTATTGATCGCAACCATCGTCTTTTTGCTGATGCGCTGCCTGCCTACGGACTACTACTTCACAGAAGAACAGCTCATGAAGTTTACCGAAGAGCAGAAATACGCCGCGCTGGAAGCCGCCGGTCTGACCGACCCCATCGGCACCCAGCTGCTGCACTTCTACAACGACCTGCTCCATCTGGACTTCGGCACTTCCCGCCGCATCCAGAACGGTGCCTCCGTCGTGAAGGTCATCGGCAAGAAGTTCGGCGTTTCCATGCGCCTCGGCCTGATCTCTGCCGGCATCTCGCTGGTGGTGGGCGTTCTGCTGGGCATCCTGCAGACCGCCTTCAAGGACAAGGTCTTTGACTGGATCGGCACTGCCTACACCGTTTTCGTCAACGCGGTGCCCTCTCTGGTCTCCTATTCGCTGGTGCTGGTGTTCGGCTCCAAATATCTGGGCTTCCCCACGCTGTACTCGACCCGCAACGTCGGCCCGTCCAGCGTGCTGCCCATCGTCTGCCTGTCGCTGGCTTCCATCGCAGGCTATGCCCTGTGGACCCGCCGCTACATGGTGGATGAGCTGACCCGCGACTATATCAAGCTGGCCCGCGTCAAGGGCCTCAGCTCCAGCGAGATCATGTTCAAGCACGTCCTGCGCAACGCCATGGTCCCCATGGTGCAGTATATCCCCCAGTCCATCCTGCTGACGGTGGGCGGCTCTCTGCTGATGGAGCGGTTCTTCTCCGTCCCCGGCATGGGCCCCCTGCTGACCGACGCCATCCAGCGCTATGACCTGAACGTCGTGCAGACGCTGGTCATCCTCTACGCTGTGCTGGGCATCGTGGGTGTTTTTATGGGCGACGTGCTGATGATGCTTGTTGACCCGCGCATTACTCTGACCGGAAAGGAGGCCGCACGCTGATGGCTAAAGCATCTGATTTTGAGGGCAAGAAGCAGGACGAACTGTTCTACTTCGTCGATTACTCTCCGGAGGAAGCCGAGCGTGTCGGCTACTCCAACTACAGCTACTGGGGTTCTGTCGTCCAGAACTTCCTCAAGCACAAGGCTGCTGTCGTCTGCCTGTTCCTGTTCCTGTTCCTCGTCATCTTCTCCTTCATCGCACTGGCCATCGGCAAGTACGATTATCAGACGCTGGTGACGGATTCCTCTCTGGCGTTCCAGAAGCCCAACGGTGAATACTGGTTCGGCACCGACAACCTCGGCCGCGACTACTGGTGTCAGGTGTGGTACGCCACTCAGGTGTCCATCCGTCTGGCCCTCATCGTTGCCGTGGGCGAGAGCATCCTCGGCGTCATCATCGGCCTGATCTGGGGCTATGTCCGTGAGCTGGACCGCTTCTTCACGGAGCTGTACAACCTCATCGACAATGTGCCCTACATCATCTACATGACCCTGATCGCACTGGTCGTCGGCCAGAGCTTCACCATCATGGCCGTCTCGATGATCGCCATCGGCTGGCTGGTCATGGCCCGCCGCGTCCGCAACATGGTGTTCATGTTCCGTGACCGCGAGTACAACCTCGCGTCCCGCTGCCTTGGCACCCCGCTGTGGCGCGTTCTGACCAAGAACATCCTGCCGTATCTGGTCTCCGTCATCATCCTGCGCATGGCGCTGAGCATCCCCGCCACCATCAACCTCGAGTCCACCCTGTCCTATCTGGGCATCGGTCTGGGCATCGAGACTCCGTCTCTGGGCCTCATCCTGAGCAAGGTGCGCGGCTTCTTCCTCGATTATCCTTACCTGCTGGTCTTCCCCGCATCCATCGTGTCCATCATCTCCATTTCCTTCTATATCATGGGCAACGCTTTCTCGGATGCTGCTGACCCGCGCAACCACGTTTAACAGATGGGAGAGAAAATCACAAAAATGGATAGACAACCGATCATCTCTGCCAAAGACGTGGAGATCACCTTTAGCCTGCGCGGCAAGAAGCTGAACGCGATCCGCAAGTGCTCGCTGGACCTTTATGACGGCGAGACACTGGCCATCGTGGGCGAGTCCGGCTCGGGCAAGTCCGTATTCACCAAGACCTTCGTGGGTATGCTGGATGTCAACGGTAAGATCACCGGCGGCTCCATCATGTACGAAGGCCGCGACATGACCAAGTTCACCGAGAAGGACTGGCTGGGCGTGCGCGGCAAGAAGATCGCCATGGTCATGCAGGACCCGATGACCAGCCTGAACCCGCTGAAGAAAATCGGCAAGCAGATCCAGGAGAGCATCGAGCACCATCAGGGCCTGAAGGGCGAGGCCGCCAAGAAGGCCGCCATCGAGATGCTGGCCAAGGTCGGCATCCCCGACCCGGAGCGCCGCTACGAGCAGTATCCGCACGAGTTCTCCGGCGGTATGCGTCAGCGTGTCGTCATCGCCATCGCTGCCGCCTGCCGTCCGCAGATCCTCATCTGCGACGAGCCCACCACCGCTCTGGACGTGACCATTCAGGCACAGATCCTGCAGCTGATCCGCGACCTGCAGAAGGAACTGGGCATGTCCGTTATCTACATCACCCATGACCTGGGCGTTGTGGCAAACGTGGCAGACCGCGTGGCCGTCATGTACGCCGGCCAGATCGTCGAGTACGGCACCGTGGAGGAGATCTTCTACGACGCATGGCACCCCTACACCTGGGCTCTGCTGCAGGCTCTGCCTCAGCTGGGTACCAAGGGTGAGGCCCTGCCCACCATCGACGGTACGCCGCCGAACCTGTTCAATGAGATCAAGGGCGATGCATTTGCACCCCGCAACAAGCACGCGCTGGCCATCGACTTCGTGGCAGAACCTCCGTTCTTCCAGGTGTCCGAGACCCACGCGGCAAAGACCTGGTATCTGGACCCGCGCGCTCCCAAGATCGAGCGTCCGCACTCCATCCAGAACCTGCGTGAGAAAATGGGAAAGATGGGAGGTTCCAACTTAAATGGCTGAACGCGAAAAGCTGATTGAGCTGAAAGACCTTCAGATCACCTTTGGCTCCGGCAAAAAAAAGTTCGTGGCCGTGGACCACGTCAATTTTGACATCTACAAGGGCGAGACCTTCTCGCTGGTCGGCGAGTCCGGCTCCGGCAAGACCACCATTGGCCGTGCCATCTGCCGCATCAACCCGACCTCGGGCGGCGACATCTTCTTCAAGGGCCAGAAGATCAACGGCAAGATCCCCAAGGAGCTGGACCGCGAGGTCATCCGCAAGGTGCAGATGATCTTTCAGGACCCCATGGCCTCTCTGAACGAGCGCGCCAAGGTCGAGTACATCGTGGCTGAGGGTCTGTTGAACCACCACCTGTACAAGGACCAGGATGACCTGCACGAAAAGGTCATGAACGCTCTGCACGAGGTCGGTCTGCTGCCGGAGTTTGCCTCCCGCTTCCCCCATGAGTTCTCGGGCGGCCAGCGCCAGCGCATCGGCATCGCCCGTGCGCTGGTCATGGAGCCGGAGTTCATCGTGGCCGACGAGCCTATCTCCGCACTGGACGTCTCCATCCGTGCGCAGGTGCTGAACCTGCTGAACAGCATGAAGAAGTCCCGCGGTCTGACCTACCTGTTCATCGCCCATGACCTGAGCGTTGTGAAGCACATCTCCAACCGCATCGGCGTGATGTATCTGGGCAAGATGGTGGAGCTGGCCGACAGCTACGAGCTGATCACCCACAGCATCCACCCCTACACCCGCAGCCTAATCTCCGCAATTCCGGTGGCAGACCCCATTACGGCTCGCCAGTCCAAGCGTATCGTGCTGCAGGGCGATGTGCCCAGCCCCCTGAACCCGCCGTCCGGCTGCCGTTTCCGCACCCGCTGCCCCTATGCAGACGAGCAGTGCGCCAACGAGGTGCCCGAGTTCAAGGAGGTCTCCACCGGCCACTGGGCAGCCTGCCATCACCTTGACCGCGTGAAGTGAGAACACTTCACACTAGTAAAAGGTGAAAGTAATTCAACTTAGCGCTGAAATGTTGTCACAAAATGGTTACAGTCCAGGTTTTGGACTTGTAACCGGCATGAGAACGCATTATAATCATTCGTGTTCCTCCGGTGTACATTTGCACCGGATCGAATATAGAGGCGGCTGGGGGAACCTGGCACACTCAAAATTTGATACAAGGGAAGGATATTATTATGAAACGCATTTCTCGTCGTAATTTCCTCAAGGTTGCAGGCGTGGGTGCCGCTGCTCTGGGTCTGGCAGCCTGTGGCGGCAGCAAGTCCGGTTCTACCGCAACCTCCGGCACTGCTTCTTCTGCTGGTTCTTCTACCGGCAGTGTCTCTACCGCTGGTTTTACCGTCCAGTACGGTTCTAACCCCGAGACTCTGGACCCCGCTCTGAACAGCGCTGTGGATGGCGGCAACACCATCATCACCGTCTTCGAGACCCTGCTGATCATCAACGAGAACAACGAGGCTGTCCCTGGTCAGGCTGAGAGCTGGACCACCAGCGAGGACGGCCTGACCTGGACCTTCACCATGCGTGACGGCCTGAAGTGGAGCGATGGCACCGACCTGAACGCTAAGGACTTCGAGTACAGCTTCAAGCGTATGGCTGATCCTGATACCGCTGCTCCCTACGCAGAGACCTGCCTGGGCATGATCGAAGGCTTTGAAGAAGCTGCCGGTTTCCCCGATGCAGACGGCAACCCCACCGTGGAGCCCAACCTCGATGCTCTGAACGTGAAGGCAAGCGATGACGGCAAGACCCTGACCATCGTTCTGGCTTACCCCTGCTCTTACTTTGATAAGATCGTTGCCTTTGCTGCTATGAGCCCTGTGCAGAAGGCTACCGTTGAGGCCAACGGCGATGCATGGTGCACCTCTCCCGATACCTATGTGTGCAACGGTCCCTTCATGATCACCGAGTGGACTCCCTCCGAGCGTATCGTTCTGACCAAGAACCCCAACTATGTTGGCGGCTGGGATAGCTCCAAGATCGTTTCCGAGAGCATCACCCTGCTGCTGCTGGAGGACTCCTCTGCTTCCTTCGCTGCTTATAACAGCGGCGAGGCTCAGCTGATCAAGGATGTGCCCACCGACGAGATTCCCAGCCTGACCAAGGCAGAGGATGGCGGCGACTTCTACGTTGACACCATTCTGGGCACCTACTATGTCAGCCTGAACCTGAAGCGCGATGCCTTCAAGGATGCCAAGGTCCGTAGAGCTCTGAGCCTGGCTATCGACCGTGACTACGTTGCCAACACCATCATGCAGGGTACCTACTCCACTGCTGACAGCATCGTTGGCCCTGGCATCGTGGACGAGAACGGTTACTTCCACGACAATGGCAATGCTCCCTACATCTCTGCTGACTACGAGGCTAATCTGGCCGAGGCTAAGAAGCTGCTGGCTGATGCTGGCTACCCCAATGGTGAGGGCTACCCCACTCTGGAGTACAGCACCAACGATGCCGGCTACCATGTGCCTCTGGCAGAGTACCTGCAGCAGGCTTGGGGCGATCTGGGCATCACCCTGACCATCAGCAAGATGGAGTGGTCCTCCTTCACCGCCGCTCGTCGTGCAGGCGAGTACGATGTTGCCCGTAACGGCTGGGTCATGGACTACAACGATCCCTCCAACATGCTGGATCTGTTCTGCTCCGGTAACGGCAACAACGATGGCAAGTACTCCAACCCCGAGTTCGATGCTGCTATCGAGGCTTCCCGCGTTGCTGATGTCTCCGAGCACTTTGCACAGTTGCACAAGGCTGAGGACATCCTCATGGAGGATACCGGCTGCCTGCCCATCGCTTACTACAACGACTACTGGCTGCAGAGCCCCGCTCTGAAGGGCACCTGGCACAGCCCCTACGGCTACTGGTACCTGCAGTACGGCTACATCGAGGAGTGATCTCCCCTGTGGGCTGCGTAGCGTAAGCTGAACCGTAACTTTTAAGCACTGAGCACCCCGCTGACCGGAAACGGTTGGCGGGGTGCTTTTTTACTGTTATCCTGCAAAAAAGACGAGTGCTCGGTTTTGCCGATGCACTCGTCTTTTTATGTAAACCATGCTGAAATAACGATGTCTTGCTTACACCGCAGCCATGGCGGCCAGAACGCTTTGCCAGCTCTTGCTGCGTGCGGCAGGCACCGGGGCGGGGCGGGTGCGCTGTGCAGCCGGGACACTGTGACCGGCTGCGGGGGATACGGTCAAGGCAGGGGAGGGGCAGAAGAACACAGCCGTGTCCTTTGCCAGCCACTGCGCAGCCAGTGCGGCGGCCTGCGGGTCAGACTGCAACGCACGGCGCTCGTTCCCGGCCAGAAAATCAGCCAGCCAGTACAAAATTGCGGCCAGCGGCAGGCAGGGGGAAGCGTCCTGATTCCAGTAACTCCAACGTGCACCGCGGCCAAGGTGGCTTTCCACCGTGATCTGTGCACCGGTGCGGGCATTCTGCGGGATGATACCAACATAGTTCGTGCCGGCGCGCTGCCCCAGTTCCTCCACAAGGCGCTGGGTGCGGGCGGCATCCAGCCGATCCTCCCGGCAGTAGGCGCGGAAGTCGGTCTGGCTGAGCAGGCTGTCGGCACTGGACGGAAAACGTCCGGTCAGCTGCCCATCGGCATTGTGGCACAGCTGCCAGCCCTTGCGGAACAGCTGAAAATTCAGGCAGCGCCGCCCCATGGTGGAGTAGCACACAAGGGCGCTCTGCTCCCCGGGCAGCTGTTTTACTTCAAGATAGGCATCGTTGCCGCAGGTGTCCTGCAAACGGATGGTGAGCAGTAGCTGTGCACCGGCGTGCAGGGTGGACATGGCGTTGTGCATGGCGTCAAAATAACGGGAAGCGTCCATGATTGATCTCCTTCCTAAAAAGCAAACAGCGAAACGTTGTAAAAGTGCCAGCCGGGTGATCGGGCCGACAGGCTGTATAAAACTTCTCTGAACGTAGTATAGCATACTTTTGAGGAAAAAACAACTGCAAGTTTCTTCGAAACGACAAAATTTTGCAAAAGCTTATGGCATGGAGCAAACAGAAGTTCAAAGCATGGTTGTGCTTTATGATAATCGGTTGTGAAAAATGACCCCTGCGGGAGATGCCGGCTAAGGCAGGAGTTGCTCCCACAGGGGTCATTTTATATTTTTCAATCGCCAAGCTCCCGGATCTCGTTCTGGATCAATCGCCCGGCAGCGCGGGCAAGCTGATCCATGCCGCGGATGCGCGCCATATTTTTGCCGTAGATCTGCGCGGCGGCACCGGCGCTGCTGTCCTCGCCCATAAAAACGGCAGACACCCGCACCCCCTGCCGCTGCAAGGTGCGCACCTGCGCGGCGGTATCGGTAACACCGGCGGCGTCCTCGTAGGCGCAGCCCAGCGGGTTCTCTGCTGTGGGCGGAATGCGGCGGCTGTCGTTGGGGCTGGCATCGGTCAGCAGGATCATCAGGTGGCGCGGGGCAGGGCCGGGGGCGTACCGGATCAGATCGCCCGCAGCTCGCAGTGCCAGACCGTCCCGGTTCCAGCCTGAGGCGAAGTACCGGAAGATGTTCTGCCGGTTCTTGTCCGCAAAGCCTTTCAGCACCCGCAGTACCGTGTAGCCCCGCAGGCTGCTAAAGGCGCTTACTCGCACCGGAATACCGCAGTTGGCCAAGCTTTCGGCCAGAATGACACCCTGCGCCGCGATCACCTCCTGACAGTGCAGGCGGGAGGCGGAGGCGTCCAGCAGCAGATCCACCGTAAAGGTGGGGCAGTTTTCCTCCTCCGGGCACAAAAACACCCTGTTATCGTTCAGGTAAGGGGCGCGCCACACCCGCCCGGCGCACAGGTTGCCGCTGCGTGCCACCCGCTGGTCGGGCTGCTGATGCACCAGAATACAGTTGCGGATCTGCTCGGTAAGGCGCAGTACAACACTTCGATGCAGTTCCTGATTTTTTGCATAGTAGGCGCGGTTGCGTTCGGCCTGCAATTCGGCTTGCTGCGCCAGCTGCCGCGCTTCCGGGGTGGGTGCCTGCGCCGGGCTGGGTACACCGGCGCTGAACCACAAATGACAGCCCAAATGCACCCCAGTGCACAACTCCTGCTCAGTCTTGCGTAGCTGCTCCGGCGGGTAAAAGCAGCGCCCGAAGCAGCTTTCAATGTAGGCGCGATCCTGTGCGGCGCGTTGCTTCAGGGTGATGTTTGCCTGGCGCTTGTTCACCGCCAGCCCGCTGCCTGTGGCATCCACCGCACCGGAATGCTCCACTGTCACCCGGTCGGTTTTGATCATCTGGGTGGGCATGGTTTTGGTGGCAAGCTTTGCCCAAAAGCCTTGCAGCCGCAGATGCAGCGCGGGCTTCTGGCGCACCTTGCCGTCAAACAGGGCGAATTTTGCAAACAGCGCCAGCAGGTCGTTTTTGAGCTGTGCTGGTTCCGGTACGGTCTCCGGCTCCAGCGCGGCGGCAAGGCTGCTCTCGTAAGGGGTCATGACCGGGGCGGTGTGTCCCAGAACCTTGCGCCAGCGCGCAGCCTGCATGGTGTACACCAGTTGGTTTTTCGCCATCCACTCCTGCCGCGAAAGCTTGTACTGGATGGCAAAAAAGTAGTCCGCGTGGGCAAACCGCAGCGCCTCCAGCACCGGGCGGCGGGGCAGCTCCAGCCGGTATGCGGCGTTTTCCAGATATAGCCACGCCATATCGTCCAGCATGGGCTGGCGTGTGTCGCCCTCCCAAGCGGAAAAAATGTCCCGGATCAGCGCATCACCGTAGTATTTGTGCACCAGCCCTACGATGCAGTTCATGTAAAAATCAATAGTGCCGTCTGTGTTATGGGCCAGAAACAGCGGCTCAAAGCCGTAGGCTCCGGCAGCGGCCCAGACCTGATTGGCCGCACGCCGCTCCTGTGCGGTGTAGCTTTGGGCATCCATCAGGCAAACAGCTTTCCGGCATCCAGCTTGGCCGGGATGCGCGCGGCAATCACGTCCCGGATCAGCCCCTGCTCGTAGGAGTCAAAGGCCTTGTTGGTGATGCCCATATCCAGCGCCGCCCCGGCCGGGATGCCCCTGCGGATCAGCCGTAGCGCGTCCAGCATACCGCGCAGATCCAGCGCTTTGGTGGAAATCTCGGCACTGTCGCACTTTTTCTGCAGGTCCAGAAACAGCAGTGCAAACTGGTGCACATATTTTGCCGAAAGATCCGGGAACTGCGCCCGCAGCAGCTTTTCCAGATTATCTTGGGTGATGGTGGGCATCTGCACCACTGCAAAGCGGGAGGTCAGTGCCTCGTTCAGCTCCCGAGTGCCCGCGTAGCCGTAGTTCATGGTGGCAATAAAGCGGGTCTCCTCGGCCAGCGGGATGCGGTCGTAACCGGGTACGTCGATGGCGCGGCGGAAGTCCAGCACCGCGTGCAGCACCGCCAGCGCCTCGTTTTTGGCCATGTTGATCTCGTCCAGCACGCCGAAGCCGCCGCACTGTGCGCAGCGGTACACCGGCCCGGGACGGAACACCACCTGCCCGCCCGCAAAGGTATCCATGCCGATCAGGGAGGCGGCATCCATGTTTACATGAAAAGAGATGTCCCATGCGGGGCGGCCAAAGGCGGCGGCAAGGTTTTCTGCCAGCACGTTTTTGCCGGTGGCCTTGCCGCCGGCCAGCAGCAGGTTTTCGCCGCAGAGGATAGCCGCCAGCGCCTGCTCCCACACCTCTTTGCCGTAGTAGGTAAAGGCAGGGGCGGGGATACGCGGGCGCAGCGCCTCACTGAGCGGATGGGCGGCGCGGTATTCCTGCACCGCCGTAAGCAGGGCAGGGTCCACCCCTTCCTGCCGTAAGGTATCCAGAATATCCGACATTTGTACAAACACCTCGATCTCTAACCGGGCGGGAATGAACTGCCCGGTTTCACGCTTATCATAGCACAATCGCGGGCATTTGTGTAGGGGGCGTGCGGTGTAAAAAAGCAAAGAGGGGCAGCCCCAAATGGGACCGCCCCTCTTCACATGAAAAAGAAGAAAAGAAGAAACGCTTAGAGTATGCCGGAGAACTGCGCTTTATCAGGCGTTCTCCAGACCAGCCATCTGCTTGACAGCCTTCATGGCGAAGGTCAGGGTACGACCCATAGCCACACCGGCCATCAGGCAGGGGTAGTTGTTGGCAAAGAAGCTGCCGGACATATCGCCGGTGATGTACAGACCCTCCATGGGCTGATTGTTGGTGTCCAGAGCCTGACCCTTTTCGTTGATGGCGATGCCCTGCTCAGTGGTCAGCAGGGAAGCACCCAGCCAGCAGCCGTAGAAGGGCGCGGTGCGGATGGCGCTCAGGCGGTAAGCGGGCTTGCCGAAGTCCTCGTCGTTCTGCTTGTCGTACAGCTCGTTGTAGCGCTCCACGGTAGCAAGGAAGGTGTCCTTGGCAGCACCGGTAAAGCCCATCTTGTCGGCCAGCTCGTCCAGCGTATCGCACTTGAACAATGCACCGGCCTCGATAGCCTCGTCCATCTTGCCCTGAATGTACTTCTCACCGCCGTTGCGGGTCTGGGCAGAGCAGCCGATGGTGTGGAAGCGCTTTGCATCCTCCAGAATGTTAGCATCGCAGATCTGTGCGTAGACGCGGCCCGGCTGGTGGGCAGCAGCGTAGACGATATCGTTATAGGGGCAGCTCTCGTTGGCAAAACGCTTGCCGTTGCGGTTTACCTTCAGGAAGGGCTGGGTGCCGGGGTTGAACTGGCGGATCTTGCCCGGGAAGGCCTTGCCACCAAAGGCGGAGTCGCTGTCCACATAACCGCCGTCCACACCGGGGGCAACGATGCCGCGGTCAAACAGCATGGGAGCGGCTTCCTTGTCCAGATTAGCGCCTGCCCACACTGCTGCACGGATGCCATAGCCCTTGTCGGCGGGGGAGTAGGAGCAGGCGGTGGTCACGCTGGTGCCCAGCGGGTCCAGCTGCTCCATCATGTAGGGGTTGCCGGGGAAGCCGCCGCAGGCCAGCAGCACGCCCTGATTGGCGTTGTAGCGGATGAAGTGGTCATCCTCGGTGCTCTGGGCGATGATGCCGGTAATGCGGCCATCGCTGTTCTTTTCCAGCTTGGCCAGACTGGTCTTGAAGTCCACATCGTAGCCCAGCTCGCGGATGTAGTCCAGCAGCAGCTCGTTGCGGGCTGCGCCGGAGCTGCGGTCATAGGTGTACTCGATCTCGGGGTACATATAATCGGTGTTGTGCTCCGCGTTCTCAGCGGGCCACTTTGCCTCGTCACCATAGGTGTAGATCATGTTTACGCCGTACTTCTCGGTCATGATCTCGCGCACAAAACCGATCATCTCGGCAGACTCGTTGATCCAGGTCTTGACGACGCGCTGGTCGCACTTGCCGGAGGCATAGCGGGAGATCTCGCTCAGCAGCTTGGCGCGGTCCATCTTAATACCCTGCTCCTGTGCACCGAAGCCATCGACAGCACCGACCCAGTGGCGGGTGTCCTGCACGTTGGCGTTCTGCTCGATGACGCGGAAGTTCAGACCGTTGGCAGCAGCATAAGCGGCGGCAAACATACCGCCGTTGCCTGCGCCCACGATGAGGATGTCGGTATCCACGGTCTCGGTGATGGCAGCCTCGTCGATGTCAGGCTCTTTGCCCAGCCAGTCGGTCTCATCGCCGGTGGGCAGCTGCACGCTGGAGACCACGGCCTCGCCCTTAGCCTGTGCGTAGCAGCTCTTGGCAGCCTTCATCACGGCGTCGGAGGTGATGGTAGAGCCGGAAACGCCGTCGATCTCGGCAGAACCAGCAGCCAGCAGCTGCTCGCGCAGCTCGTCGGCAGCGGCAGCGCCGAAGGAAGCGGTCTCGCCGGAGGTATCCACCACCACGTCGGTGACAGCGCTGTCGGAGAAGGTCATAGTGACCTTGACGGTGGAGGAAATACCCTCGGCAGTGCCCTCGTAGGTGCCGGGGATGTACTGACCGGCAGCACCGGAAGTGGAGGCAGAACCGGAAGCGGAATTGCAGGCAGCCAGAGCACCGGCGGTCACACCGCTCATGGCGGCGGCAGCGGCGATCTTGATAAAGCCCTTACGGGAAATCTTGTTCATAGGTACGCTCTCTTTCTTTTTGTTCTTCTTTGTGTTCCTTCTTATCGTGCAGCAAAGCAAAAGGCACTTTGCTGAATCTTTAACAATTGTAGCGTAGAAGGGTGCTGTTTACAATTCATATTTTTTATATTATAATTTAGGAAAACCTAATGTATTGCGGGAGGGAGAAAAGCATGAACGAGAGCGCACTGGAGGGCTTTATAAAAATCGTGGAACTGAACAGCTTTTCTGCGGCGGCAGAGGCACTGTATCTTTCCCAGTCGGCACTTTCGCAGCAGATCCGCACGCTGGAAGGGCAATTGCAGTTTGAGTTGTTCCAGCATGTGCCGCGCCGGGTGGTGCTGACCCCGGCGGGACAGGATTTTTACCCCAAGGCAAAGCAGCTGGTGGCCTTGTATCAGCAGGCAGTGTGCCATGCCCGCGCGGTGCAACAGCAGGAAAAACCGCCGGAACGGCATCTGGTGATTGCAGGCTGCCATGAGGCAATGCGGATGTTCGCATACGACTTGTTTTCCCTGACAAGTGACTTGTGCCTGCAGTATACCTCCATTCTGGGGTGGTGTGCCAACCGCAGCGAGGTCTGGCGCAGCCTGAAAAAAGGGGAGATGGATCTTTCCTTCCAGCTGGAAAGTGCAGAGTTCTACGCGCAGGGGCTTACCTTTGTGCCGCTGTTCTATATGCCAGAACTTTGCATCCCCATCCACCCGCCCGCTGATATGCCGGTGGGCAGATTGACCTTGGAACAGGCATTGCAATACCGCTGGCTGCCCATCAAGGAGATGTACCAGACTGTCTACGAAACAAGCCTGCTGCAGGAGGGAATGAACCGAGGGATGGAGTTTACGCCGGTGGGCGGTATCCGCAGTGCAGCCTACGGCGACCCGGCGCTCAAGATGGTCCCGGCGGTCTATTACCGCAGGCCGGACCTCAGTTTTGTGCGGGTAATGGACTGGGGCAGGGGACACCGCTTCGGCGTTGTGCTGGGGCAAAAGCGCGAGGATCCGGTAGTAATGGCCTATGTCCGCGCCTTGCAGCAACAGCTGCCGTCCCTCTCGGAAAAGCTGTTCGGCTTGAAGCTGGAACCGGTGGAGGAATCATAAAGAAAAGACGAAAACCCTCTCAGGCACGAAAGATGTAGAAAAGCTCCCCCTCTCGGGGGAGCTGGCATCGCGTAGCGATGACTGAGAGGGTAAAACAAAGAGCACCTATTGCCCTAAAAAGGCAACAGGTGCTCTTGTTGCAGTTATAACGCGGTGACAGGTGCTTTAATCCACCACGTCCTCGAACTGGCTGTTGTACAGATCGGCGTAGAAGCCGCCGGCCTCGATCAGCTGGTCGTGGGTGCCCTGCTCCACAATGTCGCCGTCTCGCATGACAAGGATGAGGTCGGCATCCCGGATGGTGGAAAGGCGGTGGGCGATGACAAAGCTGGTGCGGCCCTCCATCAGGCGGTCCATAGCGGTCTGGATGCGCTGCTCGGTGCGGGTATCCACGCTGCTGGTGGCCTCGTCCAAAATCAGGATGCGGTTGTCTGCCAGAATGGTGCGGGCGATGGTAAGCAGCTGCTTCTGCCCCTGACTGACGTTGGAGGCGTCCTCGTTCAGCTCCATCTGGTAGCCGCCGGGCAGGGTGCGGATAAAGTGGTCGGCGTTAGCTGCCTTTGCGGCGGCGATCACCTCTTCATCGGTGGCGTCCAGCCGGCCGTAGCGGATGTTCTCCATGATGGTGCCCTTGAACAGCCATGTGTCCTGCAGCACCATGCCAAAGCCCTCGCGCAGGGCGCTGCGATCAAAGTCCCGCACATTGTGGCCGTTCAGGGTGATGGAACCGGCGTCCACATCGTAAAAGCGCATCAGCAGCTTGACCATGGTGGTCTTGCCCGCGCCGGTGGGGCCTACAATGGCTACCTTCTGGCCGGGCTGCACCGTGCAGCTGAAGTCGTGGATAACAGTCTTGTCCGGGGTGTAGCCGAAGCGCACATGGTCAAAGGTGACCTGTCCGTCAATGTCGGCGGGGTCGGCGCGGCGGGCGGGGTCGGCCAGCTGCTCTTCCTCCGGCTCATTCAAAAACTCGAACACGCGCTCGGCAGCAGCAGCCATGCTTTGCAGCATATTGGACACCTGCGAAAGCTGCTGGATGGGCTGGGTAAAGTTTTTGACATACTGGATAAAAGCCTGAATATCACCAATGGTGATGACGCCGTTTGCGGCAAAAATGCTGCCCACGATAGCCACTGCCACATAGCCCAGGTTGCCCACAAAGTTCATGATGGGCATCATCAGGCCGGAGAGGAACTGGCTCTTCCATGCGGATTCGTACAGTTTATCGTTGGCGGTGTTGAAGTCTGCCAGTACCACGGCCTCCCGGTTGAAGGCCTTGACCACGTTATGACCGGCGTAGACCTCCTCAATCTGACCGTTGACCACGCCCAGCGTGGCCTGCTGCGCTTTGAAGTACTTCTGGCTGAACTTGACCACCACCAGCACCAGCGCCAGCGATACCGGCAAGATCAGCAGAGCGATCAGGGTCATGCGGGGACTGATGGAAAGCATCATCACCAGCACACCGATCATGGTGGTCACGCTGGTGATCAGCTGGGTGATACTCTGGTTCAGGCTCTGACCCAGCGTGTCCACATCGTTGGTGATGCGGGAGAGCACCTCGCCCACGGTGCGCTTTTCAAAGTACGCCAGCGGCAGGCGGTTGATCTTTTCACTGATCTGGCGGCGGAAATCGTAGCAGACCTTCTGAGAAAGGCCGGTCATCAGCCAGCCCTGAATAAAGCTGAAGGCGCTGCTCAGCAGGTACATCCCCAGCAAAAACAGCAGAATGCGGCCGATATACACAAAATCGATGCTGCCGGTGCCACGCAGCCGGGCGATCCAGCCGGTGGCAAGGGCGGTGGTGGCCTTTGCCAGCACCTTGGGGCCTGCAATGTTGAAGATGGTAGAAAGAATTGCAAACAACATGGCTGCCGCAAGGGGCAGCTTGTAGTGGCTCATAGTGCGGATGAGCTGCCGCAGCGTGCCTTTAAAGTCCTTGGCGCGCTCGGTAGTGGGACGTCCGGGTCTGGGCATATCACTCACCCTCCTTTTCTGTATTCAGGGTATCCAGCGCAAGCTCCTTCTGGCTCAGCTGGCTGCGGGCGATCTCCTGATATTCCGGGCAGCTGACCATCAGCTGGGCGTGGGTGCCCTTACCCACCAGCCTGCCCTCGTCCAGTACAAGGATCTGGTTTGCGTGCAGCACGGTGGAGATGCGCTGTGCCACAATGATCACGGTGGCGTTGTCGGTCTGTGCTTTCAAAGCGCGGCGCAGCGTTACATCGGTCTTGTAGTCCAGCGCCGAGAAGCTGTCGTCAAACAGATAGACCTTGGGATTTTTGGCAATTGCCCGGGCAATGGAAAGCCGCTGCTTCTGGCCGCCGGATACGTTGGAGCCGCCCTGTGCAATGGGGCTTTGGTAGCCCTCGGGCTTTGCCTCGATAAAATCAGTGGCCTGTGCAATGGCGGCGGCTTTGTGCACCTGTGCGTCGGTGATATCCTCGCCGCCGAATTTCAGGTTGCTGTCAATGGTGCCGCTGAACAGCACACCCTTCTGGGGCACATAGCCCAGCAGGTCGTGCAGCTGTGCCTGCGGCATCTCGCGCACGTCAATGCCATCCACGGTCACTTTGCCGCCGGTCACATCGTAAAAGCGGGGGATCAGGTTGAGCAGGGTGGACTTGCCGCAGCCGGTGGAACCGATGATGGCGGTGGTCTCACCGGGCTTTGCGGTAAAGCTGATGTGTTCCAGCGCATCGCTGTCCGCACCGGGGTAACGGAAGCTCACATCCTCGAACTGCACCACGCCCTGCCAGTCGGTGTGCGCCTGTGCAGCCTTTGCGGCGGCTTCGTCCGGGTCGCGGATGGTGGCTTTGGTGCGGATGACCTCGTCAATACGGTCTGCGGCCACACCGGCGCGGGGCAGCATGACAGCCACCATGGCCAGCATCAGAAAGGACATGACGATCTGCATG